>Ga0209410_1000116_pt1 | contig 32782 bp, 28 predicted proteins | sample Mar14436cmmetaG_FD_184135 | JGI IMG/M metagenome (GOLD analysis project Ga0209410, IMG submission 184135) | Marine hydrothermal vent microbial communities from Guaymas Basin, Gulf of California to study Microbial Dark Matter (Phase II) - Marker... ... | reverse complement strand
CACATTGTGCGCGCTGTCATAGACCACAACCCAGTATGTGATTCTACCATTTATCTGACCGAGTTCGAGACCATAGAGCGGTGCATTTGACATGTTCTTGAGAGGGTCTTCCTCATGTCTTTCCTGTACAGGATAATCGCCGTATCTGTACATCTCTCTTTTTTCTGTCCTGTTTCCATCATTTATGTAAAGTATCACCTTCTTGATGGAGAATGGTCCGTTTTCGCTGATGTTTGCATACACCACCACATTGCTTTCATTCGTTGGATCAGCCGGCTGGTGGAATATATCGTTTATCACCGGCCCCCATTCAGGGTTGCTTCCGTTTATGACAAAAACCGCGCTCTCTGTGGTATACAATCTAGATCCGTCACATGCTCTTACCGTGATAACATGGTCTCCGGGTTGGAGAGAATGTATATCCCAGATGATGCTCCAGTTCCGTGTACCATCTGCTCTTCGCCATTCGCTTCCGTCCACCGACACCTCGACATCCACTATACCGGTGTTGTCCTTCGCGATTCCAGCGATTTCTATGCTATCATTATCCACTATCGCGCCGTTTTCTGGTCTGATTATCTCCACATCTGGAGGAGAAACATCGACAAGTTCTACCCGAATTTCATCCTCCGCATCACCACATACCGCCCTTATCAGATGTGAGCCTTCGCTCTCTCCGGAGGTATCCCACGTGTATGTCCATGTTCCATGACCTTCGATTACACATCTCGGGGTATCATCTACATACACAGTGGTTATACCGGTTGATGCCCCTCTTATGGTGACTTTGTCTCCGATGTCAAAGGATGGTTTATCAAAGATGTCTCTATCGAGGGGAAAGATCCTCACAAAATCACCGTCTGATGGGGAGATAAATGTTATGTTAAAACTCACTCTCACGGTGCTTTCTCTGGCTCTGTTTCTGAAGACCAGATAGATGCTTTTACTGGAAAGGGAGAGGGAGGTGTTGATCTTCTCCACTTCATCATAAGCATAGCAATCGAAGGGTTCACCTTTGACGTATTTCTCAAAGTTGCTCTCGTCAACAATAAAGAAATCTATTTTTCCTTTCTTCTCATACAAGCCCCTATCATTCACCCACAGTGGATTTTCATGAATCTGATATGAGGATGTGCTGAAATCGATTCTGAGGGTTAGATTATCACCATCAGATGAAATCAAATTGTGTTCTTCCCTCGTGCTCCCTCTGGTAAGGAATCTTATGAAAAGTGTCCTGTTTTCGGGTTTGAACATAAATCTTATATCATTGTGTCGCGCCGGCAGCCACGGTTTTCTCAAATTCCCATACTGTATCAGAAAGATGTAGCTCCTGTTGACCCCGAGGTCGAATGTACATACTCCGTCAAGATTGGTGTAATTCCATATAGCCTGTATCGGCATCTCCACGCTTTCTGGAATGCGCTCGCAGAGTGAATGGATTTCATCAAATATCATCTGGATGATTCTACCCTTCAAAAAGTCCGGGAGGAAATCCCATACTCTTTCCAGTATGCTCATTATCCCGTACCGGAGCCAGGTTATATCACGAATGCCTTTCACCAGCACACACACCCTGGCTCCGTCTATCGGCTGATCGTTCAGATCCCTCACCACGAAACGCACCCTGACCCTGTCCTTTGGATGAATATATCTCGATGTTACCTCGTAGATGGAGTTATCCCCTCTCCACGCAAATATTCCGGAGATATTCTTTCCCCAGCCATATACGTATATATCCGGCATATCCACCGCGCCGCCGGCGTCGTTCCACCAGTTGTCATTCTGATGCCATCCTCTCTCAAAAAACTCCCTCCACACATGGTCTTCTCCTATATCGCAGATGGAAACCGAAGGGATTAGTGCCGTTCTCAGCGCAGCCACCGCTATTTTCTGGAGCTCTCCACACCATCCGTTATGCTCATGTGCTATGACGTTTGGCTGGTTTGGTCTGTCTCCATACGCTCCGATGGGTATGGTTTTTCCAATCCAGTAACTGACCGCTTCTATTGCGGTTGGATGGTTTTCCATGCTCCATTTCCATGTCCTTTTACTTGGTTGTAGATATGACTCGCGGTCCCACATGTAGCTTATATTGGAGAGCTTCTCCTTGAGAAGGGGATAACCGATATCATTGTGGTTGAACAGATAGCTTCTCCAGAAGGAGTCGTAAATATAAGATGGATCCTCGCTCGCTATCTCGGGATGTACCACATACCAGTAGTATATGTAAGGAGGACATTCGAATTCCCTCTCTTCGCCATTCTCTATAATCCTGTAACGTAAAGTTGAGTAAAAGTTACCATTCCCTTCGTCATAATCTACTATATCGACATATTTCAAGTATTTATCTATCTCGTAGAGTTGAAGGACATTATCTCTCAGCAGGTTTACTGGAGGAACATCGCCAAGTGGGGAGAAGGCGATGGAAAAAGCCACCTCATCTGTGTATCTCTTGCTCATGCCGAGTATCAGATTCGCATACTCCTCCGCGTTGTCAACATGGGAAAACTGTCTGAGGAGGTCCTTTCTCAACCAGCTCGGAGATTTTATCAGTGCTTTTTTGATGGTTTCGCTGGATATTTTTCCCGAAAAGTTGACGGTTTTTTCCTCCACACGGAATTTTTTTGGGTCGAATTTTATGTAATAATGCGACTGCGGAAGAATATCCACGGTCTTTGAAACAACGAGGATTCTTTCCATGTTTTCTTCCATCGCGTTGCCATGGATGGGTGGAAAAAGGGTGAGAAGAGAGCTTGCAAGTAAAATCGTGGATATGATAACCGATGCAACTCCATGCATGTCATGGGTACATGGGAATATCCTCATACCGATTTAGAATTTAAGAGAGAATGTTTTATATAATTTTCTTGTCAATCCACTTCTATGTCAAGTTTCAGCACGAGTTTGTTGCTGCGCGTATCTACAATCATAACATCTATATTCTCATTGGAAACGGGTCCAACGTTGAATGTTATTTTTTCACCAACATCCCACAGGCCATTTTCCGCGGCGGCGCTGTCGAGGTAGTTCTCCACCACCCCACTCATGGGAACGTTTCCAACCCTGACTATTATCTCGGCGTCCGTGTTAATTGGCTCCCCTCCTCTATGTATTATTATGAGGTCTTCACCCTTCAGAGTCGCCATCGCATCAAAACTGGGTGCCCGGGGGGTTGGGGAGATTTCAGCAAACGCTATATAATAGAGTAATGCAAAGAAGGACATCGACATGGAAAGCAAAAGTAGTGTACTGATAACGCTGGATACCGCTCTATCTCTACGTATTGACTTTCTGATAAACTCGTGGACTCTATGCTTAACGGCGATTTCCTTTCCCATCCCGCCAGAAAATGGGGTTTCGTGTTTTTAAGCTTTTCTTCGTCCCTTTCTCAAGCTGAAATGAAATTATCTTTGCAATCTGCAAACTGTTTTAAATCCGAATTCGTTTATCGAAAATCATGGTTTTGAGGATATACAACACACTGACGGGAAAAAAAGAGGAATTCAAACCCGTCGAGGAAGGCAAGGTCAAGATGTATGTGTGTGGAATGACCGTATATTCGGATGCCCACATAGGGCATGCAAGAACCTACCTTGCTTTTGATATCGTCAGGAGATACCTGGAATATAAAGGATACAAGGTCACCTATGTTCAGAACATAACAGATGTCGATGACAAAATCATAAAATCTGCAAATGAAAGAAACATGGATCCTCTGGAATACTCAAGATATTACACGGAGAGATGTCTCTCAGATATGGATGCTCTGGGTATAAGAAGAGCTGATATTTATCCGAAGGCTTCCGAGCACATTGAAGATATGATAAAAATGATAGAGAAAATCATAGAAAATGGCTATGGCTATGTCTCTGATGGCGATGTCTACTTCTCCGTCGAGAAATTTAAAGACTATGGAAAGCTATCTAAACAGAAGATAGAAGAGATGAGGGCGGGCGCCAGGGTCGAGCCCGGAGAAAAGAAAAGAAATGCTCTGGATTTTGCCCTGTGGAAATCCGCAAAGCCTGGTGAGCCAAAGTGGCAGAGCCCATGGGGTGAAGGCAGACCGGGATGGCATATAGAGTGCTCGGCAATGAGCACAAAATACCTCGGCGTACCATTCGATATCCATGGAGGGGGTCAGGACCTTATATTTCCCCATCATGAAAATGAGATTGCACAAGCCGAAGCAGCTTATGGGAATGGATTTGCAAACTACTGGATGCACGTTGGGCTGTTGAAGGTGAAGGGAGAAAAGATGTCTAAATCCCTGGGCAACATAATACCAATAAGAGATGCAATAAAGATGTACGATCCGGAGATCATAAGGTTTTTCTTTGCAAGTATGCACTATCGATCTCCACCTAATTTTACAGAAGAGGCTCTCGATAACGCCAGAAAATCTCTGGAAAAAATCTACCGCATTTACGACCTTCTGAGATACTACGAAAAGAGGAGCATCGGCGATGAAGATGAAGAAGTGAAAGAGTTTATCAAAGATCTCGAGAAAGGATTCGAGGAAGCCATGGACGATGACTTCAATACCCCGATGGCAATGAAGGTGATTTTTGAATTTATCGACAAGATAAACAACAAACTTAAAGAGAGAGCCCTTGGTCCCAAAACGAGCGGGGCGGCGCGGGAGGCGTTGAGAATGGTGTGTAACGTTCTCACTCTTTTACAGGATGTGAAAGAACCCGATATCGACCCCGATGAGATAAAGTCCCTGCTGGAGAAATATGGTCTAGAAGTCGAAGTGAAGAGTGCAGAAGAAGGGGTGGATGCTCTTCTGAAAAGGAGAGAAGATGCCCGTAAGGAGAGAGACTGGAACACGGCAGATTCGATAAGAGATGATCTGAAAAAACTTGGAATAGAGGTTGAGGATACAAAGAGCGGGGCGGTTTGGTATGTGAAAAGATTTGAGTCGTGACAAAATGATAAACAGAGAGATTTACTTGCCCCTTCTGCCGTGCGCCCGGATGCTCGGCCTCACCTTTTCCGCGCCCTTACCCTTGTTTCTCAGTCCTCTACCCTTCTTCCCCGCAGATGTTAGCCCCCTGAATGCTCTCCCTCTGTTGGCTGGTCTGCAAATCCAGTTTATTTTCGGGTCGTTCTTTATCGCGGGATGATGTGGGTCCACGAGTATCACTTCATAGTACTTGTGGGTACCGTCCTCACCGACCCAGTAAGAATTCAGAACCTCGAGGTTGGGATATTTCCTCGCAGCTCTCTCCTCGGCTATCCTCTGGATACTCTTCCCAGGGGTGAGCTTTACGAGACCCATCTTCGATGGTTTCCTACCGCCTCTTATTGCGGGCTTCCTCCTGCCTCCCTTTCTCACCCTGACCCTCACCACAACGAATCCCTGTTTTGCCTTGTATCCAAGAGCCCTCGCTCTATCTATTCTGAGAGGTTTTTCGACCCTGACTATACTTCCTTCTTTTCTCCACTGGATAAGTCTCTGCTTGTATGGCGAATCAAAGCTCTTGTCTGGAGATTTCCACTGCTCTGCGATGAAGCTGTACAGGCTCTTCATTTTACCACTTTCCCTTCGAGTTAAAGGGGAAATATAATTATCATTTAAATCTTTATCCCATACCATGAAGTTACTCCAAGATAAAAATGCCATAGTGACGGGCGCATCCCGGGGAATAGGCAGAGCCGTAGCCATAAAGTTTGCGGAGAACGGCGCCTTTGTGGGCATAAACTACAGAAGAAGCGAAAAAAGCGCTCGAGAACTTCTCACATACCTGAAGGATAGAGGATATGGCGGCATGCTGCTCAAAGCAGATATATCTTCCCGGAAGGATGTTGATAACATGGTCAAGAGATTTGTTTCTGAAAGAAAGTCTATAGACATCCTGGTTCTGAATGCAGGAATATATGAAAGGGGTTCTTTCATGGATATAAGCGAAGATAGATGGAGCAGGGTGATCTCCACCAATCTCACGGGTTGCTACTACGTGCTGAAAGGTTCCTTACCCTTTATGAAGGAGGGAGGGAGTATAATATTCGTATCCTCTCAGCTGGCTTTCAAAGGGAGCAGACATGGCGCAGATTACGCCGCAAGCAAGGCGGGTATGCTCGGTCTGATGAGAAGCCTCGCTCTCGAACTCGCTCCAAAGATAAGGGTGAATGCCGTAGCACCAGGAACTATCGATACCGATATGATCTCGGATTACACGGAAGAAATGAGAAAGAGAAGAATCGAAGAAATTCCCATGAAGAGATTGGGAAAGCCCGAGGATGTAGCCAACGCCTGTCTCTTCCTTGCATCGAATTTATCGGAATATATAACCGGAGAGGTGATAAACGTAAATGGAGGACTCTACATACACTGAAGCTATCTTTTCTTTCTCCTCGTGAGCATTATAGCGGTTCCCGCGATAGAGGCGATGGCTATTCCAGTTGTGTAACCGGGGATGCCCGTTTTGCTTTCTTCTTTCTTTACCACAAATATCGTTTCATCGTCGATAGAGAAACCTATGCTGGCAACGCAACATAACTCCATATACACTATTTTTATCTCATGTTTTCCAGGTGGAATGTACATGTTCACCGTTTTGTGTGATGAAGAGGAACTGTTGAGTATTTTCTGACCATCGAGATATATAGTGGCTTCATTGTCCACATTGTAGAGGTCAAAGGTGTAGTTTTTTCCCAGGGAGTTTATTTCAGCCGTGGCTATGAAGCCAACAAAGTCGTAATGTCCACCGTAAACCTCCTCGCGTTTCCAGTCCTTATAAAACGTTGCGCTCTTCCATTTTTCACAACCCAGATATTTCGTGAAATTTCCGCTTATTTCATCGATTTTGTACCATTTAACGTTCCATATGTATGTCTTGGTTGCCGCACCCGCATTTAGAGACAGCAACACCACCATCGCTGCGAGAAGAGATAATGCAATCGATTTTTTCATTGTAACTTCGATTGTAATTCTCGTTTAAAACCTTTTGTGAGATTCCGTGTCTCTTCACGGAGGGGATACAATGGAAAAGATTTAAATCTTCATTAGATATGGTGCACCTCGGTGATATTGTGGCGAAGAAGTTCGTACTTCTACTGCTGGTGATATTCTCCTCCGCCATCCTCCTGCTGGCGGGTTGTGAAGAAAAAGAAAAGCCATCGGGCGGAAGCGAAGGCGGAGAGGCGCAGAGCGGAGGCGGCGAAGGGGAACAGGAGGAGCAGGAACAACAGTCCCCGTACAGTGGCTTTATGGAGCCGTCGAGTGGACAGTGGGCAGAGTACGTATTCCACGTTGCCGGGAAAACGATGAATCAAAAGATGGAGTGCATAGGCGAAGAGATGGTAGAAGGAAAATTGTGTTTGGGCTTCGAGACAACCGTCGACGTGAGCGGGATGAGATCGATTCTTCAGATGTGGATTGATAAAAGTTCCCAGAGCAGTGTAAAATATGTAATAAAGATGAATAACCAAGTTTATTGCATGGATCCCACGAGCGTCAATCAGAATCCGCCCGATGTGGAGACGCCGGATGCATACAAACCGGAAAATATGAACTACACCATAGGGGAGTACACCGTACCGGGAAATGGACAGACGATCAAGGTCGCGATATTCCATGGAGCGGGGGAGAGCGAGACCTGGGTGAGCAGTGAAGTGCCCTTTGGTCTGGTAAAAATTATAGACAAAGACGGCAACGAACTGATGCATCTGGAGAACTTTGGTCTAACGGGGGCGAAAAGAGACATATCCGCTGAAGAAAGGGACAACTGTACAACTCTTCCTTTTCCGATATAGTTCCCTCCCTATCCTCTTTTCATACCGTATCGACAGTGCTTCGATTGACGTAATTGATACCCACGGCAACTCTCCATCCCACACCTTGACGCCATTTAAATCCTTGGTCCAAATCCGTCCCGATGATGGATTTATAATAGACCCCCGGCATCTCCCAGCATGTGACTTCGTTACCAAGGCGGATAAATCCCGGTAAACTTATGGGTAAACAAAATTTAAGCATACAAGCAAAGAGACACGCTTACAGCAAATACTTTACTGGACATTTTCCCATCTTTCTAATATAAAAAAGAATTAGTGAAGGGAAGCAAACAGCGGTAGGAACACGAGAGAAACTATGGACATCAGCTTTATCAGGATGTTAAGAGAGGGACCCGACGTATCCTTACATGGATCTCCAACGGTGTCTCCTATCACGGCCGCCTTGTGGGCATCGCTTCCCTTACCACCAAGGTGTCCTTCCTCTATATACTTCTTGGCGTTATCCCACGCGCCGCCGGCGTTGGCTAAGAAGATCGCAAGAAGGAAGCCGGTAATGGTCGAACCCGCGAGCAGACCGACGAGTGCTCCCTTATAGTCCCATATACCTATAACCACAGGTATCACAACAGCCAGTAGGGAAGGAACTATCATCTCTCTGAGTGCACCTCTGGTTGCTATCCTTATACAGCCCTCATAATCTGGTTTGCCTTTACCTTCCAGAATGCCGAGTTCCCTGAATTGTCTCCTTACTTCATTGACCATCTTTTCTGCCGTCTTTCCGACTGCTCCAAGGGTGAGTGCAGAGAATATGAAAGGAAGCATTCCCCCTATGAATAGTCCCGCAACGAGGTTTGGATTTGTCAGAGCTATATTGACATTTGGATCATATTGCTTCACGCGCGTGACAAAGGTAAATATCAATGCCAGTGCCGTTATGGCCGCAGAGCCTATAGCAAAGCCCTTGCCCATCGCCGCGGTTGTGTTTCCAACCGCATCGAGCTGCTCGGTTCTCTTTCTTATCTCCTCACCGAGTTCCGCCATTTCTGATATACCCGCCGCATTATCTGCAACTGGCCCATAGCAATCGGTGGCGAGAGATATGCCAAGGGTTGAAAGCATACCTATGGCAGCGAGAGCCACTCCATAGAAGTTTGCAAACTGATATGCAAGAACCATGGCTACCGCCGTAGAAACTATGGGGATAACCGTGCTCAGCATGCCCATGGACATACCCTGCAGAATGTTCGTCGCCGGGCCCGTCTGTGATGCCTCCGCTATTATTCTCGCGGGCTTTCTCTGATGAGATGTGAAGTATTCTGTAGATACACCTATGATGAGACCATCAATGAGACCGGCAATGATTGCATAGTATGGATTCATGTCCTCTGTTAACCAGTAAGTAACAAGACCGGCAAGGATGGCAAATATTATGGCGGAGCCAAATAGACCGTTTCTCAATGCGGTATACGGATTTCTTGCTTTGACAAAAACCATGGCAACTATAGAGGAGATTATACCGAGAGCAGCAATGAGCAGAGGATAAATATGCCCATACGCGAATGAGAGAATTATACCCAAACTCATGCCCGAGATAATCGAATCAACATAACTTTCGAAGAGGTCTGCCCCCATACCCGCAACGTCTCCAACGTTATCCCCAACGTTATCCGCTATAACGGCGGGGTTTCTCGGGTCATCCTCGGGTATACCCGCTTCGACCTTTCCAACCAGATCTGCTCCAACATCTGCAGATTTCGTGTATATTCCGCCACCAACTCTTGCAAACAGAGCTATGGATGATGCCCCAAAACCGAATCCAAACAGGATGGCGGCGGCTTCCTTGTAGTAGATGAGATAGAATATGCTCAATCCCAATATGCCAAGACCCACAACGGAAAGACCCATGACCGCTCCCGACGAGAAAGCAACTGTCAGACCTTTCTGAAGACTTTTCTTGCTGGCCTCCGCTGCTCTCGCATTTGCCGTGGTTGCTATCCTCATGCCGATATTTCCGGCGAGGGCGGAGAAAAACGCTCCAACTAGGAATGCTATACCGGTCTGCCAGGGTATATCTGTTACTCTACTCAATGCGAAGAGTAATATGGCTACAATCACAACAAATACCGATATGATTTTGTACTCCTCATTCAGGAAGGCAAGTGCTCCCCGGTAGATGTAATTTGAGATTTCTTTCATTTTTTCCGTTCCTGCCGGCTTTTTTCTGATATAAATCGTCAAACCAGCGGCACACAAAAGGGCTACGATTCCACTGAGTAATGGAATAACATCTATAACCTCCATCTTCACCACCGCCCCCCACATCCGATAAAAGTTATTTAACTGTTGCGAAAAAGGTGTTGGTGCTGTTAACACTACACTTATTCCCTTCTTGCTCGAGGTAATATCTGGTGGTGAGGATGAAGTGTGATTTCTAAAGATTTGTCGAAAGAAAAAACTATCGTTATGAGGTATCATGAGACATCTGTCGATACTATCATGATCACAGTGCCGTTGGACACCAGCAAACGGAGTCTATCCATGGATAAATTTTGGAGTACCGTCGACCGATATATATAAGCCACGAATCTATTTATATCTGTTCGGTGATGCCAGAATGAGCCGGGGTGGATTTGTTTTTGTGGTTGTGGCGCTACTGATAGGTGCAACCATACCGGCTCTACTGACAACAACCCAAACAAAGGGCTATCCAGCCAGTCCCCACTATGGCGATGCATATATTGGGGAGTTCTGGCTGGAAGAAATGAACATCACCCTGGATACTAAAAACTCCTCCGGCTATGATGTTACAAAGATAGCAAAGGGACACGTAAAAGCACAGAACGATTGGATCGTATATGATCCAGACAACAGCATCGTTGCAAACTATTCTATACATCTCAGCGATGAACATCCAAAATTCAATCTCGTTCTGTGCATCGAGGTGTATCGCATAGATACAATCTCTTTGGAAAATGGAAGTACAGGTGGTAATGCATCTCTTGTGGGAACAGAATGGCAATCCATTGAATGTCGGGAAAATACAAGTTATGATATCCAAGGCAGCATAAGTTTCCCGATGAACAGATTAAACTTCACGGGGGGAAACCTCACCCTCGTTTGCAGTTTGAAAGCGGTGGTGTATACAAAAATAAAGATCGGTCTGAATCCCGTAAAGAACTTAACCTACATGGCTGAAGATAGATCCGTGGTTGCAGTGGAGGAAAACGAGAATACTGCAGGTAATTTTTCATGGTATGTTGAACAAGCATCAAAATATTTACCATCTCCATGGAGATATACTGTAGATACAAGAGATCAAACTGTCGAGATACAGAACAAGTGGGTGGATGAGCAGACCCTATGTATAATTGGATTCCCGTTAAGCGGAACAGATGAAAACGGTGTATCACAGGGTGACGATGCGACTAACGAGGTATGGAATTTAGGACATGTCAGGGTTGTTCACTTCTGGACATATGTGAAGCATATGGATCCCTTCCACCAAAATGAAGGAACAAAAACGTGGGTGGCCAACAGAAGTGTAGGGGCTGTAGAAGGAGTTGCAGTTGTTGAGTGTGACGTTGTGGAATTTCCACGCATAACTCCTTCTCCTTTGCCGATACCGGTGATCCTCCAGTGGTATCTCCACTCTACCAATGGTAATGGTGGTGGAAGCAGCAAGTTGCGCATATTCTATCCACCTTTCGAAGATTGGTTCACTTCCAATCCCCACTCATATCCCATCCCCATCTCGGGCAATGTTGGAGTATATCTGCCCGAGAATTTCAATGGAAGCAGCATGAACGTGACATTCAGAGGTAGAGTTTGGGCAAACCTACATTCTCGCCCGATGGGGACATTTACATTGCACATAATAGTGGAAAATGACACAGGCAATGAATCGAACAGTAACAGCAATTCCGATTCGGAATATAACTGGTACTGGGAGAAAGGTGTTGCCTACTATGCAAAACCATCCTATGGTATTGTCGCAACATCCTTCACCGATGAAAATGGCATAACAACGGTTAAATTGAACATAGATAATTATCTTAAAAATATGGGGGATGATGAAATCATATACACCTATGGTGCTGATACAGGTGATTACAGAGTGGACATCGATGGATAGAGAGGTGATAACATGAACAGGGTATTATTTCCTCTCTTTGCTATCTTTCTTTTGATATTTTCAGTGACGTATCCAGCCATATCTGAAGGAGTTCGCATGGAAAAGACAGTGAAAGAGGACGATGCTGAGAATACAGAAAGGTTGGTTGATCACATTATAGTATTTCCATACTCAGATCCAATTCCTCTACAGGTGATAAACCTCTTTCCTACTGTTATCTCCATCGACCCTCTTTTTTTCGTGAGTGGAATGGTGTGTTTCGGTGAAATCAATCTTTACGATATCACGGATGATAAACCGATAACTCTGCATGCTAATTTTTCAGTGATATGGGAGGATAACCACACAGTACTTGACAGTTATTCCGACAAGAAGAAAATATCAGCAAACTCTTCTTATGATCTTCCTTGTGGCTTTGGTTATTCGCCAAGTGCACCTGTTGAAGAGGTTTACAAAAAAGTAAAAACACCAGTGGGACGCTACGTCATTCGAGTGGAACTGTATGTCGAGGAAGACAACTCGAGCAAGGTAGTGGAAATACCTGGAGTGATGTTTTATTATATATGCATGCTATCAACTGGTCCATCTCTGCTTACCTACCTGAAAGTCCTGCTGAGCTATATACCATGGGCAAACGAGTATCTGCATGATTTCATATACAGCGATGTCTGGGATCCATGATGTGAATTCCACGAGGTAATGTTTCCATAGATTTGTAATGAGATGATATCTCATTTGATTATGCAGAAATGTTCACAGGTTAAGATACCTATCCAACAACAAATCAGAAACTATATCATAACATCACGAGATAAATCTTGCAATGCTTAAGTTGACAGCACCAAGGTATCTGCAAAACTAACCATTTCTGATGAGATGGGTTATTGCTATTTTCACTCCATCTGTCATTTCCTGAAGGTTCATCTCATCAAGAGGTGGAACATGGATGAACACCACCTTCAGTTCCGGGTCGTTTTTCTCCTTGTAGTCCAGCAACTTGTAAAACAGGTAGTTGCACAGATAAAATCCCGCAAAGTAACTCACCCTGGAGGATATGTTTTCTTTTTTCATATCCGCGGATATCTCTTGCAGATTAACATCTGTCGCGAGAAGTAGAGGAGAGCGTTTCTGAATGAAACGAATGAAGGGAAAACCCTCATTCCATCTCAGATTCACCGCCAGCTTCTCCAACCTGATCAGTGAAGATTTTGGTGCAAGACCTATACTTACAACCGCGCACGGATCATATCTCTCTATGGCTTCGAGGGTTTTGTTGTATGAGATATTCCACTCTACCTCTAGGGATATACCAACAATTTTTGCACCATCAATGGTGGTTCCATTCAGATTCTCCGCAATGAGTTCGGATGGATTTATATTATAATTTCCAAACGGTTTAAAGCCCGTGACCAAGACCACTTTTTCTCCAGATTGCGCCGCCTGCAAATTTATGGAGAAGATGATGCAGATAAGAACCATCACGAGGAGTTTGTATCTCATCATCAATTATTACTAATCCTGTTTCTTGATATTTAAGAGTTACACGATTCACTCGATAAAAATGGGTTTGATTATCATGGTTACCGAAAGAAAGTATTTGATGTGGATCGAAATCCCAATTGCATTTAAAAATTCAAAACCAGCGATAATTAACTATTTATATCTGAAAATTAATTAGCAAAGATAGAGGGATAATGAAGAGAAAATGGATATTTGCCATATTTGGGATTGTAATGATTATCGCTATTATATCAATTGTCGGAAAGGTGAATGCAAAAACCATATACGTAGGTCCATCTGAAAGATATACATCGATACAGGATGCGGTAGATAATGCAACAGATGGAGACACGATCATTGTGAAGGATGGAATTTATTGTGAAAATATAGAGGTTAACAAGAGGTTAATGATTAAATCGGAGAATGGACCTGATAATTGTATTATTGATGGTAAGAAAAAAGATTATGTGATTGCAATTGGGGTTGACGGAGTTACGATCGAAGGTTTCACTATAAAAAATGCGAGTAGTTTCGAAGGCAAAGGGATTAAAATCTCTTCAAATTATAATAATATCAGATACAACAAAATCTCAAACAATGATGAAGGTATCTACTTTTATTTATCGTCCAGCAAGAATAACATCACATATAACGATATTTCAAACAACAATTATGGTATCTTCCTTCTTTCATCGAGCAATAACTTCATCGCATATAACAATATCTCGAACAATGAGGATGGTATCTGGCTCGCTGCATCCAACAACAATAGGATAGTCTATAATTACATATTTTCAAACCCTGACGCAGCGGTTTACATCGGTTTTTCTAACAGTAACAGAATCGTCTATAATAGCATCTCGAGAAATGGTGATGGCATATGTATAGATTCTTCCCTCAACAATTTCATCATGAAAAATAATTTGATAGATAACAGACGTCAAGCATATTTCTTTTGTTCACTTCGGAATCACTGGTGGCATAACTACTGGGGTTGGTGGAGGATTCCGCTGCCTAGACCAATATTCGGAGTGATGGGAATAGTTGTGTTCAGTGATGAACTTCCAATAGGAATTCCCATCCCAGGTATCGATTTTGACTGGTTTCCGGCGATAAAGCCATACAATATCGGGTGGTAACTTCTCATATAATTATATGCAAAAATTCGTTAGAATTCAAAGTCGTCTCAGCGAATCATAGATACTAACTATCTCTAACAAGTTGTTGTAGGATTGTTTACGGATACTGAAAATTCATATCGGGGTTAAATCAAAATAATGTTGCATTTAAAAATTCAGGATCTACAATAATTAAATATTTATAGCCAAAAGCTATTAGTAAAGGGGAAAGATGAAGATAAACTGGATATTGGCGATATTTGGAATTGGTGTAATCATTGGTATTGTATCAATCGCTGGAAATGCACATGCAAATGTCCTATATGTGGGTCCATGGGAAGAATATACTTCAATACAGGATGCGATAGATAATGCAACAGATGGAGACATAATTATTGTGAAGGATGGAATTTACTATGAAAACATAAAGGTTGACAAGAGGCTCATACTTAGATCAGAGAAAGGACCCGATAACTGTATTATTGATGGCAGAGGTAAAACTGTAGTTACATTAAATGCGGATGGGATTACGATCGAAGGTTTCACTATAAGAAATGCAACCAAGAGGGAATGGACACGATCTGCGGGGATCAGGGTACTCTCAAACTCTAATAACATCGGATATAACAAAATCTTGAAAAATGAGGTGGGTATCAAGCTTAAGTCATCCAACAATATCATTGCACATAACAACATATCGAGCGTTCAGGATGGTATCTCTCTCCTTTCGTCTTTCAATAACAGCATCGCTCATAACAACATTTCGGGCAACTGGTATGGCATCAAGCTTGAATCATCTAGTAATAATATCATCACACATAACAAGATACCAAGTGGAAGCATAAGCCTCGAATCGTCAAGTGGCAATATCGTCACCAACAACACAATGTATAGTGGTGGCGTTACCATCTATGGTAATAAATTGCGACACTGGAACACACATACAATAGAGAACAACACCGTCAACGGCAAACCCATCTACTACTTTAAAAACAAAATCGGAGAAAAGATTCCCGAGGATGCCGGAGAGGTTATACTTGCTAACTGCAGTAAAATAACAGTGGAGAACCTGAAAATCAATAACACCGAGATAGGGATTGAAATAGCATTTTCTTCAAAGAACGTTATCAGGAACAATAGCATCTCACACAGCTGGAGGGGTATCGATATGTATTCATCTATCGATAATGTCATTACATGGAACAATATTTCAAATAACTGTGATGGTATTTATCTAAAACTATCAAATAGCAACACAATCACATTCAACAATATATATTCAAGTAGCCGAGAAGGTATTGAGCTATGTTCAAGCAATAGCAACTTCATTGCATACAATAACATTCTAAAGGGTGAGGATGGCGTCTTCCTTTTATCAAGCAACAACATCGAACTCACGTGCAACCACATATCTTGGAGTGAAGCAGGCATTTTAATCTCTTCATCCAACAACAGCAGGATCATTTCTAACCACATATCGAACAATGCAATTGGCATCTTGATAGATTGCTCTTTTCATAACTCTATAAAGAAAAACAATTTTGTTGATAACGGACGCCAAGCATTTTTCCTTCTCTCCCTTCGGAATCACTGGTGGCATAACTACTGGGATGACTGGAAGTTTGCTTTACCTAGGCCCGTCTTTGGAATTAAATATATAGCTCTCCCCCAGATAGAAATTGCCATTTCATGGTTTGATTTTGACTGGCTCCCGGCAACAAAACCATACAGTATAGGTTAAGCATCATCTCACATCTAATCAAATTTCATTGAAATCAAGTATGCCCGAGCATAATTGGAAACTACAGGCGGGTAAAAGCAGAATTGTATAATAAAATTTTATAAGTTGCTGGAAATACATTTACTCAATGAAATCGAGAGAGGACTTCGAGTCTTTTATACCAGCAGAGAGGGACATACCAGAATTATCTCTACGCGCCGTACTGATAGGAATATTCCTTGCTTTGGTACTGGGTGCGGCAAATGCTTATCTTGGATTGTATGCTGGCATGACCGTCTCAGCCATCATTCCGGGCGCCGTGATGGCGCTCGCCTTTTTGAAACCATTCAGGGGCACCATCCTGGAAGTCAACATCGCGACAATGGGTGCATCCGCCGGAGAATGCATCGCAGCGGGTGCAATATTCACCATTCCCGCCCTGGTCATACTCGGGGTGTGGAAAGATATAAACTACATTCAGACCACCCTAATATCCCTGCTTGGAGGTATTCTTGGCGTGCTATGGATGGTTCCACTCAGGAGAGCCTTAGTGACGAAAACAGATTTACCTTTCCCGGAAGGTGTGGCTGTCGCGGCGGTTCTAACGTCAACAGTTGGCGGGGAGAGAATAACGGGAAAGGGGAAGGGAACTGGCATTTTATGGCTTCTGCTGGGCGTTTTGATAGCCGGCCTTTACAAACTGGGCGAAACCGTTTTCAATCTGTTCAGTGGCACGATAGAATACATAGGGAGCATAGGCAAATACCGGATAGGAGGAGTATCAAGAGAAGGTTTCATATACGGAGGTATGGCAACATCTCCCGCTCTACTCGGGGTTGGCTGGATCATCGGCTTCAGAATCTCATCTTACGTTATGGTCGGCGGTCTGCTCGGATGGATGGTGATAATGCCCCTGCTCGTTCTGACTCAGGGTTTACCTATTCCCGCAAATGAATATGCATCCATGGGCTCACTGCTCGGAGGATTCTACACAATATGGGCTGAACAGGTGAGATACATTGGCGTGGGCGCCATGCTCGTGGGAGGGTTATGGGCAATATGGACCATAAGGAACAACCTGGTTGATAGCGTCAAGGAGGCGATAATGGGGTTGAAAGAGGGGAAAACAGTAAGCAGAAAGAGAACAGAAAGGGATCTGGATTACAGGCTGGTATTTGTATCGATAGTGCTCATGGTCTTTCCCGTCTTCCTGCTTTACATCTGGCTGTCAAACACCATGGGTATATCCTTCATCATGGCGGTTATAACGATTCTTTTCGCTTTTCTTGCGAGTGCTCTTGCCGGATATCTCACTGGTCTCGTGGGTTCATCCAACTGTCCCATATCAGGAGTTACCGTGGCCGTCCTGCTCATAGTGAGTCTCATCATGCTCGGTCTGGGCGCATCGGGAACAGCCGGAATGGCGATAGTCATATTCATATCAGCAGTAATATGCATGGGTGGCTCCATATCAGGAGATCTGTTACAGGCGATGGCATCCGGAAGGATGATAGGAGCCACTCCAAAAAGGTTGCAGATAGCGATGACCATGGGAGTAATAGCAATATCCATGGTTATCGGACTGATCATGGGGATTCTGCACGAGGCTTTCACGATTGGCAGTTCTTCTCTCCCCGCGCCACAGGCCTATCTCATGGCAGGAGTTGTCAAAGGTGTTCTGGGTGGGGCAATGCCATGGCCCTATGTGCTGGCCGGCGCGGTGCTTGGTTTGGTCATGATTCTTCTCGATATCCCCATCCTTCCGATAGCTATAGGCATATACCTGCCTTTTACGATATCGGTCCCAATTTTCGTGGGAGGATGTATAAGATACATAACGGATAGATTTCTCAAGAGGAGATACGGAAGCGCAGAGGAAGAAGAGATTAGCGACTGGGAACTAGCCATAAAGAAGACCGAACTCAAACCTCATGAAAAAGCTATAAGAACGGGACTTTTGCTCACCGCCGGACTTGTAACTGGGGAAGCGCTGATGGGGGTGGTATCTGCATTAATTATTATCTCAGGAATTAATCTGAAGATTTTTCAAACCCCTCCCGTCCTGCCGGGTCTGATTATATGGATATACATCGCTGTACTGCTATCATACATACCGATAAGAGAAGGTATGGCAACAAAATGAAGGGATTCACTTCTTATTATATCAGGTGGCTCAAGCAGTGTGAAAAATAAAAAATTAAAGAAAAGGTCGGAGGGTTACAGAAGTTTCCAGACGGCGAACTCTGCTGTTGCTGTGTTTCCAAAGATGTCTGCGGCTACAACTTTGATTTCATGTTTTCCAAATGTCTTCTCGGACCATGTCCATATATATGGCGGAGCAGTGAAGTTCGAGACCTCGTTTCCATCTATGTAAAGGGCAACATACTCTATGCCGCTCTCATCGGTCACGTTGATCTCGATATCTATGCTACCTATCACTATCGTTATGAAGAACGGTATTATTCTGTTATTGGAGATATATATTCCCTTCCACGGCTTCTCGAGAACTACGGTTGGCGGTGTTGTATCTGGAGGACCAACTATTACAGTTGTTTCATCCGTTTTAACGGCGGTATGGTTGTCGTGTACGGTCAGCGTAACCGTGTAGATGCCTTCTTCATCATAAACATGGGACGGATTTGATTCATTGCTGGTTGCCCCATCGCCGAAGTCCCAGTGATATGTGTAGGGCTGATAACCTCCATACACGGTCGCATTGAAGGTTACCGATTCGCCCGGTAAAGTGTGGTAAGGTCCATCAATATCTACGAAGAGTTGTGATTTTATCTCCACCTCGAAAGGATCAGACCATGGACTCTCCGCCCCCCTGAAATCCTTTGCTTTGACCTTCACCTCAAAGGTTCCGGATCGGTTCCATGCCTTCTGTGTGCCAAATAGTGTCTCTGCCTCCGCCGCGCCCATCCAATCTGTCTCTGTGCCATCACCCCACGAGAATTTGTAGTACATGGGGTCGTAGTTCAAATCATAAGCATAACTTGAGAACACGTAGCTCTCGTTTGTGTAGCCCTTCCGCACGCCTATGATATATCGTGGCTTTTCTGGAGGAGTATTATGGTCTATGCACACGAGGGTCTTTACCCTGTAACCCTCCTCCGAATCCAAGGCACATCTTGCCATGACTCCATCTGATCCGATTTCGATGGGTGAAGGTGTGTTATCGTGAAATGCCTGTGGATTGAAGATTTTTTCATAACAACCCGTCTCGTTGGTTGAGACCGTGAAATTTTCTCCAAGAATCGGTATCGATATTGTAACATCTGCATTCTCTATGGGCTCTCCGGTGTCGGTGTATTTTACCTCACCATAAATCTTGACCGTCTCTCCGGGAATGAACTCACATGGGAACAGATTCAGTGTTACAGCGATTGGTTGAGTTGCTCTATGGTAAGATTTCAGCACTATGTAGCCGGAGACGGTGTCATTTTCGTTACTGTAATAGATCGACCCGGCTACCGTATTTCCAACATCTGGAGAGTAGTATGAATCGTTTTCCTCGTTATCGGTCACAAGAAATACGTTGAATACGCCCGCGGGCGTGCTTATCGATTCCCTCTTCGGGCAGAAGAGCGTCTTGTTTACCCATTTTGTGGTTGAGATATTCTTTTCGTAAAGTTCTGATATAATGATGTGTCCTTCTACGTGAGTCTTTGAAGATGTTTTCCAGTTATCACCGATCTTCAACGGAAAATCGAAGTATTCCGCGGATGGACAGAAGGTTGTGGTTAAAACGAAGTCGTAATCATGGGTTATCACTAACTTTATCTCTCCATAGGAGTGCATCTCCGTTTTTACCTGGGATAGGTCGGCGATTCTGTAGTATGATGTGCTCTCTATTGTGCCGGTTATCTTGCCCGGCACCATGTTCCACGTGAAGTTTCCCTCTATTGTACCAGTTATATTCATTTTGTAGCACAGATATGTTGTACCGTTAACTGTTATGCTTTCAATGCCCAGTACCTTGCAAACGATATCCTTAAGTTCTGCATCCATTGTCCAGTTTTCACCCGAACCACAAACCTCTCCCTCATACGTCCATCTATCGCCTTTGTACCATGTTGGTATCTCTGCTCTCGTGGAGGGAATGGTTGCCTCATCTGATACTGTAAACATCGAGATAGAGATGGATACCATGATGAGCATGGAGACCAGACTCATATGTTTAATCCATGCTCCTTTCATATCTTACCCCCTGAACTATATTAAGATAAACGCTTAATATATTTTTCGCATCTGGAATGCCAGGTGACATCGGTAGTATTTCGCTTTCCCAAATAAACATCCGCAGTTACTCGACAGATGTCCAATGATATTTCAAAAAAACCTTTTACAATCGTGTAACTCTCAACCTTCCAATATCTTTTGCTTTCGCACCATTTCCTCTCGCTCTCACCGTCAATCCCCCCATCAGGTGTAACACTGGAGTATCATTCCCCAGATGGATGTCATTCCATCCATCTGAGAAAATGTTACGATGTTGGTTTTACTTTACACGTTCCATGTACTCTTGGTAGAATATCTTATAAACCCTGTAGTATAATTACCCTTCTCTTATGCCAATAGAGTTTATAGAGAAGCCATGGAGTGAAGAGGAATCCCTCGCCTGCTTAGATGAGGATATAAGAAGATGGTTTAGGAATAAGTTTAAAACTCTCACGCCGCCGCAGAGATACTCCTTCAAGTTACTCTCGGAAGGGAGAAATGTTATCATCACCGCTCCCACCGGCTCCGGTAAAACCTTCTCCGCTTTTATGGTTATTCTCAGTGAGCTATTCAAACTCAGCAAGGCAAAAAATCTTGAGGATAAAGTATACTGTATATACGTAAGCCCCTTACGTGCACTGGACAATGATATCTATAAAAATTTGATGATACCTCTTAAAGAGATAAGCGAGGAGATGGAAGAAGTTAGTGAAATAAGGATAGCCATAAGAACGGGTGATATAAGACCATATGAAAAGCAGAAGCAACTCAGAAAACCCCCACACATTCTCATCACAACGCCGGAGAGTCTTGCCATCATACTCAACTCAAGGAAATTCATAGAGAAACTCAGGGATGTGAGATGGGTTGTTATAGATGAGATACATGAGCTTGCATCGAGTAAAAGAGGGGTACATCTCTCACTTTCACTGGAAAGATTACAGGAAATGTGCAGGGAAAAGTTTGTAAGAATCGGTCTCGGAGCGACTTTACATCCCATAGAAGAAATCGCGAAATTCGTGGTTGGATACGAAAATGGTAAACCGAGAGATTGTGCTATCGTCGATGTTACTTGGTTCAAACCTTTTGACCTCAAACTCATCTGTCCAACAGATGATATCATCTACACGGATGCCGAAACCCTGAATCAACTAATGTATAAGGAGCTTGAAGAAATTATAGAAAAACATCACACCACGTTGATTTTTACCAACACGAGGTCGGGAACAGAGAGAGTGGTGCACCACCTCAAAAAGTCTGGGAGATTTGATGAGGATTCCATAGCAGCTCATCACGGCTCACTTTCGAGGGATATAAGATGGGATGTAGAAAACAGACTTAAAGAAGGGAGGCTTAAGGCGGTTGTGTCGTCCACGAGCCTTGAACTCGGGATCGATATAGGTTATATAGATGTGGTGGTACAGATCGGCTCTCCGAAATCCGTGTCAAGATGTGTGCAGAGAATAGGAAGGAGTGGGCACAGCCTGGAAGACACCGCTAAAGGTATCCTGATAGGGATGGATAGGGATGACCTCATCGAGTGTGGTGTCATGCTTAAAAGTGTTATGGATAAAAAACTCGACGAAATCAGCATACCCAGAAATTGTATAGATGTTCTCTCTCAGCACCTTGTTGGAATGGCTCTAAATAAAAAGTGGAGGGTGGAGGAAGCTCTCAATCTGATTAGAAGGAGTTACTGCTATCGGGATTTTCCGTATGAGAGATTCGTTTCCGTTCTTCATTATCTGGCGGGGCACTATGCCGACCTGGAACATCAGAGTGTATATGGTAAAATATGGTTCGATGAGAAAGAAGGAGTGTTTGGGAGAAGGGGAAAATATACGAAAGTTATTTATTATCTGAATACCGGAACCATACCGGATGAGGTAAAGGTGGATGTGTACAAGCTCAATCCGAGGAGATATGTCGGGGATATTGAGGAAGAATTCCTCGAAAGATTGAGAAAGGGAGACATATTTGTTCTCGGGGGCAAAACGTACGAGTTCAGGTATGCGAGAGGAATGAGGTGCTACGTCGAAGAAAGGGAGGAGGAAACGCCCACGATACCCGCATGGTTTTCAGAACTGTTGCCCCTGAGTTACGACCTTGCAATAGAAATAGGTAAATTCAGAAGGAGGGTAGAAGAGAGGCTTGAAAAGGGAGAGAGTATAGATGATATTATCTCTGAGTTGCCCGCAGATCACAGAGCGAAAAAAGCGATAAAAGAATACTTTATCGCCCAGTACAGGTATGCCAGAACCATTCCCACGGATAGGAAGATGGTCATAGAAAAGACGAGAGACCTCAAGGGAAGAAGGGTTATAATCTTCCATGCACTGTTTGGAAGAAGAGTCAATGATACTCTCTCGAGGTTGTTCGCCATAATTGCGGGAAAGAAATACAGGGTGGACATCAGAATAACGGTCAACGATAATGGTTTTTCTCTTATGCCCTCCAAGGAGAAGGATATAGATATCGATAAACTGATTCGTGAGGCGACGGAGGCAAATGTGAGAGGGATACTGAAGGAGAACATAAGAAAAACTGAGCTGATGAAACGGAGGTTCAGGCACTGCGCCGCCAGGAGTTTTCTCATACTTAAAAACTATAAAGGTCATAAGATCAGTGTCAGAAAGCAGCAGATAAATGCTGAAAAATTGATAAGGATATGTGAGTTGATAGACCCGGAGTTTCCGATAATAGAGGAAACCTACAGAGAGATTCTGGAGGATCTCATGGATATAAGAAAAACCGAAATCGTTCTGAAAGATTTAAAAAATGGAAGTTTGAAATATGAGGTCATAGAAACACCCGTACCTTCTCCGTTTGCTCACAATCTCATCGTACTGGGTGAGGCGGATATCGTGCTGATGAAAGACAGAAGAGAAAGATTGATGGAATTGCACGAAAGGATAATGAAGGAGATCGCATGAAGCTGATGGAAAATGTAATCGCCGTCGAACCTTATCCTGTAATCTACATCAATGACTTAGACTTGATGGTCGCATCCGACCTGCATCTTGGATTTGAAATAGTATCTGCGGAGCATGGGATATTCATACCCAGGGTTCAGTTCAAAAGGGTGAAAAAAATTATAGAGGAATCTGCAAAGAAGAGCGGAGCCAGAAGGGTGCTTCTGCTTGGAGACGTAAAACACGAATTTTCCGAGACGGGATATCATGAGTACAAAGAGGTATCTCTTATGCTGGAATATCTCAAAAGGAAATTCAGAGAGGTTATCCTCGTCAAGGGTAATCACGATACCTTTATCATCAGAATGACGAGAAAATATGGGATAGAAGTGTATGACATCTACAATGAAGAGGACTATACATTTCTCCATGGGCATAAAGACGTGGATGTTGGTGATATAAAGAGTAGAGTTCTTATCATGGGACATGAGCATCCATCCATTTCCCTTTTCACGGATATAGGTGTTAAAGAAAAACTCAAGGTTTTCCTGTACGGTGAATGGAAGGGAAAAAGTGTTCTGGTTCTTCCCGCTGTGAGCTACTTCGCCGAGGGGAGCGATGTGAATGTCTTGCCAAAAGAGGAACTTATATCTCCCTTACTCAGGAGGATGGACATAGATAAATTTAAAGTGGTCGGTATACTCGAGGATGACCGCTATCTTGAACTGCCAGAGGTTGGGAAGTTGAGGAGATATGGATAGCAAGAGTTTTCTGAGAATGAGAGAAAGGGCTCTGAGGGCTCTCGAAAAGGCGATTCAGGAAGAGAAGGTGGATGAAGATATCATCGATATCCTCGATATCCTCAACAAGAACAAGAATATCTTCACAACAAGCAGTTGTAGCGGAAGAGCGGTTATTATCGAAGTTCCTTATCCCGGAGCGAAGCCGGGCGCGAGATTTCTCGGAAAATGGCACAAGAGGGTTGAAAAAGAGGATGTGTACCGTTCTCTGGAATCGGCCCGAGGTGGCTTTCTAATGTTCATGGTTCATCCTCCAATAATACATGCTGTCGTCGGGGATCCTCTCACAGGAGAAAAGCTGGTCAAAGCGGCTCTATCAAGCGGTTTTAAAAACTCCGGAATGAGGGGAATTAAAGGTAAAATCGTTGTGGAGTTGAGAAGTACCGAGCGAATGGATGTGCTGATAGGAAAGGATCGCGAGCTCCTCGTTGATGATAGGTACATTGAAGTATTATGTGAGATGGCCAACCTCATGCTTGAAAAGGGTAAGAGAAAACTCCATATTCTGAAGGAATATCTTAACAGGGTAACATTTAATAACTAGCAAAACAAATTCGTAATGGGTGTACGATATGGATGATTTTGAAAACCTGGAAATCCTCCTTGAAAATCCAAACTGCAGCAGAATAAGAAAAGAGATGATTCGCGAGATCTTCAGATACTACGTGTTTCTCGACCCACCAGATATGGAAAATTAAATGTTAAATCTGTTGTTCCTCGATAACCATACCCTTCTTGCAAGCATCCTGTATATCCTCCCAGGATCATCATCTATACTTTTGTTTGCTTCCTTCTTTATGGCTTCCATGTTGAGATACCAGTAATACTTTCTGAACAATCTGTTCTTCTTTTTTATCTCCTCCCTCCTGACCTTCACAAATCTCTCGTTCTGTAAGTCATAAAGGAGAGACCTCACATATTTATCAATGGATGCATCGTCGACCTCATCCCCATTCCTGAAGATGTTGCTTATTATTCTTGCAAGTTTTTTTGCGTCTTCATCATTCATCTCAAATTTGTTCTTGAATGCTTTAAACAGCAGTTTCGTCACTCCTCTCATCTTTAAATACCTCTTTTGAGCAATTAATAAAGCGATTTTTGTACAAATGTTATCAAGTCAAAGAGTTGCATATCTCATAGACCCATGATAACAATAAACATTATATAGAGGTAAAAGTATTTGATGAATGGAGGTGGTGTATGGGAGGAAAGAGGTCGCCCCTGCTCGATGGAACGATCTCGGATGTGAAAATCTTGGAAAGGCATCTCAAAGTTTTGAAAGCGGTGATAGAAAACGAACCAATAGGAATAATAAGGCTTTCTCAGAAGACCGGTCTTCCCCTACATGCCGTAAGATACTCTCTCAGGATACTGGAGGGGGAGGGACTGATAGAGCCATCAAAAAGTGGGGCTATAACAACAGATAAAATTCACGAAGCCCTCGGGATGATAGAATCCACACTCGATGACCTTGTGACCACACTCAAAGACATTAAAAGAGATCTGGAGGTACGGAAAGATTGATCCTCACTTACCAGTTTTTACTTACCCGCTTCTCTCTTGCGCCGGCCGCCGAGGAACATCCCCGCATAGATCAGTAGGATTCCGACAATGGATGCACCTATCCCCATATATCCGGATAGAGGATAGACCGTTGTGATATAGTCGGTCATCATCGCAAAGAGGTGTATCAAGATCACCCCGATAGCAAAAAGAATTCCACCCGAAATTAGCAGGTCTATCCTCATCATGTCGGTCTTGCCTTACCTATTTTTAAAATTTTTGGTGAAAACGAGGCATTTCTAACCGTAGAGCTTAAGAACCAATAACCATATAATGGAGTCACGAGACGGTGATTTTATGGGAAAGAAGGTTGAACTTGAGAAACTGAGATACGGAACGGAACTACTGAAAAGAGGATTTGCAAAGATGCAGAAAGGTGGAGTGATAATGGACGTTACCAACGCGGAGCAGGCGAGGATAGCCGAGGATGCGGGAGCTGTAGCCGTAATGGCTCTCGAAAAGGTCCCCGCCGATATCAGAGCATCCGGTGGAGTGGCGAGGATGGCAGACCCCAAGAAGATAACAGAGATAATGGATGCCGTTTCCATACCGGTTATGGCAAAATGCAGAATAGGTCACTTCGTTGAAGCTCAGGCTCTGGAAGCTCTGGGAGTGGATATGATAGATGAATCCGAGGTTCTGACTCCCGCGGACCCCTTCTACCATATAGATAAAAGAAAATTCAAGGTTCCTTTCGTCTGTGGATGCAGAAATCTCGGGGAGGCCGTGAGGAGGATATGGGAAGGAGCGGCGATGATAAGAACGAAAGGGGAGGCGGGTACGGGAAACGTGATAGAAGCTGTGAGGCACATGAGGATGGTCACTGGTAGTATAAAACACTTAGCTGAGATGGATGATGAAGAGCTTTATATCCTGTCTGAGGAGTACACCCAGAGCTATGCAAAATCCGCCGAAGCAATACTCGGGAGAGAAATCGATGGTAACATACCCGTGTACGGTGACTACCTGTACGATGATATCAAAGAAGAGATTTTTGAGATATTGAAGGAAATAAGAAGACTTCAGAGGTTACCGGTCGTAAACTTTGCAGCCGGTGGCATAGCGACTCCCGCGGATGCTGCGCTGATGATGCAACTCGGAAGTGATGGCGTGTTCGTTGGCTCCGGGATTTTCAAGTCAAGTGAGCCTGAGAAGAGAGCGAGAGCGATAGTCGAGGCGGTAACCCACTTCGACGAGCCGGAGGTGATAGCAGAGGTCAGCAAGGACCTTGGAGAAGCCATGCCCGGCCTTGATATCAAAAGTTTGGAAGTGAAGTTACAAGAGAGAGGATGGTGAAGATAGGCGTTTTGGCCATTCAAGGTGATGTTTCTGAACACGTGCAAGCTATCAATAGAGCCATGAACATCTTTGGTATAAGAGGGCATGTTGTTACCGTGAAGAGAGCGGAAGACGTTGAACATCTGGACGGACTTTTGATTCCAGGGGGAGAAAGTACAGCTATAACGAGGATCATGGACAAGTCTGGACTTACCGAAAAAATCAAAAAAGCGTATGTAGAAAAATCGATAGCGATAATGGGAACCTGTGCGGGATGTGTCATTCTTGCAAAGGAAGTAGAAGGTGGGAAGGTAAGGGGCCTCGAACTGATGGACATGAGGGTCATAAGAAATGCCTTCGGAAGACAGAGGGAATCTTTTGAGGGGTATGTTGAGGTTAAGGGGCTTAAAGAGCCGTACCCCGCAGTATTCATAAGGGCACCCATCATAGAAAGGGTTTGGGGCAACTGTGAGGTGGTGGCAAAACTCGGTGATAAAATAGTGGGGGCACAACAGGATACCTCACTGGCTCTTTCCTTCCATCCCGAGCTCACAGAGGATTACAGGATATATCGGTTGTTTTTTGATATTCTGTAGATGAATGGAAAAAATGGATTCAGGCTTTCATTATTGCTGCCAAGAAGATGCCAAGGGATATCAAGGCACCAACCAGACCACCAACAATGGAGACTATCCCCACCGAGAACATTCCCGACGTGAAGGAGCTCCCTATGTAGTGTAGCCATGTGAAATCTATGTAAAGATATCCAACGATGATACCAATGAGCATGAGCAAAGCACCAACCGCTCTGCTTCTGCCGGTGCCGAAGTATGCGGTGAAGACTCCCGCCAGAAATGTGCCAATCGCAAATATCAGCATCAACATGCTTAGAAACAATCCCATCAGTTCACCCATCTTTTACACCTCCTAGAATTTTGTCCCCGTCAGGGTCTTGGTATCGACGACTCCCTTTATAGATCTTATCTTTTTCACGACAATCTCCCCGAGTTTTTCGAAATCGGGTGCCTCTATCTTCGCTATCAGGTCGTACTCTCCAAACAGGGGATGCAACTCCACTATTTCCTTTATCTTCAGTAGTTCATTGTAAACCTCGTGCTCATGTGCCGGAGCCGTACTTATTAATACAAACCCTACCGCCATTTCAGTTTCACCACCTACCGAAATAGTTTCCATAAATTTAAAGTTTATTAATTATGGCATATCTCATCGTTAATAAAAAGTTGGTGTTTTTAAAAGTAAAAAATCGGTTAGGGCTTAGAAGGATTTATACCGTCTTTGTATCCTTTCGCTAGAAGTACGGCTCCACTTAACATGATGAGGCTTTCTTCTGGGGTAGGATATGAGCCCACCCGATGGGAGAACTTATTTCTGTAGAGTTTGATGGCTTGAATGACCTTTTCAGATTCTCTACCCACCATATCTCGGATATAGGGTCGTAGATCCTCCCACTCTGGCTCTTTTCTCTCCACCGCTTCTTTCATTCCTTTTTCCTCCTTTACCTTAGACTTTATCTTGCTCCAAATGACTTCAATAACTCTTCCAGCTAACAGTACCGAGCAGGTCAAATTCTGGTTCGAGAAGGCATCTAAAGCCTTCTCCAAATCACTAGCATATTCTGGTAGAAAAGGTTTGATGTTATCTCGAACCTCCTTTTCAAGACTATAGAGTCTTTCTCTATCTCGAGATGAAAGTTCGGTGGTGTATAATAAATCATCTATTAGTCTCAGCGTTTTTCTGCTTTCTCCTGCTACCCGTTGTAGGAAAGTCCTAACCTCTCCCTCATTTGCAGAAGGAGGTATAGGTATAACTTTAGGCAAAACCTTCTCTCCAACCTTCTTTCCCAGATAATCTTGTGTTCGATTGCATAGATCCTCATAGTCTTCCCATAAGCCCTCAGTCTCTTCTTCTAGGCGCCTCTCATACAAAGAGGAAAAGGTAAGGCCCATTAAGGCTCTCGAGTCTATATCATCGATGACTTTTAAACAATCCTCAGCTCTCTTCAATAGAGCAAACCACTCTTCTTTAAGAGCATTCATTTCAGCCCTCGTGAAGTTAGAGGTATTCATATTTTCACAGCGGGGACTTTCAGAACAATACTGTAAATCCAAAATACATGGCTTTACTTAAATGCAATGCTCCTTGCTCCGCTACCTAAAAAGAAGGTGGTCCAGAATCGACTGTTATTCTATATTGTTCGCCGTGATGAGTATTTTGTACCGATCATTGAAGCTCCACCCCACTCTATAGCGTTTTGTAAATCATCTGCGCGAGATATGCTCTTACTCAAAACATATCTGATACAGTAAACATCTTCAAGATTCTGTAAGCCTTTTCTTCCATTTTTAAATAAGTTTGAGAAGACACCTGTAGAACTCGGAAAATCGCTCCCTTCGTTTTCGCTTTCGATATATTTAATAATTAAAAACTATTATGGGTCTTGAAAGCTCGAGATGGAGGTGATTTTTAAATGGAAAAAAAGAAGATCCTGGTTGTTGACGATAACCCCGATATTCTGATAACAATCAAAGAAGGTCTTGAAGCCATCGACGATAGTGTTGAGGTTATAGGCGTGGAGAGCGGTGAGGATTGTGTGAGTCTCTTGTCAAGGGAGAAAATAAAACCCGATGTTATACTGCTTGATATAATGCTGCCCGAGATGAGTGGGTGGGAGATATACAACAGATTGAGAGAGAGGGAAGAATGGAAAGATATTCCTATAATCTTCATAACCGCAAGAACCGATGAAAAGGCACGTAAGATTGGTTCCTTCCTTGCCGAGGATTTTATAGAGAAACCCTTCGATATAAGGGAATTGAAAGAGAGAATAGAGCGGGTACTCGAGAAGAGGCAGCAGTAGGAACATAGAAAAATAAAACCACCATTCAGAGACAATTTTTAATACCAGAACTGAAATTATTCCTGTGGGTCGGGGTGGCTCAGCCTGGCGGAGCGCCTGACTCATAAGCGCAGCTCGAGGGTTCGCTGGGAAATCAGGAGGTCGCGGGTTCAAATCCCGCCCCCGACATTATTTATACGGGATTTCTTTTGTGATTAGACGGAGGTATATTTTTATACATACCTGTAGATTAATAATACGGGGAGTGATGGCATGAGAGGAACCGGGTGGATTATTTTATGCATTGTCTTGTTTTTGCTCTCGCCTTTAATCTCCGTAACCCATTTTGCAGAAAACCCCGTTGAAGAGCTTCTCAGAGATGCACACCTCGAAGAGATAGATGGCATAAAAGTTCTGTTCACAAATGGCTCTTTCTACGAACTTGGTTTTCAGCATGGCTACCTTCTGAAAGAAGAGGTGCGGGAGAATGTGAGAGCTTTCATCAGCTACGGGAAAGAGACCGCATCATATGAAAAACTTCTCGAAATGTGGAATACCGTAAAAGCGTATATACCAGACGATTATCTCTCCGAGTTACGGGGCATCGCGGATGGCGCCAACGTTTCTCTCGAAGAGCTGGGAGTATCATATATGATTGTTCCTTTCATAGACCTCGGTTGTTTCAGCTATGCGGCGTGGGGTAATGCCACGGAAGATGGTAAACTGTATCACGCGCGAAGTTTGGATTTTCCACTCATAATAAAAGATCCTGTAACTGGAAAATACATACAGGAAAACTCCGTTCTGATTGTACGGAAGCTCGATGGAGGAATGGTTTCCATCATCCCAACCCTGGCGGGATGGATAAACTTCTATGAGGGTTTCAACGAGAAGGGTATCGTCATAACCGTACAGGCATGCTGGAGCTCTGACCAGACGTTGAAAGGAATACCCATTCAGTTCAGACTCCAGATGGCTCTGGATAAGATGGATACAATAGACGATGCCTTAAATGCTATGCTGTCAAACGGTACACTTGGCTGGAATTTTATAATATCCGATGGAAAAACCGCATATATCGTCGAGGTCACTGCGAATCACAGCTACATTGGTTCTTGGGATGACTCCATCGAAGATAATGCCCCTTTCTGGAAGATCAAAGAGGTTGTGAGACGTACAAATTTCTTCATCGATCCTGAACTTGCGGCAACTCAGAGAAGATGGTACAACCCCGGAGGAGCGATGGGCTTTCTGGCAACCTTCGTGGGTTCTCCATTCTTTCCCATATGGAGAAAGTACAGAGCGATGAGCAGGGAAATCGAAAATATATGGGGAGAGATCGATCTCAATTCCAGCATCTCCATCCTGAGAAAGGTCTATGGAGGGAAAACGGACATGGTGCTTTTCTTCTTTCAGATGATATCGAGAGGTAGGGGAATCCTTTGCGACCTCCATCAGTGGTCATACTGTCCAGATACGGGAGATTTTGTTATTTCCTTCGCCGATTCAAAGAAGCAGTCCCATAAAAACGAACTGCACTACATCAATATAAAGAAACTGTTGGGTTGATTTATCTCATAGTGCCGATTGGCATCCCGCCTCTTCAGAGTCGATGGTGGCTAAAGCCCCTTCCATCCTTTTTAAATCGACTCTCAATCGATGGAATGTCCTATTCCTCCCCTGAATTGAAGAACCTCTTTTCATCCTCTCTCAGCCTGTTCAGATATACCCTTTCCACTTTCTCCTCTTCTTGGAACTTTCTGATGTCCATTTCGACTTCTATGGGCAATGCGCCATCCCTTATCAATCTTGAAAGTTTGTAGATATCAATATCCGATACCTGCTCCCAGATACCGTGCTTTTTCAGCACTTCTTTCAATTCCTCGCGCCTGCCGTCGCCCTTCGATGGGAAAATGCGTCTTTTACCAACGATTACCTTCGCCTTGGCTTTTGTTCCATATACGGTATCGAGACCCTCTCTCTTTGCAAAATCTATGATTTCCTTCTTTGTCTTTTCTATCTCTCTGTCGATTTCCTCCAGCAATTTTTCCCTTTTCTCGAGAAGTTCCGCGTATCTGTCTACAAGCTGAACACCCTTATCAGAGAGATAATCATCGAGTGTTCTGGTTTCGAGTTTGTATCTGTGCTTGTATTCACCGCATATCTGCTTGTATTCACACCAGTCACACAGTACGGATGGTTTGGCGGGAAATTCGTCGGCATGCTCTATACGGCGGATGAGTGAGATGAGATACTGCCTCAGTTCTTCGAATTCTTCCTCGTCTTTTCTTATTTCTATCTCTCTATCAAAAGCCAGAAAGTGCCATATCAGCCTTATATCCCTCGCATCGGGATATCTGTCTTTTACGCCTATCGCATATATCGGTAACTGGATATCCTGCTCGATGTACTTGTTGATGGGCAGTGTCATGTTCGTTTTGTAGTCGTGTATTTCGTATATACCTCCATCTCTGTAGGCAAGTCTGTCTATATACCCCAAGATTTTGTATCTGCCCGTGCCATCGAGGTCCACGATGATTCTTTCTTCCAGTGCTATGGTTCTGGACTGGTTGAATGGATAGTATCTCTTGTAGTAATCCCTTACGAATCTCTCGGCCATCTTGAGATAATTATCGGGGGTGTAGTCCTCACTTGTTATGAGAATCCCATTGTTCCATTTTCTCCTCCACTGGTTTCTCAGGTATTCGAGAAGCTCTTCCAGCGTGTTCATCTTCTCGTACATGAGGTCTTTGTAGAGTTTTCTCAGGGTTTCATGAACTATGTTTCCCGTGAAGGACTCTATCGTCTCCTTTATCTCCGTCTTTATCCTGTCTATATATGCAAATCTGTATTTCCTCGGACACTGAAGATAACAGTTGAGTCTGGAATAGGAATAAATGGGCATCTCGAAAAGCGAATTGATTTTGGGTATATTAAATAT
>Ga0209410_1000115_pt1 | contig 32813 bp, 29 predicted proteins | sample Mar14436cmmetaG_FD_184135 | JGI IMG/M metagenome (GOLD analysis project Ga0209410, IMG submission 184135) | Marine hydrothermal vent microbial communities from Guaymas Basin, Gulf of California to study Microbial Dark Matter (Phase II) - Marker... ... | reverse complement strand
TATTTATAGCTTAGCAGATTGCTCCGTTAAGCCATCAAGACCAAGCCCTTCAGGGTGGCTTTCGCCAGTCTTGATGGCACTTCGCAATCTGCTTTTTAAAAAGTAGAGTTGGTTGAAAGGAAAAAAGGTTTTTTCTTTCTCGCCAACCTTAATTTTTCAGGAGCACGCTGCAAAGCGCTGTCAAAGCCGTAAGCCCAAAGGGTGCGGAGTGAAACGGAGCAGCTTTGACAGCAAGCGAAGCAGCGTGCTAAACTAGAAAACAGGTTGGGTAAAGGAATAAAATGTCTTAATATGGAAACTTTAACATGTCCACCTTTTAGGTGAAGCTATGTTTTTAAAAATTTACTTTATTTGCTCTATTTGCCCGCCTGACGGCAGGCGGGTGGGGTTTCTTTTGAAGTTATTACGGATTTAGGGTGATAGATTTATGTTTAATATAGTGGTTAATACCATACCTTTACTTTCTCCCTTGACAGGGGTGGGTGTTTATACTTATCAATTGTGTCGGTATTTCCCGAGGTTGGATAATACCTTTGATTATACCTTTTTTTATGGTTTTTTTACTAAAGAATTATTTGCTTATAATTCAGACAGTGTGTCTTTAAGAACATTCAATAAGTTGAAATTCTATTTGCGAAAAATCCCTTTTATGGGCTATGGATTGCGGAAGTTAAAGAGTTTATTAAGTCATGGTCATAAAAATTTTTTTGACCTTTATTTTGAACCCAATTTTATTCCTCTTCCTGGCATAAAAGCCAAACAAGTAATTGTCACTGTACATGATTTTTCCCTTTGTAAATATCCCCAGTGGCATCCTAAGGATAGAGTAAAGGACTTTGAAAAAAATTTTTGGCCTAATATAAAACGAGCTGATTTAATTGTCACTGTTTCTCAATACATCAAAAAAGAAGCCTTAAATTTTCTCTCCCTGCCAGCGGAAAAGATAAAGGTGATTTATAATGGTTATGATAGAGAGACTTTTAAACTTTATCCTTTTGCCATATTAAAACAATTTAAAACCAATTTTGCCTTACCAGAAAAATTTATTTTATTCATAGGTGCCCTTGAACCCAGAAAAAATTTACTTCGTCTGATAAAGGCCTATTTAAATTTACCTCTGGGCGTCAAAAAAGAGATAAAGCTGGTCATAGCAGGTGCTCCTGGATGGGAAAATAAAACTGTAAAAGAGATGATAAGAGGTCAAAAAGATATTTATTACTTGGGATATGTTGACCATCAAGGACTGGCCTATCTTTATAACCTAGCCACCCTTTTTATCTATCCTTCTTTATATGAAGGTTTTGGACTGCCTGCTTTAGAATCTATGGCTTGTGGTTGCCCAGTGATCACCTCTCAGCAAACTTCTTTGACAGAAGTTTGTGGTGATGCTGCCTTTTATGTAAATCCTTATGATATTGACAACATTACTAGAGGTATCTATAAAGTGCTAAATGATGTCTCTTTACAAGAAAATCTACGTGAGAAAGGCTTAGAAAGGGCTAAGGCATTTAGTTGGGAAAAAACAGCCCAGGAGTATTTAGAAATATTTCATAAGGTATTAGAAAATAAGTGAAAACTGCCCTTGTGCATGACTGGCTGTTAACCATTGGTGGTGCAGAAAAAACATTAGAAGCTATTTATCAAATCTATCCTGGTCCTATATTTACGCTTCTGGCAGATAAAAAAAAATTAGAGTTTTCTTCCCTAAAACAAGCTCCAATTTATACCTCTTTTTTACAAAAATTCCCATTGGTAAAAAAATGGTATCGGTATTATCTCCCCTTTTATCCCTTGGCTATAGAGGAATTTGATTTGAGAAATTATGATTTGGTCATTTCATCTTCACATGCCGTGGCCAAAGGGGTTATTACTCATGATAGCCAATTACATATTTGTTATTGTCATACCCCCATGCGTTATGCCTGGCACCTACATCATCAATATATGGAGTTATTGGAATTTAAAGGTTTGAAAAGGAAACTGGCTAATTTAATTTTTCACTATTTGAGGCTTTGGGATGTAAGTAGTGCCTTGCGTGTGGATTATTTTATTGCCAATTCTAAGGCTACGGCAGCGCGGATTAAAAAATATTATGGTAAAGAAGCTCATGTCATTTATCCTCCAGTGGATGTAGGTAATTTTAAGCCTTATACTAAAAAAGAGGATTTTTATATTACTATCTCTAGATTAGTTCCTTATAAAAGAGTGGCCTTAATTGTTCAAGCCTTTGCTGAAATACCAGAAAGAAGATTAGTAGTAATTGGTGAGGGACCAGAATATCACAAACTTTTAGGTATTGCTCCTACTAATGTAGAATTGTTGGGTTATCTTTCTCCTGAAGTAGTGAAGGATTATTTGCAAAAGGCCAAGGCATTTATTTTTGCTGCTGAGGAAGATTTTGGCGTGGTTATGGTGGAAGCATTAGCCTGTGGGACACCAGTGATTGCCTTTGCTAAAGGTGGGGCAAAAGAGATTGTGAAGGAATCAGAGACAGGCATTTTATTTCCTGAACAAAGTGTAACTAGTCTAAAAGAAGCCATAAGACATTTTGAAAAAAACCAAGACCGGTTTGATATAACAACTCTTAGAAAAAAGGCTGAGAGCTTTGACATATCATGTTTTCAAAAAAAATTTAAAGATTTTGTTGAAAATAAAATATCCCAATTTGCTGATTTTAAGACTTGACCTTAAAATCAAATACGGATTATTATGGCAAAAAATGAGGAATAATTTGAGACAATTTTTGCTTAGCCTTATAGTGGTTTTTAGTATCCTAGTTCCAAATCACATTGCCTGGTGTAGATTGTTAGACAGAATAGTGGCCATTGTTAACGATGAGGTAATCACCCTTTCTGAATTGAAAGAAGCTATGATATATTTAACTAAGACCCCAAATCCTCCTCCTGAAGTAAAAAGAAGGGTTTTAGAAGAAATAATCAATGCAAGATTAACTGCTCAACAAGCAACTAAATTAGGTTTACAAGTGAAAGATGCAGAGGTGGAAAGGGCAATTCAAAACATAATAACTCAAAATGGCATTACCTTAAAAAAACTAAAAGAAGATTTAATACGGGAAGGCAGTTCATATGAGGATTATAAAGACTGGATTAAAATCCAGCTTTTAAAAAGTAAATTGATAGGTTTACAAGTGCAAAGTAAGGTAACAGTGACAGATGAAGAAATAAGGAAATATTACCAGGCACATATAGATGAATATAAAGGTTATACCGAATATTACTTACGCCATATCTTATTGCCTTTTCCTTCTACCGATGAAGATAAAAAAAGGCTAATATATGTTCAGCAAGAAATTTTAAGACTTTTGAAAGAAGGAATTTCTTTTCCTGAACTGGCTCAGAAGTATTCTCAGGCCCCTACCGCTAAAGATGGTGGGGATTTAGGTTGGATTAAGGCAACAGAATTAACCCCTGAAATCAGGAATATAGTAACTCTATTGCAACCAGGGGAAATAAGCCCTTGGATAAAAACTCATAGTGGGTTTCAGCTTATCCAGTTGGAAAAAAGGAGAGAAGTGCCAGATAAGACCTTCTCAGAGGCCAAAGAAGAAATTTATAGGTTGTTTTATCAACAAAAGATGGAGGAAAGATACCGGCAATGGTTAACCCAACTTAGAGAAAAGGCGTATATAAAAATTTTGCTTTAAACAATTTCCAACTCCTTAATCATTTTTTGGAAGCCGCGATACAGGGTTCTATTAGAATTAACAATGTGGGAAAGAAGTTGAGAGAGATAAGGTAGGTCTTTTGTATTTATCACTGCATTTACATTTTTCTTAAAAGCCGAAAAATTATCTAAGGTTTTAACATCCTCATCTATTAAAATAAAAAGCTGCTCTCTTCTTTTTTTCATGGGAAGATAAAAAATGGTCTTTTCTACTTTAGGATGTTTTTTAAGATATTCAGCATTTATAAAAAACAATCCATATTCTCCATTCAGGAGTTGTTGAATAATAGTATTTTCCTCTTTAGCTGATATTAATCTAAAATTCCAACCAAGTTCCTTAAGGGCGGTCTTTATGTTTTCAATCTCATGGGAAGAAATGTCTACCAGTAAAACATTTATTTGTCTTATGTTTTCATCAAAAGAATTAACTTGTCTCATCTTTCAATAATTTTTAAATAAACTTATATTTTTCTCTCTCCATTTCTTCTACAGTCAATCCTTCAATATCAGAAGTTTTTTCTCCTCGTTTTGCTTTAATTTGGTCAATGCCTTTCCTTACTTCAGAGCGAAAAGTAGCATGACTTATGGCAGTCTCTTCATCTATTAACCCTTCTTCATAAGCAGCAATAAGGCCTTGATCAAAAGTGCACATACCAGAGGCTTTTCCTTTTACCAAAATATCATAAAATGTGGGTGCAGATTTTTGACCCAAAATAGCATCTTGAGTCCTCAAATTATTTTTTAAAATTTCAAAGACAGCAAGTCGGCTTCCGTCTATTTTGGGAACCAACTTTTGGCATACAATCCACCTTAAAGAACCTGCCAAACGAGAGCGAACAAACTGTTCTTCTGCCTTTCCTATCATATCTACCATTCTATGGATAGCTTGGCCACTATATGCAGCATGGATAGTACTTATTACCAAATGCCCTGTTTCAGCAGCACTTAAAGCCACCTTCAGTGTATCTGGATCTCGAATCTCACCTACCATAATTACGTGTGGTGCTTCCCTAAGAGCAGCCCTTAAGGCCATAGCAAATTCATTAAAATCAGCACCTAATTCTCTTTGGTTAAAACTGGCTTTTTTAGAAATAAATTTAAACTCAATGGGGTCTTCCAAAGTAATGATATGAGCAGGTCTAGTTTGGTTAATTTCTTCTAAAATGGCGGCAATAGAAGTAGATTTTCCACTTCCAGTAGGACCAGCAAAAAGCACGATGCCCGCATTTTCCTTGCTAATTTCTTTAAATACCATGGGCAAATCCATCTCTTCTATGGTAGGCACCTTTTCTGGCAACTTCCGCATAACAATGGCATAGCCCGTTCGCTGGGAAAAAATATTTACTCTTAAACGAATGTTATCCACTTGGTATGAAAGGTCGCACGAACCAGTGGTGACCAAATCTTTCAACAGACGCCGTCTATTTTCAATCAAGGCCATGGCCATGGTTTCTACTTGAAAGGGCGAAAGCCTCCCTAACTGGTCTATTATATTTAATCTATGAACCTTACCATAAAGTAAGATTTCAAAAGGTTCATAAGGTATAAAAAGAAGGTCTGAGAGTTCAGGATAATTATTTGTGGCTTGTTTAATCAGGTAATTTATAATCTTTTTATCCACTTTATACCTCCGTAAAATCTTTAGGTATGCGTTTCAAAAAGGGTTTAAATTTTGCTTTATCTATGGCGTTTAAATAGGCATCTTCAGGATCTATAAACCCTTTGCTTAAAAACTCTAAAATAGCATCATCTAAAGTCTGCATGCCATATTTTTTGCCAGTTTGAATAAGAGAAGATAATTGATGGGTCTTGTTCTCCCGGATGAGATTTCTCACAGCATAAGTAGCTACCATTATTTCCAAAGCAGCAATCCTTCCCGGTCTGTCTATGCGTTTAAATAAAGTCTGAGAAATAATACCTCGAATGACGTCTGCCAAAAGGGAACGGATAAACTCTTGTTCATCCGTGGGGAACATTTCTATAAGACGGTCCACAGTTTTTGTTGCTCCACTGGTATGAAGGGTGCTAAATACCAAGTGTCCTGTAGCGGCTGCTTCCATGGCCAACCTTGCAGTTTCTAAATCCCTTATTTCTCCTACCAAAATGATGTCAGGGTCTTCTCTTAAAGCGCTGCGGAGAGCAGCAGCAAAAGATTTGGTGTGCGTTCCTACTTCTCTGTGACTGATAATACAATTTTTATTTTGGTGGACAAATTCAATGGGGTCTTCAATGGTAATAATCCTGCTTTTTCTCCTTTCGTTGGCATAATCAATAATAGCTGCCAAGGTAGTAGATTTACCGCTTCCTGTGGGTCCTGTCACTAAGACAAATCCTTTAGGAAGTAAGGCGAAACTTTTTAAAACTTGAGGCAATCGCAATTCATCTATAGTCATAATTTTCTCAGGAATTTCACGAAAAGCTGCTCCTATTCCATCTTTATGCATAAAATAGTTTGCCCGATAACGAGCCAAGTTAGGCACTTCATAAGCAAAATCCAAATCTCCTTTTTCCTCAAAAAACTTTATTTGTGGCTCAGTGATAATTTCATAAAGTATTCCCCTTAATTCACTATCTTCTAGAACTTTATATTTCACTTTTTGAAGTTCTCCATGGATGCGAACCATGGGTTGGAAACCAGCTAAAAGATGCAAATCCGAAGCATTGTTCTCATGCATCAATTTAAAAAAACTGTCTATCTTTGCCATTTTTCCCCCTTAGATGTAAGTTAGCTCACCACTATATAGTGTCTCCACTCTTTCTGTATCACAAAAACGAACAATCAACCCTCCAAAGGGGTCTAGTCCTAATATTTCTACTTCTCTTTTTTTGTCTATTTTCAAATCCTCAGCATAATACATCTTTTGACCTAAAATATTGGTATATTTAAGCCACATCTCAATAATTTCCTGCGTTTCTTTTTTCAGTTCTGCTTCATGAACTAATCCAACATACCAAATTAATTTTATCAATATCAAGGAAAAAAGTAAATCTATATTTAACGCCTTTCCTGTAATTTTTTTCAAGGAGATAGCAGGAATATCCAATGTGGATGGGAAACTGTTATTAACATTGATTCCAACACCAAAAATAAGGTATGTTTCTTTTCTAGAAGAAATATATGTTTCACTCAAAATTCCTCCTACTTTGTGTCTGTTAAATATAAGGTCATTGACCCATTTAATACAAACATTAATCCCTATTTCCCGTAAGGCCTCACAACAGGCTATACCCAAAGAAAGTGGATAAAGGTGAATATATGGAGATTCTACTTCAGGATAGAGAATAAAGCTAAACCATAATCCTCCTGGAAGAGCATACCATTTTCTATTATACCTTCCTTGGGCCTGGTTTAGTGTTTGGGCAATAAATACTGTGCCAGAATAAGGTGTTTGTCTTAAAGTATAACAGTTTTCAATATACTTTTTGGCTACTTCCATAGTTCGAGTAACAGAATGGTAACACCAGAGATTGGCACCAATCATCTCACCTCGACGCAAAATTCTTTCTGCTTCCTTCTCCTTTGCATATCTTTTTTCAAACTCCTCTTTTTTCAGTTTCTGCACCATATTTTTTAGGATTATTTCCCTTTCCCTATCCCGAATTAAACCTTCCATATTTTAATAGACTTGGCAGTTTTTAGTAACTGCAAATTTTATGCCACATTAAATCCATTTTAAAAGGTGGGTTTTTAAAAAAATGTTAAACAATGTTGACAATTTTTGCTTATTTAATGACAAATTTTTGGTTTTTCCACGAAATTAAAACCCACGTCCCGCCTTCCACCATTTATCAAGTCCTATCTTTCTCCCATTCTAATTGGATTTTTTTTACTAATTTAGATATAAACTCTACCTTATCTGGTGGACAAATTCCCAAAAGAGGCATTCCCTGCATAATAGTAACATTGGATTTAAAATAAACAGCATAAATAATTCCAGGTTCTTCCTCATAAGTGAGGGGAATCTCTCTTTTCATTCTAGACATAATTAAAATTTCGTCTCCAGGATTGATAACCACTCCCTGAAGGCCTTTTTGCTCAATTTTTTTATTTAGTTCTTGAGTGAAGTGATACCTAGCCGTTTCAGGAGCCTTAAAGATATATAAAAATCTCTCCAAGGCCTTATTGACCACTTCTTCTTTACTAAGGGTGTGTTTGATAGACATAATTTTGGTTTTGGCCTCAACAAACTGCCTATCCACTTTTTCTAGTATCTCTACAATTTCCCCATCAATTGGGGCATAAATGTTTTTTAAATTGCCTTGTCGCAAGATAGTATAGATTAAAGTTCCCTTTTTTTCTGACCCTTCTCTCGTTATTCCTTTAACTTTTTCTCCTTTTTTAACCATAAGTGAGACTATACCTGTGTGTGGGGTAAAAATATCATATATCTCAAAAGGAGTTTGCTTATATTCAGCAATAATTTTGTCTATATTTTCCATTTTTAACGGTAATAAAGGTGTTTTCCTCCCATAGTAAGTAAGGCCATATACAAATTTTTTCTAAATTCTCTTCTATCCCAGATGCCTTGGATGTGACCACGTTTTAAGGCATTCTTAGCAGCATGATAATCTGGTGGGATTTCTTGATTGGTAGTTTCACGAATCACTCTAGGACCAGCAAAGCCAATCCGAGAAGAACGAATAGCAAATTGATAGGGTGCACAGCCTAAAAAACTGGCTACCGGACCAGCATAGGAATTGTTATCATAAACCACAATATAAAGTCCTCCAGCTTTAATATATTCCCTCACCGCTATGGTACATTTTGGCATTTGGACTACCCCAACTGTGCCTTCATGGATCCGGATGCCAGCAGTTCCATGAACATAAGCAAGTAAAGGACGGCGTAATAATTTGGCCCTCTCACATGCCAATATAAATTTTTCTCCTTCGGCTGCTCCTACTGTGCCATTTCTAAAATCGCTATAAAGCATAACTACTACTAAAGAAATACCCATTACCTTTGCATCAAATGAGATAAGCGCACTATAACGCCCTGTTTTTTCCCTAGTTTTTTCTAATTTTTCATCAAAACCATGATAATTGATAGGATTTATAGAGGCTATTTCCTTATAAAATTCCTTTACTGAATTTTTATCAAACAGGCAATTCAGATACCATTGATATTCTAAAGGAAAATGGTGACCACAATTAGGACAAATACCGCATAACTCTCCATATAAATCAGGCACCCAGATGTCATAACAACCATATTTTTCAGCATTAGGACAGCTCACGGTTTTATCCACATTGGCTAGAGGACTGACATAAATCTCACTCCAATAGTTGTCCTCTTCTTTGGCAGGAGTTTCGGAGATTAAAGATATCATTCTTTTCTTCTTTGGTAAAATTTTTTCCTTAAATCTTAAAAAAGGAGCTATTACATAATTTGAAATTACCTGTAGTTCTGCTTTGACATCTCCTATAAAGTGCTGTAAGCGTTTTATGGGGCGTTTTAAGATGTTAAAAAATAGAAAGGTTTTCAATCTTAACCACTTTAGCTCCATTTTATCCATGTTTTTTCGCCAAAAACTGCGGAGGTCAGCATAAAAATTTTTAGTCAAATTTTTATATTTCAGGGTGCGTTTTTGTAAAAGCCTCTCAATCTCTTTACTATCAAGCTCCCAATGCACATAAATATTGGTGGTATCCTTTAATCCATTTTTTTTAAGCTGACGTGCCCTTAATCTACTTAAACTTTTTACTGAAAGATAAACTTCGTCTGTGGCCCTAATTATTTCTTGCTTTAGAAGATTAAAAAACTCATAATCATCTCTTCTTGCTCCTAAAGGAGGCTCCTGGATAATTCTATCAATGGTACCTAATTTAAGATTTTCTATGGCTGTAATCTTGAGTTGTTGAGCACAAAAATGGATTAAATCAAGAGGAACTTTCTCCCCTTCTTTTACTTTACCTTCTATGGCAGCCGCACCTTCAGGTGAAATTACAGAATAATAACCATGTGAAAACATTAACCGTAGGTCGGCTAAACCAATGGCCTCTGCCCCCCCTGAACCTCCCTCAGAGATAAAAGAGATAATGGGTACCCTTAACCCCGCCATGGCATATAGATTGCGGGCAATCTGTTGAGCTGCCCCAGGATAGTCTTCTATGGGATAGGCACCTGGAGTAAAAATATAAGTATGGATAGGAATACCTTCTGTTTCTGCTACTTGCATGAATCTTAAAGCCTTTTCATTTCCCCAAGGTTTTGCACTTCCACCATTTCTAAATTCTTCACCATGCCCTTTTTCATGACCAATAACCATCACCTGGTGAGTGTAAACCCTTTTTCCTATGCGACGGGTTATAGTAGCACGGGCAGCAATTACAGCAGGGTCAATATTATATTCTTCTTCTCCTCCTAATTCTACATAATCATCATATACATTTTCCAAAATATCCTTTAAGGTCATCCGAAATGGGTGACGAACAATACGCACATAATCTAGAGGAGTAAGTTTTTGCTCAGCCTCTTTCTCATAAAAAGAAATCTGAGTAGCAATTTTCTCCAACTGCTCAGCTACTTCTTCTTCAGAAAGTTCATAAATGCGTTCTGAAATATTATTTAGCCAATTCTCCAAAGTTTGAATTCTCTCTCCAAAGATTTCTCCTTTAATATCAGATAGATAGATTAATCTCCTTTTTAAAACATCTAGCTTTTTTTCTAAGACTAGCATTAAACAAATCTCTGAATTTGGCTTAATTTTTCTTTCAAAAATTCAATGTTGGTAACGATTTTTTCTCCCTTACTATTCTCTCCGTCAATTTCTAGTTCATTTAAAAAACATTCCCCACGTTGTTTGGCTTCTTCTATATCCTTTCCCCATATAAGGGCCAGGGCTAAATTTGGGTCATAATCAGTGGGAATAGAATATGACCTGTCTTGAGGCACATGGGTATGGACTTGTAACCATTCATATTGGGGTAAATGAAAGTGATTAATAGTTCCAGTCCAAGGTTTAAAACCATGTTTTGTATCTTCCGCTACTAGACGAAATTCAATACTGGCACCATTAAAACTTAAGTGTTTTTGTTTGTATTTCAACCGTTCTCCTAAAGCAAGCCTTATTTGCTCCTTAATTAAATCCACTCCCTGGGGTTGTTTTTTTATTTGGGCAATTAGACCCGAGACACCACTTTCTACCTGAATCCTGGGATTGACTTCTAGTAAATATACTTCACCACCTGGTGTAACAATCCATTCCCAGGTGCCCACATTATCATAATCTAAATAATTTGCTATTTTCAAAGAATAATGAATAATTTTCTTTTCTATCTCCTCAGGATTAAAATTATAGGAGTAGTTGGGGTCAAAGGCAGGTGCCACTTCAATGCGTTTTTGCCTAGATATGCTTTGGATACTACAATTTCTAGTATTATAGTGGACTCTTTCTCCATGTTGACTACAGACCAGCTGCACCTCAATATGATTGAACACAGGAAACTTTTTTTCTAAAAGAACCCACTCATCTCCAAATTGTCGTTTAGCATATCTTTTTACTCGGCGATAAACACTTCTTAATTCTTCTAGGTGTCTTACTTCCTCAATTCCCATGCCTCCCCCACCACTAGAAGCCTTCACTAGAATTGCTGGGTTTTTGATCCCTTCTTCCCATTGTTTATGGAAAAGTTCAATGGCTATATTTTCTGCTTCGATTTCGTTATAAATAGGCTTTTCAGACCCAGGAATCACAGGAATATTAAGTTTAGTAGCAAGTGCTTTGGTATTGATTTTATTTCCTAGTTCTCTAATTACCTCCCAGCGGGGACCAATAAATTTTAACGGACGTCGTCTAATGGCTACGCGGCGAGCAAATCTATAATTTTCTGCCAAAAAGCCGTAACCAGGATGAATGGCGTCACACTTAGTATAATCAGCAATTTCTAAGATTTCGTTGGGATCAGTATAACTAGCAATCCGATAAACTTTATCTTTCCCTCCTTCTTGCAATCCTAGCCTAACATGCAAGGAGTGTTTATCTTCTTCAGTATACACTATAACAAAATCCAAGTTCAAGGCCTGACAAGCCTTCATAATCCGGATAGCAATTTCCCCACGATTAGCAATAAGCACTCTTGCCATTTTATTCTATACTCCAACTTCCAGAAGAACCAAATAGTCTTTTAAGATAGCCTGAGTAGTGATGAACGTCAAGTTGAAAAGATTTGACTAATTGATTTAAATTGGGTAGGAAAAAATTATGGCAGAGAAAAATAAAAAGTATTTTAAAATTAGTGAGGTAAGTCAAATAGTAGGTGTTGAACCCTATGTATTGCGATATTGGGAAAAGGAGTTTAAAGAAATTCGCCCTTATCGTTTTTCTTCTCATCGGCTATATAAGTCCAAAGATATAGAAATAGTTTTAGAAATAAAAAGATTACTTTATGAAGAAGGATTCACTGTTCAAGGAGCGAAAAAACAACTGATAAAACGTTTAAAACAACAGTCTGTTTTAAGAGAAATAAAGAGAGAATTAAAGGATATTTTAACTATTTTACAGAGAAAACCTTGACGAAAGGGGTTAGTTTATGTCATAAAGAAAATGCTATTTCACATGCTAAGGGAGGATGTCAGTTATGGCTGAGGAATTTGAGCCGATTATCATTGGTTTTTTATGTAACTGGTGTGCTTATGCTGGGGCAGATTTAGCAGGGACTTCTAGGATACAATATCCACCTAGTATCAGGATTATTCGGGTAATGTGTTCAGGCATGGTCCACCCCAATTTGGTCATTGAAGCCTTGACCAAAGGGGCAGATGGGGTTCTGGTGGCGGGCTGACACTTGGGCGAATGTCATTACCTGGAAGGTAATAAAAGAGCACAGGATAGGGCAGAGGCCATTCAGTTAATGTTAGAAGACTACGGGCTAGAACCAGAAAGGTTTCGTTTAGAATGGATTTCAGCAGCAGAAGCAGAAAAGTTCGCTAAAGTGGTGACTGAAATGACTCAACAATTGAAAGAACTAGGCCCAAGTCCTTACCGCCAGATGTAAAACTACTAATCAATTTTGATGCCTTGGTATATCAAATTCCTTATTCGGTTGGTGACTAGTATTGTAGGAGCAAAATTGCTCATGCATTTTTTTCGCTTTTTAGGGGAAAGTGATATTATGTGGTTTATTCTCAGTGCCTTCCTTCTTGTTACAGCTTATGGTGCTGAAGCCTTAAGGGTCCGGCGCTTAAAATAAGATGTCTATCATCACCCTTATAACTGATTTTGGCCTGGAGGATACCTATGTAGGAATAATGAAAGGGGTAATTTTAAACATCAATCCCCATGTGCAGATTGTGGATTTAACACATAAAATTAGACCTCAATCTATCAAACAGGCTAGCTTTTTATTAAAAACTGCCTATAGCTTTTTCCCAAAAGGTACTATCCATGTAGCCGTAGTAGATCCGGGGGTGGGCAGTGAGCGCCGGCCACTGTTAGTAAAAACACCAAGCTATTTCTTTATTGCCCCAGATAATGGAGTTTTAGAATTAATTTACCAAACAGAACCAGTAGAGGTCTTCCATTTGAATAATCCAAAATATTTTTTACCTAAAATAAGTTTCACCTTTCACGGCCGAGATGTTTTTGCACCTATAGCTGGTTATCTCTCTTTAGGTAAACGGTGTGAAGAAATGGGCAAAAAGATTTATGATTTTCAACGCCTAGAATGGCCTTTACCCAAAGTAAAAGACTATGTTTTAAAAGGAGAAGTAATTTATATTGACCATTTTGGGAATCTGATCAGCAATATTTCTAGACAAAAATTTCAAGAATTTGTAAAAAATTACGGTTTTTCTATTAAAATAAAAAATGTGGTTTTAAAAACTATTGCCTCGCATTACCTTGCTGTCCCACCTAAAGAAATTTTAGCTATTTGGGGTAGTAGTGAACACTTAGAAATTGCCCAGTCTATGGGTAGTGCTAAAGAGACATTAAAAGCCAATATAGGAGAAAAAATAGAAATAAAAAAGGAGGCTAAATAAAAATGATTTCTCGCTACACTCGCCCAGAAATGGCGAAACTTTGGTCACTAAAAAATAAATACCAAAAATGGTTAGAAATAGAGATTTTAGTTTGTGAGGCCTGGGCAGAAAAGGGAGTTATCCCCAAAGAAGCCTTAGCTAAGATAAAGGAAAAGGCTAGTTTTTCTGTGGAGAGGATAGCAGAGATTGAAACCCAGGTGAAACATGATGTAATTGCCTTTATTTCCAATGTTGAAGAAAATATTGGACCAGAAGGAAGATATTTACATTTAGGTCTGACCTCTTCTGATATTTTAGATACCGCTAATGCCGTCTTATTAAAAGAGGCAATGGAAATTATTTTGGAAGATGTAGAAGAAGTTATGTCTATTTTAAGAGAACAGGCATTTGCCTATAAAGATACACCAATGATTGGTCGTTCTCACGGGGTCCATGCTGAACCCATCACCTTTGGTCTAAAGCTGGCCCTTTGGTATGAAGAAATGAGGCGAAATAAAAAACGGTTACAACAGGCGAAAGAAGATATAAGTTATGGAAAAATTTCTGGGGCAGTGGGAACATTTGCCCATTTAGAACCAGAAATAGAAGAATATGTTTGCCCTAAATTAGGGCTGAAACCAGCTCCTATTACTAATCAAATTATCCAAAGGGATAGATATGCCCATTACTTTACTGCCTTAGCTATTTTGGCTGGAACTATAGAGAAAATTGCTTTAGAAATAAGGCATTTGCAACGCACTGAAGTATTGGAGGTAGAAGAGCCTTTTACTAAAGGTCAAAAAGGTTCTTCAGCCATGCCCCATAAGCGAAACCCCATTCAATGTGAAAATCTATGTGGTCTGGCTAGACTGGTTCGCACCAATGCTATAGCGGCCTTAGAAAACATAGCCTTGTGGCACGAAAGAGACATCAGCCATTCCTCGGTAGAAAGGGTGATTATGCCAGATAGCACCATATTAAGTGATTTTATGTTACATCGTCTTAAAAAAATCTTGGCCAATATGGAAGTCTATCCGGAAAGGATGCTAAAAAATATCTATTTAACTAAGGGTCTTATTTTTTCCCAGGGTTTGTTATTGGCCTTAGTCAAAAAAGGCCTGCCTAGACAAAAGGCTTATGAAATGATACAGGATTGTGCCATGAGAGTTTGGCAGGGAGAACAAGACTTAAAGACCCAAGTCTTATCTCATAAAGAAATAAAGGTTTATCTCACTCCAGCAGAAATAGAAAAAATTTTTGATTTAAAGTATTGCTTGCGTCATATAGATAAAATTTTTGCCCGCATATTTTAGTTGTGTTAAAAAAAACACAAAAATTATATATTTTGTGTGAATTTTCTTACAGGAAATTTAGGGCTGACTTGAGAATTGGGCAATAAATGCGGATTATAAAACAAATAAAAAACTAGGCATTTATTTTGCAATTTAAGAAGCAACATGATTTGGGCCCAAAAGACATTAAGAGACGAAATTAGCTGTGCAGGAATAGGTTTGCATTCGGGTCAGAAGGTAGATTTGAAGATTCGTCCTGCCCCACCAAATACTGGTATTATTTTCAGACGCGTTGATCTCCCTGGGAAACCAGAAGTTAAGGCTTTAAGGGATAATGTAGTTGATAATCGGTTGGCCACTACTATTGGTGAAAATGGTGTTACTGTTAGCACGGTAGAACACCTATTAGCTACTTTTTTATGTATGGGTGTGGATAATGCCATTGTAGAAGTAGGTGCACCTGAAGTTCCTATCATGGATGGTAGTGCCGCTCCTTTTGTCTATCTGATAAAAAGTGTAGGGCTTAAGGCTCAGTCGGCCTCTAAGAAGGTTCTAATTTTAAAAAAACCGATTAGGGTAAAGAATGGGAATAGTTGGATTCGGATGAAACCTTTTCCTGAAGGAGGATTAAGAATACATTTTGTAATAGACTTTGACCATCCATTATTAAAAAAGCAGATGTATACCTTTAATTTTTCAGCAAATCAATTTGAAAAGGAGATCAGTCGGGCGAGAACTTTTGGATTTTTGAAAGATGTAGAGTATTTGAGGTCACAAGGGCTAGCTCTGGGTGGTTCATTAGACAATGCTATTGTAATTGATAAGTTTAGAGTCATAAATAAAGAAGGACTAAGATATCAAAATGAGTTTGTGAGGCATAAAATTTTAGATTTGTTAGGTGATTTAGCTCTTTTGGGTCATCCTTTGATAGCCAAGATAGATGCCTATAAGGCAGGTCATGCCTTAAATCACCAGCTAACCCAAAAACTGTGGGTAAATAAGAAAATTTTAGAACCAGCCACTTTAACTTCATCTCAAACTATTCTGAAAAAAAAGACCTCAGCTCATTTTTCTCTCTATTAAGCTATCTGCCTGTGTTTTCCACTTATCCAGGACTTTCTTCAGAATTTAGGCGTTAATCTTTAAAAACATTGTAGAGTTGGTTGAAAGGAATAAAATGTCTTAATGTGCATCTGATTTTTTTCAACAGCCTGTAGAGGGGGTCATTACAGTTACTAAAGTTTAATCAAAACTACCTTTCTATAACATAAGTCCTTTCTACTCGCCACTCTTTAATCCACGGATCTCCCCAAATTTTAATTTGCCTAGTGAGGGTTTTGGTATCACCAAATTCTATATATCCAAAAATTTCTCCTCTGCCAACTTCGTTACCGGCATGGTCCAGAGCCTGAAGAACAACATGTACCTCTCCTGTTTTCTCTAGATTTTGCACTTTGGCATTAACTGAATAAAGAGAATATACTGCTTCCTCACCCAAAAAGAAACCTGTTTTCTCCCAATCAATAAATGAGACATTTACCCTGGCCATTTGTGCCTGGGTAGTAGAGAACAGGAAAAATAAAGTCAAAAAACATAAAAAAATAATTTTTTTCTTCTTCATTCCCTCTTTTATTATATTAGCACAAATCCTAAAATTTTACACTACCCTCAGGACCACGTCATAGTCACGAAATAATTTGTTTTTAACAGATATTAAAACCCTCTGGCCCAAAATCCGTGATTGATTTTTTACTCTAACATCTCTGCTCACAGACAGGCTTGCAGGGCTTCTTATAGGGCAAACGCGGATTTTGGGAACATTTAGATATAGATTAAAAACAGCTATAGAAATGGGCTCATAACCCAAAGGACGCAGGTTCAAATCCTGCCACCGCTACCAAAAATTAGAGTTATTCCTTCAATTCCTTTATCAATACTTGTCTAGGTCGCACACCATCAGAAGGACTGACTATACCTTCCTGTTCCATTCTTTCAATTAGCCTGGCAGCCCGATTGTAGCCTATGCGTAGATAACGTTGCACCATGGAAATGGAGGCCTTTCCGGTCTTCACTACTAGACGCACTGCCTCCTGATACTTTTCGTCATCATAACCACCGTTTAAGTCTGCTTGTCCTTTTTCCTTTTCAAAATCAAATCCAGGTAGATATTGAGGCTCGGCCTGAGACTTCCAAAAGTCTACTAACCTAACTACCTCTTCCTCTGATACATAAGCCCCATGAAGTCGCTTTAATCTGGCTGTGCCTGGAGGAAGAAAAAGCATATCTCCCATACCCAAAAGTTTTTCTGCTCCAATAGTATCTAAAATAGTTCTAGAATCCACTTTTGAAGAAACCTGAAAAGAAATGCGAGCAGGAAAATTGGCTTTAATGACACCTGTTAGCACATCTACTGATGGCCTTTGGGTGGCCAGAATTAGATGAACACCAGCGGCCCGAGCCATCTGAGCTAATCGAATTAAGGAAGTTTGCACTTCTTTAGAGGCAATAATCATCAAATCAGCTAGCTCATCTATAATAATTACTAAATAAGGTAATGGACGAAAGTGTTCCTTTTTTTCAACTGAAAGACCTTTGACTTTCTCATTATATCCTTCAAGATTTCTTGCTCCCATTTCTGCTAATAGTTCGTATCTTTTTTCCATTTCCCAAACCGCCCACTTCAAAGCCTGATTAGCTTCTTCCATATCGGTAATTACCGGGTAGAGTAAGTGAGGAATACCATTATAATGAGAAAGCTCAATCCTTTTAGGGTCAACCAGAAGAAACTTTAATTCCTCTGGTGTGCATCGCATTAAAAAACCACAGATAATGCTATTCAGGCAAACACTCTTCCCTGTGCCTGTAGCCCCCGCAATCAACATATGAGGCATCTTAGTCAAATCTGCTACTGTTGGATTCCCAAAGATATCTTTACCCAGGGGCAAGATAAGTTTTTGTTTTGTTTTTTGAAAGGGAGGTGAAATAAGAATATCATGCAAATACACTATTTCCCTTTGGGCATTTGGGACTTCAATTCCTACCACAGACTTCCCTGGAATAGGAGCTACTACCCGAATACTTCCTACTTTTAGTTTAAGGGCTAAGTCATCAGCCAAAGAGGCAATCTGACTGATTTTTATACCTGGAGAAGGAGCAAACTCATATAAGGTAACCACTGGACCTGGATTAACTCGGGTCACTTCTCCATCAATACCAAAATCTTCTAAACTCTCTTTTAGTAATTGGGCCGTAGCCTGGTAATGGGTATTATTGGGATATTTATGGCGTAGGGTTTTATCACTACTAAATAAGTCTAAGCTAGGGAAATGCCAAATTCCACTTATTTGAGGAAATTTTTCTGTTTTAGCTTTTTTTACCTGAATTTTTGGTTCTGAGTAAGTAGATGGTTTGAGACTAAAGGCCGTTTTAAACCAACTATAGAACTTTATCCAGGGTTGTTTTAACCAAAAAAACAATTTGTCAAAGATATTACATATAAAATTTATCCCTTTTAATAAAATAAGCCCGGCAAAAATAAAGGACATTTCTATTAACCACACACCCCAGATAGGAAAACGTTTTATTAATAAATGGTGAAAAAATACACCTATTTCACCACCAGAACTAAAGGCAAAATGGGAAATAGAAGAAAAGCCTAAGATTAATAATAGAAAAGCCAATAAAATAAAAACAGTTTTTTTAACCTCAAAATTTTTCCAAGATTGGATGCCTAAATAGATAAAAAGCAAAGGGAGAAAAAACAGGCTAAAGCCAAATATTTTTTTAAGTTTTAAAGCAAGCCATTGACTGATGGGCTTCAGGTAGGGGAGGCTAAAGACAGTGGCTGAAGCCACAAAGAGGGAAAAAATACCTATAAGGCAAGATACTATAGCAAAAATTTTTCGTTTCACTATGTTAACAAATAACATGCTTACAAAAACTTGTCAAAGGGTTTAGCTATGCTATATTTAGGGTGATGCGGGTAATAAAATATCTCTTCATTTTTATTTGTCTGTGCCTATTGGGTGTTTTTATTTATGGAGGTTATATTTTCCTTAGCTTGCCTAATATTAAACATATTGAAGATTATCAACCACCTCTGGTCACGGTTGTTTATGCAGATGATGGACAAATATTAGGGGAGTTTTTTAGTGAACGACGCTATTTTACCACATTGGAGCAAATGCCTCATTATCTTATTAAGGCCTTCATTGCGGCTGAAGATGAGAGATTTTATGAACATAAAGGTCTTGATTGGCTGGGAATGTTACGGGCCTTGATAAAAGACATCAAGGCTGGAGCAATCATCCAAGGAGGGAGTACCATCACCCAACAGACAGTAAAGTCACTATTACTTTCTCCAAAACGCACTATTTCTCGTAAGATTAAAGAAGTTATATTGGCTTATCTTTTGGAAAAACATTTAACTAAAGAAGAAATTTTGACTATTTATCTTAATCAGATTTATTTTGGCCACGGGGCATATGGGGTAGAAGCTGCCTCTAGGGTGTATTTTGGAAAACATGTCAGTGAACTGAGTTTGGCAGAAGCTACTATGTTAGCTGGATTACCAAAAGGACCAAACTATTACTCACCTTACAGACACTTTCAAAGGGCTAAGAGAAGACAGCAATATGTGTTAAACAGAATGGTAAAATGCGGTTATCTCATCCCTGAAGAAGCAGAACAGGCTTTAAATACCCCTATTAATCTTCATAAATTAGAGTATAAAAAACCCTTTACCGCCTATTTTTTGGAATATCTCAGACAATATCTTTTAAAAAAATACGGTTATGATTTGACATATAAAGGAGGTCTTTCTGTTTATACCTCAGCCAATATTGCTATGCACACCATGGCTCAAGAAGCTTTATTGAAAGGTATTGAGGAAATTAAGGCCAGGCATAAAACCCAGAATGAATCTGAGGAAATGCAAGGAGCATTACTCTGTATAGAGACACAAACAGGTTTGATAAAGACCATGATTGGAGGAATGGACTTTAAAAAAAGCCAATTTAATCGTGCTACGCAAGCCTGCCGCCAACCTGGTTCTGCTTTTAAACCCATCGTTTATGCAGCAGCCTTAGATAAAGGCTATACCCCTGCCTCAATAGTGTATGATTATCCCATAATTTATGTGCAACCTGCCAGTTCGGCAGACAGGCATCAGGCAAAAAAAGGATTAAAGGTCTGGCGGCCCCATAATTATGAAAATCGTTTTTATGGGCAGATATCTCTACGGGAGGCATTAGTGCATTCCCGCAATGTGGCAACTATAAGATTATTAAATAACATTGGGATTCATTATGTTATTAACTATGCTCGTCGTTTGGGAATAACTTCGCCTTTAACTCCTGATCTTTCTTTAGGATTAGGAAGCAGCTGTGTGTCCCCATTAGAGCTTACTACCGCCTTCTCTGTGTTTGCCAATCAGGGACAATATATTAAGCCCACTCCAATTATAAAAATTTTAGATAGGCGAGGAAACGTATTGGAAGAGAACATCCCTCATCCTCAACCAGTAATCAATAGTGATACGGCTTATATTATCACTAATATTCTTGAAGATGTGATAAAAAGGGGCACAGGAAGAAAAGTGAAGGCCTTTGGAAGACCGGTGGCTGGTAAGACAGGCACCACTAATAACTACACCGACGCTTGGTTCATAGGCTATACCCCTTATTATATCACCGGGGTTTGGGTAGGTTATGATGATTTGAAAAGTTTGGGAAAACGGGAAACAGGTGGTCAGGCAGCGGCTCCTATTTGGCTTTATTTTATGCAAAAAGTAGAAAAAGACTTGCCTAGCAGACCCTTCCCTATTCCACCAAGCGTAGTATTCGCCAAAATAGACCCTCACACAGGCACTTTAGCTAGTCCTGAGGACCCTGATGCCAAATTAGAGTGTTTTAAAAGAGGTTATTTTTCCTTAAGCTTATTTCCTGAGAAAGAAAGGGATTTCACAGAAACCATATATAAAACAAGAAATTTTTAATATTACTACTTGAAAAAAAATGGCAGTTTCTTAGAATAAAATTATGTTAAAAACATTTATCATTGAACTAGGTCAAGTAACCATCTTTTTTATAAAGGCCTTAAAAGCCATATTTACACCCCCTTTTAGATGGAAATTAATCTTTCAAGAGTTAGAATTTGTAGGAATTAAATCCTTCACAGTAATTTGTGTAGTGGGAATGTTTACTGGAATGGTAGTAGCCTTAGGTAGTTATGTGGGATTTGTAAAATTAGGAGCAGAAGAGTGGTTGGGGTCAACGGTGGCGCTGGCAGTAGTGGCTCAATTGGCACCAGTGCTTACAGGCATTATGGTAGCTGCTAAGGTAGGAGCAGCCTATGCAGCCGAAATAGGCACCATGCGGGTAACAGAGCAAATAGATGCCTTAGAACTAATGGCCATTGACCCTATTCATTATCTAGTAGGCCGCCGTCTTTTGGCCTGTATTATTATGTTGCCTATTCTGACTATTTTTTGTGATGTCTCTGGAGTATTTATGGGTTATATAGCCTCAGTGAAGATGCTGGGGGTCAATGCTGGAAGCTATATGGCAAATACTGTCCAAACCGTTGATTTTTCTGATATTCTTAGGGGTATATTGAGGGCCATGACCTTTGGTTTCCTTATCCCAGTGATTGCCTGTTATAAAGGTTTTTATGCCAAAGGAGGAGCAGCTGGTGTAGGTAATGCAGTTACCGAAACAGTGGTAATCTGTTTGATTGTGATACTTATAGATAACTATATATTTACTACCATTTTTAATTATTTGATATTTTGGAGTTTTTAAGGGGGTAAAAGATGAAAACCACAGGTTTGGCTTTTAAAGTGGGAATTTTTGTGCTATTAGGATTAATAGCCTTGGGTTATATGACTATCAAGATTACCAAATATAAGAAATTGCTGGTCATGAAGGGATATGAAATTTATACTGTCTTTGACGATGTAGCGGGATTGAAAACAAATAATAGTGTTTTAATGGCAGGAGTGGGGATTGGCAGGGTTAAGGAGATTTCCTTGGAAAATGGAAAGGCCAGAGTAACTGCCTTAATTAAACCCCATATAAAAATCACCAAAGATGCTCAGGTAAGGATACGGGGCTATGGTATGGTAGGGACAAAATATTTAGAAATTGTCCAAGGGACGTCTAAAGAATTTATTAAGCCAAAAGAGACCCTTACCAATACAACTTCTGTGGCCAATGTGGACTCTATTTTAAATGAAATAGATGATTATTTAAAGACAGAAAAGGAAAGCCTAAAAGAAATTACAGAAAATATAAAAGAAGCCTCAGCTAATTTAGCAGACATTTCTCAAGATATAAATAGGGGAAAAGGAAGTTTGGGCAAATTGGTCAAAGAAGATAAACTTTATAAAGATTTAGAAGACCTTTCAGAGAGGATTGATAATATCGTGGCTAAAATAGAAAGGGGAGAAGGTACATTGGGAAAGCTGGTTAATGATGAGGAGTTTTATCAAAAGGCAGAAAATACAATAGATGATTTGAGTGATTTAGTGGCTGATATCAAGGCAGGAAAGGGCACTATAGGGAAATTATGGAAGGACGAAAGCCTTTATGACCAAGCCAATGATACTATTAACAGGATAAACAATATTATAACCAAGGTAGAAAAAGGTGAGGGGACACTAGGGAAGTTTATTAATGATGAAACCCTTTACCAAGAGGCCAGAGAAACATTACGTAATGTTAGAGAAACATCTACTACGGTGAGGGAACAAACTCCACTCAGTGTAATAGGCACTGCCGTGGGTATTGCTAAATAATAATGAGATACCTCTTTTTATGCATCCTGGTGCTTTTACCACTTCAGGCATCTTCTGAAATCTCTCAATCTCCTTTACTCAATTATTATGTTTCAGAAGAGACAAAATCCATTGAGGCCGTAGGTCCTTTTTTTTCATACCAAAAAGGGCCTGAGTTCAAAACTTTTGCCTTCCGTCCTTTTTTTTCTTATGAAAAGACACCACAGGGCCTTTCCTGGGATATTCTTTATCCTTTGATAAGATACAGGAGAGATAATTGGGGAAAAAGATTCCAACTCCTTCCCTTGATAAATCAAGAAGAAAGACACCAAGGAGAAAGCTATAAAGAATATTTCCCTGTATTTTGGGGAAAGACTAAAACTGGTGAAAAGTATGGGGGTATCTTTCCTATTTATGGGAAATATAAACAACGCTTTGATAGAGATGAAATTAAATTTGTTTTATGGCCTCTTTACATTGCCTCTAAAAAGGCAGACCTCCATACCTATCATTTTTTATGGCCTCTTTTTACCTATCATCAAGGAGAAAAAAGAAAGGCCTTTAAATTTTTTCCTGTTTATGGTTATGACCGTAAACAGGGAGAATTTTCCAAGTATTTTTTCTTATGGCCAATCTTTCTCTATCAAAAAACAAAATTAAATACCTCAGAACCACATACCTATTTTTCTGTCTTCCCCTTTTATATCTCTGATAAGTCTCCTGTTAGTTATTCCTATACCTTTTTATGGCCATTTTTTAGAGTCCACCATTATAAGGAATATCGTCACTATGATTTTCCTTGGCCCATACTTGGATGGTCAAAAGGGAAAGATTATTATGCCTTTAGGTTTCTACCCTTTTATATCCATGAAAAAGATAAAGAAAAGGAGAGCACTTATTGGCTTTACCCGCTTTACAAACACCAAATAGAGCAGGGTAAAAAAGAAACTATTGTGACAGATTTTTTTCTGGTTTTTGACCGCTATGAAAGGCGATATGATAAGACAGGTAACCAGACTTTAAAGCTAGCCCGATTTTGGCCTTTTTATTATTATAAGGCAGAAAATAATCATATAAAAGCCTATTTTCCTGCTATTTTACCCATTGAACACCCTGGTTTTGAAAGAAACATAGCACCTATTTTAAGAATTTATTATCATGAAAGAAATGCTCAGAAGAGCTATACTAATTGGTTTTGGGGATTATATACCCATAAGAAGAATAAAGAGAGAGAAACATATCACTTATTTCCCTTATTTAACTATGAAAAAAAAGAGGAAGAAAAAAAGCTTTCTTTCCTGGCTGGTATTTTGCAAATACGGAGTTTAGAACAAAAAAAATATATAAAGATTTTCTATTTTTTGAAATTATAGCTCACTTTTCATTTCCCTCTGCTATACTTTAAATATGTTTCGTTTTTCTCAATTTAGGGCAATTTCAGACAAAAACCAGGAAAGTTGGGTTAAATGCATCTGATTAATGTATATACTTTGAGATTTGATAGGCAAAATCTGAAAATGGGTCTTTTCCTTTAAGGCCTTTAAAAAATGTTTTTCTCATATAATCTAGGGCCCCAGAATAAAGCTCAAAATCCTTAGCCAACTCCCAAAAAAGAAAGGATTTATTAAAATCAAAAACAGAAAAATATGCCTTTCTACCTTCTTCTAAATAAAACCCTAAGAAACCCCGTCTCTCTACATATTCCCTGAATATACCACTCATAAAGAGTGTATAATCACCAATATGCTTTTTTATTTCTCTTTCTCTGTAAGATATAGAGGCTTCAAGCAACATATCAACTATAGTGGTGAGTTTTTCACCTTGAGCATCTCTGATTTTGTATAAACTATCTGTCCTGGCAAACTCAGTAAGAACCTCTGCTATATAGTATGTAATCTCAGGTGCTGTAATGCCCAAGTCATAAAAACTACTTCTAACAGCCTGCTGAAAAAACCTATAAAGTTTTTTCAACTCTTTCACTGCCATATTAAAAATATATCACATGATATTCACATTTACAAGATTTCCCAAGAGGTAGTAGTGTAAAATAAAAAGTGTCCAAATTTGCAATGTAATATTCAAATTTATGAGAATTTTGATAAAATTGTATAAGAATTTGAAAGGCTTTTAAGAATGCAAGATATTCTGGAAGAAATTCACAGGTGGTACGGCAAAGACGAATTTAAAAAGCTTTTAGGAATGAAAAATATCCAAGTAAAAGAAAACGGTATTTTAATGTTTTTACCTTATAAAAAAGAGCTAACAAATCCCCATGGGATTATCCATGGTGGGGCTATTGCATCGTTAGCAGATACAGCAATGGCTGTAATTATTACCATAAATTATGGTCTTTGTTATACAAAATCGTTTAAAATAGAGTTTTATACCCCAGCACAAGAAAATTTATATGTCAATGCCCATATTGTTAAGAAAAAGATGGGATTTTGTATAGCTGAAGCTGAAGTTAAAAATAAAAAGAATCAATTGGTTGCAAAAGCAATTGGGAAATATTTTGTAAAAGCACATCACAAAATCCGCAATTTTTAATAGCTTTGCATTTTAATGCTGCTGAACCCCACCATACACCTCACGCAAAATATCCTTAAGGTTAACTTCACTAACCTATTTATAAAAAGTAGAGTTGGTTGAAAGGAATAAAATGTCTTAATATGGAAACTTTAACATTTATTTTCTTCTTTACAAATTCACAGTTTATTTATATTAAATAATAAGCCATCATGGATCCAGAAATTTATGACCCCCATTTTCATATTGCCTTAGAGGCCAGTGCAGGCACAGGAAAAACTTATAATCTCACTTTAAGATTGCTCCATTTATTGCTTGGGCAAATATCATCCTCTATTACCAATCCTGAAGAATTAAGAAAGGTTTTCCAAGAAATTGTGGCCCTTACTTTTACCAATAAGGCAGCCCAGGAAATGAAGGAGAGATTATTAAAATGGCTCAAAGATTGCATCACCCTTGGAAAGAACTCCAAAAACAGTGATATAGTTAATATCTTACCTCCTCAGATTGAACCCAAACAATTACAAAAAAAGGCCCTGGTGATTTATCAGGCCTTGTTAAATGATTTTTCAGCCTTAGAGATTGGCACCTTAGATAGTTTTTTTTCTAGTATTATCCGTCTTTTTCCCTTTGAAACAGGTGTTGGTCTGGATGTAGAAATTGCTGATGAAGCCAAAGAAAAAATTATGTTTGAAGAGGCATTAGATAGACTTTTCACTGAAATTAATGAAGATAAAAATTTAAAAAAAGGCATTTTAGAAATATACCGTCTAGGGTTGGCTAGAAGGGATTACAATGTTCGTGCCTGGCTAAAAGATTTTTTTTCTACTTGTCTTATTCACCACCAGGAAATAGAAGAAACCTATTTTGAAAATTTATCCTTAGATTTATCAGACTTGAAAGAAACAGAAAGGGTATTTGCTGCCATTGAATGCTTTATTAAAACCCTTACTCCCCACTTAAAACACAAGGGTGCACAGCAGGAGATAGAAAAACTAAAACAGGCTAAAGAAAGAAAAAATATTAAAGAAATTTTTAAAATAAACTTCTTATCAAAATCCTCTCTTAATGACCATGGATACTTTAAAAATCTTCCACCTGATTGTGAATCTAGCTTTGAAAAACTAAGGCAAACCATTATGGAATATGTAGAACAAGGGAATAAATGGCAAGTAGGGCTTTTGCTCCGTCTCTATCACCGTTTTTATCATTGTTTTGAGACTATTAAAAAGCGTGAAAATTGTATCACCTTTTCGGATTTGGCAGGTCTCACTTATAACTTATTAGTCAAAGACGGACTTCTGGCTAGAAACAAAGAATTCTTTTATTATCGTTTAGATAAACGGGTAAAACATCTATTATTAGACGAATTTCAAGATACTAGTGTTATTCAATGGCAAGTTTTAGAGCCTTTGGTGAATGAACTAATAGCAGGCATTGGAACTAGAGATACCGCAGGTTCTTTTTTTTATGTAGGGGACAAAAAACAGGCTATTTATAGATTTCGTGGAGGAGAGGTAGGTTTATTTGACTATGTGAAAAGGCGTTTTTCAGGCTGGATAACAGAAAAAACCCTTCCCATAAACTTCCGTAGCGCAGCAGGCCTTATAAACTTTGTCAATATAGTGTTTAAGGATTTAGCTGAAAATGAGAAATTTCCTTTTTATCCTCAAAAACCCTCAGAGGAAAACCAGGATTCACCCTTTTATATTGAACTTTCCCTATTGTCTCCAGACGATGACCAGCATAGTTATTTAGGGGAGTTCATCTCAAAAAAAATTCAGCAATTAAAGAGAGCTGGTTTATCTTATAAAGACATCGCTATTTTAGTCCGCAAAAGCAGCACTACAGATAAATTCCTTCCTATTTTAAAGGCAAAAAATATTCCCTGTGGCACAGAAACTCAGGTGCAATTGGTTTTGGCCCCGGCTGCACGAACAGTATTAGCCCTTTTACATTTTTTAGATGACCCTCAACAAGAAATTGAGTTATTCACATTCCTTAAGGCTATCAACCTTTCTCCTAAAGAAATACACCGTCTTGCTTTAAGCAAAAGGCCGTTATTATCTGCCTTGCCTGCAGCTATAGAAGAAAAGGTCAAACAAATTTGGCAAAAGGTAGATTTGGTGCCCTTACCTCAGTTATTAAAAGAAATTTATGAGACATTTAACCTTTTTAGTATCTATCCCGATAGAGAAAACTTATTGGCACTTTTAGATATTGCTTATGAATTTGAAAAAAACAATATTAGGAGCCTACGGGAATTTTTAAATTATGTTAATGAAAAAAAAGAGTATCTATCCCAAGCAAAGGAGGCTATGGCGGATGCAGTTCAAATCATGACTATACATAAGGCCAAGGGATTGGAGTTTGAAGCTGTTATCTTACCAGAAATGGGCTATGACTGTTTAAAAAATAAGGACAAACTCATCTTTAAATATAGCCCTGAGAGCATGAAACTTGAAGGTATTTATATTAAACCCGATAAGAATGAAGCAGCACTTAGCCCTACTTTAAAAGAAGTAAAGGCATATGCTGAAGAAACACACTTAAGAGATGAGCTAAATCTTTTTTATGTGGCCTCAACCCGTGCCAAGTCTATCTTGATGATGATAGGTCAACCCAGCAAAAATTACCGATTACCCAGAAACTGTTGGCTAAATTATGTAGTTAGGGCCTTAAGAAAAAAATTAGATTTAAATACCCTAAAAAACATCTCAGAAATATGTTTGGAAAGAGAGGGAGAAATTTTGCCACGAACAAAACCCCCTCAAAAACCTTCTTATTATTTTCAATCTACTTTTGAAATAAGCCATTTACAACGGCCATTTAAAACAGAAACCCCTGAGCTTATAGTATTAAATCATCCTCAATTAGAACAGGTTTTTGGAGAAGCCTTTCATTATGTGATGTCATGGCTAAGAAGCAAAAAAGACAATGTGAAAAAAGCCATAGATAGAGCAAGAGAAAAATATGGCCTTTATCTAACGAAAACAGACTTCGAAGATATAGAAAATAGGGCTTTAAGGGTGCTTAATTGTCCTGATTTACAACCTTATTTTTTCTCAAAGAATAAGGTATTAACCGAGTGTCCCCTTTTGTTTATCCAGGATAAAATTCAATCCTATAGACCAGACAGGGTAGTTCTTTTAAAAGATAAAATAGTAGTTCTTGATTACAAGACCCAGTTAAATCCTGAAAGAGAACAGGAATATATCCAGCAAGTTAGACAATATCAAACTATTCTGAGAAAAATCTTCCCTAACTATCATTGTGAAGCCTATTTAGTATATGTTTTAAAGAATAAGATATATGTTGAACAAGTTTGAAGATTAATATCCATAACTGTTTGTCAAATTTTTAAAGATATGGTAGAAATTAAATGTGATTTATGCGGTAAAGGATACCTTTTTTAAAAAGGCAAAAAAAGAAGGTTATGTAGCCCGCTCTGTCTATAAATTACAAGAAATGGATAAACGCTATCATCTTTTTAAAAAAGGCAACAAAGTTTTAGATTTAGGTGCTTCTCCGGGCTCATGGTTGCAATATATTGCCAAAGTAGTGGAGAAAAAGGGATTAGTTTTAGGTATTGATATTAATCCTTTAAAATGGGTAACGTTACCTTCACATGTTCGTTTTTGGCAAAGAGATGTATTAAAATGGGAGCAGGAGGAGGCTAGAGTATTAGCCCCTTTTTTTGATGTAGTAGTAAGTGATTTGGCTCCTTTGACTACAGGTAATAAGGATGGCGATGCCTATCGTTCGTTTAAATTAGCAGAAAGGGCGTTGAACATTGCTCATGACCTCCTTAAACCAGGTGGTCATTTTGTATGTAAGTTATTTGAGGGAAAAGAAACCAAAGGATTTTTGATAGAATGTAAAAAGATTTTTTCTTTTGTTAAACTGTTTAAACCAGAAAGTTCACGTCCTAAGAGTAGAGAGGTTTTTTTAATTGGTTTAAAAAAGAAATAGGGGTTAGTTATGTCAGGTCATTCCAAGTGGGCACAAATTAAGAGGAAGAAGGCAGCCACAGACGTTAAAAGAGGTAAGATTTTTACCAAGTTAATTAGGGAAATTATCACGGCCGCACGATTGGGAGGAGGAGACCCTGATAGCAACGCTCGGTTAAGGGCCGCCATAGAAGCAGCCAAGGCAGAAAATATGCCTAAAGAGAATATAGAGCGGGCAATTAAAAAAGGAACAGGTGAATTAGAAGGAAGCTATTATGAAGAGGTTTCCTATGAAGGTTATGGAGCAGGGGGAATTGCTATTTTGATTTCTGCCCTCACTGATAATCGTAACCGCACAGTAAGTGAGTTGAGATACTTGTTCAATAAATATGGTGGAAATTTGGGTGAGACAGGTTGTGTTTCTTGGATGTTTGAAAAAAAGGGCGTTATTGCCTTTGCCAAAGATGGGATAGAGGAAGAAAGATTGATGGAAGTGGCTGTTGAGGCAGGGGCAGAGGATATTAAGATAGAGGAAGACGAGTATGAGGTGATTACTGCCCCTGAGGAATTTGAACACATAAAACAATTTTTTGATAAAGCAGGCTTAAAATATGAAAGGGCAGAAATCACTATGATTTGCCAAAATGTAGTAAAGATTACTGATAAAAACCAAGCAGAACGTATATTGAAACTTATGGACGCCTTAGAAGACCATGATGATGTGCAAAAAGTTTATGCTAATTTTGACATTCCAGATGAAATTTTAGAGGCAGAAGCAGGTTAATGCGGGTCATAGGTATAGATTTAGGTTTATTGCAAAGTGGTTATGGCATAGTGGAGCGGAATGGTCGGGATTTCTCTTGTCTTTGTTGGGGAGAAATTCATTTACCCAAAAAAGCACCAGTAGGACAAAAATTGTGTGTTTTTTATGAACAAATAGAAGCAATTATAAAAAAATATCATCCTCATGAGGTAATAATAGAAGAAATTTATCTGGCAAACAATGTCAAAACCGCCCTTGCTTTAGGTCAAGTAAGGGGAGTGGTTGTGTTTTTGGCAGAAAGGTGCGGTTTACCCGTTTTTTCCTATAGTCCTTTAAAGGTAAAACAGGCAGTAGTAGGATATGGTTTGGCCCATAAAGAACAAGTGAAGAATATGGTGCAGCGGTTGTTAAATCTAAAAGAAACACCTGGTCAGCACGCAGCAGACGCATTAGGTGTAGCTTTGTGTCATTTACAGCATTTACGCCTATGATTGGTTATTTAGAAGGAATCTTATTTTTAAAACTACCTAGCTATATTGTGGTCCTAACTAATGGGGTAGGTTATCAAATAGAGGTATCTTTGAGCACGTTTTCTGATTTACCGCAACCAGGAGAGAAGGTTCAGCTCCATGTATATACCTATTTAAAAGAAAATTTTTTGAAATTATATGGATTTTCTTCCTTGGAAGAAAAGGAATTTTTTGCCAAATTGATTGGGGTCTCTGGAATTGGTCCCAAATTGGCCTTAAATGTCTTGTCCCGTATTTCTCCATCTGAATTTGGAGATATTATCCTAGAAGGTAACATTCGCCGCCTTAAGGCCATACCTGGAATTGGCCATAAGATGGCCCAAAAGGTGTTATTAGAATTAAGAGATACCTGGAAGAAAAAAACCAAGTCAGTTAAAGAAGAAAAAATTGATGATACTATGTGGAACAGTGCCCTTTCAGCCTTACTAAATCTTGGTTATCAAAAGCAAGAGGCAGTGAGTGCCTTACAAAAGGCGCTAAAACAATTTTCTTCCTCACCCAGTCTGGAAAACTTGATTAAAGAAGTCTTGAGGCAATTATGAATGACGTTCGTTTAGTAGAACCTTTAGCCAGAGATAAAGAAGCTAAAGAGGAAATAGGGCTTCGCCCCCGTTCTCTAGATGAGTTTTTAGGTCAAGAGGAAATTAAAGAAAAACTAAAAGTATTTATTGAGGCAGCCAAAAACAGGGGGGAAGAATTAGACCATGTCCTTTTACATGGTTTACCAGGCTTAGGTAAAACCACTCTCGCTTATTTGATTTCTAAAGAACTAGGTGTTAATTTACGAGCCACGGCCGGACCAGTTTTGGAAAAACCAGGGGACCTGGCAGCAATTTTGACTAATTTAAACCCTAAAGATGTGCTTTTTATTGATGAAATCCACCGTTTACATCCTGTAATAGAAGAAATTTTATATCCTGCAATGGAAGATTTCAAGCTAGATTTGGTTATTGGTCAGGGACCTAATGCTCGCACTATTAAAATAGATTTATCACCTTTTACTTTAGTGGGAGCTACTACCCGAACAGGTTTATTGACTTCACCATTAAGAGATAGATTTGGAGTTTTTATTTACCTTGATTTTTATACTCCAGAAGATTTGCAAAAGATCATCCTTCAGGCTGCTAAGCGTTTAAATGTAAAAATTGAACCCCAAGGTGCTGCTGAAATTGCCAACCGTTCGCGAGGCACTCCTAGAATCGCCTTGCGGTTTTTAAAAAGAGTGCGGGATTTTGCTCAAATCAAAGCAGATGGGGTTATCACCCAACGGGTTGCTGATGAGGCCCTAGAATTTATGGATATAGATAAATGTGGGCTGGATTGTCTGGATAGAAAAATTCTCCGGACTATTATTGAGAAGTTTAATGGAGGACCAGTAGGAATCGACGCCTTAGCAGCAGCGATTGGAGAAGAGAAAGATACTATTTCTGAAGTTTATGAACCTTATCTAGTGCAAAAAGGCTATTTACAACGCACTCCCCGGGGGCGTATTGCCACCTCTACTGCTTACCAACACCTTCATATAAAGATAACTAAGGGACAGCAGGGTCTATTTTAAATTATGTCTTTAATTCCTCATAGGCAGTATAAAAAGCTAAAATATAGTGGGTGGCATATATTTATGAGTTCCTTCTATAATCTCTACTCCTGCTTTTTCCTTTAAAGCTTCCAAAATATGGTCCTTTCGGGGACAAAAGTTCATAATGCAAGTTTCCACATGGATAGCATCTACAGTCTCATTTAAGGCTGCAAGTTGCATCTTAAGTAGACCAAAGCTGAGCAAAGCCCTATTTCTATTTCCTTCACATTCACCGCAATCCACAATTCCCACAACGGCTGCTTCTTCACCTTTATATCTTTCAAATTCTCCTTCTCTGCGGTTTAGGGCTATTAAACATTTTGCGTCTCCAGGGCAAAGATTCCTTTTTCTGATTAAATAACATCTAACCAATCGGTGCAGCGGACTCGCTTCCCGCTCGCTGCTGACCTCAGTCGTTGGGTTGAAAAATTTTTGAAAAGTGCCAAAATTAAAACGAAATTTATAGAGGAACGAGATGGAAATAATTTTAAAAGAGCAGGAACTCAAACAACTATTAGAAGAAATAATTTTTAAGCTTTTTACAGAGAAACGGGAATTTTTTAAGGAGATTGTAGAGGAAGTTATAGAAGATATTGCACTAAGTAAAGCTATTGAAGAGGGAAAAGATGGGATGCCCCCAAATTTTGGACACTGTTAGTGTTAGGGGGTCGTTATAACGACCCCCTAACTTGGACATCACCAATGTTAGGGTTAAAGAATCTTTTATTCTCTGCCCTTTTCCCATATTTCCTTT
>Ga0209410_1000113_pt1 | contig 33248 bp, 33 predicted proteins | sample Mar14436cmmetaG_FD_184135 | JGI IMG/M metagenome (GOLD analysis project Ga0209410, IMG submission 184135) | Marine hydrothermal vent microbial communities from Guaymas Basin, Gulf of California to study Microbial Dark Matter (Phase II) - Marker... ... | reverse complement strand
CTTCTTCAGTAAACCTGAGGTAAGGAGGGAGTATGCTTAAAAAAGCAGGTTTGAGCTTGTTTTTAATAAGCTCATTTATCTTACTAAGCACTTCTCCTGTCTTTGCGAATACGTGGGAATACGTCACGCACGGAGGCTACGATGCGGCAGTGGAAGCGTGGAAAAGAGTTGCTTTGATTTTCAGTCATTCCGGATATGCGGGACTATTTACGGTGGGAGTGGTTGTAGGTTTGTTTGCCATTCTGGCAGGAACAATTATGAAAGCTGCTTTTGGTTTGAGAATTAATATTTATTCTTTTTTGCCTTATTACTTAACTGCAGCTGTTGTTTTTCTTGCTTTCATTTTACCTAAGGACAGTCTCGTGATTTATGACGAAACTCTAAACAGGGGACCGTATCAGGTGGATGGAGTTCCCAGACTCATAGCAACGATTGCAGGTGTCATTAACAAAGCAGAAAACGCAATGATAGAGGTTCTTGCCACTTCAGGAGATCCAGTTCAGGATTACAGATACAATCCCGCTGGTATAAGCTTTCACGCTTTGGGTTCTATTAACACAAAGCAAATCCCTGGTTACGTTTACACTTCTCTTTACAATTACTACGAAGACTGTATAGTTACTTCTGCTGAGATAGGGACTTACCTGACCTGGGAAGATATTATTTCAGGGAAGTATTCTTTTGTAGAAACAATAAACGTTGCCAACAATCCTTCACTTTTCACGACCATTTATGACGCAAACGGACAGGCATCAACACTTTCATGCCAGGAAGCCGCTCCAATAGTTGCAGGGTATCTCACTTCAGAGGCAAACTTTAACAGTGCTTTAAGAGGAGGATGTGCAAGGGTAGGATATGATCCGGACAGCACTGCATCTTTTCAGCAGTGCAAAAGCATGCTTGCGAACAGCTTTGCTTTTCTGGCTCAAAGTGCAGGATTATCCATCTCTGCAAATTACCTTTTTCCCCTGCAGCAGATGCTTTTTGCTGAAATAGCAAATCACTATGCTCTTATGAACGGACCTGAAGCACTTGGTTCCTTTCTTGCAACGCAGAGAACTTCAAGCACTTATCTGGGATTGGGAATTCATGCAAACTCGTGGATACCTGAACTAAAAGAAACGTTGAGTGCAATTGCTATAAGCATTACTCCTGTTCTTCTCATTTTTATTGTGACTCCGCTTGGTTTAAAGGCTCTGTCTCTCATAGCAGGAATGTTTTTATGGGTGGCAATCTGGGGTGTGGTTGACGCACTCGTTTTCAGCTTTGGACTGTCAATGGCAAGCAGTTCTGCAAAGTATCTTGCCAATGCATCAGTAACCAATGGCTTTGGAATATTTGCGGCAACCATTTTACCTAACGTGACTGCAAAGATTTATGCCATCTTTGGTGCTTTGAGGTGGGCTGGATTGATGCTGGCATCTGCAATAAGCATGATGCTCGTTCGTTTTGGAGGATATGCCCTTTCAATGCTTGCAGGACAGTTAACTGGTATCCCGTCAAGTGTTGGTGCTGAAGTAGGAAAAAATCTTTTATACAATCCCTCCGAAAGCATAATGAAGTCTCTTGCTGAAACTGGAGCCTGGGGAAATGCGGCGGCAACCGTTGGAGGAGCCGCAAGTCTCATAAGAGGACTTGCAAATATGCAGTATGCAAGCTTAACGGCAAGAGGAATGACTGGAAACTCTTACTCTCCAAGACAACTTTTACAGTCTGAATTAAGCAAGTTGCATAAAGAAATTAGTATGCATAGCAGTATGACAACAGGGCAAGCGGAAGAAATAGGAAAAATGCAGGCACATAAACAGGTTGGAGAAACACAGGCTTATCAAGACCTTATCAACACAATAAGAGGAAGTGGAACACTTCAAAGCATGTTAGGAGTTTCTGGAAGTGCCTCTAATAGGGAAATCATGACCGCACTTCAAAAAGCTGGTATTTACTCTGGAGCTGTTGGTAGCATAGGAAAGTATGGAACTGCTAAGGGTGACGTGGAAGGTTCTGTAATGACTTCCTTTGTTGACTTTGCAAAGCAGGTTAAAGGTTTGGAAAGTTACTTAAACAAAGAATTTGCAGAAGAGATGCAAAAAGATCCACTTGGAGCAGTGAATACTCTCGTAAACAAGTTAGCAAACGTTAGACACGCACAAGTAAAGCTTGAGTCAATAAAAGGTGAAACAAATCCTGATGATCTTACCAGAATTGAAGGGTTTAACTGGGCAAATCCTGCCGCAAAGGCAATGGCTAAGATGATACTCATGGATAAGTTAGATGATGGAAGAATTTCAGGAGAAACTTTACAGGCCTGGCAAAGATTTGCACAAGTTACTGAAAAGTGGGGACTTGATGCAGAATTATTGAGAGGACACTTTTCTAACATTGACCTTACAGTTCAGAGTGAAGAAATGGCAAGAAGCCTGCAAGAGCATCTTGGAATTAATGCAAATGTTGGTGATACTGTAAGAATGAGCTTTGCTCTTACAAATCAAAACGGAGAATATGACCTCGTCGTGCCAACACATGAAGTAATAGCAACCAAACCACAGGAAGTTGACATTTTAGGAAACAAATTCAACCTTATTGGAGGTGAACTCACTACAAGAGGAACTGAAGGAAATGCCATTATGATGATAAAAGGTGGAACACTTGGTTTTGGTGGTGGAAGGGTATCTCTTGAAAAAGCCAGAGTAGATACAATACAGGGACAGGAAGTATTAAAAGAATTTGAAGGTGGTTATGCAGGAAATGCGGCAGGTTTAAAGATGCTACTTCATGATTTAGGTTTATTTGGTATGGTGAGAAGCAATACAGATGCCTGGAGAAGAATTAGCAGTCTTGCAGATGAAGGCAGAATGATAAAAATTGACTATGAAGATGGTGCTTTAAAGATTTCAAGTGAAGGTAAAGTGCTTTATGAAAGAAGTGGTGCAACTGTCAGTAAAGAAAGCGTGGATGAACTTAGCACTTATAAATACGGAAAAGAAGTGCAATATGTTAATAAGAAAACTTTTGATTATGGAAGTGGACTTGTTAGTGAAAAATCCGCACTTTATCTCATTACTAAAGGAAAGGTAAGTGATTATGTTCCGGTTGTTCGTCAAATGCTTGCTGATGAAGGAGCTAAGAATACAAACTTGGTAGAGCTTTCTAAAGGTTTAAACGAACTTTTTAAAAGAGTAGGAACAGATGTTGGTTATAGTAATATAGAAGGAAAGGCAGAAGGTGGATTAAAAATAAACTTAGGTTTCATTAAAGCAGGTGTAGGTGGTAGTTTAGCAGAAGGATATAAAAGTTTAGACCAAAGAACAGTTGACTTAAACCAGGTTTTCACTCGTGCCGCTTACCGTCAGGCGTATGAAGAAACAGTCAAAGAATTTGGAGGAAAGGAATACACTCAGTTAACCGGAAAAGAAAGGGCAAGGTTTGAACAGGAATTTGCAGAACACTTTTCTCACAGAATGAAAGAAATAGGAAACTTCTATACTGATTTTCTTAATAACACAAACAAACATCATTTTGGGGCTACTGCTCCTGGAGAAAGAATATATAGTGCGGCGACTAAAAGCATTTCCTGGCTTAAAGATAAAGTGAAAGAAGTAGCAGAAAGCGAAATAACCGAAGAAGATAGAATTGAAATGACTGAAAATATAGTTAAAGGAGGAGGAATTAAGGAACCAAAATCTTAAAAAATTACCGAAACAAACGGCTACATTGATTGAAATTTGCCTTTTGTTACTTCGTGTTTTATTATAAAAATAGGAGGTTTTTTAAAAAAAGAAAAGAGGAGGCAAGAATGTTCAGGCTCTTACGCAAAATTTTAGGAATTGAAGAAAATAAATATAAACCACATATTGCTGGAAAATATAAGCCACGCATTTATAATCCTGATACATACAAAGTAGATGAGAATGATTTCAATTTTTGTGATGACCATGATTTTGCATTAGATCCAGAATATAGCAGTTTATCTTGCAATATCTGTCACAATGACGATGACTAATCTTTTCTTTTTCCTGTTTTTGCTCTAAGTTGTAATCAACCTTTATAATTTTTGTATTTTCTACACAAACTTATTGACAAACTTATTGGATACTTGGCTGCGGTGAAAATGGAAAAGAACCAGAAGGTTGATTACTAAAGAGAAAAGCATTGGAAACAGTAATATCTGAATTTATTCCGGTATAGTAATTTGTGAGGGATCTCTTACTACGATTTGTGGAATACCTCTATAAGAACTTATTAAACCGTGAACGCATATAAATTTTCCGCTGTAATAAGATTCTGGAGGACTGCTGAATTTGAATCTATCTTTACCCCAGATAACAGCAGTAAAGGTATGGTTTGGATATGGCCTATCAAAATTTAAAAACGTTGGTTCTCCATTTGCAAAGTAAGCATATTTGGTACTCGCAACTCTGCCACATACAGTCTTTTCCTGTCCAATGTAATTTGCTGCATCAGTCGTCGTGATGTAATCTTTCGGGTAATTGGGTGATAAAGTCTCAGACTCCTTTGAATAAAAAGAAGATGAAGGTGTCTGCTTTTCTTGAAGAAATTTTCTTTGAAAAGAAGGATAAAAAATATAAGCAATCAGTAAGAAAGCAATTAAAAAATAAAAAAGCTTTTTTGTTGACATTTTCAATACTTATGTAGTCTTTTTTAAAAATTATATTTAAAACGAATAGTTGGTCAAGATTTTGATATAAAGGGAGATTATCAGTATAGTGTGGCGGATAAAAGTGAGAAAATTCAACGTAGAAGCATTCCTCCGTTTTTAATCATACCTATCCATTGAGAGTTAGATAGGCAGGGTATGGAGGATCACACCTGCAGAGATCAGCAGGTGCCCTACTCTGAACAGAGAAGAAAGGGGTCTATGAAAATAAGTTTTATAAAAAATTACTGATCTTGTTTTTAACTTTGGGAGTATATATTACATACAAAGCAGAAGTGAAAGCAAACGATGTATATTATTGGGGGAGATAATTACGATGGTCAGCTGGGGGATGGTATTACTGAAAAAGACTTATACCGGTTAAAGTACAAGGATTAAGTGGAGTAGTAAGTATAACTGCTGGATCAAATCACACCTGATTATTTCAGTTTTTATTGCAATTTCAAAGAGTAAACTTTATTACTTATAACTTGCTTGACTTTCTATGAGCAGGTAAATAAAATTAATTAAAAAAGGAGAAAAGAAATGGAGAAAGAATTTATTAAAACAATTGATGATATTATTAAATTATTTTATGACGAATTCGGACCAATAACTGATAAATTCGTATTATTAAACTTAGCTTTAATGAAGCTAAAAATTCAAAAGAAAAATATGTATCCTATCCTGGTGTATATGTATGGTATAATCTTAAAAAAGGACCAATTAAAGTAGGAAGACATCTAGTGAATTCGAGAAAACGAGCTTTAGAACATATTAGAGATAATACGGCAGGTATAATGAAAGAAATTTGTGAAAATAATGATACCATTTTAATATTATTCAATGTGAAAGATTCTAAAGATATACATTGGGTAGTAGCTTTAGAGATATTTTTTGAAAGATCGATAAACCCTTTAATTAAATCTGATAGATTGGGATAGAAATGTATATGCGTTAGTAAGACCATAATTCTGAAATTATAAAATTTTATAGAAATTTACTGGTAATAATTGGAATAATGATAAAAATACTAATGGTTGGCAATTACAAGGAAATATCTAACAATTTGCTTCAGCGGACCGGTGAAACCGCCGGTTGCTGAGTTTTGGCGTTAGATAAAAAAGAAAAAGATTACATAAGGGGATAAATTACTATGTCAAAATCTGAGCTGAAAAATTTGATAGAAGTTCTAAAAGCATCGGCGATACCGAGTGTATATCCTAAATTAGATATTCCTAAAATACCTGATTCTAAAATTAATCCTGCTCGTTGGACTTATAAAAGACTTATAGAATATATAAGAGATTTTGAAAAGGAATTAGATGAAGAACACGAAATAGGAGCAAGATTGGTGTCATTTGGACAGGTAGTTACATTCCATATTCAAGATATTGGATATTATGGCCCTGATATAATTACATTTTACGGTATAACTGATAAGGGAGAACGTGTGCAACTTATACAGCATATTTCTCAGTTAAATGTTCTTTTAGTGGCAATGCCTAAGCTAAAAGATAAGCCAAGAAGGATTGGATTTATTAGGGAAGAAGGTGAAAAATTTGAGAGTGAGTCTGAAGATAAAAAGGAGGAAATGAAAAGAGGAAATTCCTAACAAATCTTCCCACTTGACCCGCCATACGGCGGGCAGGTGAAATTGGGCGTTATGTGTAAAAAGATAGAAAATCTTGATAGATAGAGGTAAAATATGCATCTTGATAATTATTTTCAGTCCAAAAGATGGAACGTCGTTGATATATTAAGAATACCATCTCGCCCAGTAACGTACTATGATTATATTGATATTGGTCTTTCAAAGTATTCTATAAAGTTTTTAAATAACTTCTTATCGAGCGGAATCTATCAACACCAGAAAAAAGCTATTGAAATCTTTCTTCAAGGGAACAATGTCTGTATAACCACAGGAACCGCTTCGGGTAAAAGTCTAATATTTTATATAGCAGCAATAGAACAGTTGGTGAAAAAACCAAACTCTAAGGTAGTAGCAATTTACCCCTTAAAAGCATTAGGAGTAGAACAAGAAAAACGTTGGGCTGATTCACTGAGTAAGGCTGGTCTTAATGTTAAAGTTGGGAGAATAGATGGCCAAGTCCCGATGCAAAAAAGATTTACGATTTTAAAAAATAGTCAGATATTAATTTTTACCCCTGATATTATTCATACGTGGTTAATGTATAATTTAACTGATAAAACTGTAATAAATGTATTGTCCAATATTTCTTTGATAGTGATTGATGAGATTCACAATTACACTGGTGTATTTGGAAGTAATAGCGCATATCTTTTTAGACGAATGCAACATGTTATGAGTTTACTTGATTGTTTCCCTCAATATATTGCTGCTTCTGCTACAATTGCTGATCCAAACCTACATTTAAAGAAATTGGTTGGTTTAGATTTTAAAATAGTTGGTCCTGATTTAGACAGTTCTCCTAGGCAAGAAGCTGTTATTCGACTTGTTGATCCTCCGAGAGATAAGGATTTATTGACTACTCTATCTGAATTTATGGAGTTTATCGCCAAAAATACTGAACATAGGTTTATAAGCTTTGTAGACAGTAGAAAGCAAACGGAACATATTGCTTCAATTATTTCTCGTTACCAAACGAAAGGACAAGTAAAAGAAGAAGATGATGAGGGTAGCTTAAATTATGACCACTTGCAAAAATTTAACATTTTACCTTATAGAGCTGGCTATGAAGAGAATGATCGACAAGTAATTCAGGAAAGACTTAGCACAGGAACGTTAACAGGAGTTATAAGTACAAGTGCTTTGGAACTTGGTATTGATATTCCATTTTTAACTCTGTGCATTTTGGTAGGAGTGCCACATTCTGCTACAAGTTTTTATCAACGAATTGGACGTATTGGACGACATTCGAAAGGAGAAATAGTAGTTGTAAATACAGGTGATATTTATAACGAAAGTATTTTTAGGAATCCCAAACAATTATTGAATTTACCCCTATCTGAAGGAGCATTATATCTTGAAAATCAACGAATTCAATATATACATGCTTTATGTTTAGCTAGACATGGAGGAGAACATGACCAAGTGTGTTCCATTCTAAATATGGATGAAACCTCAGATTTCGAAAGTCCTATTAACTGGCCTAACGGTTTTTTGGAGCTCTGTAAGTCTGAACGTATCGGTGTAATCCCGACTGAACTCCAAAACATAAAAGCCCAAGCAGGAGACGATCCGAATCATACATATCCTTTGAGAGATGTAGATACCCAGTTTCAAGTTGAGTATAGAAGAGGGCCAGAAAAGAGATTTCTTGGTTCTTTATCCTATGGGCAATTAATGCGCGAAGCATATCCTGGAGCTGTTTATTATTACACAGCAAAACCATACAGAGTATATCGCGTTAAAATCCATTCGAGGCTTGTTGAGGTAAGATCTGAAAAGAAATATACTACGAGTCCTCAGATGTTGCCCACTTTGGTATTTCCAAATTTTACTCCAGGAAACGTTTATATAGGCCAAAAATACGGCGACCTCATTGCTGTTGAATGCAATTTACAGATAAGAGAGGTTATTATTGGATTCAAAGAACGTCGCGGACCTAATGAAATAAACATAAATTACCCTCTTGATCCTTTATCAGGTTTGTATTTTGATCAACCACGATTTACAAGGAATTATTTCACTACAGGAGTGGTTTTTGCTCATCCTGCTTTCAATAATCCAAAGGTTCGATGTGATGTAATCTCTAATTTGCTCTATGAAGCCTTTCTAATGGTAATTCCTTTCGAAAGGAGAGATATTAATTTCGCAAATGATAAGTTTAGAGTGAATTTGGGAGAAATTGCAGAAGGAGACAAATTTGTTTGTATATATGATCAAACCTATGGAAGTTTAAGGTTGTCTGGACGTATTTTAGAAAGAGATGTTTTTAAGTTGATATGGAACAAAGCTGTTGAATTGGCTCAGAATGATGAAAATTTGGATATAAATTTAGAAACGATAGAGATATTGAAACAAATAACCAATTATTCCTTACTTGAATCTCCGATTAATTTGTCCTTTGAGACTGAACAAATCACAAACTTGGATATTAATCGTTTTGTAAAGGTAATAATGCCAGGTTCAAAAGGTCTAGATGTTAAAAGAGACAATGAGGAATTTTTTATTGAGGGAGTTTTTTACAGCCCTATCCTTAAAGGGCTGGCTTATAGAGGTAAACATTTATCCGAAAAAAACTCAAAATGCGATACAGTGACAATCTCTGTCCCTATTGATTCGTTAAAGGAAATACCTGGCGAAAGTAAGTTTGGTTTATATGATATTGAAACAGGAGAAATAAAAGAAATTGAAACATACACATAACAAACCACTCCAGCGGACGGGCTAATCGCCCGCCGCTGAGCAAGCATAGGCGTTAGGAGGTAAATTATGAGTTATGTATGTAAGTATTGTGGTAGGAAATCTTCAATTCCTTTTTCTGGGCCATGCCCAAAAAGTCCTCACAAAAATCACGAATTGATTCCTGAACAACCTCAGTATGTATGTAAATATTGTGGAAGAAAAAGTTCTGTTCCTTTTTCTGGACCTTGTTCCAAAAGTCCTCATGGAAATCACGAGTTGATGGGTTAGCTACTTTGAGTCATGTTTAATAAGAATGGATATAGAAATCTAACAAATCTCCAGAGACTGTGAAATAACCAAAAAATAAAAGGAAAATGAGAAAAATCCTAACAATCCCTCTCAGCAGACAGGTAATACTGCCCGCTGCTAAGTTTAGGCGTTAAATGAAAATGGATGCAATCAAAAAGTCTTTAGATAAAGCTATTGAAAAGTATTCTAAGCAAATAGTTATAAAATCATTAATACAAGCAATTAAAAAATAAATTAAAATAAATCTAATTCCAAGAGCTTCAGGTTTGCTTGTTACTTCATTTTTATTTGCATTGATTAAAAATATAGGTAATTTTCCCAAAATAGTCCGAGAAGGTAAGGAAAATCGAAAGATAAACTATAATAAAAACTGATAGGATATGCAGAGGTAGTGGCGGTAAATGACTGATTTAACCGTTTACAGGGCAGGCTTTCTCACTTCCCTTTCTTCAGGAACGGGAATTCAGTACTTAAGCGAAGAAGAACTGAACAACCTCACGGCGGTCTGGCAGTCTTATTACTACGAAGCCGGGAAGAAAGCTAAAAAGCCAAACCGTGGAAGATACTTTCTAACCTATCTTTTCCTGCGCTTTTCAGGAGCGAGGCTTTCTGAGGTTCTCTCCATTGATGATGAGAAAGATATTGACTGGAGAAACAATGAGGTTAAGATCAGGACTTACAAGACGAGAAGAAAAAATGCGGGAAGGATAGTGCCTCTCCCTCCCGCAGTTTTACAGGAACTGGCAAGGTATCTCATGGAATATCCAGAGATGAGAGGAAAAGTTTTCAAAATAGATCCGAGAAACTTCAGAAGAATCTTTCACAATCTTGCAGTGAAAGCAGGAATACCGGAGGAAAAGGCACATCCTCACATTCTAAGGCATTCCCGTGCAATGGAAATGATAAAAGCGGGAATACCTCTAACCATTATCCAGAACATATTGGGACATGCAAGCCTTAACTCAACGGCAGTTTATCTCAGGTTCTCAAACGTGGAAGCTAAAATGTTAATGAGAGAGAAGGGATTGATCTAAACTCAACCTGAAAGGACACCAGATCGTCTTCATGTTTCGTTTTAAATAAAAAGAACATGGACAAGGACAATCAGTAACCGCATGTGCTTTCTTTTCTTTCATTAAAAACAAAAATAAAAGCCATTATTTGCAATGCTTGAAGACCTCAAAAGGGAAATCACACTCCTATCTTATCTACCCGAAAACAACATTTTAGGGTAGTTGTCCTGCATACCTGAACAAATTTACTGAGTTTGAGGGCTATTTTTTGCAAAATCAAAAGTTGACTTTTACCCGTTTTTGATATAAAAATAGGGTAGGTAAAAAAACAGATTTATAAAATTGAATTTATTTTTTTTCTAAAACGACATTGTAAAACAGCAGTTTAAAATACTGTACAGCAGTGTGCTTGTGGTTTCCTTTGTTTGAAAAATACCCGCGTCATTCTGTAGCATCCTGCAAACATCCAAGAGTGTTAGATGCAGTTAAATGTTGCAGTTTGAAATAAAGATTAAAAAGGAGCTGAGCTGTGGATAGGAAAGAATGTTACATTAAAAAAATTACTAAATTTTTAAAAGAAAAAATAGAAGACACCGACTCTACACGCATACTTGCTGAGCAGGTGCTTAAGGGAGCTGAAGGAGGGTTGGAAATTAATGATGTTGAGTTTGAAAACTGGTTTGAAAACAGATTTAAGTATCAATTTGTTTGGCTTGATAGAGACGATTACTTGAAAGCTTTAGTAAGAGCCTTATGGCTTGCTCCTGTTTTTGCTGGAACAGATTTCGGAAGCTCCAGACAGCGTGATATGGCTCAGGTGTGGACTGACACATCAAGAGGTTTTTTAGGAGAAATAGCTGTATCAAAATTTTTTAAAGAAAAGTTTGGTATAGAAACAGCTCTGGATACGCGCAGAGGAGAACTAATGGAGTTTCTTCCAACAGATATTGTTAAAGTAAAACTTCCACATGAAGAATGGAAAAAACCTGATATAAAAATCAGCATTAAAACTACTAAGTTTAACGGAAGATGGCTTGATGTTCCTGGTGCCCAGGTAGAACATTCTGATGTTTTTATCTTAGTAAAAATAGGAATTCTGAGACATCACTTTCTGGCTTTTTTAAAAGCAGTTAGTTTTTTGAAAGACAAACTGTTCTTAAAAGCAAAAGAACTCGGCGAAATAAACGATACTATGGCTAAGAAACTCTGGGATGAAATACCACAGTTTGATTCAATTCCTGCATATATAGCGGGATACTTAAACAAAAATGAATTGAACCTGCCTATACATCAGCTGATCTGCCGAAAAAAGGGAAAGACTAAAATAAGAATTGCTGTAACCCAAGGTATTGGTATATTTTCGATAGAAACACTGCGGAATCACCCGCAAATAAAAGAGCTTGATCCGAATGGTGACCTTAGAATAGAAATAGAACCCATTATTGAATCTATAACCGGAACTCATTTTTTGGCACATTCTGGAGGTTTGAAGTGGGGAGCAGAAAACTGGAAAACTTTAATTGAGCATTTATAGGAGCAGAACAGTATGAAGGATAAATACAGTGTAGTATCGCTTTTTTCTGGTGCTGGCGGAATGGATCTTGGCTTCAAAATGGAGGGAAATTTTAAAATACTTTTAGCAAATGATATACTTTCCCCACCAGCTTTTACATATGCAGAAAACTTTGGTCACCGTGTAATTGATGTTGGTGAGTTCAACCAGAATGCAGAAAGCAGTTATTCTGTATATCTGCTGGGTGATGCAGCTGAGATAGACTTCAGCAGAATTAATAATGAGGTTGATGTTGTTATAGGCGGTCCTCCCTGTCAGGATTTTTCAATAGTCAGAGGAAATGAAAAAGAAAGGCTGGGAATAAAGGTTAAAAGAGGTCGGCTTTACGCACACTTTATAAGGGCACTTATACACCTCCAGCCAAAGGTGTTTGTTTTTGAAAATGTTCCTGGACTGAAAAGCGCTAATAAAGGTACAGCGTATAAAACAATATTAGAGGATTTCTCTCAGCTTAAGCTTAGGTGGGAAGAAATAAAAGAAATTGCTGGCAACAGTGCACCCAGCAGGATTGAAGGCTATTTTGTTATATTCTCCGGCATAGTAGACTCTGCAGATTTGGGTGTGCCCCAGAGAAGAAAACGTTTAATTATTATCGGAGTTAGAAATGATCTTGTAAGCAGGAGCTGGTTAAAAATAAATGCTGTGAAACAGAAGGTTCAAAGCTTACTCAGCGGTGAAAACTCAATATTTAAAAAATACCCTTTAACAGCTGTTGAGGTATTTGAAGGCAGACCAATTCCAGAGCTTCAGAATGAGTATAAAAAGGTAATGGAGGAATATAAAGAGACTGCAGAAATTGTTAAAACAAAAAAAGCCGAAAAGTGGAAGCGTGAGGTTTGGGAAAAGCTGACTTTTGATATTATAAAAGACTACCTTTTTGTTAACAACATAAAAGAAAGCAGTATAAAAGAACTGGATTCAGCGTTTCACCAGCATGCAGAGCTTTTGAAAGAGTTAGGATATTATGGCAAACCGCTGGAGGAAAGAGAGTTTCCTGACCGCAGTAATGCTGTTTCAAAAGAAATAAAAAGTGTTCTAGACCGATTAAAAATGATTCCTCCTGATGAAAATCACGAATTTGTCAAAGGTACAGAATGGGAAGTTGAAGGAAGAGGAATTAGTCTTATTTACAGAAGACTTCATCCTCTGAAGCCGTCATATACTGTTGTCGCTTATGGAGGAGGAGGTACATGGGGTTACCACTACAGGAGATCCAGAGGAAAGCTTACTAACAGGGAAAGAGCACGCCTCCAGACTTTCCCGGATTTTTTTATGTTCAAGGGCAGTTCCGCTGAAGTTAGAGCACAAATAGGAGAGGCTGTGCCTCCCCTGCTTGGCAAAAAAATAGCTCAAATTGTAACTTTGATTTTAACCGAGTTAGAATAAAAAGTTTTTAAAAATGTCAAAAATATTCGAAAAAAAAAATCAATTTGTAAAACTGCTTCTAAACTGGTGGACCAGTAATAAAAGAGAATTCCCTTGGCGCTCCACTAAAGATCCATATTCTATATTAATAGCAGAAATGCTCTTAAGGAAAACAACAGCTAAACAGGTTGAAAAGATATATACTCAATTTCTTACAAAATACCCAGATCCAAATTCACTGGCAGATGCAGATAAAAATGAGCTGGAGGAACTGCTTAAACCTTTAGGGATGGAATATAAAAGAGCGGAATTGTTAAAAAAATTCGGCTTGTACATTAAGGAAAACTACGATGGAAAGATTCCTCTGGAATTAAAGAAATTATTAAAATTGCCAGGCATAGGGATGTACGCGGCAAACGCAGTTTTGAGTTTTGTTTGCTCAAAAGATGTTCCTCTTCTGGATACAAATTTTATTAGAGTTATTAATCGTGTATTCGGTATAAAATCACAGAAATCAAGAGCCCGTGATGATAAAAAGATATGGGAATTTGCGCAAACCCTTATACCTTCAAATAACAGTAAAAATTTTAATTTAGCAGTTTTAGATTTTGCAGCATTAATATGTAAAGCTAAAAAACCTAAGTGTTCAGAGTGTCCTGTTAAAAATATTTGTTTTTACTACGCAAAGGAAGGTATAAACATAAATAATACGGCAGTGTTTGGCTTTGTGTCATTTTTGTTTAATTTAATACTGCTGTACTTGAAAAGCTTGTGAATTTAATATTTAATGTAGTGATAAAACGTTTTGTTAAAATTTGCCATGTAAAAACTCCAGAGGTTGAAAAAAATTTTTTAAAAAACTTAAAATAATGAAATGAAAAATATGATTTTTTTAAATTTACAAAAATATCAGCGGCAATTTTATGGTTAAAGTATGAATAGTGCGAAAAATTTGACAAATAACTATAACAAAAAAATGATTGATTTATCGCCGCAGGCTAAGAAATGCTTTGTTTCTTTTTTAGATCTAATGGGAGTTAATAATTTAATTGAAACTTTAGGAACAGAAAGAGCAGCAGAACGGGTGGCTGAATTTTTATTCCATTCAGTTTTAAGATTAGAATTGCCAGGCGATTTAAGAATTTGGGAAAAAGCAATTATGTCAGATGACTCTATTAAGCACTTTAAAAATTTACATCCTGAATATCTATTATACGATAAAAAACCTAATTATATAATGCTGTCTGATAGCTTGGTTTTTTATTCTCAAAGCAATGACGTATTAGACTTTTTATCCTTAGTATATATTACTTATCAAGTATTGGGTATGCTTTTTTCTTCTGACATATTGGTAAGAGGATCTATAGCTTACGGAGAATTATGCGTGCAAAGTGATATAAATTTTATAGTTGGCGATGCTTTACTTAAAGCATATAAGTTAGAACGTAAGCAAAACTGGTTTGGCGTTGCTGTACACAGAAGTTGTTTGGAGTGGATAGGAACTGAAGATGAAGATATATTTTGTATAAAACTGTTAGAAAGTCTCAAAAGAAATCCGATTTTAATGAATTATGTAGAAATGTACTTTCCCTGCTGGATTACTAAATGGAATGTACCATATAAAGATGAAAATAAAGATTTTTCAGAAGGAACAAAATTAGCTTTAAACTGGCCATCTTCTTTTAATATTATTCCGCCTTGCTGCTCTAAACCTCCAAGTGATTACATTCATTCAAAAATAAGTACAGAAAGAAAAGAAAAAGTTTTTGAAGATATTAAAGAAAAATTAGAAAATACAAAAAAATTTGTTCAAGATAATTTTAACTTCTGTTACGAGGGCAGATTAAAAGATTTATAAAAAATTTTTTATTTAACTTACTAACTTATGTTACTTCTTATAAAGATGAATCATTTTCAGCTTTCGTTTCAACAGGCATGGCTTTAACCCTGCCTTTTTCTGTAACAGATGGAATAAGCCCTCTTCCTTTTGGCCCAAATTCTTTTTCAAGCCAGAGAATTAATAATCTGTTGAATTCATAGGATGCTTTAAGGCTGAAGGGATTGAGATACTTTACCCCGCAGTTTTTCACTACCTCATCTCTGAATTCTTTCTCAAGGTGAAAGGGATAACAGGTTACACGCAAGTCAAAAGGACTGACGATACAGAACTTCTTATTCTTTTCCTTTTCAGCCTGCTTTTCTAACTTTTCTCTTGAAATACCTCCAGCTCTTGATACGTCAAACCAGAAAACGTCCACCTTATCATCGTAAAGCTTCTTTATAACAAAAGCAGGGGTTGTAGGAAAGTAAAAGATAAAGGCAAACCTACCGGGTTTAATCTTATCCAGATGAGTGCCTACACCTCTAATTACTGACCGCACTCTTGAAATGCCAGCAGCCTCCCTTATTTTTTCCTTGCAGGCAAAAGCCTGACTGTTTAGCTCTTTAATTTTCTTCCAATCTTTTTCAGTTAAATCTGAGGCTTTTCGATGAATATTCTGCCGCAAAAAGTCAACGTAAGCATCAAGAGCTTTCTGACACTGCTGTATGTTTGCCTTGTTGCCAAAGCCAAAAAACGCATAAGACTGAGAAGAAAGCACAAGAAAAATGAAAAGCATCAAGAATGCAGCTAATCTTTTCATCAGCACCTCCTTTCTTAAAAAATTCCAGCAATCTGCCTGGCAATCATGTCAGATATTTTCTGAGCTGCTTCATCTCTTTTAAGATTTGTCTGAGTGGCAGTCACGGCAAGTTTTGTTCTGTAGATCTGATAGTTAGATTTGTATTCCTGCTCTGTCTGTATGGTCGTTGAACTTCCCTGACTTGCATTCGTCACTATCTTTCCTGTTACAGGTTTATCTGCCTTTTCCTTGATTTGAATGTCAACAACTCCTGCAAAGGTTTCTATCTTTACTGCAGAACCTACCAAAGCTCCTCCAACATAGCCAGCTCCAGCTCCCAGTGCTGCAAGGATAAGAGATTCAGTGTCTCCACCACCTGCTGCCGCTCCGCCAAGTCCACCTGCAATCGCTCCTTCAGTTGCCGCTTCTCTTGCACCTGTCTTCCTGTAATAGTCAAAGTAAAGTACGTTCACCTGAAGAATGTAATCAGCTTTTTTGGGATCGCTTACAATGCTGTATCCCTTTGCAGCGAGATTTTCTGCTATGAGATTTCTCAATGCATTTGTATCAACTTCCTGAAACTGAGAAGTGTTTCTCACATTCACGTAAATGTTTCTATATTCCATCTTTTTCGTCACATCAAGAAAAATAGTATCACTCATCTTGTAGTTAGTGTAAAGATTGCGATATTCAATAGCTTCAGGGATGGTTGCACATCCCATTAATTGAAGTGATAACGCAACAGCAAGTCCTCCTGCAGCCAGTTTTCTCTTGCTTAACTGCATAATAGCACCTCCTTTAACTTGTTTTGTTTTGAAAAGTGCTTGCCTTTTCCTGAAAAGAAAAAATGCTTTTCAGGTTGATTGTTTTTCTTTCTTTAAATTCCTGTTGCTTTCCGCTATTCCAGTTCTGGACAGGTCTAAAATAACCAACCACTCTTGAATAGACTTCACAAGGCACAACTTTTACTTTCTTGGTTTCGTTCATATACAATACCTCCCTGAAAGTCTTTCTTAAAAGAAAAATTGATTTGAAGTAACAAAGAAAGATTTGGAAAAAGAAATGAAAAGGAAGAAAAGAGAAAAAAAGGAGGAGAGCAACCTCCTCCTTTACTCAAACTTTCTTATTGAATTGTAAATTTCTTTGACTTTTTCCTTGATTTGTCTTTTGACTTTGACTTGGACTTTGAATTTCCTTTCAGCTTTTTCAGAATGTTTTTAAGCTTTCTTCTCTTTTTGAGAAGTTCCTTTAACTGCTCCTCCGCTTCAGTTAGCATGTAAACCTGCTCAGGATCATCTGAAAACTCGTTTTCAAGTATCGCTATCTGTTCCTTAACGTCTTCAATTTCCGCTTCCACTTCATCAAGAGCATCTTCCACTTCTCTTGCACTGCTAAAGTAAAAATCTTCGTAGTAATCAGAAATATCCCAGTCGTAGTTATAACCATAACCGTAGCCATAATTGTCCCAATCATTCCAGATACGAGCAGGAACACGAGGCACGCGAACAACAGGCTTAACGTTCAGATCTTTAACCGCTTCCACTTCTCCGCTTTCAGAAACCGCATAAAGTCTGTAAGGTAAAGGCTCAAAGTAAGATACGTCTTTAAAGCTTTCTCCAGCAATTTCACATGCCTTTTCAAACATTTCTTCAGTTGAAACGATAAATCGTCCTAAGCCTTCATTCCTCAAATCACAAATCCATAAAGGACGCTCCATACTCTTTACGAAGTAAATCTTTCCATCCCAGTACATTATTAAAGCCCAACTTCCACTCACGTCTTTCAAAGCAGTTTCAACAGCTTCCTCTATCGGTTTGTCCTGCCTCAGGAGCTTCGCTATGCAAGCAAAAAGCAAAAAGCTATCCACTTCAAACCATTTCGGATTTTTGATATTAAGACTTAACGCTTTCTTTACCAGGTCTTCGTAGTTAATCACTCCATTGTGAAGCCCGGCAAATATCTTTCCTTTTACCCGAAACATGAACGGATGAGAATTGCCGTCATTTACATCTCCCTTTGTCGCATACCTAACATGCCCTATCACCATCTTCGCATCGTCAAGCATGAAGTTTATTCTTTCCTCTTCACGAACGAGAAACTTCAAAGCATTGAGACCTCTTTTCAGAAGATATACTTTTTCTCTTTCTTTCCTTACTTTAACAGTTAATAATCCTGTCCCATCAGGATTACTGCCAGCTTCAGCTAACAGCAATCCCTTGATTAATTTTTTAACTTTCTTCTCTTCAGCTGTTTTCAATTTTTTGTTATCACCTCTATGCCATGCTAACACTCTGCACATGTTTACCCCTCCTCTTTTTTCTTTTTTTTGACTTTTAAAATTTGAAACGGCAGAGAGAAAAAACTCTCCCCGCCGTGTTATTTTTGAAAATTTTAAGCTCCTACTGCTGCTTCAGATTCAACTTCACTGAATTCGCTTTCTTCAAAGAACCTTTCAATTTTTGACCATCTGCTGTTGCCTTCTATTCCAAAAAGACCGAGAACTATCAAAACATTGTGCAAACCTTCAGAATGTATGCACTTTCCTTCCTGTCTGAATTTTCTGCAACTGCAAATGATTTCTCCGTCTTTGACTTCCATCCTGACGAAGTTAGAAGAACTTTTCAAAGGAAATTCTACTTTCAGACTTTCTTCATCAAATCTGAACTTTATCTTTTCTGAAATTCTGAGAGCATATCCGAAAGAAAGTCTTTCTTTTTCTGACAGGTCCGCATTTCCAAGATAATCTTTAATAAGACATGAATAACTGTTAGAGGTAAGAATTCCAGCAACTGCCTCTTTAAGAGCTTCCTTGATTTTCTTATAAACTTCTTCTTTTTTCAATAAACCATCTGAACCTGCTAATTCAACGAAGTTATTGAACCTCTGAACGGCAAATTCTCTTGCTTCTTTCAGAACAGGATGAGAACCTCTAACTCCGATAAAGTCAAAAAAATCCTCTACGGTTAAATAATCTCTGTCAACACTTTCAAGCAGGTTCCAGATGGTTCTGTGCTTTGCAGTTTCAACCAGACAGAGTGAGATAATCACGTGCATTTTCGTTTTCTTGACATTCGTAGTTCCTGGCCAGAACCTGAATTCCACGTGCTTATTTCTAAATCCACTGAGATTTAAGCAAAGATACCTGTCAAGAACATAACCTTCAAAATTAGAGAAATTCTGTTTAAAGTGATAAGATTCAAGAACTCTGCAGTAAGTATTACTTCTTCTGCTCGGAGGCACCAAAAACTTCAATAAATCCCATAAGCAATATACGAGCATCTGCAGGTTGAAAGCATCTGTAAGAGTGAAGTCATAAACATCAACGTGAACATGCCCTCCGCAGGTTCTGTTTACTCCCGATTCAAATCCGTGTTCATTAAGCTCTTCGTTCCAGATTCTCAAAACTCTTTCAACTTCTGCAAATCCAAACTTCTCTCCCATTCCGATCAACTGAGGAGAAGTTATTTCAACAGAATTCAAACCACTTACGGAAACACTGCTATCCGTTCCAACTTTCCATCTTGGAGTAATCGTGTGATCGTATCCAGTCCTGTAAGCAGGAGCTCCGTTTTCATTAAGCTTTGACGCAAATTCATCTCTTGAAGAATAAATTCCACCTTCAAATTCAATTCCATACTTCCTTAGAGGAATCCAGCAAGGACTTTTCTCTTTTGTTAAAATCTTGAAAAGCTCTTTAACTGAAATTCCCTGATAATAACAAAATTGATTAATTCTGAATCTTTTTTCTTCGTAACTCCCTCTTACTTCAAGTCCAATTTTCTTTAAAATTGCATCCTGCATGTTTATTGTTCTTCTCATCCTCACACCTCCTTTTCAATTTTTTGATTTTTTTCAAAATGAAAAAAGCCCTGAAAAGAGGAATACCCCCTTTTCAGGGCCTGTTTTCAAAAAATTTAAAATTCAGAAACTTTTAGATTTTTTCGGGTTCTTCGATTTTTTTGATTTTTTGAGTTTTGAGATTTTTGGAATTTTCACTGACTTACATTAATGCTCTTACGTGCTTGCAAAATCCACGCTTTAAAAAGCCGGGACAATTGCATACGAGATACCCTGACTGCGTTCTGTAAACCGTCCACACTCCATAACCGATTTGGCTGTCTGACTGCATATCAAGAAAGTTGTCAAGTTCCACTTCAGGAGCTTTCCCTCCTCTGATTTTGGTTAAAAGAGTTCCGCAGTCAGGACAGCAATATTCAACCTCCCGTGCTTCTTCTTCACGATAAATTCGTGAACAACTCTCACACTTGTAAAGTTTTCTCATGTTGCACCTCCTTTCTAATTTTTTTCTGCTTTTTGCTTTTTGGCTTTTAAAACACTGCAGAGATTTTTAAAATTTTGAGAACTTTAGGGATTTTTAAGTTTTTTAAGATTTTTTTGAAACTTTTAGAACTTCGGGATTTTTGAGTTTTTGTTTGATTTGTTTGATTTCTGTTTTGACTTGTCTGTTTGATGAGGCTTGTTTGATTTTTTGGTTTGGTTTTTAATTTGCGACTTTTTATTGGTTTATTTCATCAGGGCTTCAATTAGCCCTGCTAACCCCTAAAAGGGTCTCCCGCAGGAAGCGGGAGCGAGAAAAATAATATCTTAAAAAGTTTGATTTCCTTTTTGCACTTTTTTAAGTTTATAATAACACATTTTGCTTTTTAAGTCAAGAAAAGTAACATTTTTTAAGCTTCATTTTCCTTTTTCTCATTTTCAAGCTCTGATAAGGCCATTTCCTCTATAAGATCCGCCTTTCTCTCGTTCTTGAATTCCTCAATTCCCTGCTTTGTTTCCTCATCAAGAGGTTCTTCAAGTCCTCTAGGAACTCTGTAAGGAATTCCCGTGAACCTGCAAAGCTCACCGGCTGCCTCGTTCAGCTTCTGAACAGCTTCATTATATTTCTTCAAAAGCGGTAAAACCTTTTCCGGATCAAACCTGATAAGAAGATTTCTTCTGAGATAGTTAATCGCTCTGTCTGCCTGCCTTGCAATGTCAAGAACTATGTGAGTATCATTGGTTCTTACAAGCATCACCCTGGTATTTCTTTCCTTTGCAAGATTAATCTTTCTCTGAACTCTTGGATCTTCAACCTGCACCTGATCTGCCATCTTCAACACCTCCTTTCTCCTGTTTTTTAATTTAAAATACAGGTGAAGTAACTACAGCTCCTGCTCAACGTCTTTCTCAACACTTTGCTTCCTCTTATGGTAAAGAATGGAAGCCACAGGAATGGCTATAAAAAGGACAGAAGTAAAGAGAATGAAATAAGCAGAAGGTATAAAAACCTCCCTGAACTCTATCAACCATGCATAAACTCTATAATAAAGCTCTCCTGAAATTTTTAACTTATGAAGTGCCCTGCCTGTGTTTTCAGGAGTGAAAATGAAAAAATAAATGAAATGAAAACCCAGGAAAACTATCACTGTCTTAAATATCGTGCCCGAAAATAACCCTGTAAGAAAGTTTTTCATGGCTATTCTCGTAATCCTGTTGCTGTAATAATGCTTTCCCAGGCTTGCTATCAAAAGGGCATATCCTATTGAAAAACCAAGTGCAAGCATGAACGCAAAAACCCTGTCAAATAGAGTGGGAGGATAATCTCCAAACACGGGTATGAGCTTTTGTATCACTCCCATTGCTATGGGAGTAAATAATGCAGTGACAAGTCCTGATATAAAAGCGTCCCTGAAACCTACCTCAAAAAACTCCCACTTCTGCTTAAAGGTGAAAAAGCTCTCAGGAACCTCTTCATCTCCCAGAACAGCACTATACTGCTCCAGCTCCGATATAGCATCAATTATGCTCTTCGGCTTCTCATACTGGCTTCCAAATACAACCACGTTACCGCCTCTATCCTCTGCCATAAACAGCCCCTCCTTACAGAGAACCGAAAAGTTTCAGGAGAAATTTATACACCCCTCCTCCATAAGCAAGCACAAAAGAAAGAAGATAAAAAATAACCGCAGTTCTAAGCCTCTGTCTTCTTATCGCAAACCACAAACCTATGATAAAAAAAGACAGGGCAAGCAGTTTACCCCAGAAACCACAAAACACCGTTTGAAAAAGCCTTAACCAGAAAATTGCATACTCTTCACGGGACATGTAGCGTAAAGGGTTGAAAAAGTTAATCAGGTCCATCTCTTAACTCTCCTCATACTTTCCATAATATTTATCATTTTTCCGCACGTAATCACTTACGTCTGCCTCCCCCAGGCAAAGAGGAAGAAAATCACACCAGTTGCAGTGCAGTCCTGGATTTTTGTAAAACTCTCCTCTCTCTATGTCCCTCCAGACCTTCCTGACTATCCTCTCAAAATTCTCAAAATCCTCTTTTGTTCTCTGCCTTCCCCATACGTATTCAATTTCGGGTTCTTTTTTCTTTATGAAAACTCCAAATCCTACCTTTTGAGGAGTTTTTTCAAGCACGTTCGCAAGGATGTAACTGTAGGCAGTGAGCTGAAGATCATAATGGGCTTTGGCAGGATTGTATCTGCAGGATGAGGTTTTCCAGTCAATTAAAAGGTTTCCGTTTTCTCCTACGAAGTCAATTGTGGCATAGAAAGGAATACCAGATATTTCTATTTTCTCGTTTCTCTCCACCGAAAGATATTCTTTCGGTGTCTCTTCATGACTAACCCATTTAGCCAGTGTTGCCTTGCCTGCTTTGAGAAGTTCCTCTCCTGTTTCTCCTTCTCTGTATTCAATCTCCTCTTTACTGTTTAAACAGGCATCTAGCCAGAAAACCTCAAAAGTATCAGACGGATTCACTCCTGATTTATAAAAACCTTCAATTCCAAAGTGAATTCCCGTTCCCCAGAGAAGAACGGCTTTCAGTCCCGGCTTTTTAAGTTTTTCTATGTGAGAAAGCCTGCCCTTCTCAGGGCAGGTAAGAAAGTCTTTTATGATTGAATACGTAAGATACCTCAACATTTTTCCACTCCTTTACTTTACTTTTACTTCTTCTGCATAAATTCTGCCTTCACTCTTTGAAACAAGAGCTTTAACCTGCTTTCCTTTTTCAATCTTTCCCTGAATTTTCGTGGTTTCTTTGAGATTCACCCAGGAGTTATTTACTTTAAATGCCTGTCCACTTCTTGCAACTGCCTGAATTTCTCCCTTTATTTCCTCCGTCTCAAAAGGATCTTCCTTACTTTCCTGTGTTTCTTCTGTTTCCTGTGCTTCCTGTGTTTCTTCTGCTTCTTCTCTTTCTTCTCCGATAAATTCCCACCAGGAAGCGGTTCTGCTTAAAAACTTCAGTAAGTCTGCGGCATACAGAAACCTTCCCTCATCAAAGGATACGTTAATTCTTTCCTGTCCTCTTACAATTATGAGAGAAAAGCCCGATTTTCCTTTTCTCTCCCATTTCTCACAGATAAGTCTTGAAGAAACTTCCTCTCCGCCGGGAGCAGTAAAACTGTGATAAAGAGAAAAACTCTCATCTCCGTTTTTCACCACTTTTTCCATATTGCAGCCGAGAACATAAGCCTCATCAGGATCAAGCATGAAAATGAGATTTTTCTTACTTCCATCAGTAGTAAAAAACCTCAACCTCACCTTTCCCTCTTTTGTATCCTTGATAGTCTTTTCATACTCTCTAATCTCAACTCCTGTGCTTTTGTTGAAAAACGTGTATCCCCTTATCATTGCCTCCCTCCTTTTACTGCTTTTTAACTTTTTAAAACTCTCCTTTTTCTTTTGCTCTGTATCTCTTTTTGCTGCCATATCTTTTTCTTCTTCTCTCCTTTTCCTGATGATCCCTGATGTATTCCTCCCACTGTCTGATTAATTCCCAATCAATCACGGTTGCGATTTTCTTTAACTTCATCCTCTCTACCTCCTTTGCTTTAATTTTTAACCTCTTTTTAAAGAAAAATAGGGAAAAGGTAACGGTAGTTAAGAGTAGGCAGGTTCAACCTTCGTGATCTTTTTGAGAATTTCTCCCTTCCGATTTTCAAGCTCAGAAGGTAAAACTCCGAATGCTTCAGCCTTAAAAGGAGTGTAAAGCACTCTTGTGGGGCTTTCTTCATCTTCTCTGTAAACAAGAAATGGAGCGGCAAAGTATCCTTCCTGAATAAGTCCATCTGCTATGCAGCCTTCCTTTCGCAGGGCATTGATTAAGCTTACGAGAATGCTTCTTTTCAGGGTCCTGTCCCCCTCACAGGTAACAACCTCAGGGACTTTTTCCTTCAGGGCAAGTTTTTTCAGGACAGCCCACAGCCCCGCAGGATGAACGTACACAACCCCGTCAGGCATGGAAAAAGCAATCCACTTACCTCCAGCAACCTGATTTATTTCCTTCTTCAATTCCTGCAAGAACTCGTCAACCTTTAACCAGCTCAGGTCATAATCGTAGACCACTTTTTCTTCTGTGCTTTCCTCTGAAGTGTCCTGATAGAAGGTGGATACAGAAACCCTCTTTTCTTCCTCTCTCCTGACAGGTTCTTTTTCTTTTTTCAGGTTTTCTTCTCTTATTTCTTCTTTCACTTCTTCCTTTGTTTCTATCTCTTCACTTTTGCTTTCTGTTTCCTTGAGTTTTATCTTTTCAGGCACTGCCTGTTCTTTTTTCTGCAGCATTTCTGTGATCTCTTTTCTTCTTGCCTTTCTATCTGCCTGCTTGAGAAGTTCCAGAAGCTTTCCCCTGCCTGCTCTGTGGTGGTTTGCAACAGCCTGCCTTACTTCCTCTGCAAAGGGAAGCTCCCTGAAACCATGAATATTTTCTAAAATCATTACACTGATTAAAGGATGATCCCCGAGAGTGTAAAACTCCGAAAAGTATTTAGGAATTTTCCCCAGGTCGTGAGAAAGACATGCAAGGACAAGCTGAGGCTCTAATATTCCTGAAACTCCTGAATTCATTCCTTCTTCTGCCACGTTAATGGAATGTTTAAGCAGTGAAACACGGGACAGCAGAGTATAAGTGTTTTCATCAAGGTCATAGGTCTCACGTTTAGCTCTAACAACAGAGGGGACGTCTCCTTCCTCATCAAGTATTTTCAGGACCTCAAGAATGACACTTTTAATCCTTCCTTTAAACCATGTCCTGCCTCTCAGGTAGCGTACGTAAAACTCAAGAAGTAAGTCGTGCCTGAAGTTAATTCCCTCTTCAGGTTCACCGCTGTCAGTTTCCTCATAAGTTCTCCAGAGCCCTGCAAGCTGATCTATGTAAACCTCAATCTTTGCTCTCTCCTGCCACAGAGCATTGAGTTTTTCAAGCTCAATCACCAAAACGTCTTTACTTCCTTCAGTGTTCCCCAAAGAACTCAGAGGATTTTTCTTCTTTTTCACACGGTCCCTGAGAAACAGGTAAATGAGAACAGAACCGGAAACAAAAGCAGAAATTCCAAAAAGCAGATCCGGGCTTAATTGGTTCAAATTAATCATTTTCCTTTTTTGCCTCCGGAAATTTTATTACCACACGGGCAGGATTAACGTCTATCGTTTTTCCGTAAAACCTTCCGTGATAGCTCATCATGTAAAACTTTCGCGGCTGCAGGTTTAACATGTCCTCAACACGCACTATGTCCTCCTCAACTTCCCTTGAAGTAATCCCTCCTCCGAAGGAAAGCATCGGAGAAACTTTTTTCACTCTGCCGAAATGCTTGCTTACGTACCTTGCAGTCTCCGCATCTGGCACCCTCATGAAAAGCTTCGTGTTAGTGTTGTCAAGAATTGAGTTTCCAAAGTCCTTACCAATTGCAGCATATATCTGATTAACCGATTGACTGAAACCGTGAACCCACACTCCTGCTCCTCCTGCTTTTGCAAAGAGATCCTCAATTCCCAGGTAGAGGAGGTTTTGTGCCTCATCTATGTAAACACACAGCGGAGGATTGACTTTCTTTCCTGAACTGAAAACCCTACCCACGAATGTCTGTATCATTGAAATGATCACCTTTCCCAGGGTGTAAGCAGCCTGCTGGGTAAGAAGTGAACCAAGCTGGGCTACAAGAATCACTCTTTCTCCATTCTCAAGCCTTTTGATGAACCTGTTTTCGTCTGCCTTCCCAATGATTTTTCCTATGTGCCCGCTCGTAAGCTCCATCAAAGCAACTCTCAAGCTTGAAGAAACCTTTGAATAGTAATCCTGAGGAGAAGCAAGTATCTTTTTCAAGTCTTTTAAAAGTTGTTCTGCTTCTTCAGCATTCACTCCTTCAGGCCCGGTTTTAACTATCTCTTCAATGCGGTTTTTCAATTCTTCAAGATTCTCTCTCCCTATGTAATTTTTCACGTCATTAAGATTGAAAGAAGGTTCTTTCCCCTGTGCTCTGGCAAGAAGTATAAGCCCCTGAACGACAACGAGACTTATCTCGTAAGCCACGTTGTAGAAAAACTTCTCCTTCCCGACCTGCACACCTGAGACTATGTGGGCTACAAGCTCCTCCACCATGTAGTAGTAAGCAAGAGGATCAAGAACAGCACTGTATTCAGGGAAAATTGGATTGATAAAAATCAAGTCTTCAATCCTTCCCGTCTCAAGGGCAACCTGCACAGTTTTTGAAAAAAGCTCAACGTCTCCCTTGGGATCAATAACCACCACAGAATAACCTTTCCTGATGTCCTGCTCTATCATTGCTTCTATAAGCCTCGTTTTTCCTGATCTTGTCGTCCCAAAGCACCAGAAGTGTCCCTTTCTGAAACTGTCGGGATACACTATGTCTATTATCCTGTCTTTCTGAATTCCCCTGTCCGTTATCTCAAAACCTCTTCCAAGAAGTGTAATTTTTTCATCTGCTCTCATATCTCACTATCACTCCCTCATCTATTTCCCTGCTCACTTCTCTGATAACTTCTTTAGGAATTTTGTTTTTAGTGTAAACAAGCACTCTGAAAGGTTTTCTCTCCACTCTGACAATTTCTTCTTCAGGCACTCCGTGCAGTGCAAACAGCTTTTTAATGAAGGTTTTACTCTGCCTTGAAAGAATTACAGCAAGCCTCATCGTATTTCCCACAGCCTCAGCATAGCAGTTCTTAATCAGAAAAAGCTTTTTCATTCCGGGCTTAAAGTTTTTCCTGTCTGAAAAAGCGGTATCCATGAGTGGACAGGTTCCTACAAGTTTCAAAGGTCTCAGGAGATTTTCCTCATTCTCAAGAAAAAACTCAACGTAATAGTCTCTTCCGTTTTTCCCAAGAATTTTTCCTTCAACAAGGGTTTTAATCTGCCTTTTAACTTTTACGTAAATCTTCCACAGAAACTCTATCTCATAGCGTCTCTTAAGCTCCCGCTTCACGTGAGAGACCATTCCCCTGACAAGGGATTTTTTAAGCTTTTCAACAGGTTCTTCCACCACCTCATCAGGCTTGTAGATGTAAAACTTTGGAGGATCTGAAAAGACGAAGTCAACCTCATGCTTAAAAACCCTGCTTAAAAACTCACCTGCAGTCTCCTCAAAAATGCGTTTTATGTCCTCCTCCGGCAGGAAATAAGAATCTTCAAGCTCCTTTAAAATGCTTTGAAAGTTTTGAGGTTTAACCGCCATAAGTTCCATTTTTGTTAAGCCTTGCATAATTGATTTCACAGGTCCAGAAATACATCCATGCCTCAACTTCCCTTCCGTCTTCAAGAACCACTCTTGCTTTTTCTCTTTTGTAGAAAAAAGGATGCCCTTCAAGCCGGTCTATACGCTTCAAAATGTGACGGGGCACTTCATAAACTTCACCTTTTATGTGAGATATTTTCTTTTCTTTAATCACGTAAGGAATACCTGCTTCATACAGGGCATACTTTTCTTTTGTCTCTGCTTCTCCCATAAAAGGACAGCCCTCAAGAAGATAGTGATTGCAGTGCCCTCTTTTTAAAGTGCCGTAAACAAATAAATAATGCTTTTCGTTTTTGCCAGCTTCAGGTTTTAACATGGTTTCCTCCAAATTTTTAAAGACTTTGTTTTTGTATAAAAATGCAGGAAAAGTAACTACACAAAAACAAAGAAGGGTTTTAAAAAAAGAAAGGGTCTGCCCGCAGTTAACTGCGAACAGACCCGCAGGACAGTGCAGGAAAGGAAGGAAACAAGAAGATGGTACACAGCAGGGAGGTATGTCTTTATAAGTTTTTAAGTTTAGCCCCCGGTATAAACTTTACGACATTTGCGGCAGGAATCATGATTTCCTTACCCGTTCTGGGATTGCGTCCCTTTCTCTCTTTGCGCGTGACGACTTTAAAAGTTCCAAAACCAAGAATTCTGATTTCCTCTCCCTTTTTCACGGTTTCCTCAATCACTTCAAGAACAGCATTAACCACCGCAGCAGCTTCTTTTTTTGTAATACCTGCTTTCTCTGCAACAGCTCTTACAAATTCCGTTTTATTCATGCCTCACCTCCTTTTTGGTTTGTTTTACTAAAAGTATTACGGAAAAGGTAACAAAATGTTTTTTATTTACGTTTGTACTCCTCTCTGTTACTCAGATTTTAATTTTTATCTTAAAGCTTCAAATAAAGAGTTTAATATGAAATTGAAAAAGAAAAAAGAGGTAAAGCCGTTGAACGCAAAAGAAATTTCCATCAAAATCTACGAAATCATAAAAGACACCAATGAAAAGCTTCTTGCAGTTCATGATGATGAGGAAAAAAGAAAAATTACCCGTTCTGCTCTTGAAAAAATGCAGGAGCTTTTAAAAAATACTTCCGAACGTGAAGTCTCCTCCATCGTCTGGAACGTCTCAGCTCTGCTTTCTCAGGACTTCGGAATGCTTATTTACGAAATCATGAGGGAATTTTTTCAGTATGTATCTTGCGAAGAGATAAACAAAAACGAAAACAGTCTTTTAAGTATATTCTTCACTCATTTTGAAAAAATGCAAGAAAATCCAAAGTGTCAGTAAAAAATGATAGATTTATTGTGAAGTGAAGAAATAAGGATAAGCGAATAACCAGTCAATTTTTAACTCATGTAAGTGAAAAAAAGACAAAAAGGATTATTTTAATAATATAAGGGAGATCAAATGAAGTTTAAAATAGAGAAGTATTTCAGAATATTTTTGAATGAAGAATTTGAAAAGTTAAGTATTGAATGTCCTATATGTAAGTTTAAAGCATTTAAGACTGAGTCCGGGAAAAAAGGTGATTGTTTTTTTATTGTGTGCCCGAGATGTGGGGAATATGAAATAAGTGAAACTTTGAATGCGGAATTAAAAAGTAAAGAACCTGATTTAATGCTTTCTTCCTACTTAAGAAGATTGTATGAATTCCGCAAAGATGATGAGCCTATAGGACCTCTTACCACATACAACATAGATTCTCTGAAAAAAGATGCTGAAAGAAGTAAACCTGAATACTCTGAAAAAATATATCTCTTACTGAAAGCTATAGAACATATACAGGAGTATACTGGCGAGGATATTATTGTCTGGAACTCTTCTGGTTCTGAGTCGAATTTTGACAAAGCAAAATTTGAACTTTTCAGAGCTTACTTCCTTGCTATGACATACAGTTCGAGAGGAAAAGAACTTGAGTATTTATTTCATAGTCTTAGAGAACTTGGATATCTTCAGTATAGTAATGTGATGCTTAACCTTCAAGAAGGATTTCCCAATTACATAAATATTACACCTTATGGTTATAAATATCTTGAGGAAATTAGAAACAAAGAAAGATTTGAAACCAATAAAGTATTCATAGCAATGGCTTTTAAACCAGAAAACGACAATATTTATAAAACAATAAAACAGGTTTTGAATAAGCTTGGATATGATGCGGTTAGAGTAGATAAAGAGCACTATACAGGTTACATAATAGATTTTATACTTGCTGAAATAAAGGAAAGCAGGTTTGTAGTTGCTGAAATAACTGATAAGAATCTAAATGTTTTTTTTGAATTTAGTTATGCACTTGGACACAAGATACCTGTTATACCTCTTTTAAAGAAAGAGAAAGATGAGAAGGACCCCTTTGAAAAGATTCCGTTTGATATTAAGCAGTTCAATACCATTGTTTATGAAAACGAGGAACAGCTTAAAGAAAAATTGAGAGATAGAATAAGAAATCTCTTTGGACGCTATAAAGTGTAAAACTCAAAAAAGTTTCAGTTACTTCAAATTCAAAGTTTGGTAACAAATTTGAAACTATTTCACTTTTATAACCTTTCCAGTATCCACATCCATCAATAGTCCGTTTTTTAACCTGGTGAACATGAAAGTTTTAGATTTGCCACATAAAAGACAGAGACAGATAGAAAAATTATCATTCACAAAAATTAATGCCCGGTTTGGAGATCCGGTAAGCAGATACACCTCATAAAATCGGTTTTCTACAGAAGATACCGGAATTTTCCCGATGTATTCAAGCTTTCTTTTTTCCCAATCTTTCTTTTCAATATTTTTATGTTTTTCAGAAAAAAATTTAACAGTTGCCCTGGCTATTTTGTAAGCTTCTGTATTTTCTTTTTTTGTTTCCATTTTGTCTCCTCATTTTTTCAATAAAAAATAATAGCCACAAAATAACAATTTTTATAACAACTTCTTACATAAAGCTTATTATTGCCTGATTTGTTCTTTATCCAGAGATTTAAGCATTTGGGAGAAAATATTTTTCACAACACCTGAATCTATTTTCTTATCAACTTCTTCTTTCTGTTACAGATATCTTTTTAGTTGTCTTCTCAGGGTTTGCTATTACTTAAGGTTTCAATCTAAATTCTCATTCAAACAAATGCAGGATGTTAAGCAAAATTTTGTTCCACTTCTCTTCTATCTTTTTCAAAATTTCTATTTCTTCGTCTAACTTATCAATTTGCTCAACCAACTTGATTACGTCAATAAGTTGAGGTGCAGATTTTTCACTCAGCATGTATTTATAAACAGCTTTTTTTACCTTTTCAAAAGGATATAGACTAAGTGCTTCTATCCAGATTTCTGTAAGCAAATCAGAATACTTTTTGTTATAAAATTCAGCCAGCATGGTTATGAGTCCTAAAAACTTTTTCTTTTCTTCAAGCTTCCACATAACTACTTATTCTCAAAATTGTTTATAAATAATAATTTTTTTGAAGTAACAGATAAAAGAGATTACTACAAAGTTTTCTTTTATTCTTTTCTATATCAGGAAGAAAAATAATTTTTATCTTTTTGCTAAAAAATGTAGGTAACGCAAGTAATTAAAAGGAAAAGAAGAAAAAAAAGAAAGGAAAAGCTCTAATTTCTTTTTCTAATCTTCTCTTTTTAAGAATAATCAAAAATAAAAAAGAATATCTGAGGTAGCAATGGTAGCAGTGGTAGCAATGGGATTTGGAAGGTATAAACGCAAAAAGGTAGCAATGGTAGCAATGGTAGCAATGGGATTTTAAAGGTAGGAACGCATGAGAGGGAAAAATTGTTTAGTGAAAGGGTAAACATACGATTATTACAGGGCTACAAAGTAGTTTAATTGTTTAGTGGAAAAATTATCCTTTACCTGTTTACTAAACAATTTTTTGAAATTTTTAAAAAAGTCCCCCCCTTTTTATAGCATTGCTACCATTGCTACCTTTACCTGAACCTTAGAAAAATCAAGGATTGAGGCACTTTTACCTCATTGCTACCTCATTGCTACCCATTGCTACCTTGATTACGGGTGATTATTGGAAGTGAGGATTAAATAAAAAGAAATAGAAAGTGAACCTTTGGCTTTTTCTTGTTTTTTCTTCTTTTTTTGAATAGAAAAAGAAAAGTGAAGGGAAACGGGAGAGCTTTTCTCCCGTTTTTCCAGGTTAGAAAGGGACTTTCTTTTGACTTTCGCTTATTTCTTCGTCAACTAAAAGAATGTCCTTGCTTATCAAATCAGCAGGAATTTCTTCTTCATTTTTTTCAGATCCATCTTTTTTCTGATTTTCTTCTACTTCAGGAGATAGTATCTCAATAAAGTCCTTGAGAGAAAGCTTTATAACAGAAAGCCTGCTTACTTTCTTTTTTCCCTGTTTAAAGGAATGAGTGACGTATTCGCAATCCAGAGTTTCTGCCAGTGCTTTCAGGTGTGGGAAACCGTGTATGTCGTGTTCTCTCAATGCCTGCAAAATTTGAGTGGTTATAAAAACAGTTTCCTTGCTTTTCTGGTAAATTGCCCAGGGCAGTAGTTTGTTTTCAAGTAAGAATTTCACCTTATCTTCAAAGCTCATTGTGGCATCAAAAAGCTTGGAAACTCTCAATATTTTTTCCATTACGATTTCTCTCAATTTCAGGGATATAGTCATTCTCACTTCGTTTTCTGCATCTTCAAGTGTAAACTCATTTTCCTGCAAATATTCTAACCATTCTGGTGCGGTTAACTCTGCCTTTTCATGCAGGAACCTGAGAATTTTTTCTGCTACCTGAAATTGATTGTCTTCTGAAACGTCTATTATCCACTTTTCAAGCTCCTCAAGATGGTAAACTATCACTTCTCCAATAACAGGTAAAACGTTTTCGGCTTTTTTCAGTATTTCTGCAAATTCTCTTTCGCTTTTCCTGTTTTTCCTGTCTGATAAGGAAAAGCTGATTACCACCATTCTTCTTAAAATGGCATCGTCCATTGGTAAGAACTGATTTGAAGTAAAGCACATATTTGAAAGTGCAGGAATTGGAACCATTTGAGTGGAGTCAATGTATTTTTCCCTTGCAAGAGTGCTTGTTATTGCATTTTTTAAAGCCTCTTTCACGTCACTTCTTAAAAAGATTGCCTCTGGTTCATTAACCAGAAGTGGAAAAGTGCTTTTAGATAAAGCTCCTCCAAACTTTGCTATTGTATCCATGCTGGCTCCTGTTTTTCCTTCTCCCTCAAAGTGCTGATAAGTTCTCCACATTTGTGAAGCCAGAACTCCTGCTTTTGTCTTTCCTGCACCAGAAGAACCATAGAGATACAGGCTTTTTATGAAGTTTCTCCTTTGCTTTGCCATAAAGCTAAAAGGTGCTATTGTAAACCACTTGAGAATGGTTACAAATTTCTCTTTCATGTGTCCGTAAAACTCATTAATCACCTTATCAAGAAAGATTAAGGCATTTCTCAATTCTTCTTTTTCCACTTCTCTTTTCTGGAGCTTGCTTGCCACTATCTTTTTGTTTTCTCCATCATAGAAAAATCCTTTGTAAGGGATTTCGTTTTTTATCTGTATTTTTTGAGCCTTGATAAGAGAGTCAATCAATTGAGATAAAGCATCACGAATTTTCTGGTGTCTTGCTATAAGTCCATCACTTCTAAGGCTGTTTAACACTTCTTCAATGGTTTTATCCTTTATTATCCTCTTTTCCCTGTTGGAAGTTAAAATGGTTAAGTCATACTTTGAAGGAGTTAAATTCAAAATGTCTCTTATTATCACTCCCTCAAGAATGTTGAAGTTGGCAATCAACTGCTGAAAAAAGAAAGCTCTGTAATTGTAGTATTTCTTGTCATCAATTTCTATTTCCCAATCTTCTTTTAAAGGGAGTGTTTCTTTCAT
>Ga0209410_1000112_pt1 | contig 33261 bp, 21 predicted proteins | sample Mar14436cmmetaG_FD_184135 | JGI IMG/M metagenome (GOLD analysis project Ga0209410, IMG submission 184135) | Marine hydrothermal vent microbial communities from Guaymas Basin, Gulf of California to study Microbial Dark Matter (Phase II) - Marker... ... | reverse complement strand
CGCCTTTTCAGTCCCGGCCATGGCGTGGTATCCGATTAGGAAGGCCGCGTCGTAGGTCTCGTCGAGACTGCACTCTCCAGTCTCATACTCCGCCTCGGGATGGAGGTCCTCCACGATTATGTTGTTATGTCCGTCGTGTCCGTCGTTTACGACCACTGTTGTGGCTCCTCCCTCGAGTGCCCCCTCAACCGCCGCGTTAACCTCCTTCGTGAGGAGAATTCTCCCCACCCTGTACGCATCGCTCTTCTGGTCCCATATTGCGTTCGTTGTTATGCCGCTTATGCCTTCCATGTCAGTAAATATGTAGACCTTCACCACAAGTCACCATGTAGTTCCTTAGATGACCCTCCTTAAAAAGGTGATTTATCGTGCGGATTTCCTCTCCTTAAGCATAAAACTAGCTAGAGCCTTGCTGGTTCAGACCAGTAATCCGCAGTATACTAAAAGGTATATATGCGGTTGGCGTCTCTAGCAGGAGGGGGGTGCCACAAGTCATGCGTGCTGGAGCAGCTAAGGTTGACATCACGCCGAGGAAGAGCCTATTCCTAGACGGTTACTCGGCACGAAGAAAGAAAGCGTTCGGCATGAAGGATCCACTGCACGCGAAGGCCTTGGCTCTAAGTTGCGGAGGGGTGGAAGCCGCCATAATCACCCTAGACCTTACGTCCTTTCCGAAGAGCTTCGTTGAGGCTGTGAGGAGCAGGGTGGAAGAGAGGCTGGGGATACCTGAAGACCATATTCTATTGAATGCTTCCCATACACACTTCGCTCCGATCCTAGACACGATGGTCTATGATAATGGCATTGAAGGTAAACCAGACGAGGAGTGGGTTGAGGCCCTCCAAAGAAAGGTTGTAGGAACAGTTGAGGAAGCCTACTCCAAGATGAAGGAGGTCAAGGTTGGGTTTGGAAAGGGCTCCTGCCCAACTATAGGGGTTAACCGAAGGGTGAGGCTGGCCGACGGCAGGGTTCAAACCTTATGGTGGGTCAAGGAGGGTGAGAAGATCGTAGGGCCGGGTGGACCTGCAGACCCCGATGTTTCAGTTCTCTACTTCGAGGGCTTGGATGGGAAACCGGTTGCGGTCCTCTTCAGCTATGCGTGCCACGCCACGATAGGAGGCTTAGACCCCGAGGATAAAGTTCCAGCCTACCTCTATTCCGCCTCGTATCCGGGATACGCCATGGAGCTTATAGAACGCGTCCGGCCTGGGATAATAGCGCTCTTCGCTCAAGGGACCGGAGGCAACATAACCCCTAGAACCCAGAGGTATCGCTACACTTTTGAGGAGGCCGCTAGGCTCGGCAGAGTGTTGGGCTACGAGTGCCTCAAGACGATTGAGGAGATAGATGTGAGCTTGGTAAGTGACCCTCTCAAGGTGGAGAGGGTTACGGTTGACTTGCCGTGTAGGCAGAGGCTTAACATTAGAGGTGAACCTTTAAAGGTTGACCCTGGATCGATAAGAACGGAGTTACAAGCCTTCAAGATTGGTAGAACAGTCATACTGGCCTTGCCGAGCGAGGTATGTGTCGAGATAGGGCTCGAGATAAAGGAGAAATCTCCAATAAAAGAGCTGATCGTCCTAGGTTACTGCAACCACTTCTTCTGGTACGTTCCTACAACCAAGATCATTGAGGAAGGCGGATACGAGGCGCGGTACTCTCAGATCAAGCCGGGTGCGGACCGAATCCTGATCGAGGAGTCCCTTAAGCTAGTCGAGAGACTCGCGTAAATAAAAACTGGACAATACAAAAAGGTTAAATTTTGAGAGTGAACACTCTCGTCTGGGCGGTCAAGAATGAGAAGTCGGATTCTCGACGAGTTGTCGTGGTTTGAGGTTAAGAAGTACTTGGAGAGAAACGATATCGCCATCATGCCTGTGGGCGTGGTGGAGCTGATGGGTGAATGGCCACTAGGGATGGAGTACTTCACACCGCTTGCGGTAGCAAAGCTTGTGGCCGAGAGGGTTGACGGCATAGTCATCCCCCACATAGCCTACACCTTCACTGGAGCGACGAGGGCTGGTGTTGGAACGGTTGAACTCTCAATCATGGAGTCGGTTAGGTACATAAAGAATATCTGCTACAGTCTGCTGGAGAGCGGGTTCAGAAGGTTTCTCCTGTTAACTTGGCATGGACCTGCACCTCTAGTCGCCTCAACCGTGGTTAGGGAGCTCTTCCAAGAGACCGGCATACCCTTCGCCTACATAGACTTGGCTAGGAAAGATCTACTGGGGGGAGGCTGGGTCTCCGACGCTGTCTGGCTAGGAGTGCTCAAGATAGTCGGGAAGCTCGATCTGGTCTTGGACTTACCCGAGCTCACGGAGGAAGAGAAGGAGATGAGGAAACGGAAGGAGATGCCTAAACCCATCTCTGAAACCTTAAGGAGAGCGGTTGTCGGCTACCTCTATACCCATGAGAGCCAACACTATCCAGTCTTGAAGAGGTATAAGCGTGAAGAGGCCGAGAGACTTGCGGATGAGGGAATCCTAAAGCTCCAAAAGGCTGTGGACGCCATGGAACCACTAAAGTTGATGGAAGCCCTAAAGGGATACCTTGAATATCTGAGGAAGGGCAAACTCACCGCGAGAGGCGAACGGCTTAGGGAGGCTTGGCGGAGAGCCGGATACTATTAACTCCTTCTTCTCTGATGTAGGATGCGTGTCGCTGAGTACGCGGCTGTGTAGGTTGAGGCTATGATCAGCCAGGCTGAGATAAGCGTGTACGTGGACATGGCTGGTGTAGGGTTGAACCCTAAAGCCAAGTTCACCATTATGGAGAACACGACTATAAGCTGAGCTTTAGGGTTGATGAAGAACAGGAGGACGTTCGTGGCTATGAAGAGGGCTGCGAACACGCTTATGAGGAGAGGGTTCACAAATCTCCTCTCCCTAGAGTGCAGGGCTATAGATACGCCTAGGATCGCCACCCCGCACAGGAAGAGGTAAGGGCTTAGAGGCATACGATCACCGCAGAAAAAGATAGTGAAGGATGAAATTTAAAGGTTAAACCCCGATCACACGGGTGTGGTCTTGAACCTCATGTATGCTCCCGGCCAACTGTAGCTGGTTCTCTCGAAGAGGTACCAGTCGACATCCACATAGTACCCCTCCTCAGCCCAGACATGAAACATTATTGCCATCGCCTTGTAGGCGCCTACGTCCACAGATGTCTCCGCGAGCCGCGGTGGCAGATGATTCAGTGAGGCTAACCATGATTGTAGCGCTACGGGAACGGCTACTCTAAGCTTCCCATCAACTCCCTGAACGGTGTCGTACCATATGATGTCCAAAATATCCTCAGCGTCGAACCCTTTACCGGTATAATTCTTGTAGAACTGCCATTCACCCGTCATCTCGTTATCCTCGCCTTGAACAGTGTCCAAGGAGCATACGTCCATATCCCTTATGTAGAACCAGTACTGGTAGATGGGAGGCTCCACACCCTTGAGTCTCCACCTCTCAAACCTAAACAGTAGGCGCATCGAGGCGTAGCCAACTTGATTAGAATCCACAACTCCAAGCAGTTCCTTGCTGGTTAGGGTGTCCATAGAGTTGAAGGGGCCGTTAATCTCCCATACATGCCCAAACGAGAAGGTTAAACCCCAGCTAAATACTGCACTTTTAGACATTACACTTTCGATTATATATACGATAAAAAATCCCTCGCTGTGCGCGTCTGTTGTGAGCTTGGCTATATTAACCCTTCTCCACTCCTCGTGGGCGTAGATGAGGTCCCAGTCTAGTAGGGGAGATACGCCTCCCGTCCGGTTGGCATCGGGAACCCCCTGCGTTAGGTTAACCCTCACCCTCAAGTAGAAGATTCCCTGAGGGCTTAATGTCTCGATGGGTTTAGCTGAAACCCCTCCGTACCTGAGCTCTTGGTCCAGCGCTGCGACCACGATCGACGGATAACCTCTACACTTGAACCTGCCTTCACGGTTGGCCTCAACCCACTCCCCTATCACGTCCCCGAAGGGCAGGGTCAGCGAAGCCAAGCCTCGCCCATCCACCCTAACCCCCCTCAGAAACCTCATACCATCCGGTGTGTAAGCGAACAGGTAAACCAAGCTGTTAGGCTGAGGTAAACCATCCTTAAAGACCTCGATCTCTAAGATCAGGAGGCTGGCTTCAGTGGAGAACTGGTAGAGTGAAGCGGCGAGCAGGAGAAGCGCCGTTAAAGCGGCAACTCTGGCGCCATGACGCCTCAACACAGCATTCACCCACAAAAGTATCTCTAAAACCCTCCAAGTGAGGCTCGCTAGGACCGATCTCTTCAAGGCATTCGCCCACAAGAGTATCTCTAAAACCGGAAATTAAAAAAGGTTTTTTGAGTAAATGGGATGCACCGTGCGGGAAGCATGGTTGGATACTACAACCTCTACAAAGCGGTTTTTGAAGGAGTGGGAAAGAGCGAGGGAAATAAAAAAGGAAGATTATATTTATAGATAGTTCTGCGATCTCAATTCTTTGGTTTCATTTGCCTTTAAGAGGTTTTCCCGAGATAAGAGGTGTGGCTCTCTAGAACTGAGGTTATAGGTACCCGTAATCCTTGAGCTTATCACGGAGTATCTTATTGTTGGTGACTACGAGCTCCCCGTCCAAGTAGAAGTCAGCTGTCTTTAGGCATATATCTATATGTGATGGAGCGTCGTTCTTCGCGTCTCCAAACCCGCAGTGCTTAGCCGGACTGTTGAACGTGTTTCTCCCAAAACCCAACATCAAGTTTCCGTAGTAATCCTCCCAGTCCATAGCGCTATCTATGACGTGTCCCCTAGTCCAGTCCGCCCTAGAATCCGTCCCCCAACCTATATGCGATATCATGTACGAGCGGTCGTCATTCCACTTGGCGAACCACTCCGAGAGGAGCTTGGCTGAAGCTCCACCCTCAATCTTTACTATTCGGCCGTCCCTAACCGTGCACTCTATAGGTTCGGTAACCAAGCATAGGTGGCAGATACCGTCCCCCGGCCCGATCACCAACCTCCCATTCAAGCTCTCCTCTATCGGCGCACATGAGACCTGGCCTGCGGCGGCGTTGTCCCACCTCCCAGCCTGGTCGGCCATCCCGTACTCACAGTGTGCCTTCCTACCCTTCTTGTCGCATGTCAAGTCTGTCCCGTAGGGGGTTGTAACCCTTATGGTCTCGGCTGACTCTAAGAGTTCGGCGCATGCCCACGTCAATTTCTTCCTCTCAGATGTTGGGAAGAGCCTCCTGTGAACCTCCTCGTCTTGGTGTATAGTCAGAGCTCTGACCCCCGCCTTGAGGGCCTCCATAAACTCCTCCGCGAATATTGGGAAGTTGATTAGGAAGTCGCTCTTCTTCATCATCTCGGTTAAGCCTGGAGAGTGCTCCTCGAGGCTGACATTCACGCCGCTGGCGCACTCTCTAGGAACCTCAACTACCGTGCATCTGGCGCCGAGAGCCTCAACCGCCAACCTCAATGAGCCGACGTATCCCGGCGGCGGAACCCTAATCTTCCCCGGACGAGTCTCATCGAACTCAGGGTTTGAGAGTATCAGAACCCTCTCATCCTCTTTCAGGCCTGAGAGCCTCAATATCTCCATAACCAAGGAGACGAATGATCCCAATTTATGCACCTCCTTCATGGCGGTAATATGCTGGCGGCGTTGTTGTGGAGTATGTCCTCCAAGACATCTTTTGGTAGGTTCAGTCCTCTAAGAAAGTCTAGGAGCATCGTGTCGAAGGAGTCCGTCCCGTAGAGGAGCTTCTTACGGTTCCTTACAAGGAACTCCTTGGCGAACTCGGGGTCCCTCCTCAGAGCGTTCAGGCCTGAACCGGCCGATAGGTCGCCGTAGACGTTGGGGTATTCGCTCAGTATCCTGTCGAGCAGTCCGCCCTTAACAACCTTGCCCGACGGGTACCTAGCTGGATCGGTATCGGCGTCGGCTGAGATTTCCCTCCACCATCCTGGACCGTGGCCTATAAAGATCGTGTCCGGAAACTCCGCCAGCAGAGGTTCAAGCCTCTTAACGTCCACGTTTATCCAGTAGTCATACTTCGGCGGGAAGGGGACATCTATATGTATCAGAACCGGGAGGCCGAGTTCTCCACAGAGCTTATAGATGGCCTTAGACCTTGGATCATCGATCTTTAAGCGGACTTTATGTTCCCCGTACCCTCGGCATCCCTTCTCAGCCCACTTTCTAACCTTCTCTGGAGCGTTTAACCGCCGTGGGTCTACGCTACAGAAAGGTATGAACCTGTCCGGGTAAGCCTTGTAAGCCTTAAAGACCTTCCATGTCTGAATTAGATTTTCGGGTCTGTCCTTGTCATCGTAAGCTAGAAGCCAAGCCTTATCTACACCGACGTTGTCGAGGTACTTGACGATTCTGGCTGGAGTCCACTTCTCAAATGGGTGAACATGGACATCTATCATCTCACAAGCACCGAACTCTATAAACCGGAAACCAGTAAATAAGCTTTAGTTGATAAAACCTTTTTGAGGAGGGTGTTTCAGCTAATACGGCGGAATAGACTAAATCTTTTAAGTTGCTAAGTTTTGATCTTATTTTGAGGCGAGGAGGTGAAGATGAATTGTCGGGGCTCGTTAAGATTCTTAATTTCATCCCAGAAGCACAGCTTGAACTATTAAGGAAGAGCGGAATAAGGTACAAGGTGAAGAGAATTCCTGGAGATGGTTATGGTCAAGGTGAACTCTATGTAGAGGCAGAGAGGAAGAATGAAGCGTTAAGGATAATTCTAGACGCAACGAGAATCCGTAGGAAGTGAGGTTACAGATTGAAAACCGAGAGCTCCCATCCCTCTCACCAACTTTTGTTGAAGCCTCTTTTCCTGAAGAAAGAGCCTCCTCAAAATTTCGGGGGAATGCCGTAAAGTTCTTAAAAGGTTTGAGACGATTGAACCATGGGTGATAGATTGGGAGGTCGCCGAGGATTAATTCTGGTACTAACAGACAGCGAGCAAGACTGGTTCTGCAGAAACCTTAAGATACTTTACCCAGACAGAGTTCACACATTAGATATAACGACTAGAGAGTACGACCTGGAGACTCTACGCCCATACGATTACGTCTTAACCTTCATCCGCGATGGCAAGAACGTAGAGAAGATCAGATACGATGTTCTGGATAGATACGCTGCGGAAGGCCACAGCGTAGTTATGTGTCTATATGAATATGCACGCCGCAAATCTTTGAGGTTCAATAAGGAGTACACTGGAAAGCTGAGGCCTATGATCGAGATACTGGTCGAGAACGATGTGACTAAGGGGTTCAAGAGATCGGATAGAGTCTACTGGTACGGGAATGTTGGCGGTGGGATTGACGACCCAGAGTCGGACCAGCTCCTCCAAAGGCAGATACTGGACCTAGAAGAGAGCGAGAATGTGAGGGTTTTGGCTAGGTCAACTGTGAACGGTGGAGCAGTCTTCATAGAAGAAAAGGTTGGGGATGGTAGGATAATTGCTATGGACCTTATCTCTCCGAACGAAGCAGTCTCATGGGACTTCAAGGGATCAGCCAATAAGTATGTCTTTCTGGGGAATATTCTGGGTGGAACCGTTAGGTACGGCAAATACTATCAGAGGAAGCTCTCGTACGACGAGTTCGTTGAGGCTATGAAGAGCCTCTGCGAGAAATACGTGCACCTGTGGCTTGAGGATGAGGGAGCCTCAAGTGACGGGAGTAAAATCTACAGCATCAACGCGGGGAACCGGTCGAAGCCCCTCTTCCTCTTCGTCGGGTGCCTCCACGGTTGGGAGTGGGAGAACTCTTACGGCCTCCTGACATTAGCCGAGTACATAGGAAGCCATCCTGAAGACGAGAGAATAAATCTGGAGGAGTTCTTCATCAAGATAATTCCGATAGCCAATCCCTACGGATACAAGAATAACACTAGACAGAACGCTAATGGAGTGGATTTGAACCGAAACTTCGACTTCAAATGGGAGGAGTACAAGGTTCAGCATCCTCCACAAGATGTGGCTCAGCCGTGGGACTACGACTGGAAAGGGGAGTCTCCAGCATCTGAGGCTGAGACGAAGATCCTCCAGAGGATCATTGATAGCCATGAGATAGCGTGCGTCGTAGACTTTCACTCAGCCTCCTCAACGGCCTTTGCTAAGCCTAAGAGGCCGGACGACGCCGTCCTGAACCTCGTCTATAGCGAGATCGTTAGAAACTTGAAGGATAGGTATATCCGAGCCTTATGGGGGACTGAAGGGAAGCATGTTCAACTGTCGATCGATCACTTCGGCCCTCTCTCCGATGCTCCTGAGATGGTCAACTACGCATCCAAGAAAGGCTTATCGTTCTTGATAGAGACTGTTGGGAATAGAGATGAGACCCACGGAACGGTTATGCACACCGATATGGTCGTCGAGATATGCCTAGCAACATTAAAAGTTATAGGAGAAGAGGTTCTGAGAAGGAAAGGGAGGAGATGCTGAACTAGCTACGAAGCCTTAGAAGCCGCAGTTCGATTTTTGAACCCTATTGTCAACATGCCAGTAACAAGATTGGACGAGGTTACCTCGAGATTCGAGAATAATAGCTATAGCTAACAATATGCTCCTTAAAGAAGAAGGTAGAAAACGTGGATTTTCGGTAGGTTGCAATAAGCTTTAAAAGTTGATAGAATAACGATTTCCTTGGGGAAAATTATGGGGGGAATCGAGGAAGAAGCAAAAGGCCTTACATTGAAGGTTCTAGTCTTGGCAGTGATTCTCGGCGCCGTGATCGCGGGTTTCACCGTTATCGTGGGGCCATTGGTATGGCCAAGCGGAGTTCTGAGCAGGGAGTTCGCAGGTTACCAGTGGGGTAGGCTGCGGGCTAGAGCCATGTGGGCCACAGGCCTAGTTGTATGGCTGACAATAATCGTAGCACTGCTTAACACTGTTAAGAGAGGGCTCCTCTCACGTCAGGAGCTAGCCGTCTTATCGATAGCGATCCTATTCGCAGCGTGGCTTCCAGCATTCGAGTACCACAATGTGTTCTTCTTCTGGCTTACAGTGACTCCGGGAATAGCTATCTGCTTTGGGGACGACGCTCCAACATACTATAAATATGTGCCACCGATCTTCGGTCCCCAGGACGTTGATTACTGGAAGACCGTGGCCTCCGAGAGTGTTCCAGTAGATTTTGGGCCACTCGCAGGGCTGGCGGGTGCTTGGATAGTCTTCTTGGTAGGGTTGACAGGGCTCATGCTCTTCGCAGTCATGCTCTTCAGACGCATATGGGTTGACATAGAGCGACTGCAGTTCCCGCTAGCAGACATCCTCGGAGAGATGATCGTGAACACCGAGCGAGAGAACAGCGTGGCAAAACTCTTCAAGTCCAAATGGTTCCTGCTGGGGCTTCTGATACAGGGAGGCTGGATGGCGCTCGTCACCTTCCCAGCCATAGGGGAGAGACTCGCGTCTCCCGGGGCTGAGTCGTACGCGTACAAATACGGGTGGATCTTCAACGTAGTCCCGGCGTGGCCTAGATGGAAGCATGAAATTCTATCGACTGCTGCTCTCCCATGGGTACCGCTTCACGTTAGCTTGGTGCCTTGGCACATCGGTTGGGGACTACTGCTTGCCACAGATGTCTTAGTGGGATTCTTAATTGGATGGTTCGTCTTCTTCGTTATATGGCCGCTTGCAGCCTACTCGATGGGATACTTTGGTGAGTACACGCCAGGAAAAAGCATATTCTCCATACTGTATCCGCTTAGGTACTATTATCAAGGCGGCGGGGGCTGTGAGGTCGCTGTAACCCTAGGGTTGACGCTCGGCCTCTTCATAGCGATGTGCTGGAGGAACAGGTGGGTTCTACTAAATATCCTTAAGGGTATAGTCGTTGAGCCTAGCCCAGAGGTCGACCCGAACAGGCCTATACCTTACAGATTCACATGGATCGGTTTAATCATCTGCGCGGTGCTGACTTTAGCTGGAGGAGCGGCGCTTAACCTCCTGCCGCAAGTCCTGATAGTCTACATAATACTTATGACGATAATAACGGTGGCGATAAGTAGGGTTGTAGCTGAGACCGGCGGCTGGTGGGGAACACTTGCCGTATACCCGTACCGCAACATAGTTTCGCTCTTCGTGGTTCTACCAATATGCTACCTCTTCCAAGGCGTAATCTTCGGCGTACCCGAGGAGAGCTTGAATACGTGGATCGCAACGACTATGGTGCTTTTCGTTTGGGTGACGGGTTCATCCTTCTTCTACTACATCCCGGACTCTGGAATAATAGCGTCGAACGCCTTCAAGTTGGGTTCGCTCACAAAGACCTCCTCAAAGGACATATTTAAGGCGGCGTTGATAGCGATAGTTGTGATGATAGTTTCAGCTACACTAGCCACCATAGCGGGAATCTACATACTTCCAGAGAAGGCTTCAGGCTGGTACGGCGATATGGAGGCGGCCGGATACCTCTTCACGTTGGGAGTGACGTACGCGAAGCAGTCAGGCAGTATATATTGGGGAGACATAACCGGGGCATCCGTAGCCGCGGACGCCCTTAACACTTGGGGAAAAGTTGCAGCTGGAATCTTAGCGGCACTTGCAGTAATGTTCCTGCGTGGGAGGTATCCCTGGTTCATGGTGAGTACTGCAGGCTTGGTTTTAGGCTCAACGAGCATGGGTCCGATGCTCTGGACGGCGTTCCTCACGGCTTTGATAGTTAAGCAATTGGTGTACAAGGTTGGCGGTGCAGTCTTCTACCTAGAGAAGATCAGACCGTTCTCAGTGGGTCTAATAGCTGGCTGGTTCCTGATATACCCGTTGTCACACATAATCGTTCCGTTTTACATGGACTGGATGAGCGCGTGGGTGTCCGCATGAAAGTTCAAACAATCCTCCTTATTTTTTTCCTTCTTGCCTCGTTTCCAAACCTGTTAATATATTCTCAGGCTTTTCCATCACAGTTACTACAGTCAAACGATCTTGATTACTCCTCTTTAATCCAAAGCGTGAATATGACCGAAGTTAAGAGGCTTGTAGAGTTCTTTACCAGCCTCGGCACGAGAGCTACGGGATATGAAGGCAATGTGAAGGCAGCTCTCTACATTTACAACTACTTTAAAGATTTAGGTCTTTCTAACGTTCATATAGAGAATTTCACGGTGGCCGAACCGATCAACTACGGGTCGAATATAACTCTCCTCTCAGGCCCGGATGCCGGAAGGGTGTTGGAGATACATCCGATCAGGCCTAACCTTGTATGCACCTCCACAACGCCGCCGGGCGGATTGGAGGGGAAACTCATCTATGTCGGCTCTGGATACCTGGAGGACTTTGATGGTGTAGAAGTGAACGGTAGCATCGTGATAATGGACTGGTACACCATGGACAGGTGGATAAACGCCGCTAAGCTGGGGGCAAAAGCGGTAATATTTATTCCGCCCAAGAGGATCATAACGTCGCCTTTAGGCTGGTCGAAACGCCTGAAGTACTTAGACAACGTGCCCTTCAAGTTTCCAAGGTTCTACGTTGAGAGGGACGGCGCCACGATTCTCCTAGACAACTTAGGTGAAGACGTTCGCATAGTCGCGAACCAGACATGGACAAAAGTTCAAGTGATGAACGTTTACGCGTTCCTGAAGGGGAAGGATCCGGAAAAGGCGGATAAGTTCTTCGTCCTTACATCCTACTACGACTCCTACTCGCCAGCTCCATCGGTAGCCCCGGGAGCGCAGGAAGCCACGGGAATATCGGCCCTCCTAGAACTTGCCAAGTACTTCTCATCGAACCCCCCCGACTACTCAATCTTGTTCATAGCCTTCGGCGGGCACCACCAAGCCTTAACCGGATCCTCCTACTGGGCCACCGAAAGCTTCCGTCCCGTAGACGACCCGAGAAGAAATGAGACCTTCGAGGAGAATTATTCTGTCCAGATCAACTTGGACCTCCAGACCGGAACGGATATCCCATACTTCACCTCCTACCTCGGAGCTTGGAGCGAGAACGCTAGAAGCTACTGGGATGAAGGGCTATACTGGGAGCTCCTAGCGAACTTTTTCCGGCAGGTAGTTGAAGACCTGAACGAGAAGAAGCCGGCTGGCATGCCTGAGGCTGGTTACAGGGTTAGGGCTCACGGCGGCCTATACGGTTATGCGGGGCTGCTGACTGAGACTGAGCATATACCGACGCAACCCTGGAAAGAGTTCCCCTACGATCATGAGCCCGCACTTCTGAACTGTATGCCCGCGTACACGATCACAACGGCGTTTGACGATAGACCAGTCTACGGCGAGCCGTTCGACACCTTGGAACTCGTCAACTTTGATAATTTGAAAACTCAGCTCGAGATCATCCGCGTTTTCCTCGTCAGACTCTTCAATATGTCCGACGACGAGTATAACCAGTACGTAAAACGCCTGAAGGACCGAGAGAAGAACTGGTTAAGTAGTAGAACCTACGACTGGCACATGATTCGAGGAGTCGTCGCAGAATGGTCCAGAAACGTAGCGGACTACGTGCCTGTACCCAACTCCCTAGTAACCTTCACCAGTATTGGTGGAAGAGGAATAGGCCCATTCATATACCTGAGAAGATTCACCTTCACAGATGAGTATGGGCGCTTCGAGTTCACCGGGGCTAACCAGTGGGACGCCATATGGGCCATAACAGCATGGAAGGTAAACCGGTACGGAAACGTTATATATGCCCCGGACCTCGGAATCCACGCTTGGGCTCCAATCGTACAAAACTTCGGGTACCGCGTGGGCGCCGACCGTTACTGCGACGTCGGCTTCTTAGTGGTCTTTAAAGCGGCCTCCCTAGTGCTCTTCGACATAATCTCTACAAGTTCCCTTTCGCTTGCTGAGACCGAGACTGGGATTCAATACCCCATCCTCACCGTGTACCAGAGCGATGTACACCTCCCACCTGAAAGCCACAGTTACTGGCAGTACGGCACCGAAGTAACAGTCGTAAACGTGCCACCTGATGTTCCTATAGAGGTACTCTGGAAGTTCGGTGTTGAGCGTTTCCCCCGAGGGGTTGTAGCAAACATAACCGAAAAGAAGATTTTAGGGTTCGGATATAAACTCAAGGTCGGCGAGGTCGTGCACCTACCGTTAACCAGCCTAATATACGCAGATGCCTTCTGCAAACTAAACGATGAAAGGTACAAGCTTCTCCGGGAGTTCGTCCCCAACCTCGAGGAGTACGACGCCTTTAAGAATCATCTCCGCGCCAAGGAGCTCATTAATGAGGCTAGAGACGCCTTCTCCAACCATAAATACTTGAAGGCTTACCGCTTAATCCTCGAGGCTTGGGACCTCAGCTACAAATCATACCGGTATTCAAGAAAATGGTTCGAGGACACCTCGTTGGCCGTCCCCTTCTTCGCGGCCCTCATGATACCCTTCGTAATAATCGTTGAGAAGCTCACCTTCAACCTTAGAGGATTCAAGAAGATCATCTCATACTTGGGAATATTCTCGGTTACTCTCACAGCCTTTTACGTTCTTCATCCAGGATTCCACATAGCGGCTAGCCCGGTAATGATCATCATAGGGTTCTCCGTTCTAATACTGTCATTTCCCATCTTGATGGTTCTCTTGAGGTACGCGTCGGAGTTCATTAGGGTTGTGAGGATCACTAGGATCGGGATGCATGAGGTTGGGATGAGCAGGCTTGGCATGGCCGATAGAGCGATCTCCATAGGGATCGAGTTCATGAGGAAAAGGTCCCTAAGGTCGGTTTTGACGCTCATATCAATTATTATTATGGTTGCAAGCTTAACGAGCCTAACATCAATCGAGGCCTACACATTTACAAAACCTAGTCCCGGAAAAGGTCCCGCAACATATCAGGGAATCTACATCCACAAAGAGCATTGGGGTGCAGGCTCATACTCTCTCCCAGTCACGTTGTTAGAGTTCATAAAATCCATGTACGGCGACAACGCAACGATTGCGCCGAGGGCTTGGAAGTACACACCGTACTCTGGAATCATACCGTTCCAGTACAAAGACTCGTGGTGGAAAGGAGAAACTATAGGGTTCAAGCTGATATACGAAGGGAAGAGAGTATCTATCCCTGTTCTGTGGGGCTTGACACCTGAAGAGTACGAGATCGGATGGCCGAAACCATACCTGATTCACGGCGAGTGGTTCGCACCCGGCTCCAGCGCAGTGATGATAGTGACCGAGTTTTACGCTGAAGAGTTAGGGTTGAACCTCACGGAGATTGACCTAGGAATGTATCCTTCAGTAACCTTTGAGGGCATAGAATTCAAGATCATAGGCGTGGTCAGTAACGATATACAGGAGCAACTGGACCTCGACGGAGCGGCGGTGACCCCCATAATGTCTTGGTGGTCGGCCATGACGATGGGAGCCAACCCGTGGCTCGACGACGTTCACCTCGACCCCACGATGCCTGGCCACGGATACGTCATACTGCCCTACCAAGACGTCATGGCCCTCGGCGGAAACATAGCCAGCATCTCGATGAAGGTGGACGATCCTGACATAGTATACGACATGGCCGAGAACCTCTTCCACCTCTTCCCAGATTACAGGTACTACATAAGCTACGGCGGTAAAACTTACACTCTATATAAGGGATTAACATTCACGGCTTGGGGATTAACGTACCAGATAATTCCGCTCCTCATCGTGATGCTGGCGGTATTCAACATAATGTTGGGAACCGTCCACGAACGTAAGAACATCATAGCCATCTACAGCACACTCGGGCTTTCAGCCGCCCATATAGGATTCATGTTCTTGGCGGAGGCCGTTGCGTATGCCTTGATAGGGGGAATCGTGGGATATCTCCTCGCAATCCTCCAGAGCCACATCTTCTCAGCCTTCATCCCGCCGATCAACTACTCTTCGACTTGGAGCCTAGTCGCGGTTGGAGGATCCATGCTCATAACCGTAGCCTCGTCGCTCTACCCCATAATCCTCGCGTCCAGACTCGTCACCCCAAGCCTTGAGAGGGTGTGGAGAATACCTACGAAGCCCAGAGGAGATGTTTGGGAGATACCCTTCCCCTTCTACGCCTCCACCATCCAAGAAGCTAAAGGAATAATCTCGTTCCTCAAGGAGTACATGGAACCCCACCTCCTTAGAGACGCCCCCGGCTTCTCGGTCTCGAACCTAAAGGTCAGTGAAGGCATGATGGCCGATCAGCCGTACGTGAGAGTGAGCATGGACGCTAGGTTACCTCCATACGAGCTCGGGGTTTCCCAGAAGGTTGAGGTGTATATGCTCCAGATGGAGCCGAAGAGGTGGGGTTGCCAGATAGTATTGAAGAGAAAGACTGGAACTTCGTCTGATTGGGAGAAGCTAAACAAGAGTTTTCTTGACCTCCTGAGGAAGCAGATGCTCCTCTGGAGGACGCTCAGACCCGAAGAAAAAGACCGTTACATGAAGCTCTTTAAGGAGGAGTCCTCATGAGTGTTGAGGAAGAAAACGTAGCCAAAGAAGCCTTATGGGTTAAGTACAGGTCCGGAGTGTCGCCATTATCGATCATAGGCGCCTTATACGCAATCTTCATCTTCCTCCCAGCCCAGATCTACATATACCTCATGACTGGAGGGCTGGCTGGAATCCCCGTCGGATGGTTCACCCTCCTCTTCTTCTTGGAGATAAGCAAGTACATGGGTCGGAGGATGACCAAGCAGGAGGCAACCCTCCTCAGCATCCTAGTTGGGCTCGGATGGATTCCCATAAACTTCATATATTTAGCGTGGTTCAGGCAGTCCGAGATAGCTCATTACTTCGACATCACGCCGTACGTGCCCGACTGGGCCGCACCGCCTCCAGAGAGCAAGATACTAGAGCTGAGAACCCTGTTCCATCCTGTATGGGTACCCGTCTACACCGTATACTTCGCCTCTTGGATCACAGTCTCAATGGTAAACATCGGATTAGCACTCTTCGCCAAGGAGATGTACTTGGAGGTTGAGAGACTCCCCTTCCCCATGGTTCAAGTGAATAGCACCGCCATAATAGTCTTAACGGGCGAGGACGAGGCTCCTTTAAGGATGCTCGGAGCAGTCTCGCTTATAGGCTTCGTGTGGGGGTTCGTGCTCTACGGTCTACCCTTCCTCCACCAAGCACTCACAGGAGAGTATGTGCAGTTCATACCGATCCCGTGGATCGACCTGAACAGATACATAGAGACAACGCTTCCAGGAGCATTCTTGGGCATAGCTACAAGCCTGGACGCGTACAGCGGAGGATGGATCGTTCCGTTCCCCGTGGTCGCCGGCATGTTCTTGGCCTCTATAGCGGTGTGGATAGTCGCCAACACATACGTCGTGTCGAATTGGGAGGCGTTAGGTCTCCCCGACGTGAACCCGGCTCTCCCGGGGGTTCAGTCATGGTGGTACCATGGGATGACGGTGGCCGCAGGCCTGCCACGTGCAAACATGTTCTTCTGGTTCTCGATCTTCTTGGGGCTGGGGTTAGCCGCGGGCCTACTCCCCTTAATACGTCGTCCAAAGATCCTAATGGACGCCGCTACGTTGCTTCTCAGGCCTGTTACTAAGGTTAGGAAGAGGTACACCGAACCCATCTCCGGATTGAAGGTTACGCTTCCTCTACTCATAGGCGGGATGGCTGGAGGAATAGTGCTCTTCGCCGTGCTCGTCCCAGAGTTCTTCTGGAGCAATCTGTGGATAATTCCGGCGATGGTAGGTTTCCCGTTCATCTCGACGATAATTGAATGTAGAACCTACGGGGAGACCCCGACCGCAATATCGATCCCAGCATCCACCCTAACGTATCTTGCCTATTACGCCAGCGGATATAAGGGGGTCGACGTCTGGTTCGCGCCGACGATAGTTGGGGCTTCAGGCTTCAGCTGGCTTACGACGTTCAAGCTGGCAGAGCTGACCGAGACCCGTATAACGAGCATGCTCAAAGTATACTGGCTCCTCGTCCCCATAGGGATAGTTGTAGGCTTCGTTTACTTGGAGCTTTTCTGGAGGATGGCGCCAATACCTTCAGGCAGGTATCCGGGGGTTCACATCTTCTGGCCTCTCTCAGCCACGAACACCGCCCTCTGGATCAGGGGAGGCCTTAAAGGCCTCTTCAGACCGGACTGGATACTGTACTCATTCCTCTTAGGAGCCGGCCTGTACCTACTCTTGGACTTTACTCATTCCCCAATCACCTTCATCTATCTGGCAACGGGGGCCACGGTAGTCCCGCCGGTAGCCATCAGCTACTTGATAGGAGGCATAATAGGACTGCTCATCAAAAGGTTTAAGGGAGACGCGTGGTGGGAGAAGAATAAACTCATCCTTGCGGCCGGCCTCACAATCGGGCAGGGGATAGCCGTCACAATCTCCATAGCAATAGGCCTAATCATAAATTCCATATGGACCCTTCCATTCTAAAAGGGTCTCGCAGTATTCATCTTTGTGTATATTCGATGTTGGAAATGGACTGGGCTTAACCGTACCGTTCAAGGTTCACTATGTAGAACTTGTTCTCTCCGATGATTCTGTTCTCTGGAAAACGTTTAAAGATGGTCTCCGTAACTCTCCTGTCTCCAACAATCTTTTCTACAATCTCGAAGCCGGGGTCCTCCTTAACGTAGATGATTCCGTGGTTCCCAATATTCTCGACTTTAGTGATCGTGTAGCCGTGTGTTGAGCCGTCTCCGTGAACGACTATCATGAGCCTCCCGTTGAGCGGATGATCTTCTGGAATTCTCTTATCAACCTTGAAGTGTCCACGTGACCCGTTCGCCTCTCTTCTATGCACCTCTAGTACTCTTCCTGAAACCCTCCCAGAGCCCTTGAGGACGTAGCCGCCCTTAGCCAAGAGAACCCCGTCGATGAGGCGCATAAACCTTACCTTGCCTCTCTCCTCCGAGATCACCCCGATCCTACCCATGATCCTTATATCTCCGCCGACGCGTCTCAACTTGTACGGAGGCTCATCGACCGTGCTTATTACATAATCAACTCTGTCCTTGAGCTCGATCCGTAAAGCTACAGCCATGTCTTTTCCGTAATCGAACTGGAGGTTCTCAACCTTGGAGATGAAGGGTTCCCCTTTGAAGGGTTCCCACACTGCCACGAAGCAGTTCGGGGCTCCACGTTTAACCCTGCTGACGATCATTATGGGCATCTTGTACCTGTCAACCAATGCGTTGTCTTCGCCGGCCCTCCTTATGGACGGCGCTTGACCCACAACAACCTCATCGCCACGTTCACTGAGCATGGTGAGCCTGAGGGAGGGTAGGTTTTCCCCATCGAGAAACCTGAACGTTGCGGTCCATACACCGTCCGCTGAGCACACTTTAAGGTTGTCGACTAACCCGTAAATGCTCCCAGCGAAACTTTCAGAGTCGACATCGGCGCTCCTCTCAGCTCGGTACTCCGTGTCAGGCCCGAGCAGGGTTCCGGGTCTAGGCTTGAGGCTCAATGAGCATTCCAGAGACTGATCCCTGTCCGCGCTTCCATGGACAACCCACGAATGGGTTGAGCCGCCCTTAACCCTAAAGATGTCAACTATGTAAGCGTCTTCCTCCGAGACCTCAACCATGATTAAGGTTCTCTCATAAACCTCAAGGTCTTTAACCTCGGTTATGTACGCTTTGATGGCTGAGGCCTCAACGGCCTTAACCTTTGGGTCGCATCCCTCATAGAGCTTTAGGTTTCCGTAGCTCTGCTCCCTCTTGTTCCCCCAAGCTATTATGCGGGGCTGTTCCTTCCGGTCAATTATAACAGTGTTGTGGGCTAAGGTTGAGGAAGCCCAAGGCCTAAGCTTGGTATGTGTATAGCCTATGTCCGATAGGAGTTCCTCACCCTTCCCATAGATTATGATGTTGAGGCTGTCGGCGTGTGAGTGGCTATACATGTACCCAAAATGGAGGTGAGCCTGAATCTGGTTTGGGCCCTTACCGAACCCGAGAACCGCGTGGCCGTACCCGGGTAGAATCTTGGAGGTTGAAGCCTCAAGCGGTTTAGACGCTCTTCTCTTCCATCTAGTATCATGTATCGGCGCGTAGGTTCCGTCCGGAAATATTAAGGCTTTCGGGGCTTCTTCAGCATCCTTCAAGAACCTATTTCCTTTCAAGCTGAGGTTTCTGAAGCTCGTCCCGTCGGTTGGGTCTACGTATCCAGGAGGGTCCGAGTACCCCTCAGCGGCTTCCGTGACCGCCCTTAAGCCTCTAAGCACGTAGGAGTGGTAGCCTAAGGTTCCCTCGCACCACATTCCATCGTAGAAGAATCTCTTCTCGAGGATTCCGTTGAACATCCTGACAGCTTCATGAACGTATGAGGGTTCATCTATACACCTGCTGACGAGTATCATCCCGTACATTATCCATGGAGTGGGGTTATGTAGGTCAACCTCATATTTTTTAACGAGCTCAACGCTAGCCCTCAACAGGTCTTCCTCTATCCTCCTCTTAACGTCCACGCCCAGCTCGCCGCTGAGCCTCTCCAACCCTTCACTGTCACGTATCAAACCGTACGCCAAGACGAGACGGATCGGTATCTCATCGTATATCCACCTACCCCACTTGCCGCTTTGAGTGTTGCTTGGAGGGCTCCTGTAGAAGACCTTCCAGTTAGCGTAGTTACCGATCGTTCCACGGATAGGCCATGCAGGATAGACCTCGGCGAACCTGTTTAGGATGACGGCCGCCTTGTAAGCGTATCTCTCATCGCTCGTGACGTGATAGAGCTGGGCGATCTTCAGAGCGTTTGAGGCCATATAGTTCTGGATTGCGTACCTAGCTCTGCCGAGGAAGAAGTACCTGTAACGTTCATCTCCAGTATCATAGAAACGGTACACCTGCCTGACACCTAAGGGGTTCACAACCTCAACCTCGCCGTTCAACGGATACTCCTCGTTGGGGAACCTCATCCCGCAACATCTGCAACTCACGTGCCAAGGGTCCTCGATGGACCAGACTGAAACTGAGGCGTCCTGAGCTCCTCCCCGACAGTGAGGACACCCAACTATGGCGAAGCCAACCTTCTCCGTGATCAACGAGTTTATCTCCTCGTTGCTCATCTGCATAACCTTCTTTGTCGACTCGACGAGAGCGTCCAAATCTATCGACGACCGATCCACTTGGAATGGATGCTTAACGGACATGACGTTCCTTCCTCTTTTCCTTCCCTCGGGGCTCTGACGGTCTAAGATGAATGGGGTTAACGCATAAAGCTTGTGGAATAAAGTCTTAAAAGGCCCGTCGATGGGTAGATGTTATAAGTTTTGACCTTTTACCTCCCTCCTAGGAGTGGTTCCTGATGGACATCGTAATTAAGAACGGTAAGGTTGTCGATGGGACGGGGAACCCATGGTTCAAGGCCCATATCGGCATAGATGACGGTAAGATCGTCGAGGTAAGTAGACATGATATTGGAGGAGGAGCTATAACAATAGACGCCGAAGGAATGGTGGTCACACCGGGCTTCATAAACCTTCATTCTCACTCGGGTGTCACGGTGGTCGATGGGAATCCATGTGAGAACTCCCTACGGCAGGGGCTCACGACGGAGATAGGGGGCGGCGACGGGAGAGCCTACTACGGCTTCAAAGAGAACCTTAGACCCTTCATAAGGGGGATACTTAGGGAGTATGTGGGTTATGATGGGGAGGTGGACTGGCTTACCTTAGAGGAGTACAGGCGTAGGGTTGAAGAGAAGGGCATAGGCGTGAACATAGCGCCTTTCTGCGGACACGAGACCATACGAAGAAGTTCGATGGGGTGCCCAAACGAATATTGGGGCGGCAGATGGAACCGCCCACCCACACCTGAAGAGTTACTCGAGATGAAGAGGCTTCTTGACGAGTGTATGAGGCATGGGGCGTTTGGCTTAGCAACGGGGATAGAGTACACCCCCGAAGTAACGATGGATGAGCTCGTGGAGCTCTGCAAGGTTGTGGTTAGATACGGAGGAGTTCACATCTCTCACATAAGGAGCGAGAGCACCTTCCTCGTAGAGGCCGTTAAGGAGATAATAGAGCTAAGCAGAATCACGGGAGTGCCCTCCTGCATAAACCATCATAAGGGATACAATCCGGGCAACTGGGGTAAAGTCTCAGAGACCATGAGGTTGCTGAGGAAGGCTAGAGAAGAAGGAATAGACATTATTTGCGACATGTATCCTTGGGTCTACACCGAGATAAACAAGCTTAAGGACAGGATACCCATAGGTAGAGGCTTGAACCTTGAAGAAACCCTAAAACTCCTAGATAACTATGAGAGCTGGAGGAAGATAAAGGATGAATTGAAGAAAAGACATGAAAGGTTCATTCCGGAACTCAATAAGCGGATCTCTCCACCCCTAGTCAACAATTACATAGCGCACTCAAAGTCTCACCCAGAGGTTGAGGGGAAGAACTTAGAGGAGGCAGCTGAAGTTATGGGTCTGAGCGACGGATGGGAAGCATTGAGAGAGCTATATTTGAGCGATGGAGGTGAGAGCTACGTGGCCTGCAAGATGTGTGAGGACGACCTCATAACCGTGCTAAGGGAGCCCTTCACGGCCGTCTCCACCGATAGCTGCTGTGAGCTTAAACCTGAGAAGTATGGGCCTTGGCATCCTAGAGGCTGGGGAACATACCCCCTAATAATCGAGAGGTACGTGAGGAAGCTCAAGGTTCTAAGCCTCGAAGACGCCGTTAGAAAGATGAGTTCTCTCCCAGCTAACTTCTTAGGCATGAGAGATAGAGGCCTAATAAGGGAGGGAATGTGGGCTGACATTGTCGTCTTCAAGCCGGGAGAGGTTCGAAACCTAGCCACCTACAGCGACCCGCATAGGTACCCCAAGGGGATAGAGTACGTGATAGTCAACGGGGAGCTCGTGATAGACCGGGGAAAATATACAGGAAACCTTCCGGGAAGAGTTCTGAGGAGGTCTGGAACACGCTTTAATTGATGTGAATGGAGGGGATTTAGGTGAACTCTACGTACTCCGAGATGGGTATCATGAAGGTGTTCTCACCCTCTATGGTGAGCTCCGGGAAGTAGATGAACCTTGTCACTGGAACGTTTACTTCGATACCGGCTAACCCAACATTTTTTAGGGTTATCTCGAAGCCGGGGTCTTCTTCGGTGTAGATGATGCTTTCGTCTCCATCCCTCTTCACGGTCTTTATGGTGTATCCGTGTGTGCTTCCGTCTCCATGCCTAACTATGATTGTTCTGCCGTTCAGGGAGCCATCCGTCGGCAGAGGAGTGCACGTACGGAAGCTGAACTTTCCCTCAGACCTGTCGACCGCGGTTATCTGGCCGGTTATCGGCCCTTTACTCTCCACAGTTACGTCTCCAATCTTGATCAACGTTCCGTTCAGCAGATATGCCGACCGCACCTTCCCCTTAACTTTTGATATGACTGCTAAGCGTCCCTTCATCTCGATCCTCTCTCCATCCGCGTAGAAGACTCTAGGTTTGAACGGGGGCTCATCGACTGTGCTCAAGATGTAGTCGACCCTCTCACCGACATTGACCTTTACTCCCACGCTCATAGGGTCGCCGCCTTCAACTTGGAGGGGTTCCACCCCATCTATGAAGTGCACCCCCTTATAGGGTTCCCAGACGGCTACGTTAACGCTCTCCTTAGCCTTCTCCCTAACGACGAGCACTGACGTCTTGTAGAGGTCGGCGAGCCTGTTCTCCTCCTTTATGGCGCGGACAGAGGGGCCTTGGCCTAAGATCACCTCCCTTTCCGGGCCTCCAAGCATGGTCACCCTCAAGCCTACGCCTGAACCGTCTTTACATTTCCAGTCGCACGTCCAAGTCTCCTTTGTAACAGCTGACCTCAAATTGTCGACTAAGCCATAGTCGCTGTCCCTATCCTCGAAGATCAAATCCTGCTCCTTCCTCGTGTCGCTGTACTTCGTATCGGGCCCTCTGAGCGTGCCGGGTTTAGGCTTCAACTTTAGTGAGCATAAGACTTCTTGATCCTCGTCTGCGCTTCCGTGGGCAACCCAGTCGTGGAGGCTTCCGCCCTTAACCCTGAATATGTCAACTATGTAAGCGTCTTCCTCTGAGACGCCGATCATCAGGAGGAGCCTACGGTACATCTCCAAGTCCTTGATGATGAGATCGTAGCTCCTCTCGCCGCACGCCTCAACCACTTGGATATCTGGCTTACTCACATCGTAGAGGAGGAGGCTTCCGAAACTGTGCTTGTCGTTTCTCAAGTGTTGGCACTTCTCGTCTATGAGGACAGTGTTATGCCCCAAAGTGCATGTAGCCCAAGCCCTCAAGACGGTATGTGTATAACCGATGTCGGGTAGTAGCTCCTTGCCCTTAGCGAATATTATGATGTTGAGATTGTCGGCGTGGCCGTGGCCCTCTAAGAAACAGAAGTGGAGGTGAGCCTGAATCTGGTTCGGTCCTTTACCCCTCCCGAGGACGGCGTGGCCGTACCCGGGTAGGAGAGCCGGCTTAGCCTCTTCCGGAGGCTTCTCGGAGGGCTCCAGTCCATACCGGCTCTTAGGCCATGCGTCGTGGACAGGTGCGAACGTTCCGTCGGGGTAGAGGAGCTTCCTGACAGCCGAGTTAGCTCTCTCTATGAAAGGTTTAACCTCGGAGGCTAAGTCGAGGTTCTTGTATGTTTTCTTATCGATTGGACTTACGTATCCGGGCGGGTCTGAATATCCTTCGGCTACTGGTGGAACCCTCTCCAAGCCCTTCAGTAATTGCATGTGGTAGCCGGGGCTACCAAGCTCCAGCATTCCGTCATAGAAGAACTTTTTGATGAAGAACCTTTTGAAGGAGTCTACGGCTTCGTGTACGTACTCCGGCTCTTCGATCGCCCTCCCGATCACTATCATCCCGAAGATCGTGCGGTAGGGTAATGGGTCGTCGCCGTAAGTCTTAATGAACTCGACGCTCGCCCTGAAGAAGTCGTCTTCTATCTTCTTTCTCACGTCGTATCCAAGCTCCTCGCTCAGCTTGTCCAGCTCTTCGCTCTCACGGATCATGTCGTAGGCTAAGGCGCAGTCAGTGGGCAGCTCCGCTATGTGCCACCTCTCCCACTTGCCGCTGTTGGAGGGGTACGGGGGAGGCCCAGTATAGAAGCGTTTCCACCCGGTTCTGTTCATAACGTCGTCGGAGTGGACGGGTATGTTGGGGTAGACCTCGGCAAACCTATTCAGAATCACAGCCGCTTTACGGGCGTACTTTCCATCTCCAGTAAGCTGGTAGAGGAGGCCGAGCTTGTACGCTCCATTGCTGAAGAACCACTTGATCCTATGCCGGGCGGTGTCGGTGAAGAAGTACATGAAACCGTACTCGTCCAGGTAGTATCGGTATGTTTGAACTTTGCCTAACGGGTTAACTACCTTGAGCTCCCTGTCCTCCGGATACTTCTCGTTTGGGAATCTCATTCCGCAGTATCGACACCTTATGTGCCATGGGTCGTCTATGCTCCAGACGGTTAGGGAAGTCTCTTGGGCTCCCCCGTGGCAGTTCGGGCATCCGCAGAGCTGGAAAGTCGCCTTATCTAGTATGAGGGAGACGATCTCCTCGTCGCTCATCTCCATGATCTTCTTTACATCTTTTACTAGCTTGTCCAGATCGACTGATGTTTTGTCAACGGGCTTGAAGGGATGTTTAAAGACCTTCAAAAAAGGACCCTCTCAAACATTCTTGGGCTTAACTATATCCTTATAGACTTCAGGTCTCCTCTCAGCCATTATCCGGTACTTCGCGTCGTTTATTCCCGGAGCTCCGTAACCTGTTACCAGCCTCTTCTCCTCTAGGTCTATGATCGTGGAGGTTACTCCCGGCCTTCTCCCCGCGTCAGCCATTATGAGGCCGGTTGGGGCGATTATACATGATCTTCCGAAGCCTCCGCCATGTCCCCTATCAATCATCCTCCCAAAGCTGCAGGGGACTATGTAAACGCAGTTCATCAGGGCTAAGGCTTGGCATCTAAGCATCATGTTCATCTCGCTGACCGTTACGTCGCCCGTCCCGTGTGGGAAGAAGATTATTTCAGCCCCGTTTATGGTTAGGGCTCTGACAACCTCCTGGGCGATCATGTCGTAGCAGATCATTATCCCAACCTTGCCGAAGTCCGTCTCGAAGACGGGGAAGGAGTCTCCTAGGTCTGTGGTTGGCCTGCCCTCAGCAACCCCGGGCTGGTGAACCTTGTGGTACTTCCCGACGAGGTTCCCATCCCTATCTATGAGGACCCCTGTGGAGTACCTCTTAGCTCCGTCCCTCTCAGGAATCTGTGCCACCACATACATCTTATACTTCTTAGCCTTCTCAGCCAACATGTTGAAGTACGGCCCCGGAATCGTCTGGAAGTCCCTGACTATCGCCTCGGTTATCCCCGTTATGTCCGGCTTCATCTCTCCGACTTCGTCGAAGAGCTCCCCTATGTAGTTTAGGTACTCCTCTTCTAGGGGTTTACCCCCCTCTATCGGGGCGTAGTACTTCTCCCACTCCCACCTCGCGAGGGGCTGAACCACGCCGACCCTTATCCTCCTCTTAGCGTATCTGGGCTTGTACTCGATTGTCCTCTCCTCTTCCGGCAGTGCTTTCCCGTCGATATCCCTCAACCCTTCACCTATCCTTATCGTGTAGGTGGTTCCCATCTTCAGCTTCAGCCCGCTCAACGTCACGATCTTCCCGACAGCCAGAACCTTGAGCGCCTCGACATCCTCCGGGAGTATCTCGAAGTTCTGGGGGAGACGGGCTTTCTCGACGTTGAGGTCTCTTGTGAAGCTTATGGTGACCCTTTCGAGGTCCCCGCTCACACTTAAAACCCTAAATTCCATCCCTTTACCTCCCGAGCTACACTGGCATAGGGGGAGCCATTTAAAGCTTTTTTGATTCCCCTCTTTTTAGCGGCTGAATTCGAATCGATCAGGAAATCTTATTTAGGGTAGTGTTGTAATCGGAGTCGGGTGGTCGGTTGAAGGTTTACATCTCCGTAGATGGAGAGGGCATAAGCGGCTTCGTTCAGGGACAGCCGGATTCGCAAGAAGACATAATGATGGCTCGCAGGTTCACGACGAAGGACGTCAACGCAGCTATAGAAGGAGCCTTAGAAGCCGGGGCGGACGAGATCGTTGTAAGTGACTCCCACGGGTCTTGTAGAAACTTCCTGATAGAGGAGTTGAGGGAGGAAGCCGAGGTTATCTCTGGGAGGCCTAGGCAACTCCTGCAGATGGAGGGGATCGATGAGAGCTTCGACGCGGTCTTCTTCATAGGGTACCACTCAAAGAAGGGGACCCTTAGAGGGGTCTGGGACCACACGATCACGAGCATATTGATGGACGTGAGGGTGAACGGAATCTCCCTAGGCGAGACGGGGATAAACGCCGGGATAGCTGGACACTTCGGGGTTCCAGTCGTCCTTGTAACTGGGGATGACGCCCTTGCGAGGGAAGCTAAGGCGCTCTTAGGCAACGTGGAAACCGTTGTAGTTAAGGAGGGGATCAGCAGGTACGCAGCTAAACTAGTCCACCCGGCTAAGGCCAGAGCGATGATCAAGAAGGCCGCCGAGAAGTCTCTGAAAAACCTGTCGTCTTACAAGCCTCTAAGGTTTGAGACGCCCATGACCCTCGAAGTTTCGTTCTGGATGTCATCCATGGCGGATAGGGTTCAAGTTATACCCGGGTTCGAGAGGGTTGACGGCCTCACGGTCAGGTTTAAGGCTGAAGATTTTTTGACGATCTTTAGGGGTATAATGGCCGCTTACTACATCGCCGGAACCATAAGGTGAGAAGGGGAACCTTGAAAAATCTAAGGTTCATAGACTCCAACTGCTTCATCGGGAGCGGAGACACATCCTTCCCTGGACAATGCCACACGCCGAAAGAACTCCTCAGAGAGATGGACTACTACGGGATCGATGTGGCGCTCGTATCCCACATACTCGCCAAGGACGGAAACTCAGAGTTCTGGAACAGGGTTCTCATGAAGGAGATTAAACCCTACTATCCTAGGCTTGTTCCGTGCCCAATCCTCGTTCCACACCACGCGGACGAGATGGATGAGCCTAGAAGGCTTATCCCCAGGCTCATAAAGGAGGGTGTGAGGGCCGTCAGGATATGTCCGGGAAGCCGGTTAGGCTTCAGCATGGCTGAATGGTTTATGGGCGATCTGTTACGAACCTTGGAGGAGTACCGCCTACCGACGCTTCTGAGTGTAGGTTTGAGCCCGAAAGTAACGTGGGAGGAGATCGATAGCGTCTGCAGTAGGCATCCGGACCTCCCCTTGATCCTAACAGACGTTCCATGGATCATAGATAGGCTCCTCTTCGCCTTGATGAAGCGGCACAGAAACCTCTACATCGAAACTTCATATTATCAGGTTCACAGGGCGCCGGAGAACATCTCGAAGCGTTTCGGGGCGGAGAGGCTGATCTTCGGGACGGGTATGCCGTGGAAGAGTCCAGGGGCGGCCGTTCTGATGGTGACCCATTCCATGCTCAGTCTTAGGGAGAAGCAGCTCATAGCTGGCGGGAACATTGAGCGGTTGATGGGAGGCGTCAAGGCGTGTGAGAAGCCGAGTCTGCCGCCTGCCCGGCCTTGGGAGATTAGGGAGACCGTGGACAGGTGGATGGACGAGTTCATCCTGGACTTTCATGTCCACCTGTATCCTTTCGGGACACCTGTCCCCAGAGGCTCGGCTGAAGGTATAATCGAGACTTTCGATCTGATAGGCGTAGACAAGGCGTGCATCTTCGGGCCTTTAGGTGACTGCAGATGGGTCAACGACCACGTCTATGAGGCTCAGAGAAGGTTTCCAGACCGCCTCATAGCCTTCTGCTCCGTGAACCCGAACTATCCAGAGGTTCTGGAGAGCGAACTTAAAAGGTGCATGGAAGGGCTTAAGATGAAGGGCGTAAAGATTCATCCCAGCGCCCATGGATATCCACCTCAAGGCCCGAATTACGAGCCTCTGTGGGAACACGCTGAGAGGCTTGGATACCCTGTGATCACGGATGCTGGAGAACACTTGAGATACGGAAAACCGTCACAGTTCGAGGAGGTTCTGAAGGAGCATCCGGAACTGAAGCTGGTCATGGCTCACGTTGGGAGGCACTACCCGAGCGCCGACGAGTACACGCGGGTTGCGAAGAAGTACCCTAACGTCTACGTTGAGATCACCTTCAGCAGCGTCACCTACGGCATCATAGAGTACCTCGTCAAGATATTCGACGATGAAAGGATACTTTACGGCTCGGATATGCCTTGGCGCGACCCGAGGCCTCAGCTCGGCTGGGTTCTATACGCCAAGATCAACGAGGAGTCTAAGAGGAAGATTCTAGGGTTGAACGCTGCGAGGCTGCTCGGGATCGAGCCGAAGAAGGAGGCGAGGAGAACCCCAATGTAGGATTCGGCACGGCTCATGGGAAGCAAAATGTTGCAAGAAGGTTTTAGAGTGGCAGCCAGGTGCCTATGCCCTTCTTCTTGGCTCGCTCGTAGATTACGGATGCTGTAGCTACGTCTTCTATTGCTAAACCGAGGTTCATCGACATTATGCGTTCTTTATCGTTCTCTCTTCCAGGTTTAGCTCCGGTAACGATCTCCCCGAGGTCCGCGTAGACCTCAGGTATCTTCTTGAAGTATCCGATGCTCCTGTAGTAGATGAGCTGGTTCTTGTCGTCGGTGCAGAACTTGTCCATCGAGTACATCGCCTCAGGCTTCCAGTACGTGTCGAAGTCGAGTGGGCACGCGAAGCCTCCGTCCTTGAACCATGAAGCCTCTATTATGGCCAGTGGTTGTTTACGGATCGGTGTAGCCGTCACTACTATGTCGCACCCTTCAACGGCTCCCCTAGGCGACTCGGCGGGAACTACCTTCACCCCATATTTCTCAGTCATCTCTTCAACGTAACGTTCAAGTTTCGCCCTGTTTATGTCGTATGCTCTGACCTCCTCTATGTTGAAGACCGTTAGGAGGGCCTCAAGGTTACTCCTACCCTGAACTCCGCAACCTATAACCCCGAAGACTTTGGAGTCTTCTCTGGCCAGATATTTAGCTGCCACGGCGGTCGCCGCTCCCGTCCTCTTGGCGGTGATCCATGTGCAGTCCATGACGCTTATTGGGAAGCCCGTCTTTGGATCGTTCAGAATTATGAGGCCTGATATGTACGGGAGGCCGAGCTTAAAGTTCTCTGGAAAGCCGGCTATCCACTTGATGCCTACGGCTTTCATTTTAGGTAGGTACGCCAACATGGCGTGCATCATGGCGTCTTTCCCGGGGTGGACGCCGGGTTTCGGGGGCATCTCGACGCGGCCTAAACCCTTCTCGCGGAATGCCTCCTCAACGATCTTTACGACTTCGCCCGCGTCCAAACCTACCTCTTCAACGTCTTTACGGGAGAGATAAAGAATCTCGTTCTTCTGCAACGTTTTCCCCTCCGTTAAATCTTTTAAAGAGTCTCCAGAAACCAATAAAAGATTTGTGGAGAAGAGCTTCGTTCATTCGGAGAAATCGGAGAGGGTCGCATAAACTTTTTATTCTCCCGCCTTCTAGTGAAGACTGCTAAGAACTGGAGGCGACCAAGGTTCTTAAGAAAACCTTGAGGCTTCAGTTGAAGAGTCTCATGGTCATGTTTGGATTGACCGTTATAATCTTGTCAGCATACTACCTCTGGGTGATAAGCACGCCTCCAACCTACCAGCCTTCCCTAGTCGAGAGTCAGAGTCACCCGTGCCTCTTCTTCAACTCGTTAGAGGATGTTCCGGGATGGCGTTACAGAGGCTCCCAACCCTATGAGGATTGGATGGAAGAGATAGTGGGGTATGCGGAGGGCACACTTCTCCATTGGAACCCGAGTGGAAGGGACGTTGGAGACCCGGAGACTTGGGAGTTCATTAAGGCGCAGTATGCCGAATGGCTGGCCCTGGCCTACCTCTTAACGAACGATACGAGGTACGCCGAGAAATGTATGGAAGCCTTCAGAAACTATGGGGTGGGCGTCTGGAATCCAGAAGCGTCTCAACGTGAAGGCAAATACAGGGCCAAGGCGCTCCTACACTACTCAATCGCATACGACTGGATCACAAATTACATGAGGGTTAAGGATCCGGAGTTGGAAAGGTCCATTAGGGACAAGATGGCTGAGACGGCGGATTACTTGATGTGTAATCTGGGGGGCTGGAGCAACGCGCATGACAGGGTTAATGTGGCCTGCGGGCTCGGTGTGGCGGCTCTAACCCTAGCCGACTACAAGTCTCCATACAAGACTGGGCCACTAAACTGGCTTAGGGTTGCTACAGTGTACTTGTGCGAGGAGGACCCAGATATTGGGTATATCCCGATGCTTCAAGGCTATGGGAATCCCGGAGGAGTCTGGGCGCCATACAGCTACCATTATTATTTCACACCTGAACTCTGCATATGGCTGAATGCATACAACCATTATTTTAATAGGAGTCTGGTCGAAGAGTATTCCCTCCTAAGAAAGTTCCTGAACGTTGAGGTTTGGATGTCCCTCCCGAACGGTATGGGCGCGAGCCTCTGCACGAGCGGAAACATCTACTGGGGCCACAGCTACCTCTTGTTGAAGGTTCTACCTGAACCAGACCGTAGGTGGCATATGTGGCGCATAGTAAACTATCTGGGCGTAGACGGGCCGATACATGAGCCTACATGGGGTATAGCGCCTAGGCTTACGGAGATACCTAACGCGTGGATGCTCTGGCTCTTCATCCTATACGACAAGCATCTTGTCGAGCCTGGGCCTCCAGATTGGACGACCTTCATATCCTTCGAGGCTGAGGCCGCTGTCTTTAGGGGAGGCTGGACCAGCTCCTCGGATTACCTATACCTGAAGGTTCCGAACCATCCTGTTCCGACGTGGAGGGTTATGACCCACCATGATAGCCTCAGCTTCGAGTACTACTCTAAGGGAGACCTGCTCTTATGCGACTCAGGGGAGGTTAAGCATTGGGTTCCGGGATACGGGCCGACATACGCGAAAGGCCACAATACAATCATGATAAGCAATAAGGTTGGAGGCCACATGGGAGGCCCAGTGAAAGGAGACTTCGCCCATTATTATAATCCTATAACTCTCAGGAACTCTCTGGTTAGGCCTTACTTCGAGTTCGTCGAGGCGGTTATGGACTGGAGGTACATCGAGAGCTCACCTGAAGGCGAGAACTACCATGTTAGGGAACTGCTGGATAATCCTGTCCAGTGGCGCAGAGTAGTCTTGTACCCAAAAGATTACTTCGTGATTGTGGACATACTCAACGGAAGCCAAGTCAGAGACATCGACACATTATTTCATCTTAGTAGCCTCAACATAGTCGAGAGCAGGGGTTCAAACTATAACGTGACCTATAAGGGGCATGTCATTGGAGAGCTGAGTGTTGAGGATGTTCCCGTAAACTGGACTCTCCAACCTTACGGGGAGGAAGTTCAGGCTGGAGCCGGGAACATGGTCACTTGGATTACACAGAACATAAGCGGGATGCCTGTTGAGCTCCGAATCTTCTCGGCGCCCGCGTCAAACATAACGGTTGAGAGGTTCTGGTGCAGGATTGCAGGCTACTCCTTGGCGAACGAGGTTACACACCCGATCTTGAGGTTCAAGTTCAGAGGTTCAGTCATGAATAGGATAACCGTGCTGTACTCTAGGTTTCCCGGTGGGGAGAGCGGCTTCATGGTTGAGGTTCCGGTCGAGAACGGGACAGCTGTCAAGTTCGTGAGGGACGGAGGGGAAGACTTGATATGTGCTGGAAACGGTACATTACAGGTCGACGGGTTAAGAACCGACTCTAACATAATATTCTACAGGTCGCTTATGGGCGAGCCTAAACTCTTGACGGCTTTCAGGACGAGCCGCATAATAAGGGATGGGGTGGAGGTATTCGTCTTCTCTAAGCGCGTCGAGTTTCTCTCCGCAACATTCGAGGCTGACGCTATAAGATTTACAGTGAAGGGGAAGTCTGAAACCGCGATTAAACTTTACGCCCCTAACGTCCGCGAGGTGAGGATGGACGGGAAACCCGTAACCTTCGAGACGGTTGACGGCTACGTACTGCTTAGGGTGAACCTCTCCTCAATCCACGACTTTGAGGTAATCAAGGGCTGAAAAGAGGTTGAGAGAAGATGACGAGCCTCAAAGATGCGGTGAAAGTTTTAACACTTAAGCGATTAAATCGATATCCTTATAAGTGACTAAGCGCATAATATAGTATGCGGATAAGTGAATTGAAGTGAAAAAGATGGTAACAAAGATGGAGGTAATGCTGGGCATCTGGCAATTTGCTTATTGGAAAAACATCTAGCACGTGCGAATCGTGCAAAAAAGTAACTTGGTGGTTGAGATGGGCCGAATCTGTGTGGATATCCCGGATGAGCTGGAAAAGAAATTCAGGTTGAAGGTCATCGAGAGGTTCGGCGGGAAGAAAGGCGACCTATCCCGAGCCGTTGAAGAAGCCGTAAGAGAGTGGATTCTCAAAGAAAAATGATACATGAAGAGTGAAGATTGTTGGGTTCTAGGAAGCGCCGCGAAGCCAAGGCCGCTAAGCAACGGAAAAGGAAGTTCAAGAGAAGGAAGAGACGACACTAACTAGATGAACTTACCAGTAAGCCTATATTTGCTTCTCTACAATGGGATGAAACCCCATCCGGAGAGGCCTCAGGGATGCTCAAGGCTCCAAAAAATATAGAGGGGTACCATCTATTGGTGAAAAAATTGTGCAAACGGGTCCACTCCTGAACGGTTACTCCGCCGATAACCATGGAGGATGCACAACCCTTGTGTCGCCGAAAAACGGAAAAACGCCATTTATGCTATTAAATTTATTTTTTTATATTATAAGGTTATGGAAGATTGATGGAGCATGGGTGTTAATGATGTTGAAAGTAGCTGTGGGGATGCTTTCTCAAGAGACAAACGTATTTAATCCTTCCCCGACGACCATAGAGCATTTTGAGACTTCCGGAATACTCTTCGGCGACGAAGTTTTTAAGAGATGGAGAAATGCCGGAGAGGTAGGCGGGTTTATGAAGGCTTCAGAGGAAGAAGCAGATGTGCTGTTGGTGCCTACTATGAGCGCCACAGCTATGCCGTGGGGGAAATGTGACAAGGAAACGCGTAGATTTCTAAAAGAGACGTTCCTAGAAGAGCTCAGAAAGGCTGGGGAAATCGATGGAATTCTTTTGGCGATGCATGGCGCCATGAGTGCTGAGGACGAGTACGATGTCGAAGGAGACCTGTTAGATACCATCAGAAAAGAGTGGGGCGAAGACGTGCTAATAGCTATATCCCTAGACCACCACGGGAACATTACAAAGAGAATAGTTGAATCGGTAAACGTTCTGGTAGGTTATCACACTGAACCCCATATAGACATGTTCGAGACCGGATACA
>Ga0209410_1000111_pt1 | contig 33450 bp, 37 predicted proteins | sample Mar14436cmmetaG_FD_184135 | JGI IMG/M metagenome (GOLD analysis project Ga0209410, IMG submission 184135) | Marine hydrothermal vent microbial communities from Guaymas Basin, Gulf of California to study Microbial Dark Matter (Phase II) - Marker... ... | reverse complement strand
TTGCCTCAAGAATTTGCTCAAATGTTTCCATACAATCACCAGCGCTGAGACAAAATTTTGGTAGTATAATTATAACAAAGAAAAAAGAATTATCTCTTTCATTGAAAGGAGAATGATCAGTGAAAAAAGTGGAGATCGCTACAGTGGAAACAGTTAAAAAAGAGGTTTTACACATTGAATTTGTGAATCTTGTATTCGTAGTGATTCTATTGATCCCCACAATCTTAATGCTCTTGAAGCTTAAAATGCTTAAAGCAATTGGGTATTTTATATTCACAACAGGATGCGCTTCCACGAATATATATGAAAAAATTGTAGAGCAGAGATTACCTAAAAATCTAAAGTTTTCTATGAACCTGACGATACTTCTTCACTCATTTTTCGGTCAATTTCTGGATTTCTATGAAAGGTTTTCTTTTTGGGACAAATTACTCCATTTTTACGGTTCACTGGTAATTACATTGTTTTTCTTCCATACTCTTTCAAAAAAATCAAAATTTTGGGATGAACAACCTAGAGCTATTCTTCTTGCTTTTCTACTCGGAGTATTTTCTGGTGTTTTATGGGAATTTGCAGAATTTATCACAGACAAACTCTTTTCGTATAGCACACAGCGTGGCTTGGATGACACAATGTACGACTTAATAGCCAATTGCTTCGGTGCATATTTGGCTTCAAAAATTTTATACAAAAAAATCAGGGGGAGATTCTTTTGGCATCCGGAAAACAAACTGAAAATAGGGAGAAGATCATCATGAATCCAAAGATAATCGCTTACGATGTTCTTGATTCGACGGATGATTTTTTGAAGGGAATCCGGTGTTCAGTGGCAAAAGCGTCCTTGCCTATTCTTACTGAAGCGAGAGGATTTTCACCTCGCAAGTGTTGTATTCCTCGATACAAGTGCTGGGTTTTCAATTTTGATTTTAGAATATAACACCACTCACAAGTATGACGTTGGAATAAGGTTTATCAGCCCCTGTTCTCACCATTCCCTTGCATCCTTTGGAAACCTTTTTGAAATCCTCATGAGGTAGAAACTCCACTTCCACATCACCATTCCTCTGCTTTATGAGTTCAATCAGTTTTTCAAGGGTTTCAGGATTTTTCTCCTTCATCTCTCTCGAAAGCAGGATCTTTTCCACCTTCAGCTCTCTCAGAATAACTTCAACAGTTTCCAAAAGATCTGGTTTCCCTCTATCGAGTACTATATCAATTGTTTCAACTTCTTTGGGAATGGGAAATCCAAGGTCTACAACAGCCAGTTTGTCGGTGTGTCCCATCTCCGCTATCAGTTTTGAAATACCCGAGTTGAATACACCAGTTTTTTTCATAACTTTTCCCTCCTTATTCTATGATTCGGTTTCATTCATCGCTGTTTGCTATTCAGTTATCGATCATCGTATATCAAATACCGGCGGCGAATACCAAGCATCGGCTATCAAACATCACTTTTATTCCCATACTCTACGCTTTATATACCTCTACCCCACATCTTTTATTCTACTTCAAATAACCGTCCTCTTCTATCTCTTCCATGTATTTCGACATCTCCTCGAATGTTCTTCCAGGCAACATGAACGTGAGCTTTCCCAAATTTCATTTTCATGGGGAAAGTAAAGCGCTTACAAAGAATCAGGATGCGTGTTAACATTGTATACGGTGGGAGGTATGCGGATAAGAAAAACACGTTGGAGTAATCCAAACTATCATCTTGCATGGATGTTAAAGTATAGACGCAGTATCTTAATCGAAAAGGTGGCTGTGGAGTTGCAAAAGTGTTAGAAGAAGTTTGCAGAAACAACGACATCGAAATTTTATCATTTTCAAAAAAGGGGGTGAGTTCTTGATAACCTTCATAGGGCACGTTTCAAAGGATGTGAACGTTAGAAAAGGGAGAGAAACCATTGTTCCAGGTGGTGGGGTTTTTTACGGTGCTTTCCCTGCGAAGGCTTTCGCAGATGAGGTTAAGGTCGTGACGAAGGGAAACATGGATGATAAGCCTTTATTCTCTCTATTCGAAGAGAAGGGAATAAAACTTGTGTGGTTGAATTCTCCTTCAACGACTAGTATAAAGAACGTTTATCCAACGGATAACCCTGATGATAGGGAAAGTAGAATGATATCAAGGGCTCTTCCTTTTCAGAAGGAAGATATAGAAAACATCTCATCGAAGGTGATTCATGTTTCACCCCTTTGGAAGGGGGAATTCCCGGAAGAGTTGTTTGGGATCCTCAGAGAAAAGTGTGAAGTTCTATCAACAGACGCCCAGGGTTTTTTAAGAAACGTGGATGATGCCGGAAACATGTATTACAAAGAGTGGGAAAAGGCTAAGGATACTCTAGGGATGATAGACGTTTTCAAAATGGATATAAATGAAGCAAAAGTACTTACGGGAGAGGAGGATCCTGAAAAAGCCTTAAGAACTGTACACGCCATGGGACCACGTGAGGTTATTCTAACATACAAAGACGGTGTTTTCCTCTACATTGATGAAAAGTTGTACCATGAATCGTTCTCAGGATGGACCATAGAAGGTAGAACGGGAAGAGGCGATACATGTGTAGCAACTTACCTTGCGGTGAGGGAGACCAGGGATCCTCGAGAAGCTTTGAAAGTATCCGCGGAAATAACGAGCCAGAAGATGAAAAAACCTGGACCGTACATCCCTTAAAAGAAGAAGGATAACGTTGTGAAGCCTTATACGTATACGTTTCATATTCCCTACTGTTTTCTTTCTCTCGACGTACGTTCTGCTGGTTAGAAAGACAACCACGATTCCTTTCTCTGGATCGGTCCAAAGGAGGTTCCTGTGAAACCATCATGACCGAAGGTTCCAGGTGATGCTCCATTACCACCTATCTCCCCCCACTCTCACCTCCATTTTCATGAATCTTTCAAATATTATCCTCGAGATCACTTTGCCTTTCCACCTAAAAGGCCTGAATATATTTTCCTCGCAGAAGTCTTTAAAACTTTCCCCTGAAACCCTCTCCACTTTCGATATTCTCAATATAATTTGAGACATTATCCCAAAGGGATATCTCTTTCCTTGAAAGGAGAACTTCATCCATTTTTATCACTTTCTCATGATCCCTCCACTTCTCAGCTCTATTTTGAACCTGAACTTATCACTCCTGTAGAGAGACAAAACGTATTCCACGCATTCATTTTTAGATGTATATGTGAATCTCTTTCTCAAGACAGCACAGGATTTTTGTGGAACTTCTAGTAACCTGGCATCCTCCTCTGTTAAATCCACTATTTCCAGGACTTCTATTGCTCTGCTCAAGACCAATCCGACTTCTTCTCGAAGAAACTCGTACAGCGATCTTCGAGACATGTCTTCCTTCAGGACGTTCAAAATCTTCACACTGACATTCGGGTTGAGATATGCCCATTCTATAGCAACCGGTTCATCGTTTATATATCTCAACCTTTTGAGAAGTACAACCAATGTTTTCGGTTCGAGCTTGAAGGCATCCCTCGCCTCCACTGGAACTTCTATTAACTTGTTCTCCAGAACCTTTGACCTCACTCTATACCCTTTATTCCTGGCCTCATCTGTGAACCCTCTTAGCACGGTCAGTTGTTCTTCCTTCTTTGATCCCGTTATGAAAGTACCTCTTCCCTTGGTTCTTTCTATTATCCCTTCTCTCCTCAGCTCTTCCAGAGCTCTCCTTATAGTCAGCCTACTTACCCCGTAAATTTTGCACAGCTCCTTCTCGGAAGGTATTCTGTCACCGGGTTTGAAAACTCCTTCTGCTATTTTTTCCTTGAGATCAGCGTATATCCTGTAATATAAAGGGACAGGATACTCTTTATCCATGTCTTTCCCTCCTACTTAAGTGTATCTTTTATGAGTTATGCTGATATGATGATAACACAATATGATAAAATTGTAAAAGAAGGTGATATTTTGGTACTTCAAGGAATCGATGTTTTGGTAAAAGATGATATTAAAATTCTTAGATAACCAACTACTCATTTGTGGATAGGGATATGAAATCTTGGGAGGATACGTGTTCGGCCCAAGGATGCCGGAGGATATGAGTTTTGATGAGACGGGCTTTTCTGGAATACTCCATTTCCTGGCCTTCCAATTTATGAATCCACGATATGTTACCCTAGAACTTGCCTTTTCGAGGGAATAAGTATCTCAAAGGGAAGAAGAACCAATCAGTTTATGAGGAATCGAGGAAAGAGAATCGGAAGGAATTCATGTTCAGAAAGAGAGAATTCATACCCATGTTTGGAAAGTACACAGGGCAGGTGTGCTGGGGAATAGAGTTCTTACCGATCTCCGGTGACTTCTTCACTGTGACCTTTAAGATGCTGCAGATCTCATCTGTGATACACGAGGAGCTGGAAATAAACGAATGGTTCAACACGCTGATGGGAGATAAAAGGGTATCTGAAATTTTGAAAAATGGCGAATTTCCAGGAGATATAATGGAGGAATGGAAAAAGGAAGAGGAGGATTTCATGAATTTCGTCGACGACCTCCTCTATCAAGGAAAATTGAAGCACCTTCCAAGGTGATTTCCAGAAAGTTTAACACCCAAATTGTGCATATCTTCATATAAAATATGAGAAGATTGCTCTAGGAGGGATTCATGTGTGGACATGGGTTTCTAAAAATACTCTGAGACTCGTCTATGGATCTCCTAAAGAGTGGTTCGCACCTGAAGGGTTCAAAGAGGGAGAACATGGGAATGTGGAGGTGACCGAGGAGGAGGGAAAGTTCCTTTTAAAGGCTAATGGAAGAATTCTACAAGAGGATATCTCCATCTCTCGCGATGGAGAGTATTTTTGTCTCACCATGAAGATGTGGAGAGGGAACATCTTCGGACTAGGTGACAAGATGGGTCCGATGAATCGAAGGCAAAGAAAGTACATCTTCTTCAATGCGGATGATCCCATTCACACACCTATTGCTGACCCTTTATACAAATCCATACCTTTCTTCATAGTCTTAGATAGAAAAACATCCTTTGGAGTGTTCTTCAACTATCCTGGATACATGGAAATGGATTTCGACAGTGAAGGAAAAGGTGTGTTCAAGATAAAGGTGAGAGGGGAAGGATTAGTAGAGTACTTCATCTTCAATTCAAGCGTGAAGGAAATAATCAGGGAATTTTTGAATCTGACGGGGAAGAATTTCCCAGCTCCGATATGGGCTTTTGGATACCATCAGAGCAGATGGGGATACACAGATAGAAACGTGGTCATGGAAATCGCCAGAAAATTCCGAGAGAAGGGTATACCATGCGATGGTATATTTCTCGATCTAGAACACATGGACTCCTTTAAGAACTTCACATGGGATGAGGAAAATTTCAAGGAGTTTCCTGAATTCGTGAAAGAGCTTCACGATATGGGTTTCAAAGTCGTTCCCATTGTCGACGCCGGTGTTAAGGTTGAAGAAGGTTACGAGATTTTCAACGAAGGAAAGAAAAACGGGTACTTCCTGAAAACGAAAGATGGTAAAGATTTTGAGGGTGCTGTATGGCCTGGAAGGACAAGATTTCCAGATTTCACCAGAGATGATGTGAGAGAATGGTGGGGAGAGAAGTACGCGAATTTCGTGGAGAAAACGAATGTGGACGGCTTCTGGAACGATATGAATGAGCCCACTATATTCGCGACACAAGAGGAGTTGGACGAGATGAGGGAGAGAATGGCTGACATAGACCTGGATGATGGATGGATGATCCCTCTAACATTACTTTCTTTCTCGAATGTTTTCAAAAGTCAGAGGGAAGAAGAGATCGTTCACAAAGATGATTTACCACATTGGAAAGTCAGGAATGCGTACGGTATGCTTATGACGAAAGCGTGTTGGGAAGGTTTGAAAAAAAGATTTCCGAACAGAAGATTCCTCATCCTATCTAGATCAGCCTATCCTGGGATTCAAAAATACGGAGGTGTTTGGACTGGTGATAATCATTCCTGGTGGGAGCACATACTCCAGGAGATGATAAACATTCAGAGTCTTTCGATCTGTGGTATTTTCTTCTGCGGCTTCGATGTTGGTGGGTTTGGAGGGGATGTAACACCGGAACTTCTTGTTCGATTCTACCAGCTGGGAGCTTTCACACCATTTTTCAGAAACCACTCGGCTATCGGAACGAAAAGGCAGGAACCCTGGGTTTTTGGGGAGTACTATGAGAATGTGATAAAGGAAATCATAAACTTGAGATATTCCTTGATTCCATATATCTATTCATCTTATATGCTCGGTATCATGAAAAATGTGCCCCTTGTCAGACCTCTTTTCTTTGAATTCCAGGACGATCCAGTTACACACACCATAGAAGATGAGTACATGTTCGGGCCTTCCATATTAGTAGCACCGATCTACAGATTCGGACAGGAAAAGAGAGTGGTATACCTTCCCAAGGTCAGATGGTTGTATATCCCGACGGGAGAGATAATGAAACCTGGTTGGAGGGTTGTTGACGCACCTCTCGAGGTTATACCGCTCTTTCAGAGAGAGGACACTGCGGTTGTGAAAATGGATCCTCAGAATTTCATTTTCGAGAAAGATTTGAAGAGGCTTTATTTCGATGTTTTCTTGAATGAAAGGGTTGAAATAGAGCTTTATGAAGATGATGGAGAGAGTTTTTCTTTTGAAGAAGGAGATTTTTCTTTAAGGAGGGTGTTGATCACAAGAGATAAGATCGAAGTAGAATCGTCTAGAGGAGGATACAAACCTCCGGTGAGAGAGTGGGTGTTCAAAATATTGGAGGTAGAGGGAAGAATAAGGGAAATATCGATATTGGTGGACGAACGGGATTTAAAGATCCCCTTACGTTGATCGTGATAACATCCATAGCCTTAGGACTGATCATACTCATATGCATACCATTTCCATTTTTGAACTTCATAGTCTCTCTGATATACAAACCCGTTAAGGAGAATCCATTCAACATCCTGCTACTGGGTCTGGATGAGGTCATAGAAGGAACTGTCAGAACCGATGCGATTTTGCTGGCCATAATAGATCATGTGGAAGGAAAGGTCGTACTATCGAGTATACCAAGAGACCTTATGGTAGATGGTTCCAAGATAAACTCCGTGTACGAAAGAAAGGGGATCGAAGCACTTGAGAATGTGGTGGAGGATTTAACGGGGTTGAAAATCAATCGGTTCGCTTTGGTGAACTACGACGTTTTCAAAATTCTTGGTGACGAGCTTGGCCCCATAGAAATCATGGTGAATGAGCCCATGTACTATCACGATTACGTTCAGAATCTAACCATAGATTTCAAACCAGGTGTCGTCTATCGAATGAAGGGAGACGAACTTTTGGCGTATATAAGATACAGAAAAAATGCGCTAGGAGATATTGGCAGGTTGGAAAGGCAGAAGGATGTTTTAAAGAAAATGTTTGAGAAAGCGAAAAATATGGATATCTTCAGATTGGGAAGATTGTATTCGAAGCTGAAGAAATTGATGAAGACAGATCTAGATCTTTCAGAAGTAATATATTTGTTCTCAAAAGTATCGAAAAACGGTCAAATGAGTTTCATCGGTTTTCCATACACTATAAACGACAGAGGAGAAGTGATCGTGGATAAGAAAAGACTGGGAAGATACAGAGATTCTCTCAAGGAACTGCCTGTATCAGGAATCAGAAAGAGTTACAGAATAGTGATACTGAACAATTCCACACTAAAAAACAGGGTTTTCGAAGCAAGGGTGAGATCTCGTTGGAGGAAGGTTATGGGATGGGAACCTGAAAAGGTCATTTGGGAGGACACCAAGATAAATATGAAGGGATCCCACGTTTTCGTGCTATCAAGAAGTATGGTAGACAAGGAAGCCATTCTTGGATTTCTCAAAAAGGTTTATCCTGAGGAAACGTTCAAAGTTCACATGGTTTCCTGGATGGAGGATATAGATGAGTATTATGAAATCATGGAAAAACTCTTCGAAAAGAGAATATACGTTGAAAGGCCTATAGATGCTTTGATTATCCTTGGAACCCTTGGAGGTGGGTGAGTGAAATACAAGAATCTTCACAGATGGGATCTTCAGCCGGAAGAGGCGATGGAGCTTCAGAGGAGATTAAAAAAGGAGGTTGTGTTAAAACCATTCAACGGAGAATTGAAATACGTTGCCGGTGCGGATCTCTCCTTTCCAGGTGAAAACGTAGGTCTTGCTGTAGTAGTTGTCCTGGAATTTCCTTCTCTCAGAATAAAAGAATTGGTTCATGAAAAAGGAAGCATAAATTTCCCCTATATACCGGGTCTTCTAGCTTTCAGGGAGGGCCCGCTGTTCTTGAAAGCATGGGAGAAGGTTAAAACAAAACCAGATGTCGTTTTCTTTGATGGTCAGGGGATAGCCCATCCCAGAGGCTTGGGTATAGCCTCTCATATGGGGTTGTTCTTGGAAATACCAACTGTCGGCGTTGCTAAATCAAGACTTTATGGAAAATACGAAAAACTTCCTCCCGAACAGGGATCCTTCTCCTATCTTCTAGATGATGGTGGTAGAACGATAGGAATCGTCTTTAGGTCGAGAGCGAATGTTTCACCGATTTTCATATCCCCGGGCCATCTCGTGGATGTCGAAAGTAGTTTTGAGCTCGTTAAAAAAGTCCTAATACCTGGAAAGAGAATTCCTGAGCCTACCAGAATGGCTCATTTGTACACCCAGAGGCTGAAGAGTTCTCTCTTTTGATGTTATAATCCTCCTGTGGATACAAAATGAGGGAAGTGAAAGGGTTGGATGGTCCGTGGAAAACCCTAGGGGAAACGTTGAAAAAGTTGAGGGAGGAGAAGGGAATAAGTCTTAGAGAACTCTCCCTCGCGATAAATGTGGATTACAAGAAGTTGGAGAGAATGGAGCGGGGGGATTTCAAAAACCTCGATGTTCCAGTGTACGTTAAAGGATACCTCAGAAGGTATGCTGATGTATTGGGTATAGATTCCACCGAATTGATCGAGATGTACGAAAAAGGTTTCGAGGTAACGAATGTTGAAACCGGGATGATTGAAGAGGAGAAAGAAGAGAGGAAGAAGAAAGCGGATCTCTCTCTTATTTTCGTGATAGCCGTACTCCTTGTCAATCTGATACTTCTCTACGTGGGATTGAAAGAGTTTTCATCTCTCATCAGGGAGCCCCTTGGTATCATCGAGAATCTCTCGGGTGATGTGATAAAGGTTAATGGCACTGATTTGAAACCGGGAGAGAGGATGGCTTTGAGTGAGGGAACATATAGGATAGAAGGCAACAAGGGGGAAGTGTTTGTAAGAACCAAGGGAAAATTGTGGAAGGTGAGGTTGAAGGATTTCGAGGTGAAGATTTCGTGGGAGAGATAAAGATACCAGATATGGTGAATTTGGTGATGTTCATATTCGCTTCCCACATAGATTACTGGTTTGGAGAGCTAAAACCTATTCTTGTGGGAGAATTCGGGCCTTTAGATTACGTATCTCCCAATTTGGATTTTGAAAAATACACTCTATATTACAGAGAAGAAATGGGGCAAGGTTTGATGGGAAAACTGGTGAGTTTCGAAAGGCTCATACACCCCTCCCAACTAGCGGATGTAAAGCTTGCAACCATGGACTTAGAGAAGAAGTTTTCAATCGAGGGAAAACGAAAAATTAATATAGATCCTGGATACATTCATCACACGCAATTCGTGCTGGCTTCCACAAAACACTGGGGTAACAGAATATACATAGGTAAGGGAATATACGCTGAAGTAACGCTCGTTTACATGAGGGGGAGTTTCCATCATCTGGATTTCACATATCCAAACTATCAAGAGAAAGAGTATAAAGAACATCTCGAGAAGATAAGGGAGATTTATCTGAGAAAAAGGAGGAGATTCCTTAAAGGATGAGAATCGGTATAAAGGTTCTTGGGTGTCCTAAAAATGAAGCAGATTGTGAAATCCTGGCTGGCATTTTAAAGAAAAGGGGTCATGAGATAGTCAAGAATGTTGAAGATGCTGACGTTGTGATATTGGATACATGCGCTTTCATAGAAGATGCGAAGCGAGAGTCCATATCTGAAATTTTTGAATTCGTGGATTACAAGCTATCTACAAAGCAAGATCTCAAACTGATAGTGAAGGGATGTTTGGTTCAAAGGTATGGAAGAATATTGAGAGAAGAAATACCGGAAGTAGATGGATGGTTCGGAGTGGTAGCACCTGAGAGGTTAGTTGAGGCCTTAGAAAGAGGAGAAGAATTCTTCGTTCCAACAACGCCAGAAGTTGTTTACAGTTTCTCTCATAGGTGTTCTCTCGACAACAGGCCTTACTCCTACATCAAGATATCCGATGGCTGCGACAGAGGTTGTACTTTCTGCTCCATACCGAAATTCAAGGGAAAATTCAGAAGTAGGAAGATTGAGGACATATTGAAGGAAGCAAGGTACTTGATTGAGTCCGGGAAAAAGGAGATAATACTGGTCGCTCAGGATACCACGGGATATGGCATCGATATATATGGAAACCAGGCTTTACCTGAACTTTTGAGGGGCCTGAATTCTCTAGAAGGAAAATTCTGGATCAGAGTTATGTACCTTCATCCAGATTTCTTGACACAGGATATAATAGAGACTATGTGTTCTCTGGAAAAAGTTGTGAAGTATTTTGACGTACCTATACAACACGCCAGTGATGAGATTCTTAGAAGAATGGGAAGAATGAAAAAATCTGAGGAATTGATGGAACTTTTTGAAAGGATAAGAAGAGCATGTCCAGATGCTGTTTTGAGAACAAGTGTGATAGTTGGTTTTCCAGGAGAGAGGGACGAAGATTTTGAGAAATTGATGGAATTTGTGGTGGATGTTGGATTCGATAAATTAGGAGTTTTTGTGTATTCAGATGAGGAAGGTACCGTAGCGCATGAATTCAGCGATAAAGTCGATAAAGAAGTGGCAGAGGAAAGGAAGGAGAGATTGTTATTAAAACAAGCGGATATATCCTTTGAAAAACTCAATAGATTTTTAGAGAAAGAATTCGTAGCTGTTCTGGAGGATAGGGAAAATGGTTTCATGATCGGCAGGACGTGGATGGATGCGCCTGAGATAGATGGGGTAATATATCTGAAGGGAAAAGGAAAAATTGGAGATCTCGTGAAGGTGCGTGTTGAAGAACATGATGAGTACGATATGAAAGGAGTCATACTATGCCAAACCTAGTGACTTACTCCAGGATCGTTCTGACAGTACCGATAGTCTTCCTTCTTAAGAATGAATGTTACTCCATCGCCCTGGTTATTTTTTTAATAGCAGCTTTTACAGACTACCTGGATGGGTACCTAGCGAGAAGGTTGAACAAGGTATCAGAAACTGGTAAGGTCATGGATCAAGTGGCCGACAAGATATTGGTGACTTCAGTTTTCTTAGCTTTGATGAGTGAGATCCCCTTATGGCTTATAGTGACTGTGATTATGAGAGACAGTTGGGTGAATGGACTAAGAATATTGAGCGCGAAGAAGGGAATAATAGTTCCTGCCAATATATGGGGAAAGGTGAAGACAGTTTTACAATTCGTTCTGATTTTAGCTATCATGGTCGAAAGAACCTTTGATTTGGATATGAGGATACCAGTGATCATCCTCGTGTTTCTAACGTTTCTGGCAACAGTGGTATCAGGTTTCATTTATACTTACCAGAATAGAAACGCCTTGGAGGGATGAGGTATGAGAACGTTTATAGCTATAGATGTAAACGATGAAGTAAAGAGGATATCTGAAGAAGTGATTGAGAAACTGATGAGAAGAGGGTTTAGAGCCAATTGGGTTACATCTGAGAATGTGCATCTAACTCTCTTTTTTCTTGGAGAGGTCCATCCAAGGAAAGTCGACGAAATATCAGAACACGTTTGTAAAAGATTAAGGGGATTCCCCTCCTTCTCTTTCACCGTGAAGGGTGTACATTTTTTCAGGAAGGGAAGATCTCCAAGAGTAATATGGCTTGGGGTTGAGCCATCGGAGAGCTTAATGAGACTGTACGATGAGATGAGATCTGAACTCTCCCAGCATGGTTTCGAGTTCGAGTCTTCCAACAGTTTCATACCTCATATCACGATCGGAAGGGTAAAACATCACCCTCAAAAGTGGGAAAAATTGATAGAGGATATCGTATACACACCTACTGTCGTCGCTGTGGACAATATAGTCGTTTACTCTTCCAGACTGACGCCGAAAGGTCCCATCTACAAATGGGTCTATAAATGTCATTTCGAAGGAGGTTTGACAAAGAATGAGTGAAGAGAAATTCAAGGTTCTTCAGAAAGCCATTGAGAGAATAGAATCTTCTTTTGGGAAGGGTTCCATAATGCTTTTGGGTGAGGAAGTACAGGTTCAGCCGGTAGAGGCCATATCCACAGGTTCTCTATCACTCGACATAGCAACGGGCGTTGGTGGTTATCCTCGAGGGAGGATAGTGGAAATATATGGGCCGGAAGCTAGTGGAAAGACAACACTCGCTCTTCATGCTATAGCTGAGGCTCAGAAAGCTGGTGGGGTGGCGGCGTTTGTCGATGCAGAACATGCTCTGGATCCAAACTATGCTCAGGCACTCGGAGTTGATTTGAAATCCCTTCTGATATCGCAACCAGATTATGGGGAACAGGCACTCGAAATCGTTGATGAGCTCGTCAGGAGTAACGTTGTTGACCTCATAGTGATAGATTCTGTGGCGGCATTGGTCCCAAGAGCTGAAATAGAAGGTGCGATGGGAGAGATGCAAGTTGGCCTTCAAGCAAGACTCATGTCCCAAGCTCTGCGAAAACTTGCAGGAAGTGTCAGCAAATCCAAAGCGATTGTGATATTCACCAATCAAATAAGGATGAAAATTGGAGTGTTCTTTGGAAGTCCTGAAACCACAACGGGAGGACTTGCTCTGAAATTCTATTCAACCATGAGAATAGAGGTCAGAAGGGGAGAATCCATAAAAGAGGGTAAAGACGTTATAGGAAACGAGGTACACGCTAAGGTCGTGAAAAACAAGGTCGCACCTCCTTTCAAAATCGCCAAATTTGACATAATATATGGCAAAGGGATCGCGAGAGAGAACGAGGTTTTGGATCTAGGGGTTCAAGATGGATTTATAAACAAAAAAGGAAGCTGGTACTATTACACGACTTTAGATGGTAAAGAACACACGCTTGGTCAGGGAAAGATCAATGCCAGCAGATTTTTAAGGGAAAATCCAGAGATACTCCAAGAGATCGAGAGGAGAATAAGGGAAGAACATGGTTTACCGATACCGAAAGAAGATTGATCCAGATTCTGAGAGCGATGCTTTTAAATATGCATCAAAGCTTTTCAAATACAGGATGCGTTCTGAAGCAGAGATGAAGAAAAGATTGCTGGAAAGAGGATTTTCGGAGGAATGCGTTCAAAGGGTCATGGAAAAGTTGAAAGAGAAAGGATTCGTGGATGATGAAAAATTCTCTTACCTTTTTGCATACGATGAATTAACCCTTAGGAATCATGGACCTAGGATCATAAAATCGAAGCTGAAAGCCTTGGGCGTAAACGAGGAAATCATTGAAAAGAGTTTGAAAAAGGTTCTGGAAGAAGTGGATCTTGAAGATGTAATAAAGAAACTACTGAAGAAAGCTTCGGAAAATCCCAGAGAATATCTTTTCAGAAGGGGTTTCGACCCAGGAATACTCAATGAGATAGATTACGGAGGTGAGTGAGCATGCTGTATGTTGCCGTAGGGATCGTGGGCGTTATTGCCTTCCTGTTTGGGTTTGCAATCGCCAATTTTAAGATAAAAAGGGATCTTTCAAAAGCTGAGAAGGATGCCAGATCCATTGTGGAAAAAGCGGAGAGAGAGGCTCAAGAATTAAGAAAAAAGGCGATAGTGGAAGGAAGAGAAGAAGTTCACAAGATGAGGGAGGAATTCGAGAAAGAGAAGAAAAAGAGGGAAGAAGAGCTCAGGATCCTTGAAGATCGACTGATGAAAAGAGAAGAGATGTTAACGAAGAGAGAAGAGGTGCTGGACAAGAAAGAGAGTCACATGGATGAATTGAAAGAAAGGCTGGAGAAGAAGGAGAAAGAGCTCGCTGAAAAGGAAGAGAAAGTTCAGAAAGAACTCACCAAACTCGCCGGTATGACGGTTGAAGAAGCAAGAGAGATAGTACTCCAAGAGGCACGAGAAAGGTACGAACACGATATAGCAAGGCTCTTCAAGGAAATCAAGGATAGATACGAGGAGGAGGCAGATAGGGAAGCTAAAAGAATAATATCGATAGCTGTTCAGAGGTACGCGGCGGATTACGTGAGTGATATCACGGTTTCAACGGTATCTTTGCCATCAGATGACATGAAAGGAAGGATAATAGGAAGGGAAGGAAGAAACATCAGAACGTTTGAGAAGATAACAGGAGTCGATCTCATCATAGACGATACACCGGAAGTGGTGGTTCTCTCGTGTTTTAACCCTATAAGGAGGGAGATAGCAAAGTTAACCCTCGAAAAGCTGATAGCCGATGGAAGAATACATCCGGCCAGGATTGAAGAGCTATATGAAAAATCCAAAGAAGAGATTGAGAAGATCATAAAAGAAGCGGGACAGGAAGCCACCTTCAGAGTGGGAGTCATGGGACTCCATCCTGAACTCGTAAAACTTCTGGGAAAGCTACGGTTCAGAACCAGCTATGGCCAGAACGTTCTGGAGCATTCCATAGAGGTCGCTCTTCTTGCAGCTCTAATGGCATCCGAACTCAATCTCGATGTTGAAAAAGTGAAGAGAGGAGCACTGCTCCACGACATAGGAAAAGCTGTGGATCATGAAGTAGAGGGTTCACATACAGTTATAGGAGCTGAACTTGCGAGAAGATATGGCGAGAAGGAAGACATCATAAACATGATTTTAAGCCATCACGGAGAGGTTGAACCGACGACACCAGAGGCGGTTTTGGTGGGTGCGGCAGATGCTCTTTCGGCTGCGAGACCTGGCGCAAGAAGAGAAACTCTTGAAAATTACATAAGAAGGTTGATGAAACTGGAAGAAATAGCGATGAAATTCAAATATGTGGAGAAAGCTTACGCTATTCAGGCAGGAAGGGAAGTCAGGGTGATAGTTGAGCCAGACAAGATAGATGATGCCATGGCAGATAAGCTGGCGTACGATATAGCAAAGAAAATTGAGGAGGAGCTGGAATATCCGGGTGTTCTCAAAGTAGTTGTCATAAGGGAAAAGAGAAGTGTGGCTTACGCTAAGTGATGGGGGAGTGTTCCCCCTTCTTTTTTCTCACCACGTCTTTGAGAAATCTTATCTCTTCCTCATTCATCCCACCTTTCCACCAGAAGGGAAGGATGGAGTTGTTCAAAAGTACAGGATCAACATCATCACTTATGATTCCATCGTTTACTAGCCTCTTCCAATCATCGGTTCCTGGTATGGGGGTATACTCATTCAGCGAAAAGCCAATTCCCTCATTTTCACATATCTCAATTGCTTTCAACACGTCTTCCAGCTTCTGACCCGGCATGTTGATCATTATGTAGGCTGATACCTCATTGGAAGTAAAACCGTATTTTCTTAGAATTCTTGCAGCGTGTATTATATCTTCATCAAACACCTTTCCACCGGTTTCTTCCTGAAGCTTTCCAGAGGTTTCATACCCCAGTTTTATTGTCTTGAAGTTTGCCTCTTTCATCAGACATGCGATTTCATCTGTTAAAAGCCTGGCATGTATTCCATTTGGAAGATGAAAATTCACTTTCATATCTTTCTTGATGATCAACTTCAAGATCTTCTTGAAGTTGTCTCTGTCTACGAGAATCGCGTCATCAAAGAACGCCACGTCTCTCACCTTGAAAACATCAACGTATTTCTCGATTGCTTCCACCACTCTCTCTGGAGATCTCCTCACGAATCTTTTCCACAATTTTGGAACCATACAGTAAGTACATCTGAAAGGGCATCCAAGGGTGGTTATGAAGACGAGGTACCCTACCCTATCATAGAGTTCGTACATGGGATCGTACTTTTCAAACCAATCTCGAGGAACTTCCTTCGCTTTCAATCCCACTTTTTCCAGAATACTGGGAAGATGTAGAGGTTCTGTCCAAGGGTATATAAGATCCGCCGGACTATTCCTGGCATGATCGGGTAGAATGTTGACGTAGACTCCTCCCAATACAACCGGTGCGTTCGTCCTTTCCTTTATGAAGGAGATGGTATCCCAAACACCAGGATACCAGTAAGTCATCATTGAGGTTATCATGACCAAATCCACTTCTCCAACTTCTTTTAACTTCCATTCGAGATACTCTGGAGGAGCACCATATCTTTTATACTTCCTTGGAATAGATCTCAGTTGAGGAGGTTTGCGAACGACCTCGCTGGGGAATTTCCCGGTTCCATACCTTTTGTCTTTGGGAACCCTGACGAACCTTGGGAGATCCGGATCGTGCCTGTTCAGAAGATCTATGAGAAAGACCTCATGGTCCATTTCTCGAAGAATTCTCCCAATGTAGAGAAGCCCTAAAGGTTTCAACCAGAAATCGTATGCAGCAAAATCATATATCCAAGGGTTCACTAACAGGATTCTGGACAAGCTCTTCTTCCTCCCTTCATCTTCATGAACCAGAACATACCTTTCAAGGTTAGATCTCCATCATGGACATCATGGATCACGTACTTAGCAATAAACTTCGATTGTCCCCCTGTTACCACTACCGGTATGTTTTTCCCGTACTCCCTTTTTATATCTTCTATCAAGCCATTTACAGCATGAGCTGATCCTTTTATAACACCTATCTGTATATTACTCTCTGTGTCCTTTCCAACGGTTTCGATTGGTGGCTTCAAATCCACGAGGGGAAGCTTGGCTGTACCTGTGAAGAGAGCGTGAACCATCGTGAGAAGCCCTGGCATGATGACACCTCCCTCATATGTCCCTTCTATGAGCAGGTCTATGGTTATTGCCGTTCCAAAGTCCAGTATTAAACAACTACTTCCGTGTTCATGATATGCTCCTATAACGTTGGCGACTCTATCGGCACCTATTTCACAAGGCGCTTTCACGTTCCATCTAATTACGCCATCTTCAGCTTCAACCCAGATAGGTTTTTTTTCGAAGTATTTTTCTGCGAACCTCTGTATTATGTGATTCAATGAAGGTACAACGGAACAAACAATAATGTTTTTAATGTCTTTCAGAGATATCTTCTCCTTTTCCATGAGCGGAATTATATGGGAGAATAACTCGTCTTCTGTTTCGTACTTCCCAGTCGAAAACCTCCATTTTTTGAATGTTTTTCCATCATCAGTCGTTCCAAAAACGGTGTGTGTGTTACCAACATCGATTAAAAGTATCATACTATTCCTCCCTTCTAAAAAATCAGAGCAAATTCATTACCCTTTCCAACATCACTTTTTAACTTTACATCTGTATTCAACCTTTCAACGAGTTCTCTGACTATCGAGAGGTCTATACCGTGTCCTTCTTCATCTTTGGAGAATCTTCCAAATCTCTGAAAGACTCTTCTTGTAAGAGCTTCTACTCCATACCCGGGATCATCGCATCCAGAATCACTATCTCTGGTCCTGCATCCTTGAATCTTATCGAACGTCATTACCACCACTCACAGTTTTCATATCATATCTCTCATAAGATAGTTCCAGAAAGCGAGCGATCTTCGTATTCAACGGCGAATACTTTCATCAAAATTATCACTTCCTGAACTATTTTATTCTGCTACGTTGGGTTTCAAAAATCAATGGAAAAAGTCTTTCAGGATATAAGAAAACACTGAAATGTTCGGTGGTATAATCTCCTCAAGGTTGGGCGTGGGCATCTGGCTCACATCTTGTTTTGTACTGGGAAGGTGGTTATTCGTGAGAATTCTGATAACGAACGATGATGGTGTAACTGCAGAAGGTCTCATATGCTTAGCAGATGCTCTTTCCGTTGATAACGAGGTTTTCGTCGTAGCGCCTGAATCTGAAAGGAGCGGCATGGGACATGCTATAACCTTGCACGTTCCTTTATGGATAAAAGAAGTAGATATGGGAAAGAGATACAGAATTTTTGCAACCACAGGAACACCAGCAGATAGCGTGAAACTAGGCTACGATGTGATAATGGATAAGAGAGTGGATCTTATCTTAAGTGGTGTGAACAGAGGACCTAATCTCGGAACAGATTTAATATACTCGGGAACTGTGTCAGGTGCACTTGAAGGGGCAATGCTCGGGATACCTTCCATCGCTGTATCAACCGCTAGTTGGAGTGAACCCAATTTCGAATCCGCAACAAAATTCGTGGTGGAATTCATAAGAAATTTTGATCTCAGTGTTATACCGGAATTTACAGCCTTGAATGTCAACGTTCCTGCGTTACCTTATGATGAGATAAAAGGTTGGAGGATAACAAGGCAGAGTAAGCGAAGATATAAAGACTATTTTGAGGCGAGAAAAGATCCTTTTGGAAATACGTATTACTGGATGCTGGGACATGTGATAGAAGATGATCCCGATGAAGAATCAGACTACGTTGTGGTGAAAAGGGGGTACATTTCAATAACACCGATATCGGCTTTTCTAACTGATTGGAGAATTTTTGAAAAGCTTAAGGAGGTGCTCGAAAGTGTACAGAATAAGGTTGTTAGGAGATCCAATACTTAGGAAAAAGTCGAAGAAAATCGAGGTGTTCGACGATGGTTTGAAAAAAATCGCCAGCAATATGCTTCAAACCATGTACGCTAACGATGGTGTTGGACTTGCGGCTCCTCAAGTGGGTTTCTCAATAAGGCTCTTCGTTATGGATGCCGGTGATAGGCCTAGAATCGTTGTCAATCCAGAGATATTGGAAATGAGTGAGGAAAAGCTGGAAGGAGAAGAGGGCTGTCTCAGCATACCGGACGTCTTCGAATACGTTGAAAGGAGCAAAAGCGTCAAAGTGAGATACTTTGATACCCTTGGAAACGTGCATGAAGAAACGCTGGAAGGATACCCTGCAAGAGTTTTCCAGCACGAATACGATCATCTAGAGGGCATACTCTTCATCGATAGATTGAATCCAGTAAAGAGAGTTCTTCTCAGAGGAAAATTGCTTGAAATAATAAAGAAATCGAGGGAGATTCTGAAACAAACGAGGTGATATTGTGAGAAGATTAATAACCTTGGCCGTGCTGTTCACGATAGTTTCAGTCTTTTCCATTTCCTTTTCCATTCCTGTTGATAGACCAAGATTAACATCCTCCTTTGGCGAATTCAGAGGATCTGGAAACAGAGGCCCTCACTTTCACATGGGAGTGGATCTCTCAACGGGTCTTGCTAGGGGAAAGCCCATATATTCTGCTGACAGAGGATGGCTGGTGAGAATAGAGATAGATGAGGATGATATATACGGAAACGTCGTGGTTCTGGAGCATGAGAATGACTACAGGACGATTTATGCCCATCTGAGTAGTTTTTCAAAAAAGCTGGAACAGATGGTGAAATCTTTGAAAGAGGAATTCGAGGACAAAAGGATTGTTGTAGAATTTCCTGAAGGAGAGGTTATTTTTGAAAAAGGGGAGATTGTTGGTTATTCAGGAGACACAGGAGAAGCTTCACAACCCCATTGTCACTTCGAAATAAGAAATCGTGAGGAAACCATCTCTTATAACCCAATGAAATTTCTTGAAATTCCAAGGCCATTGGATGAGGATATAGTGGTCAAAAAGATTTCTATAAACGGGAAAATCTGGGATTACGTTGAAGGGGCCGTTTACGAATTTTCGGGTGATTTTCCGAGATTGGAGGTAAACGCCTACGCGAAGGGATTCAACAATGTTCTCGGATTACAGGAAATAAGGTTTTACAAAGGTGATGAAGAGATATACAGGATCAGCTTCGATGAGATAACATGGGGTGAATTCAATAAGGTTTGGGGCATATACAGCAAAAAATCTATCGTTGATGGCTACAGGTATTCTGTATGGTACATTCTGTATCCGGAGGAGGCTTCCTCCCTTGTAAAAATAGATAAATTCCCTGACATCGGAAAATTTCCGGATTACGATGAGTACAGGATCGTTCTTGTGGATCCCTGGGGTGAAGAAAAAACGTTGAGATTCTATCTGAAAAGGAGGTGACGGAATGTTTTTCAGGAGGAAAAAGAAAAAACCCGAGGATCTTGAAAAAAATCCTTTCTATAGAGAAGGAGATACTCTTGTTGTTTACTTCAAATGCGATAAATGTGGAGAGGTTTTCAGAAGTCACTTGAGAATGGGTTATGACTTCATCTACAATTACGATAATCCTTCCGCTCCTTACAAAATAGATAAGTTGTATGTGGGTTCCAAATGCCCCAACAAAATACACCTTATGGCAGATTTCACCTCCTCATATAAACCGGTCTCATTCAGTCTGGAGGGTGGAACTTTTATAACGAAAGAAAGTTATGAGGAAGCTAAAGGAAATGAAAAATGATTTATGGTAGACTATATGACTCGATGGATCTAGAAAAAGGAGGGTGAGAGATGAGGAAACTGTTCACCAGCGAGAGCGTAACAGAAGGTCATCCCGATAAGATAGCGGATCAAATATCCGACGCTATACTGGACGCTATACTAGAACAGGATCCCAGGGCTCGTGTAGCTGTTGAAACCTTGGTTACAACAGGTATTGCCATAGTCGCAGGAGAGGTGACAACAAGGGCGTACGTCGAGATACCGGATATCGTCAGAAAAACCATCCTTGAGGTTGGATACACCAGGGCAAAATACGGTTTCGATGGTGAAACGTGTGCTGTCTTAACTTCCATTCACAGTCAATCACCCGATATAGCATTGGGAGTGGATAGAGCTCTGGAAGCTAAAACCGGGGAAATCTCTGTGGAAGACGAACTGGAACAACTTGGAGCAGGAGATCAAGGTATCATGTTTGGCTATGCAACCAACGAAACACCGGAGTACATGCCTTTGCCGATAATTCTTGCCCATAAACTTGCGATGAGATTGGCGGAGGTCAGGAAGAAAAAGATAGTTCCATTTTTAAGGCCCGATGGAAAAACGCAAGTAACAGTCGAGTATGAAGATGACAAACCTGTGAGAGTCAACACCGTTTTGATATCTGCCCAGCACGATCCAAATGTTTCCTATGAAGATCTGAGAGAAGCATTATTGGAACACGTCGTAAAACCTGTCATTCCTGAAAAATACTGGGATGATAACGTGAAAGTATTGATCAATCCCACCGGTAGATTCGTTCTTGGAGGTCCAATGGCCGATACGGGCCTTACGGGGAGGAAGATAATAGTCGATACTTACGGTGGATGGGTGCCTCACGGTGGGGGTGCCTTCAGCGGTAAAGATCCCACGAAAGTTGACAGATCCGCTCATTACATGGCCAGATACGTCGCCAAAAATGTCGTAGCCGCTGGACTTGCGGATAGATTTCTAATACAGCTCTCATACGCTATAGGTGTTGCAAAGCCTGTATCCATAATGATAAACACGTTTGGTACTTCGAGGGTAGATGAGGAAAAGCTCTTAAATGTTATAACTGAGATGTTCGATTTCAGACCAGGTGCTATAATAAAAAAGTTGAATCTTTTAAGGCCCATTTACAAGAAAACAGCTGTCTATGGGCATTTCGGAAGAAACGATGACGATTTCACCTGGGAGAAACTCGATTCAGTGGAAGAATTGAAGAAAGCTTTCAATATGTAAGGAGGGAAGAGAATGCCAAACATCAAATCTGCCGCGAAAAGAGTAAGACAGAGTGAGAAGAGGAGAATAAGAAACAAGATGTACAAGACCAGGTTTAAGAATGCTATCAAAAAAGTCCTGAAAGCGATAGAGGAAAAACAATCAAAAGAGAAAATAATGGAACTCGTGAAGGAAGCACAGAGCGCTTTAGACAAGGCGGTATCCAAAGGAGCCATCCATAAGAACCAGGCTTCAAGAAGGAAAGCTCGCCTCATGACGAGAGTGAATGCTTATTTAAAGTCACTTGAGGGATGACCCCTGATAGGGGTTGTCCCATTGATTCGAATATGGAGGGATAGATTTGGAGGAAATCCAGGAGCTCCTTGAAAAATCTGTTGATGTCTGGTATATATCTTTACCAGTGGGTGTTTTCCTCGTCTTGGCAGCAAAGTACGTTGAGAAATTAGCGATATTTCTTGCAGGATTCGTTTTAGGAGCGATTATGGTTTTCCCTTTGATTGAAAGATACGTTTATCCCTCTTTGAAGCTGGATCCTTCAAAAGTCGATCCAACAACCAGTACGATCGTAATGATCGTAGTTGGAATAATCACAGCAGCTGCATGCTATGCCTTCTATAGATCTTTCGTCTTCGTATTGGGAGCTTTATTAGGCTTTGCCATTTCGTATTACCTTTTAAACTTATTGTCGAATTTACTGAAATTAGGCGAAAGAATACCGATGGAATATCTTGGATGGGGAATAATGATCGCTTCCGTTGCTGTGGCTTTGCTTGGAGGATTAACAGCTCTGAAGAAGGAAACAGAGGTGGTGATGCTATTTTCCATAATAATAGGAGCGGCTTTAACATCGTTTGTTGCGCTTTCTCTACTATGGATTGGTTTGAGAATACATACACCTAAGGACGATTGGAAGTTTCTATTACCTTTTATCGTATCATTCCTGTTGTTAGTCTTTACAGGTATGAAAATAGGTGAGAGGAAAAGTAGCGGTGAATAGGAATGTATGAATTGTTCCTTGAGGATACCATAATCATTATAACATCCAAGGTAGATGGGGATATGGGAAGCATAGAGAATGTGAAAAATCTGTCGAGAAAATACGGCATGAAACCTGTCTGGATGAAGCAAACACATGGGAATGATGTTAAAATCGTCGATCAAGAAGGGGAGGTTCTTTCGGATGGTGTGTTCACGGGCAGAGAAGGTCTAATGCTGGTTGTTAGAGCTGCAGATTGTGTTCCCGTTGCTTTCATTGGCAAAAGGTATGTAGGTGTGATTCATGCTGGGTGGAAAGGCCTGAAATCAGGAATTATCGATAGCGCAGTAGAAATTTTTAAAAAAACTGGAGAAAAAGTGGGATATTCAAGAATTGTCATAGGACCACACATATGCGAGAATTGTTACGAAGTCGGGAAGGAGTTTCTGAAGATCTTTGATTCATCCTATATATCGTTGGATATGAAGTTCAACATGAAGAAGTGCATCATGGATATCCTGAAAAGAGAAGGATTCAGAAGGTTCATAGTGTTCAACGAATGTACCTTTGAAAACAAAGAGTATTTCTCCTATAGAAGAGGAGATACCGGTAGAAACAGCATGATAGTGGGAAAAATAAGGAAAGGAGGTGTGCCCCAAAAAGGGGGGAAAACATGGCTAGGAAGAAAATATTGGTAGTCGATGACGATCCAGCGATAATTGAACTTGTAGGTTACAACCTGAGCAAGGAAGGATACGAAGTGTTGAAAGCATATGATGCAGAGGAAGCTCTTAAGATCTCGCAAAGTGAAGATGTGGATATGTTCATAGTGGATATCATGCTCCCAGGAATGGATGGTTTTGATCTGGTAAGACGAATTAGGAGTATGGAAAGGTTCAGATCAACTCCTGTTATATTCCTGAGTGCTAAAGGGGAAGAATTCGACAAGGTTCTGGGATTGGAACTTGGAGCAGATGATTACATTACCAAGCCCTTCAGCGTACGAGAACTCCTTGCAAGAATAAAAGCCATTTTCAGACGAATGACCATGAGCGTGCAGGAGAAGGAAGAAAGACCCAAGAAAATCACAGCAAAGGACCTTGAAATAGATGTCGAAAGGTATGAGGTTAAGGTTAGGGGTAAGAAAGTCAATTTAACACCTTTGGAATTCGAGTTGTTAAGATTTCTGGCCGAGAATGAAGGTAAGGTGTTCAGCAGGGATGTCCTCTTGGATAAACTCTGGGGTTATGACTACTATGGGGATACGAGAACAGTAGATGTTCATATAAGGAGATTGAGAACGAAGATAGAAGAAGATCCTTCAAATCCCAAGTACATAATTACTGTAAGAGGCAAGGGATACAAGTTCAGAGATCCTGGGAAGGAAGATTAAGGAAAGATGAGTTTTTTAATTTTCGTCCTCGTTGCTGCATTTTTTTTGATATTTTCTCTCTATATAAAAGAGAGGAAAGCTTTTTTATTGTACAAGAAATTTTTCTCACACGTGTCTAAGCTGCTGGGAGAAAAGGAGCCAACACCGCCTCTTTATTTGGTGGAGAAATTGAAGAAACGATTTGAAAGTCTGGAGGAGGAAGTAAAAAGAGCTGAGAGAAGTAGGGATAACATTCTAACGATTCTGAATAATCTAACAGACCCCATATTCATCTTATCGAAAGATGGGGTAATAATCTTTGCAAACGATGCTGCAAAATCCATAACTAGAGAGAATGTCGTGAAAAGAAAGTTCTATGAGGTAGTGGAGGACTATTTCATAAATGAGATGGTCGATGAAGCTATAAAAACTCTTGAAACCCAGGTTGGAGATATTGTTCTCTATCTAAATCAAAAAAGGTATTTCCATGCTAAGGTGATACCTGTCTCTTTCAAAGACGGAGAGAGGATGTTCATAGTGATGCTGCACGATGTAACGAAAGAGAAGAAACTCGATGAGATGAGAAGAGAATTCGTTTCGAACGTATCGCACGAATTGAGAACGCCCTTAACCTCGATTCATGGTTTTGCAGAAACGCTACTTGAAGATGATTTGAGTGATAGAAACCTGGTAAAGAAATTCTTAAGGGTTATAGAGGAAGAATCAGCCAGAATGACCAGGTTAATAAATGATCTACTGGATCTTGAAAAGTTGGAGTCAGGTGAAGCAAAATTCCATTTCGAAGAGGTCGATCTCTGCGAGATTGTGGATTACATAAAGGGAATAATGATACCTCTAGCTGAGGAATATTCTGTACAGATGGAGACCAGCTGTGAGAACATCACAGTTTGGGGAGATCGGGATAGGATCATCCAAATGCTTCTGAACCTGGTAGATAACGCTGTTAAATACACTTCAACAAAAGATAAGGGAGAAAAGAAAGTGTGGATAAGGGTTAGAAAAGAAGGAAAAGAAGCGGTAATAGAAGTTGTGGACACAGGGCCAGGAATACCTCAAGAAGCGAAAAACAGAATCTTCGAAAGATTCTACAGGGTGGACAAAGCGCGCTCTAGAAAGATGGGGGGAACGGGGCTTGGTCTTTCGATCGTTAAGATGATAGTGGACAAACACGGCGGAAAAATAGAGGTGGAGAGTGAGGTTGGAAAAGGCACTCTCATGAGAATAAGGCTTCCTGTAAAGGAAGTGAAAGAATGAGGGTATATGACATAATATTGAAGAAAAGAAATGGGGAAAAACTCACTAGAGAGGAAATAGAGTACATGATAATGGGGTACGTGAAAGGAGAGATACCGGATTACCAGATGTCCGCTTTTCTGATGGCTATATATTTTCAACATCTCGATGAGGAAGAAACGTACTTTTTCACAGAAACGATGATGAGATCTGGTGAAACTCTTGACCTTTCATCCATTCCTGGAAAGAAGGTTGATAAGCATTCTACAGGTGGTGTGGGAGATAAGACGACACTCGTTGTTGCGCCCCTTGTTGCATCTTGTGGTGTTACCGTTGCCAAAATGTCCGGAAGGGCCTTAGGTCATACTGGTGGAACGATCGACAAGCTGGAATCCATACCAGGTTTCAGGACGTCCCTTTCTTTCGAAGAGTTCATAAGCAACGTGAAGAAACACGGTATAGCTGTTGTGGGACAGACGGGAGAATTGGTTCCAGCTGACAAGAAAATATACGCTTTGAGGGATGCAACAGCAACTGTGGATGAGGTATCCTTGATCGCTTCCAGCATCATGAGCAAGAAACTTGCTGGGGGAAGTGATGCTTTCGTCCTGGACGTGAAGTTTGGAAGCGGTGCTTTCATGAAATCCAAGGAAAAAGCAAAAGAGCTTGCCAAGATGATGGTGAATATTGGTAAACTTCACGGTAAGAGAACTGTGGCTATTCTGTCGAGCATGGATCAACCTCTGGGAAGAATGGTAGGGAATTCTCTTGAGGTTATCGAGGCGATAGAGGCTCTCAAAGGAAAAGGGCCAGAAGACTTAACAGAGCTTTCGTTGTGCCTGGCATCTTACATGTTGTACCTTGCCGGAGTCAGTGACTTGAAAGATGCGGAAAGAATCCTCAGGAGTAAGATAGAAAGCGGTGAAGCTCTTGAAAAATTTAGAGAGATGATCGAAGCACAGGGTGGTGATGCAAGAATCATAGAAGACCATTCCTTGTTACCAATCTCTAAGAATGTTGAAGAAGTTCTAAGCGACAAGGAAGGATTCGTTGAGAAAATGGACACCGAAAAGATAGGTGTCGCTTCCATGGTTCTGGGGGCTGGTAGGAAGAAGAAAGAGGACGAGATTGATCACAGTGTGGGTGTGGAGGTTTTGAAAAAACTGGGTGATAGAGTTTCAAAAGGTGAACCGTTGGTCAAACTCTATTGCTCTGAGAAAAGTGATGTGGAAACCGCTAAGAAGCTGATAAAAAGTGCTTATTCTATATCTGAACAGCCTCTGGAGGAGGAATTCAAGCTCATACACGAGGTGATAGAATGAAAAAAGCCCTTTTATGGTTATTGCTCTTATTATCCATCTGCGTTTTCCCTGCTTTGATACTGAAGGACGGTGTGGTTTACCATGTGGAGGATATCTTTCAGGATGGGGAGTATTACTTCCGTGTCGATGATTTATCTCCACTCGGTTTTAGATACGTCTCTGCGGAAGGAGTATATTACGTTATAGTACACGATCACGTATTTTACATTCATGACGACAAGATAGTGAAGGATTTCCTGGAAGAACTTTCTGAAAAAGCTATAAAAAGAAAAGGTGACCTGTTTTTACCTGCTTCCATCGTTACGAACCATACGGACTTTGCACTCTATAAAACGCCAGATGGGGTTCCCATTTTCTCCGATAGAATACCGATGCTCATGTCGGTGAAAAAGTACTTTGATAAGATTGAGATAGACTACGGCGGTACGATCGTTCCTGAAATGGTTAAGACCATCTCAGAGACGGGAAAACTTCGCATAATTATATCCCCCGTTTTGAAAGCTCCTCCTGTTTCTGAGGATGCTGTCGTATCTTTTGATGGTAACAAAATAACCTTGGATATAGATATAGGTCCCAATAGATTCCCTATGATAGATACTCAGTATGAGAAATCCAAACTGATCTTCAAAATGACGTTTGTTAAAGGATTCTTTGGCGAACAGAAGTTAGCGGATGGGGTCGTTTGGGAAAGGAGAATGGAGGGTTTTAAAGGTGAAAAACTGATCGTGAATTATCTGCATGTTGATCTCTCGAAAGCCAGAATATCACCGGTTTTAAGTGCAGGGGGTATAGGATCTTTGGAGAAGATAGATGATATGGCAAAAAGAGTGGGAGCTTTAGCTGGTGTCAACGCAAATTACTTTGATCCGGGAACGGGAATGCTAATAGGTTTGTTGATAATAGATGGAAAGATTCTCTCCAACATATACAGTAACAGACCCGTTTTCATAATAAGTGAGGATGGCTCTGCATATATAAGAAGAATCACCTTTGAAGTGGATGCTCAAATGAAGGATACTCTGTTTCTTGTTAAAGGAGTTAACACACTGGCCAAAGGGGAAGTGCTGCTCTTTACAGAAGAATTCGGCAGGAAAATCCCAAAAGAGAATGATAAAATCTATGTTCTGGTGAAGGATGGTGTCGTGATAGATAAGGAGTACAAAGAAAATCTTGGAAAAGGAGAAATGCTTTTTTCAATATCCAAAAAGTATAAAAACTACATCGATGACCTTCAGAAAGGTGATAGGGTGAGTGTGATTTTAAATACCGATTTTCCTCTCCCCATAAAGCATGCTGTAGAAGGAGGGCCTCTCCTTCTTCTCAACGGTTCACCGATACCCGATGCTTCTCTTGAGAAAAAGAGATATGGAGGTGGTATAGCCCTGTCGAGAGCCCCAAGAACTATAGCAGCGATCAAAGATAAGAAATTGAGTTTCATCGTGATTGAGGGTTACAACGATTTTTCAAGGGGACTGAACTATGATGAGATGGTGGACTTTCTCCTGTCGAAGGGTTATGAACATGCCATGTGCTTCGATGGTGGGAGCTCCGCTTCGATGGTCATAAGGGGTGAGATCGTGAACACAACTTATAAATCGGAAGCACCATCCGTCCCCGTTGGACTCATGGTGTGGGGCGAATCCGAACATTGATTGAAGAAGATGATAGATACTCTAGGAGGTGATTTGATGAAGAACGTGCCACTGGAGAAAAAGCGAACCATCGTTCTTGTCGGTCACAACAGTTCGGGGAAATCCATGCTACTCGCCTCAATGCTTTACAAGCTGGGAATACTTGACAGATTGAGTACTAAAGGTATCGACTATGACCCTGTTGAAGAGGAGAAAGGTGCGAGCTTCTCTTCGCACGTAGCGACTTTCGAATGGAAGGGTCATAGAGTAACTGTTGTAGATACCCCGGGATTCGGCGATTTCATAGGAGAGGTTATAAGCTCGGTCTTCATATCCGAAAATGTTATCTCTGTTGTCAACGCAACAGCTGGTGTTGAGATTCAGACAGAGAGAACGTGGGATATAGCGGAGAAGATGGGGAAGAACATCATGGTTTTCATAAATCAAATGGATAAGGAAAGAGCTTCATTTGAGAAATCTTTGAACAGTCTGAAAGAAGTTTTTTCCAAAAAATTCATTCCCATAACAGCCCCCATGGGGGAAGAAAGTGATTTCAAGGGAGTTGTAGATCTGGTAAGGCAGAAGACATACGTGTACTCCGAAAATGGTATCGAAGAAGCAGATATACCCGATGATTACAAGAATATGAGGATGACGATGATGGAAGACATTGTGGAACTCGATGATTCTCTGATGGAGAAGTATCTCGAAGGAGAGGAAATCTCTGCAGAAGAGCTTTTAGGTGCTCTTAAAAAAGGGTACAGAAGTGGTAATACAGTTCCAGTTTTCTGTGGGTCGGCGGAAAAGGGGATAGGAGTTGATCTGTTCTTAGATTACGTCGTTGAACTCGGTATCGATCCTTCCCAGGCTGAACCCTTTGAAGCGGAATTGGAAGGCGGAGAGAAAGTGAAGATAACTCCGAAAGAGGAGGAACCGTTCTGTGGATACATATTCAAGACGGTGGTCGATCCATTTGTTGGAAAACTGAGTTATGTGAAGGTAATATCGGGAAAATTGAAGAGTGGTGACAGCTTTGTGAACGTGAACAAGGACTCCTCAGAAAAAGTTGGACATGTTTACCTTGCCCTTTTGAAACAGCAGGTGGAGGTTGAAGAAGCCGGTGTTGGGGATATAATCGTTCTTCCCAAGCTTAAAGAGAGTGGAGTGGGGGATACCCTGACACATAAGGATAGAAGGGTTAAGATAGTGCAACCGGAATATCCCGAGCCGATGTACTCAAGATCCGTCAATCCAAAATCGAAAGCCGATATAGATAAAATAAGCAATGGACTCGCAAGGCTTTCCGATTCAGATCCCACTTTCGTTTGGGAATACGATGCTGAAACGGGCGAAACGGTGATATCTGGATTGGGTGCTATGCATCTTGAGGTGATGACAGAAAGGCTCAAGAAGATCTTCGGAGTCGATGTGGAGATAGGAAAGCCAAAGATCGCGTACAGAGAGACAATAACGAAGAAAGCCATCGCTGAGCACAAGCACAAGAAACAGACGGGAGGACACGGTCAATACGGGCATGTGAAAATAGAGCTTGAACCTCTACCAAGAGGAACGGGTTACGAATTCGTTGACAAAATAGTCGGTGGCGTGATACCGAAGAACTTCATCCCGTCTGTGGACAAAGGGATAAGAGAAGCTATGAAAAGGGGAGTTCTGGCAGGATATCCAGTGGTGGACGTCAAAGTCACTCTCTTTGATGGTTCATACCACGAGGTCGACTCGTCAGATATTTCCTTCCAAATAGCCGCTATTCAAGCTTTCAAGAAAGGGATGGAAGCTGCAAATCCTGTTATTTTAGAACCCATCATGGACGTTGAGGTCTTCGTACCGGATGACAATGCGGGAGACATTATGGGAGAGATCACGAGTAGAAGAGGAAGACCTCTTGGTATGGAGCCTGCTGGAAAGGGTGTGACCAAGATAAAGGCAGAAGTGCCGCTCGCTGAGATGCTTGATTTTTCAAACAAGCTCTCTTCTATAACAAGCGGCAGAGGATATTTTACTATGAGATTCCAAAGGTACGAAATCGTTCCTTCCAGCATACAGGAGAGGATAATAGAGGAGAGGAAAAGAGAACTCGAGCAACAGAGCAAATGAGGAGGGATTGTCTCCCTCCTCTTGCTTCATTTGGAGGGATGCTGAGTGATCAGTACGAAAAGGGGTGATGATGGAAAAACATATACCATAGATGGAGAGAGGGTTTTCAAAGACGACATAAGAATAGAATTCTATGGGGAATTGGATGAATTGATATCCTTCTTAGGATTCGTAAAGCATGAGATTCGTGATGAAGAGGGGGCAATTCTGGAGGATATTCAAAGAGATCTTTTCAGGATCTTCGGAAATCTCTCAAGCTCGAATGCTAAAAAGTTGGAGAGAGAGCATGTCGAGAGAATAACAGAACTGGTTGAGCGGTATGAGAAAAAGGTGAACATATCCGGTTTTGTCCTGCCGGGATCCACAAGAACCAGCGCTTTGTTGGATATTAGCAGAGCCATTGCAAGAAGAGTTGAGAGAAGGTTTGTAACACTCTTTAAAGAAAAGAAGGCAGACGATGTGGTGCTTGCTTATTTGAATCGTTTATCAGACTTATTTTTTGTGATGGCACGTTACCTTGAAAAAGAGGGGTTCAGGAGAGTGGAAAGCTCTGAGCGTTCATGAGGGTTGAAACCGAGGTGTCTTTATGAACGTGGGAATAGTTAATGTGAAACTGAGACTCTTCGGTGTAAACAGCTTGAAAGAAAAGAGGAGTATCACCAGAAGGCTGGTGAACGATATAAAGAGCAAATACAACGTCTCCATAGTGGAAACTGGAAGCAGAGATTCAAAACATTGGGCAGAGATAGGCATAGCCCTTGTTGCAAGAGACAAAGCTCACATAGAAAGGGTCATAGATTCCATAACAGGCTATATAGAAAGGACATTGGGAGTTGAGGTTGAGTTCTTGAGGAAAGAGGTGTGGTGATTTGATAGGGATAAAGAGGGTCATAGAAAATCTTGAGGAACTGGCATATCTTCTCCTCACAGATCACAGGAGAAGGCATCTTTTCTCAGTCCGCGATTTTTCTCTCATGTTAGCGGAAAAACACGATGTGGATCCAACAAAATGCGAGATAGCTGCTATCTCCCATGATCTCTTCAGGGATGTGGATCCTTTGAGGCTTTTGAAAATGGCAAAAGCGTATCGAATAGAGATGAATCACATAGAAAGAGTGCATCCTGTTTTGCTCCATGGAAAAGTGTCCGCGGGGTTTTTGCAGAGAAGGTTTGGTATAGAGGATGAAGAGATATTGTATGCTGTAGCCTATCACACATCGGGTCATGTGAGTTTCGATAAAATAGGGAAAATTCTTTTCGTTTCAGATTCCGTGGAGATGACCAGAGACTATCCAGGAGTTGAGGAGTTGAGACAAATAGCCATGGTGGATCTTGAGGAAGCTTTCTTTCAGGTTTTGAAGAACAAAATCACTTACGCTGTCAGAAAAGATTACCTGCTACTACCAGAAACCGTGGAGGTCTGGAACAAAGTTGTCTCCTTGAGGGGTGGTAAGCTTGAAGAAGAGGAGTAGTATCATCATAGCAGTTGTGGTGGTGGTTATTTCAATAGCACTGGGCGGGTATTTTCTGTACTTGAGGTCCTTCAAAATGTCTCAAGAATACAGGAACACTCCTTCTCACTTCCTGTTTGAGGTGAAGAAAGGAGATATATACTTTGTGAGGATAGATGATGAAAGCAGGATGGTGCACGTTGTGCGTTTTCCTCGCTTTTCTTTTGACCCGGTAACTAAAAGTTACATAGAATCCGACTATCCTGAAGAGAGTCTCAGGAAAGTTGAAAAGCTCCTGAATCTGGGGTCAAACGGATCCTTCTACGCTCTGGTGGATGAGGAATCGATAGATGATTTTTCCAAGGTGGTCCTGAAGAAAGAAATGAAGGACTTTGGGTGTCTTCTAAAAGCTCTTGCAAAAAGAAGCATGAATCCACTCGATATATTCAAAATTCATGAGTGGTTACGGAAGCTATCGACCGATACCAATTTGAACAGGTACTCCTTCTACAAGTTTTTATATGCCTTATCCAATTTTGGGGTTCGATATCACGAGGCTGTAGGAATAACAAAAAAACCGGTAGTTGTGAAAGTGGAAGGGAAGACGTTGAAAAGGATTTACCTCATACCTGAGAAGATAAAGGAATTGGGAAGGGAGATAGGAGAATGAGGATAAACCCTCTGGAAGATGGAGATCTGAAAAGTACAGGCGTTGAGGGAAAAAAGAAATTGTTGAAAAAATCGAAGGTGAAATCCTCGGAGAAAGCGTCGTTCTTCGATGTGCTGGAGGAAGCGGAAGCTGAGGAACTTGAAAAGAACCTATCCCTCCTTGTAGATGAGATCGTAGCCAGTGGGAACGAGCTTGTGAGATCTCCAACCCCTCAAAATCTCTCAAGATACAAAGAAGCCATCAAAAAATTTCTGAAATTGATCGAAAAAAAGCTCTATAAAATCTCTGGAAGAGTGGATACCTCTACAGGGACTCCTCGCCTTCACGTGATAGTTGAGAAGATCGATGAAAAATTGAAAGAGTTGGCCGAAGCGGTTTTCTCCTCCGAGAGAGTGTCCATAAACCTGGCTTCAAAAGTTGAGGAAATAAACGGTTTGATCCTTGACCTGTACAAGTGAGCACTCCTCTCTTCTTTTTTATCCCTGGGATATAATATTCCTCAGTGACGATCAAAAGCAGAAGGTGATCGCTTTGATGGAGGAAATCACCACAAGATTAAGGAATCTAATATCAAGATCGGAAGGATTGACAGTGATTCTTACAGGAACAAATATATCCCTACTCAGAAAGGTAGCAGAAAATGTACCAGAATTGGTGGAGAATATACCACCTCGTGTTTCCGATGTTATGATAGTCGATCCCAAAGGTGAGGATATCGGTATAAACGAAATAAGGGATATAGAAAATTTCCTAGCTTACAGTCCTGAAGTGTATGAAAGAAAATACGTCATCGTTCATGAATGTGAGAAGATGACGATACAATCTGCCAATGCTTTTTTGAAGACGTTGGAAGAACCTCCAAGATACGGTGTGATCATAATGGATACGAAGTACTGGTCCTATCTTCTGCCCACTATAAGAAGCAGGGGTGTGAAGGTGAACGTGCAGGTCCCTCAAAGTATTTTTGAAGATTTGAAAGAGAAGTTCAAGGAGCATTACAAGCTCG
>Ga0209410_1000110_pt1 | contig 33458 bp, 24 predicted proteins | sample Mar14436cmmetaG_FD_184135 | JGI IMG/M metagenome (GOLD analysis project Ga0209410, IMG submission 184135) | Marine hydrothermal vent microbial communities from Guaymas Basin, Gulf of California to study Microbial Dark Matter (Phase II) - Marker... ... | reverse complement strand
AGGGGATTGGTACTACACTGGAGATAAGGCGTACAAGGATGAGGATGGATATCTGTGGTTTGTTGGAAGGGCGGATGATGTGATAAAGAGCTCCGGATATAGAATTGGGCCATTCGAAGTGGAATCCGCTTTACAGGAGCATCCGGCTGTTGTAGAGTCTGCGGTAATAGGTGTACCAGATCCGGTAAGAGGAAACATAGTCAAGGCATTTGTCGTGCTCGCAGAGGGTTATGAGCCATCGGAAGAGCTGACAAAGGAATTGCAGGAGCATGTGAAGAAGGTTACTGCTCCGTACAAGTATCCGAGGGTGATAGAGTATGTCAAAGAGTTACCAAAAACACTGAGTGGAAAGATCAAGAGGGCAGAGCTGAGAAAGAGAGAACTCGAGAAACTCAGAGAAATGCAAAGGGTCCAGAGTTAGGGAAAACTCGTACCCTCTTTTTTTATTTTTCACGGATATTTGTTCTGTCAAAATTATCTCACGAATATCTCTTGCTGATGAGCATGGCTTTTCTGATGGTTAGCATCTCGAGTCCACGTGTTATCATCCAGTGATGTTTCTTTATCCCCTGAATTATACCCCAGAGGACGGTCATATCCTCCATGTCCATGCCATGCGCCGCGGTTGCAAGCCTGTTCCAATCCTCGTCTTTCCAGTTTGCATAGTAATGGGCTGTCTTGATAATTGATGGATGGAGGAATGGTGTCTTTCTTATTTTTCTATCATACTCTTTAAGAACCTCCGGATTTTCCTCTTCGAAAGATTTAATGATAATCTCCCCAGCGAGTTTACCGCTGTACAATGCTGGAAATATTCCTCCGCCGGTAGCTGGGTTTGTCAATCCGGCAGCATCCCCAACAACGAGGCAATTGTTCTCACTTCTGGTTTTGAAAACAAACTCAAATGGCAACAAACCACCGTTGGCGGATTTTCTCTTCTCTGGATCTATACCCATCTCATTGCAAAATTTTCTGAGTCTCGGCACAAGGTTAGATACTCTCCCACCGAGACCTATATTATATTCGTCTCCTCTGGGAAAAATCCAGATGTAACCTCCCTTCAACTCATAAGTATGCATGTAAAAGTACAGCCATTTATCATCTATACCCTTCACATGTTTTGCATCAAACTTGTACTGTACAGCTTTCCAGAAAGTTTTTCTTTCCAGCATGCCAAGTTGTGTTGCAACATTCGATAAAGGACCATCCGCAGCAACAACGATCTTCGCCTCGAAATCGCCTTTATTCGTCTTTATGATGTACCTGTCTCCTCTTCTTTCAACGCGTTCTGCTTTAGTTTCAGTATGCAGTTCAGCACCATCATCGACAGCCTTTTCAACCAGACTCTTATCAAAAAGATGCCTGTCTACATTGTATCTCTTCTCTGTGCAGTAAAAGAACTTTCCATTTGGAGCAACAATCTTGACGCCTTTCACGGCATTTTTTATCCATCTATCATCCTTCTCGATACCAACTGTATTGAGACAAAATTCCGATACGCTTTCGGCACACTGCACAGGATAGCCAACTTCCTTCTTTATCTCGATAATCGCAACAGAGTATCCCGAGCTCGCTATCGTTTTTGCAGCCATCCCGCCAGCCGGACCGGCACCGATGATGAGAACATCAAACATGCTTCACTCCTCTTCCGGTTGATTTTTATAAATAAAAGAGGGTGGTGTATCTTAAAGTTTTGTGTGCATGATCGATTACTCGGGAGGATATCCTCCTATCATCAAGCTTGGGTCGCCTAAGAGAGTCCACTGCTCCACCGTCTTCGTATGACCCGCCTCAAAATCTTCCATGTTGAAATGGTTTATGTAACTCACGATTGCTTGAGAGTATGCCTGTCCGAGAACATGGAGGTTGTTCTCTCCGTACTGTCTGAAGAACTCTATGGTTATCCATGAGTCTCCTCCTCCCACGTTGGCATTTTCGCCGGGCATTCCGTAGCCAAGACCCGTGTTACCGATGGCTGCGATCGCTCCTCCGTGCGGGTTTCTTACGAGTCTCCAGTTAAAGCACTCTGGAGTGGGTTTACCAAATGTCCACATGTATACCTTCGGAAGGAATTTGAAGAGATATGGCAGTAGATCATACATACATAGGAGAGCGGATACATTGAACATGCTTGTGTGACAACCTCCTACTACTGCCACGGGGAGTTTTTCACCATTTGACAGAGAATCTATCGGGAAGAATGGTCGTTTGTAACTCACCACACTTAATCCAACAACCTGTCCGCTCAGCCTGTTTCCCGGTATCCCGGGATAATGATCAGCCCACACGTTTGGACTGCCGTGACCTGAGATAAAGAAGAATCCAGCACCCTTGTTAAGTGCGTTCACGACATCATTTATTCCCCTCAACTTCCCATTTGATGCCCACAGGATTTCTCTTTCAAAATCTTTTGGCATGTAATAAAGGGCTCCCCCTCTGTAGAGAAGGGGTTTCTCTCCGGTGGTCCATTCACCCTCATAGTACATTCTCGTGTCATTCCTCCACGCAGAGAATACAACCTTTCCATCGCTATCCGTCACCCAGACATGGAAGTTTGTGGTGTATCCATATGGTCTGGGATCATATGACTTCCCTCTTATTGTGAATACTCCATTCTTATAACTTATATCGGCCCAGTGGAATATATCGTTACAGTACGCCTCCCTCTCGCCCGGCGTGTATGTGTAATCATTATAACCGAGATTATCCCCCGGAGATATGGTGACAATCGTTGCTATTGGCGGAGCGGGGTATCCATCTTTCAGAGCGGGATTTTTATTATCGTCATGCTTGAAAGTGAGTTTCGTTTCTCTTGATCTGTCGATCGTGAAATTTATGATCTCTATGGGTCCGGCTGTACCATTGATATTGAAGCTCTGGGCGTGCAGGGTGTATTCTCCATCCGGTAGATTTTTCGTATCCCATGTTATATTCAAATCATACTGGTCGAGAAAACCATCTCCAGATACCGCGATTATCCTCTTGAACCAGTTCTTTCCATAGGCGTTATTCTCGTAGTTTATTATCTTGTTCACGACGGTCTCAACCTCTTTAATGTTCCTGCAGGCCAGCCTTCCGAGCATCACATCTGGACAGAGATCTATGAAGGTGTCGTTCTCGATATTATCCCTACCCCATGCGGAGAAGATGCCATCGCCATTTGGATCCCAGTCCTCAAATTCACCGCCCTCTTTATAGATATCTGCATAGTAAAGATCGCTGATAAAACCGGGATCAAAAAGATTCTCACTGAGAGGGAACTTCGGTTTATCTCGCAGATTGGTATATCTAACGGGTAGATGCCAGCCACTGGAACCTTCGTTCACGTTGTCTTTTGGTTTTGCATAAATCATTGATTTCAGACCGCCAACGAGAAGAACGTATTTTATTCCATACTTCTCAACCGCACTCTTTATGAACAATTTTATCTTCTCTGGTTTATCTCGCCCTTTGCTGTACTCACTGTATATATCTTCCAAGGGTTTGAAGAATGTTTTTACACCATGCTCATTTTTATGGGCGACGAGTTTCTGGAGAGGTTTTTCAAACTCCTTTGGGGCGATTATGACCATATCATAGGTTGGGTTTTCTGGGAATGGCAGTTTCTCCGAAGAAAGTCTGTAGATTATTTTAACCTCCGCTCTATCGGATATATAGAGTGTATCTTGGGACTCTGAGTATTTAACCGGATACCAGTGAATGCTCACAAAAGTGACTCTGCTCATATTTGCATTCATACCAACGCTTACTCTATAGTAGAAATCCTTGGCCGGATAGAGGTCGGCGGGGGGATACGAAGATATGGCATCCAAGGGTTCATAGTTAGCTTCCAGGGTTACGTTTTCAACGATCACTCCGAAAGGCAACTCCACAACCCTGACTATTTTGGGCAATCTCGGTTTATCTGGATTTATCAGAAATGTTGACACATTCTTTATGGCGACCGCTATCTTTCCGTACCATGGTCTCTCCACGATTATATTTGAGGGGTCAACCGTGAGGGTAAAAGTAAAGCTTTCTTCTGTTTCGCCCCTTGAGACGTGCAAAAAGATTGGCATCGCCATCATGACCACGATCGCAAGTACAAGTATATGGCTCCCGGCTTCTCCCATCAAAGACACCCCTTCGATGTGTTGGATGTGCCGTAAAATTATGTATGATTTGTGGACTTAAAAATTTTATTGAATTTTACAGATTAAAAACTGCCTTGGCTGGAGTCATCATGTTTAAATATCGTTTCATCGATTTTCACCTATGCAAAAGAGTAGCAGTATGGAGAGAATTTTATTGTGGGCGGAGAACATCGTGGGGAAAATTGAGAGAGAAAGATTGAACATATTGACCCTGTTCATATGGATATTTGTTCTCTCGTTTATGCGAACGTGGATAGAGGCTTGTCTTTTCAACTATCCATATGCCGAACTCAGTTACAAATACATATTCAATTATGCCCATATCATTTTCTTTTACTTCGCCGCCTATCTGATGGGTGTGGTCGTTCTGAAGTTCTTTTCAAAGGAAAAATTGATGAAGGTCGCAAATCTCAGTGCATGGGGCTTTGCTATCATCCTCCTACCACCTTTTCTGGATAAGTTTGTATTTCATACGAGCACATACAGATACGTGGCTTCCGTCCAGCAGTTTATAGAAGGTTATACCTCCTTTTTCCTCAGGCTTGGGGATGTTGGAGGGTACGGTCTCTTTGTAGAAATAATGACCATTCTCATCCTTTCCAGCACCTACGTTTTTATCAAAAGAAGATCGATACCAGTGGCGCTGGCTAATTTCTTTGTACTCTACACACTCATACTCATAATTGGTACGCCCAGGCTGGACCCGATTCTGGCGATGTGGTCTCCGGAATCTGAGAACATAGTTGTTCCAGGGCACGCGAGGGTGGCCGGCGGCCTCCTCCAGCCGGTGTTCTTCCTGCACTTTCTCATAATATGTATAATTCTTGCCCTCATAGCCGGAGAGCTTTCGAAGAAGGGTTTCGCGTTCAGATTTCTTAAAACCGTGAGATTGCCACAGGTTGCTCATGGCATACTTATGGTGATTATAGGAATTATCGTCGCGGGACATCTGGATATAAATCTCATGAATCTAGCCGATCCTTCACAAACTGGAAACATAGGCATGGCTGGTCTGAGTATGTTTCTTGTTGTCTTTATGTGGGTTTATACGGCAATAATAAACGATATTTATGACATCGAAATAGATAGGGTTACAAATAGGGATAGAATCATTGCATCGGGTTTATTGACGGAGAAACAAGCTCTCCATATAGCAATAATATGTGCCGTAATCTCGGTATGGCTGGCCATTATGCTGAGCGTATATGCCCTTGCACTCGCTCTCGTGGCTCTCGCGATGGGAACAATTTATTCTGTTCCCCCAATAAGATTTAGAAATACAGTTTTCTCGACAACTTTTATAGGCATAGGCTCCGCAATCGCATACTTCATAGGATACATGACACCGAGATACATTCAGATCGGAACGATGCCACCCTTTGAGTTCGTGAAGATTTTACCATCAGCCATAACTCCAGAAGGTATCGGTATAGGTATCCTTATTGCTATATTGCTGTCCATAGGTCCTCTCGTCACCGATCTAAAGGATTACGAAAGTGAAAAGAAACTTGGTATAAGGAGTATTTATACCATATATGGCAAAGACAAAGGTGTAACAATTGTGTCCATTCTCCTCTTTATTTCATTTATTTCTCTTCTTATTCTATTCCGCACCGCGCTAGATATTGTGATATTTGTGGTATTTGGTCTGACTGCTTCATACCTCTTCAAGAAATATGAGATAACCAAGGGCATCTTTCTTCTGTATTTCCCTGTGCTCATATACTGTCTTGCCAGATGGATAGGTTTAATCTAATTGATTAAATAAAAATATTTAAAAATACCGGATTGATGATAACACCATAATGACGGAAAAACGCAGTAAAATAAAAGCCTTCCTCGAGATCAGCAGAGCTAAACTTCTGCTGGGGAGTCTCGGTTTACCTCTTGCAGGTCTCCTCCTTGGTGCCGGGAATATCAACGAATTTATGAATCTGAAATCTCTGCTTTATGTTCTTCTCCATTACAGCATCATAGTGCCCGCATGCCATCTAAACTGCCTTTGTGATTACAACGTCGATAGAAAATACAAAAGATATATGAGTGAAAGTGTTGATATTCTTGGTAAAAGACTCATCAAGGTACTTATTGTTGTGGAGTTTTCTATCGCCGTTCTCATTATCTTGTACTTTGTGACCCTGGGCAGAATTGTAACATCTGTGTGCGGTGTGTTCGGGATTATCTCTGCAATAACGTATTCTGCGGAACCTTTCAGAATCAAAAAAAGAGGGTTTCTCAGTCCATTTCCAGTCATGATAGGCATGTACACCCTCTCCCCCCTTGGTGGATGGTTTGTGTTCAGAGATGGCATCGATCTTCCTTTCATAATGTTCATAGTCGGCTATGCACTGATGAACGAGGGTTTTACGCTGGTAAATACATGCGAGGATTACTCGGAGGATAAAGCAGAGGGTATAAAAACATGGGCTCATGTATTTGGTCTAAAGAGAACTTTACAGATATCCGCTATCTTTTCTTTTTGCGGATTGCTTTCTATAATGTACCTGGGTTACAAGATATACCTCTCTTTCGATGGTTTAAAAGATATGCCTGATGCAATTTTACTGATTCTATCAGCGATTCTCGTGTTAAAGGCCGCTTTCGAGGTTAATGATGTTAGAAAAGGAGAGAATCTCGAACAGAGAGCAAAACTTTACGGGAAGAAACTCGTGAGATGGTTCGTTTCCACAAGGTATCCAATGGTTCTCACAGCCCTCCTTGTACCTTTGTAAGTTTAATGCCGAGATCAATCTAAATCACACACCCTGTTCAATGACTTCCACCACCGCTTTTATCTTATCGGTAAGCTCACCGTCGCTTACTGTGAGAGTCACGGTATACCTCCGCCGGGGTGTATGAATGTTCTACGGACATTCCATGAGCATTTGTTCCATCCCCAAAATTCCAGGTACAGTTCAGCTCATCATTATCCGGATCAAATGATAGAGATGCATCAAATGTTACCGTCTCGTTTGCCCCTAGGATGATGCGTTGATTTCTACACACAGTTCTCCTTTTTCTTTCTCCTGTGTATTGACACAATCCCCACCATGATGGAGATGGTAACCGATGCCACGGTGCAAAGAATCATAACCTCATTCATCCGATACACATACTATTATCAAAAAGAGACTAATAAATTTGTATCATCGGGAATCCATACAAAATATAAAAGATAGGGAGGGGATACTCTGCCGGTCTACAGGAGACCGAAGCAGAATATCTTGAACTCCGTACTCGCTGTCGCATCGTTTCCTGCCTTGTCAACCGCTCTTACTGTCACCGTCTTCATGCCGAATGCTCTCTTGGAGTACGTGTACTCATATGGCGCTGTGTAGTCTGCAACTGTTACGTTGTCAATTGTGAACTCTACCCTGTCAATGCCCGATGCCGTATCGCTTGCCTCTGCAACGATCGTTATCTTGCCGATGCAGAGCGTTACGTTGCTGAAGATTCTGTTCATGATCTTATTGCCGAAGAGATAGAGCGCTCCCGCTTCTGGCTGTGTGATCTCTACCGTTGGTGGCGTTGTATCGACGACCACTTCTCTGGTGTGGTGTGTCTCCTCATTTCCTGCGAAGTCGACCGACCAGTACTCTACCGTGTGTACTCCCTCTGGCACTGTGAATGGACCGGTTGCATTGTCTGGATCAACAGCAGACCAGTAGATCTGGGTTGCTCCGCCATCGATTCTGTAGTAGATTTCCTTGACACCGGACACCAACTGGTCCGGTACAACCGGATCGTATGCGGAGAGATACACGGTGTTGCCCTCGACACATATCGATGTCACCGGTGGTGTCTCATCAACGAATATCTGTTTCTTGAAGTGCAGTTCGAAGCAGTCTATGTACCATCCTTCACCGACCCACGGAGCGGGTGCGTAGTCTGCACCCATGTTGGTGAACCTGAATCTCAGTATGATGTGGTTCGGTATGTATCTGTCGAGGTTGATCTTCTCGTAGATCCATCCATCTGAGGTCAGGCGGTATATCCTCAGTGTGTGCCATGTGAGACCATAGTCGGTTGATATCTCAACATATCCCTGTGCCATGTAGACCCAGTTGTACGTATCGGACCACTGATCGTAGTAGTATCCACCTGCAAGGTCGTACCATGTTGCATACTCGATGTCCACACTCAGATAGTCCTGACCAATTGCATCCTCTGTCAGATCGAGTTCTATGTAGAGCGCATCGTCGAGTTTGACATTCGGATATGTGCCAAGCTCCTCGTCACCACACCACCATGCCTTGTTGTCGGTATCGCTGTTCGGACAGTCGTAGTATCTCCTGTCGGTGAGAGTCCACCAGTCTCCACCAACGAACCACTCGGTGTCCCAGTTGTCTGCACCGCTCTCCATGTCATCGAAGAATACATTGATTGGTGTTGGGTCCTCCGGCGTATAGGTGATTGCGACATCATCGATGTAGAAGTAATCGACATTGTAGCTGTTTCCATCGAAATAGAATCTTATATAGGTAGTTGTACCACACAGACTGCTAGGTATGGTGAAGTGGATTATTGTTGGACCAACATTACCGCCGGGGTTGTAGTAGCTCCATACTGGTGTCCATGTTGATGCATCATTACTTGCCTCAACGCCGATCTCGTAGCCTCCTGAGAAGTCATCTACGTACAGCTTGAATTCACCCTGTATTTCATCGAATCCGGATGCATCGAATGCTGGCGACTGTATCCAAGATTTTCCGTAGAAGGTTGGGCTCCATGAGAATTCCAGTTCTGGTGGGGCTCCTCCAGCGTAGCTTGTCTCTGATATAAGCCAGTTGTCTGGATGGTCTGGATCAACGGTCCACGAACCGATTCCACCGCTCCAGTCCTCTGTGAGAAATACCCTGCCTGGAATCACCGATATATTTACATCATCGATGTACCATCCATTGCCCTCTTCATATCCATCTGAGAAGAATCTGAATTTGATCTGGAAGTTCGCTGTGAAAGCCTCTGGTGGAAGATCTATACTTACGCTTTCCTCATGCCAGTCTGCAAATCCAGTATAGGCAGCAACCCTATGCCAGTGTGTACCGTCAGCGCTCCAGTAGACGGCACCATAATCACCGCTCTTGATATCATAGTATGTATCAAATGTCAGTAGCACTCCTTTGCAGGAGTCTGCGTATGGACTCAGGTCAATTGGCTTGAGTATCAAACTGTCATCCATCCACTCCACGTATGTGCCGAGCGTATCGTTACCGCACCACCAGTACTGATCCTCGGGTGGCTCTCCAGCCTTGGACTTCTTCGAAACGATGTGCCACATGCTCTCCTGTTCGGTCTCGGTCAGGTCCTCGGTCTCCCATGTTATATCCGTCCAGGTTGACGTAACCCTCGTGTATGTGCATGTGGTATCGTTCTGAGGTATCTCATCCTTGTCGAGAGCGGTTACACCGCACACGCAATAGTCACAGTATGTAGATACATTTGCCCATGTGAACGTGAGCGTTGCCTCGTCGCCTGGGTTGAGATATGGCGCTGTCTTGGTATCTACAACCACACCATCGTTCTCGCAGTATGTCTTTATTATCCTGACATCATCGATGAACAGTCCAGAGAATGACTTCACTTCTCCGTTGAGTATGTACTCGTCATCGTTTGTCACGAGAACGAAACCAATCTGACACTTGTGCTCCTTGAAGAACTGCGGGAACGTGGAGTGAATCTCATCCATCGTCTGTATGAGGTCGAGTGTGTAAGCACCTGGGTATGCACCGGATTCAGTTGGACTGCCCCACTTGCCATCGTTGTGACCGAGTACTACATATCCAAACCCGCTACCCGGCGCTGCGAAGAATATCCATCCTGGATTCTCGGGATCCCACAGTATGACCGACCAGAAGTCGGGTGCTCCCACCCATCCAAGTGGGTTAACGGGTGGCAGTGGCTCGTCGACGGATGAACCAACCTGCTCGCTAAGTGCCCACTTTGCAGCGAACTCAAGGATACCAGACCTTACATTCTCACCCGTGAAGTCAAGGACTTTGTTGTAAAGTGCCATCTGGAAGGAGTAGGGCTTTACGGTTGGGAATTCGCAATAGTCTGTTGCAAACAGCAAGCTGTGTGTACCCTCATAGGCATCACACGTTGTCACTTGCAACGTGAAGTTGGACCCGGGTATATAGTAAGCATCCCAATTGGCGCCTCCATCTTCGAATCCCTGGTGGTCAATATCTGCGAGCTGCTTGCGGACCTCCAAGTTGACGGGGAATCCAGCCTCCGGGAACGTACCAACGTTCTTTATGGTTACATCGTAGGTTCCGTCCTCTCCCTTCTCAATGCGCTCCGGTCCGGTTATGTCTATTGCAGCAACATCGTGGATGTCCTTTATAATGAGCCAGACCACATCACAGTTGTTGTCTGGATCGACATCACAGTTCGCAGGATCAAACACCTGTCCACATACCTCTATCTTGTAAACAACGTTCTCCTCGGGTGTCCATTCTACCGGGAATTCAGCGTATACGCCATCGTACTCCTGTCCCTCTACATTGACTATCAGGTGTCCCTGCCATACGATCTTGTAGGATGGTGGCTCGGTCCTCTCGAACTTGACATCATCGATGTACCATCCTTCATACTGCATGTGTGGGTCGGATGTCCATATGAATTTGATGAGCATCTGATCCGTGAGCTCTATCGGCACAACGAAATCGACCTCACTCAGCATGTAGTCCGGGAATGCGGGACCGAGACCGATCTTCGTCTCTCTCCAGTTGTTCTGATATGCGATAAAGTCGCTTGGCTCCACGTAATACCACGTTGCTCCATTGTCGTTACTTATCGCTATCGTACCATAGTCGGTTGGTACGATATAACCCTCGTCATCCACGTAGTACTCTCCCTGACACCAGTCCCAGAATGAGAGTATACCATACTCCGCTCCGTCGAGGTTTGCGGGAACCGCAAGTATGAGCTCATCCGGTCCACTATCTGCTGCATGCCCGAGATACGTATCTGGCTCTCCGGGACCTCTGTCCGCACCGGCGGTACATCTGAAGCTGTGGTTTCCGGAATGGGCTCTCTTATCGGAGACCGTCCAGCTGTCTCCATCACCGTTGTCGACAACCGTCCAGTTGAGAGATACATTCCCCTCGATGTCATCATACAGAGCTGTAGATGTTGGACCGGGTATCTCCTCGTAAACATCGGCGAATATCTTCGCCTCGTTTATCGGAACTGGTCCAAAGTTGTAGTATGTTATGTTTATTACCTTTGGCATGCTGTTGACCCTACCCTGCGGACTGTTGATCTCTACCGCGAAGTCGCATCCCTCGCTCGGTGGAGTCCATCCTTCACTGATACCCGCCCTTATATGGACGTTACCATAGGTACTCGCTTCGTCTATCCAGTCTACCCATCCACCTCCATCGATGTTGTATCTCAGGAAGTGGCTCTTTCCAGGTATGCCCACGCCATTTGGATAATCGATACCTACAACGAATTCATTTGCACCCACATAGTACATTACGCCAATCCAGTACGTCTTGCTCGGATCTATCTCGAGCTCTGGGGTAACTGCCACTTCTCTCCATCCGGGCACGTTGTCTCCGGTATCGAATGGCATCGCACGGATTGCATCCGTGTCACCTGGTCCTGGAGGTGTATCTCCCTCATAGATGTAGACCACTCCGCTGTGCGGACCACCCGGGACTGTGCCTCCATAGTTGAAGCCACTGTAGTAGAATTTGACGGTATCTAAGATTATTTTCGACCATCCGGTGTAGGGAGCCCACTCGTCTGGTGTTATCTTTATTGCTCCTTCGATCATGTTATTGGTGCCTCCCGTGAGACCCCATCCATACTGGAAGTAGTCTATGTCGTAGTATATCCAAGCATCCGATAGCTCATTTAACGTCGATCCCTTCCCGCCTTGACCGGGTATCTGTACATACGGCGTTCCGACTCTCATTACCTTTGGTCCCATTTGCTGAGAAGGTGGTGCGTAGTCAATGCCCAGGTCCAGGATCTTTTTCTTTGGTGCCGCTGGTTGGTTGTCTGCGGTTGCGGTCAGTGGTATCGCCGGTAGCGCCATCACCGCTACCAGTAGAAGAACAACTGCGCTTTTCCAAACACCTCTATGCTTCATATTCTTTTACCTCCTTCTCCTGTCTACAATTAATGTAATATGTTCGTAGTATATAAATTTTTTCTTGAGCTTTAAATAAAAAAGTGGCTATCTGATGGGCATGTAAATCGGTCATATACCGGGTTGATTTTTTATCGTAATTGCAGAGAAAAAAATAGTTGTAAAATATAAAAATTAAAAAGGGATGTGGATGTCAAAGTCACGGTATTATATTGAAGTTGAAGATCGTTACTCCAACCGTTGTGCTGTCGCTTCTTCCCGCGGTATCGATTGCTTTGACTGTAATTTCATGGTAGAAGAGAGCGGTTTCATCCCACTCCCAGCTGAATACACCGTTCTTACCGTGGTTTGTAACGTTCATCAGGTCTCCATCTATGTAGAATCTCACCTCCTTAACGGGTACAGTGGAGTTAACCTTCGCTTCCACGGTTATATGACCTATAATGAATATGTTGTTTCTGAAGAATCTTGCCTTTGGCACATCGAAGAAGTATATAAAGCCCATCTTTGGTTTGATTATCTCGACCTTTGGACCCGGACCGGTCACGCGCGCGATACAGAATGTACTATCTGATGTGTCATTGCCGATGTTTCCAGCGTTATCCCTGGCCACAACCTTGACCATGTATCCGCAGCCATCCGGCAGGCGGGAGATGTTCCAGAGGTATTCTCCACTGTTTGAGATGTTTGGAACTATGAGGTTCCAGGTGTTCCCGCTGTCGTTGCTGTAATAGAGGTCTATGATAAGATCGGGGTCCTTATCGTCTTCCGCTTCCCACTGGATCAGTATCGTGCTACCATTTATCACCTCTCCACCGTTTGGATAGATGACCTCAACCGTTGGAGGTATATTGTCAACATACACGATTGGCAGATAGTCCCCGCCGTGTTTTATGTTACCTGATGCGTTGTACGGAAGATCTGTATCTCCAATGGAATCTCCATCTAAGTCTTCTCCGGTATAATCATCCCAGTAGTTTCCTCCAAGGTATTTACCACCCATAATATTTGTTCCATTGGTAAGAGAGATATTCCATGTGTTGAATGAATATGGATCGTAGGCATTTACGGTATTATTTGCGAAGTAATTGTTGTATATCAGGTTGTAAGAGCTACCTTCATCCATCTTTATACCATAGTATCCATCTATCACCGTATTGTTTGCTATGGTGTTATGACCGGAGCCCGACAACCATATACCATAGCCGTTGCTCACGATGAAGTTATTTTCAATGATGGTTCCGTTCGCGTCTGACAGGAGTCTAAGACCCGCATAACAGTTCTTGATACTGTTGTTCCTCACCACAAGCTCTTTTACATCTCCACTGCAGTTAAGACCATCTCCTGTACGGTAATTCTCGGTTATGACTATACCGTTGATATTGGCTTCAAAATGATTGCTCTCTATGATGACTTCCTTCGAACCCACCACGAGTATGCCATCTCCCACATCCCCAAATCCGGATGAACCGTCGTAGCCAATTATGGAATTGTGAGATATTCTCGCTTTCTTGACGGGATTTTCTCCCTCGACCGAGAGCAAGACTATACCGTGAGGAACACCCGATGGGTTCACAAACCGGTTGTTTGTGATGGATATATCGTATGTATTTCTCACGATGAGTGTGTGGATGGTATTGTTATCCACTATGACAGATACGCTTCCGTTGATGTACACCTCATCTATATCATTGTAAAACAGCGCGAGCTGACAGCTAATCGGGACGCCATATAACTCAAAGGGGGTATACTGATAAAACACTCCTCCGCGTATGAAGTTATCATAGAGGGCAACGGGTTTCGGGAAGGGTTGTGGGCCGGGTCTTATCGGTGGATAATCCGGATTCTGGTGAGGATCGATGTAAACGGCATAACCGCCCCTGGGTTCTTTGATAATGCACTTCTCTATCTTGAGACCGGATACATTCATGTACCTTCCCGTTCTGATGCAATCGACTCCACCCACTATGGTGAGTTTTTTGAGGGTCACATCGCTGACATTCTCGTCCTTTCCAATATAGACCGTCACATTTCCGTCCGTTCCGTTTATGATGACGTCCTCCGCCGATATATAGCCCTCGAGTGTGACGTTCTTCTCTATGATCACATTTTCTTTATATTCACCATAGTACACGGTGATGGTGTCGCCAACGCCCGCATGGTTTATACCATCCTGTATACAGCTGTAAAGTTTCTCTCTGTTTTCAACGGCGTGGTATATTGAATAAACATTATCGAGGAATGCGTTTCCCTCTTCCACCGTTCTCGAGTGTCCGGCTAACCTTAGTCCATAAGTGTTGTATTTAATCGAGGTATACTTCACCGATATATCGGTTGAATTATCGATGTAGATGCCGTTGGTGTTGTTGTGAACCTTTTCATTCTGTATGGTGATATCCGAACAACCCACGATACGCACTCCGGTTGTTTTCTTCTTTATGTAGTTGTTTTTGATCTCTCCATCTCTTGAGTTGTAAACCGCCACACCAGTTGAAGCGGTTGTATCGAGCAGATTCTGTTCGATGGTGAACTTTTCTGCCGAATTGAGATACACTCCTTTCCAGTATCCAATTATTCTCTCATTATATGAAACCTCTACATCGCTCACATTTATGAGGTGTACACCATCATATATCGAATAGATGTAGCAATTTTTGATAACGATGTCGTGCAGGTCGGGAAATCCAACATTTCCTATAGCACCCACCGGGTCGCCGGCGGCGTAGTTCTCTCTCTTCACCGTGAATCCATCTATCGTTACGTGGCTACTCGCTATCTGTATGGTTTGGCCTTTCACCCTGCCCATCTCAGAGTAATTTGCCCCCGCATCGCTTATTATGGTGAGATTGGTTCCATAGACCGATTTTAGAGTGAGGGGCTTGTCTATCCTGATAACTTCCTGGTAACGGGCTGGCTTGACGTTCACGATACCGCCATCAAATACCGCCCCTATACCATCTTCCAAGTTGTTGAAGTGATCTATTCCCCATCCCGGTGTTGACTGGTCATAGAAATCATCAACCCATACCTGATTCTCCCACTTTGAGGTCAGCCAGTCGGAGAATATCACATTATCGGATACGTTATCACCCGTTCCTCCGGGGTTGTTCGTCGGATGATACGGACCGGTATCGTTACCCCACCAGTTGAGTGTGGCATTGATTGGAGTCGATGCTATATTCCGCAAACCGTAGTTTGCGTTCCCGTACAGATTATTCTTGTGGATGCCGCTGGAAAATCCGTATCCGGTGAGTATTCCAACGTCGTTCATTGTGACGGTGTTCGAGCCGACAACGGCAGACAGCGAGGAGCCAACATCGGTATCTGTACCCAGCTTTATACCGTAAGTGAAGTTCCTGATCTCGTTGCTGACTATCGAAACATTTGTGTAGGTTTGTCCTCCAGTTGAGTCTGTAAAGAGCACGCCATGCACACCCTTGCTCACATTACTGTCTATAACATTACATGATATCGCGACATCACTGGATTCTACAGCCACCGCCGTTGAAAATTCACCGTACATCTCGTTTCCGTATACCGTCACCTCTCCTCCTCCGCCGAGTGATGATATGTGTATTCCGCCGCTGGCGCCGGTTCCATAGATTGTGTTACCCTCTATGAGAAGACCACCTGCATCACAACCCGAGTATGTTCTTATGCACGAGGAGGATGCATTCCCCGCATAGATGGTGTTGTCAATGATTTTTATATTCTTAACGATGGAGGATGCGGAGTCTCCAATGATTATTCCGTTTCCTCCCCTGCTTCCGTCCACTCCATTGAAGTCAAGAATGAAACCCTTAATGGTCGAGTTTGACGAACCATCCCGGAACTCGATGTCGTAAACACCCGGAGATGGGGCTGATGTTGGTCTCAGAATGGTTAGAGGATAGAAACCCAGCAGAGTGAGTGGTTTATCTATAACCAGGCTCTCTTCATAGACTCCCGCGAGAACCCTGATCGTGCCTCCGCTTCCTATTTCATCAATGGCGGGCTGTATTCTGTGGAAGGAGTATACGAATTGTGCATAGAGAGGCGTGGTTGATACATCTCCCCACCTGTTACCCTTCTCATCATCGACTTCTATGTTGAAAACGTAGACGCCGGCCGGCCATACCGCACTGCCGTTTGGTTGTAACCATGGATTGCTCATGTTCCACATCTTTGTGGTGTCTATGGTTACGACCCATCTCTCGGTGGAGTTGTAATACGTGACATCTATACCCATGCCGTCGCGGTATAATGTTGCGTTCGCGCTATCCATCATACTCCATGGATCGGTTTCATTGGCTGAGAAAATGAGTTCTATCTTGGAATCCGATGTGTTGTATGGCGAGGGACCATATATATCTATCTTCAAACAGTAGATATCGTTTTCAAGGTCGTCGAAATCGTAAACGAAGTTTATCGTACCCGTAAAAACCGACCATGACTCTGGAAGGATGACCTCCTTCTGTGGAGATGGCGGATAAGGCTCCTGGGCAAACGTTTTTACCGCTACCATCGATACGAGAGCAAAGGTTATCAGGGTTGCCAAAAGTACATATCTGCACCCGTATACCCATCTATTCCTTCTCGACATCATAATTTAACTCTCCTTTGAAAGATTTTCAATTTATAAATACGGTCATATATTATATAAGACTTTTCGTCCAATAATTAACAAAACGGTTATCTGGAGGGCGTATGTGGAGTATTTATACAAGACCCTTTTCGGTTATTTCAAATTCCGCGGATAACCCCTCTGGCTGAGAGCGATGTTTTATTATGATTGCTCTTCTCTTGCCCATCCCGATTCTCTCCAGTTTAACTATCGTTTTTGCCATGTGCTCCATGCCTCTCCCGGCAAATGGTTTTACATCACCATCCTCTGTCGAGTAAACCTGACCCGTTATCACCGCAAACAGATTATCCTTCCTCGCCGAGATCTGTAAATTTGTCAGCTGTCTCACTATGGATCTGGTTGCGACTTCTTCATCTTCGTCTATCTTCATCCTGTAAAACATGTTTATGGTGTCGATTATAACGGTTTTTAGATTTTTTATCTTGAGTGCATTCCTCACCATGTGCTCCTGCTCTTCGAGCGAATGGGGACTGAAAAACAGTATGTTTGAGAGTATCTGTTTATCACCCTCACATATCTGATTCAGTCGTTCTATGGATACCCCCTCCGTATCTATGTATGCAACCTTTTTGCCGAGTTTTGCGGTTTCTCTCGATATCTGAAGACACAGATTGGTTTTTCCACAGCCCGCTTCGCCGTAGAATTCGGTTATTATGCCTCCCTCTACGCCTCCACCGAGCAAATCGTCCAGGGATTTACACCCCGTGGGAAGTCTTTCCATCTAAATGGAAAAGGCATTTAACAAATAAAAAGATTTATGGGTCCAATGGAGGAGATAAGTAAAATCACGCTGATGTTCGCGTTTTCTCTTTCTTTATTCATTGCACTATCTCTATCCGTTTTGCAAGATTCTGTCGTGTCACAGCTCGATATCACCGTCAGCGACTTCATGAAAGACATGAAAAATCCCGCTTTTACAGATACAATGATACTGCTGACTCGCCTCGGCGAATGGTATGGAATTGTTTTCATCTCCGCACTTTCCATCATCGCTCTTCTGTATGGAGGGAGAAAACGGGAGGCGCTGATTTTTTCTCTATCTCTTATATCCGGTTTTCTGCTGGAAAACATCGTGAAGGTCGTGATTCAGAGGGGGAGACCGCCGGATAGCATCATACATGCATCGGGATACAGTTTTCCAAGCGGGCACGCCACCATGATAGCACTGCTTTTCCTTCTCGTGTGCCACCTCTTCAGAAAGAGAGCGCTATATATTATTTCAATATTCATAGTATTATTGGTCGGTATCAGCAGAATATACCTCAATGTTCACTGGCTCAGCGATGTCATCGCCGGGTATGCGCTTGCAATCTGCGTGTTCTCAATCTTTGCCATCTGGAGATATCTCAAAGCAAACCGAGTTTTCTCTTTAACTCACACGCTCTGCATATCTTGCTGGGGGTTGGTTCACCACAGATGGCACAGCTTTGAAGTTTTGCGAGCGGAAATATCTCATGGAGGCATTTTCTAATCTGCTCGTAACTCTTCGCTATCTTGTGCCTCGTTCCGGGGTTTCTGTCCTCCAGCTCATAAACTATCCTGCGAAATATCAACCTGCTGGAGAGAGCATATGGACATTTTCCCATGGGTATATCCAGCCCCTTCAGTATGGCATAAAGGGTGGTCTCCTTTTCCGGTATCATCCGCAATGGTAGAATTCTGGGTATCATCCTTTCCTGTATCCTGTAGTGCGGCGCCAGGCGGGCGAGCTTTTCCAGATCAGCATTCACAAAGTTCATGAGTATGGACTGGGAGAAATCATCGAGATTGTGTCCGAGAACCAGAACATCCGCACCAATCTCTCGAGCTTTCATGTTGAGCAGGCTTCTTCTGAAGACTCCACAGTATGTGCATATCCCGATTTCGTCATTCCTTTTCGCTATCTCATCTATGGTTATTCCAATATCGTCTTCAAAACTCACGATATGGTGCTCCACGTTGAGTTTTTCGCACAGGCGTTTTGCTACAGATATGGTTTTATCCCTGTAACCGCGTATACCTTCATCTATGGTTATGGCATGAATCTCTGAGGTTCTGGAGAAAATTTTGTGGATAATGTATAAAGCGGTGGAGCTATCTTTCCCCCCGGAAAGTGCAACGGCTATCTTTTTGAATCTCTTTTTACCCTTCTGTTTACGTATATCTCTCTTGACTCTTCTTTCCACATACTCGATAAAGTGTCTTCTGCACAGGTGGGTGCCATTGTATCTTACAAATATCACCGCCTCGTCGCCGCACTTGCTGCAGTTCGTCATCAAAGGGAATCAAGAGGGTACCGCTACATATACGTTGTGCCTGTTTCTGACTATCCTGACATCGATAAAACTGCCCGGCTTTTTTTCAGTACCTATAATCTGAATTACTCTATCTCTACCGATAGCTATCATCTCGCCCCTCATCCTTCCATGCATCTCTATCTTCAATCTCACCCTCTCTCCGATTTTGAATTTTTTCGGAAGAGATCTGCATTTCACTATACCAAAATCAGATGGAGAGAGTATCAGACTCTCATCTATCTTTCTGAGTTCCGAATAGAATTTTTTGAAAGTCATTTCTCTGGCTCCTTTTGGGTGCCTCCCAAATCTATATTTGATATATTTCTGCACACCAAAGGGTTTCCATATCTTACCGGCTCCGATCTTCTTTCCAAATTTTAATATGTCAAGTATATCGCTGTCATTGTATCCCGGCACCCATACGGGGGCTATGAGGAGATCTATCTCGCTATTGGCTATCTCTTTCGCCACAGACTTTACATGATTTATATCATAATCCGCTCTGCCCGCGAGAATCTTCGCCTTCCTCTCGTCCAAGGAGTTTATTGATAGATTTATCCTGTCAAGATACCCCTCGAGCTCCTCGATCATTCTTTCATTGAGAAGGGTGCCGTTTGTCTGGATGGACACGATATCTGCTTCATTTTTCAATTTCTTGATAAGTTCCACGATGTATGGGTAAATAAATGGTTCACCCTGACCATCTATATGAGCCTCTATATCCAGATTTTTGCAGTGTCTTCTCTTGAAATCCGCCAGTTTTCCGAATTCACCGATTATATAATCGGGGTCGACCATATAATCTGTCACTCTTGTTTTACTCACACCCTCATCGACGGAGCAGAATATGCAGTTGAGATTGCAGCCAGAGCACGGCCTCACCTGTATGAGATTTGTTCCCCTGTCTATCAATCCAAAAGCGGTATGACCTATAAGAGGAATGCCACTCTCCTCTGTAATGTAGTACAATCTTCTACCCGTTATGTGATTGTATATCTCCTTTTGTACACAGTATGTTATGATGTCTCTATCCGAGTATCTCTCGCTGTACCTTTCGTAGATTTTTATCGGAATTCTCACCTCTATAGTCTCTCTGATTATGAATGTAACATATCCGTCTCTAACGAACTTCCTGAACATTTAATCCAGTTCTTCCAGGCTCATTTCCATCGCTATGGCGGGGTGCTCCAGTTCAAATTCGACCAGTGTCCTCGGATGTATTTCGCCAAAATATCCTATCGTGTTTCCATTATAAACGATGCCCGCACATCTCCCACGGATGAAGGCGGGGTGCTCGAACCTCTCTATGGTCATATTTATGCCCGAATCTCTGGATATTGCTTCAAACAGGGATTTGCATCTGCTGAAATTTGTTCTCTCATCGATTTCAACAAACGACAGATGGAGCACATTTTTTCTATTTTCGTCAACAACATATCCCACTTCGAATATTCTCTGCGGGAGAGACCTGTGACGATTCACCCTGCATATCTTGAGAAGTGAAGGAAGGAGAGATTTCCTCAAACACGTGTACTCTTCACTTATCGGATTCTCTATCTTTATGACCTCACCCTCTTCCAAACCCAATTTCTCAAACTCATCTCTCTCATTGGATAACGTGAGGGTTTCGACCTCGTGGAAACCCAAACCTATGAGAATGGTCCTCATTTTGTTAATCAGCTTGTTTTTCTCGAGGGGTTTGCCGTATGTGAGATGCTTGGGATTCTGAGGCGTTAATCTGTCAAATCCGTATCCTATCGCGATATCCTCCACTATATCGATCTCGTGCAGGATGTCGCCACGCCACGGTGGTATTTTAACTTTTATCTTTTCCTGTGATATTTCAACATCATACCCCATTCTGAGCAATGATTCTTCTACTTCCCCATCGCTCAGTTTGAGACCAATCACGCTCTCTGCATAATTTCGATCTATAAACATCTCCTCCGGAGTGAAATCCGGATACGATCTCTCTTCTCCAGCATCGATAACCTTCGTCGTATAAATTTTTCCACCTCTCTCGGCGAGGGCAGAGCATACGATATTCAGCGCCAGCCTTGCGGTTTGTTCGTCCATACCGGTGATGTCTATGAATATGTTTTTTGTGTATGGTGTAACCTGAGTCAGGACTCCGTTTATGATGGGTGGAAATGATAGGACATTTTCATCTTTATCGACGAGGAGGGGGTACTTCTCTTTACCATCCAGAAGATGCGCATACTCTATACCCTTTGGATGCTTTTGAAGAATTTCCGAGAGACTCATCTCCTCTTCGAAGTTGAGGGGAACAAATCTCGCGGATTCTGGATTTACCGCCTTGTACCTGAAAGGTGGTTTTACTTTATCAAAATCGTGGACCCCAATTGCTATTTTCTTCCTGTTTCTCCCAATGCCCATGTGAAGTTTTTCTTGGAGTTGCATCAGAGAAGAAATCAATTCATCGCTCATTTCAGCATTTTTAACGAGAGCTGTAACAATTACAGGCCTGACCCCTTTAACACTCTCATCTATATAAGTTGTAACATCCGATTTATCGATTTCGTATGTCTTCAATCCTTTCTCTATTCCGAAAAATGTCCTTGCTGCTCTCGCGATCCCCTCAACCGAATTCATGTCTGGTCGATCTGGAAAAATCTCTATGGAGATATCATCTCCCTCCACCCGCTCTATTTCACAGCCTATGAGAGGGAATCTCTCGAGGAACTCGTCTTTATCCATGTCTTTACCGAGTAGATCGATGAAATCTGTGTAACTGAAATTTATCACTGGCATGACTTATGGAATAGAAAAAGGATATATTTGGATTTTGCTGAGAGATTTGTTAATGCTCCTCGTTCTCGCTTCTCGCCGGCGCCATAATGGTTGAATCGATACATCGGAGCGAATGAATGGAAAGTTTTTGAATGAGAAATTGTTAAGGTCTTTCATGAGTTTGCTCGTGGTTGGTAATATAGCATTTGATACGATATGCAGAGTAAAGTTTTTACCTGACAAGAATGAGGCGACCGCTATAACGGAACTCAGAAACTGCTTTGGCGGCTGTGCTGGAAACGTTGCGGTTATAGCGAAGATTCTTGGCATTGACACCGGTCTGTATTCCTCGGTCGGCTTCGACTTCAAGAGGTCGGATTACGAGAGGAGATTGATTGATCTCGATATAGATATGGAAAATCTGCAGTATGTTGGAGATGCCACAGCGAGGTCTTTTATTTTTTCAGATGAAAAGGGGCGACAGCAGATATACTACTTTTCGGGCGCATCATATCATCTACCATACAGAAAAGTGAGTTTTTCCAGATACAAATATGTGCATTTCACCGCGGGAGAAATAAAAGTATACCGAGACATGATGAAAGATGCCGAGGATAACGGATGTGTGATAAGTTTTGATCCCGGTCAGGAGATCTTCCACAGAGATAAAAAGGAGATACTCGACTGTCTTCCATATCCGGATTACCTGTTCTTCAATCGATTCGAGATAGACCACCTGATGCAGAAAAGCGGTATCGGAAGTATAAATGATCTCTTTTCCGAGAACACAAAAGCTATCATAGTAAGCATGGGAGAGAAGGGTTCGGTCCTTCACACGGATGGCGGCAAGAGGATAGATATTCCGGCAGTTAAAGTGAACAAAATCCTTGATCCAACGGGTGCGGGAGATGCGCACAGGGCGGGATTCCTGGCGGGAATAATAAAGGGGTACAGCGAATCAACGGCATGTAAGATAGGTTCGATTGTTTCAAGTTTTGTTATTCAGGAGATAGGGGCGCAGGAGAACATACCCTCGTGGGAAGACGTGGTGAAAATCTACAAAAAGCATTTCGGACAGATGATATAAATATCCTTATATAGTGAATTGGAAATCTCCTTTAATGGAACATGAAGATACTGATATTGAACGTGGATAGAGATGATGATTTTGGTAGGAAGGTGAAGATAAAGAGTCCTATTATAGGACGGGAAGAAAATCTAAAAGCTGCGGAAAAGCTGGCTCTCGAAGATCCCGAGGATTCGGACGTTAACTCCCTGTTTGCGGCGGTCTCGCTATACGATAAACTGAAGCAGGAGAATAGGGATGTGGAGATAGCGACAGTATGTGGAGATATATCGGTCGGGTTAAAATCGGATGAAAAGATAGCAAATGAGCTCGATCGCGTTCTTGAAAAGACCAAGGCAAATGAAGTCATACTCGTCACCGATGGAGCGGAGGATGAGTATATCATTCCCATAATCGAGTCGAGGGTAAAAATAAGATCTATAAGGAGGGTTACGGTGAAACAGAGTAGCACCGTCGAGAGCACATATTACAAGATAGTAAAGATGATGGAGGATGACAGGGTTAAGAAGCACTTCCTGGTTCCCGTTGCTCTCATCCTCATAATATGGTCAATTTTTGCCTTTCTCAATATGGCGCGGGCTGGGCTCAGCGCGATCATCTTTACCCTTGGAGCATACCTGCTCATAAGAGCAATGAAGTGGGAGAGGGCACTCAATCTCATCTGGAACGAGATAAAATCTGGTATTCTGACGGGTAGAGTTTCGATTTACACCACTGGGGTCGCGATCTTGATCCTGGCGGCTTCGTTTCTCTATGCATATACACAGACCTCGTCCGCATCCTCTCCAGCTATACCAACGATGTGGCACTTCTTTGTGGTGTTTACAAGAAATGTCATATGGGGTATCGTGGCGGCTGGCATACTGATAGTTAGTGGGAGAGCAATTGACACAAAGGTCAGAAAGGGAAATCCCTGGAAATACTGGCTTGCACCCTTTTCTCTGCTTTCTCTTGGTTTCATAGGGAACGGCACTCTCAGGATACTTTACGACATACTGTACGGACCTTCGGTCAGTCCGCTCTCCATACTCATCAATGACCCTTCGATACTCATCGATCTCTTGATAGGGATACTCATAGCTGCTGCCGGCGGTCTGAGTTATCATTACATAAAGGAGATATTCATGGTGGAGGTGGAGGAATTGACATGAAATGTCCATCGATGAGTTACAGTGAGTGGGAGAAGATCTACAAATCCATACTTGCGGATTTTGGCTTTTCAGAAGAGAAGGATGTGGAATCTGCCAGAATCCTGGACAGAATGCTGAGTGGTGAAGATACAGAAAGGGCGATCACCGAGATCGATTCCCTGATTAGAGAGAGGGACGTCATCGTATTTGGTGCGGGAGACAGCGTGCGCGAGAGCATAACCAGATTCAGGGGATTTGTTGAACTATCAACGAAGATCTCCGCAGATGGCGCAACGAGTGCACTTCTTGAAGAGGGCATTATTCCAGATATCATAGTTACAGATCTGGACGGAGATATAGACGACATAATGTTGGCGAACAGTATGGGAAGTATCGTTGTTCTTCATGCCCACGGGGATAATATCGAAAAGATAAATCTGCTGGCACCTGGATTCGACAGGGTGGTGGGTACAACCCAAACTGACCCATCCATGTTCAGAAATCTGTTCAACTTCGGGGGCTTTACGGATGGAGATAGAGCGGTCTTTCTGGCGAGATGTTTCAAACCCAGAAGGATATACCTTGCGGGTTTTGACTTTGATGGAAAGATCGGCAGATATTCTTTCACCACTGAAGAGAAAATTCCTATCAAATTGAAGAAGCTCGAGTGGTGTCGGCGCCTGCTGGCAGGCGTCGATGGATTAACTTTTCTGTAGAGTGTTTTTTATAAAAATAATTGGAGGGTTAGGTACAACCGGTGTAGTTGTACCTCCCCCAGATTTACGCCGTTGTCAGTACAATCTCTATTGATGAGACGTTTGTTGTCCTTCCTTCCTCGTTTGTCAGGGTCTCCGTACCTATCTTTATGTCCTTTATCTTTGCGTTGGGCAAGAACTTGTTTCTCACTATCTCTGCGGTGTCGACAGCTCTTGATATCGCTCTACCTCTCGCCTTTATGCTTACTTCCTTAAAGCCGCTGTTGAACTGTGTCACCACAGCCAAAACATAGCTCATCGGTGGCTTGTTTCCAACAAAGACGGTTCCTTCCTCCTGAGTTGTCTTCTCTTCAGCCATCTTTCCTTACCTCCCTGATGTTCTTTGAAAGGTAATTAAAAGATTTTTACTTATAAATATTTCGAAAGGAGGTTGGGAGACCGTCAACTTTTCCACTTCCAGCATGGATTATAGATGGCACACCATGCCATAGTCCAGGTTCTGATACCCTCCGGCGAACTGTGAATGAAAATCTCTTTCTGAATTGCTCTACTCTGGCTTTGAACAGACTGTACCATTGCTCTATAGTATTTCTTTCTCCGAGGGTTTGATGATCATATCTCAATCCCAATCTCTGCAGAGCCCATCTATAATATAGATTCTCTGATCATAAAGGTCAGGAGAGGATTAAAAAATCCAACTCTTGACATTCTCTCAAACTTTGATTGTAATATCCCGAATTAAGTTCCTCCGAGTGATTTGAGTTTGTCATCACCGATCACCTTTCCCGATAAATTCAGGAGCAAACTCATATGAGGCCTTTCAAAGTTGTAATATGCAACTGTTCTATCCCAGCTTTTAAAGTGTTTATAGAGTTTCATGATTGTATCCGATGCTTTTTCGACCTTACCATTACTCTGGGGATGCTTTACTCTGGCTTTTACATGCTTTATACCGTATTCCTTTAGTCTCTTCTGGAAAACATTTGGTTTTGGATCCGGACAACCTTCTCTTGGAATGCTTGTAAACTGTACTCCATGATCGGTCATAACCTGCTTTGGAGCACCATAAAAATCAACGGCATTATCCAGCACGTATACTGCATTCCTTGCCGTAGCTCTGCTAAAGACACCAAAACCTGTTATCAACCTTGAGGCATCATCCTCAAAAACAACAATATGTTTACCCCGATACTCAAACCAATCACCATGCCATAGGCTGTTACTGTGTCTCCTCTCATAACGTATCCATTTCCTGCGTTTCTGTTTCTTTGGTTCATTCCTTGATAGTCCCTCTTCCTTCAGGATTCTGTGTATCCTGTTGTGAGGTATGTGTATTCCCTCCCTATCCAGAATCTTCTCAAGAGTTACCGCACAAACGGGATGCTGCCTTCTTATTTCCAGTACAATTCTTCTCTCCTCATCTGATATGAGAGAAGGTTTTCTACCAGGTTTGTTTGGATAAGGGTACTCACCTATTTCTTTGTATCTTCTGTAGATCTCTCTCACCCATCTCGGTGTTACATTCTGCAACTTTGCAATCCTGTAAACACTTCTTTCTCCTTTCTCCATCTCTCTGATAATCCATCTTATCTTTCTTTGATTCAGCTTCCTCATCGAAGCTGAATCTCGCAATGATTTTTCTAGGAGGAAGTAATTTCGGGATAATACAGTTAGATTGAAAATTTCCCGTAAATTCGGGATCGCGGAGAATTATCGGAAACAGACAGTCCAAAAAAATCCCATGAACGCTTACCAGAAATCGAAACCGTGAGGCGAAAAGAATCTCCAGCGTTATGGTTATGAACGCGTTTTCAGGATTTTCATGGTTCATTCCGCCCTCGATTCTCGGCGCCGGCGCGCACGCCACAAAGTTCACAATATCATCCATAGAGAGTGGAAAGTTTGTGTATGTTGGGAGTGGAAATATATTTGTTCCAATTGTTCATCCCAGAGATGTCGCAAAATGCCTGCGCCTCGCTCTGGAAAGGAATAAAGAGGGAATGTTTTCAATGTTGTGGGTTTCTCATGCAGAATCAGAGAACTCGTGGAGAAAACCGCGGAGAGTATGCATGTGGAAAAATCAGGGAAAAGCGTTCCCTTGTGGTCTGGCATACGTTGCAGATCTCCTTGGAGAGTTTACTTCCTGCTTGGGGAATCAAAACCGACGAGATTCGAGATTAAAAACTCCGAAATCAGAATCAGAAAATGAAAAGAAAATCTAATTAATGGATTCCGCGATTGGTGAGGTTGATGTTTGACTCTCTGAAAATTATCCTCAGGGACCTTGGAGGAATACTCATAATTGTGGGTTGCGTATCTCTTCTCGCTTTCGCGATTCCTCTCGTTTTTGGCGAGTACGGTGCCATAAAACCCATGATACTCACCGTCCTGTTCTACTTCGGATTTGGTCTCCCCCTTTATTTTGGATTGAAAAAAAGTGGAGAAACAAATCTCAGGCTTGCAATGATAACGGCTGCCTTCGGGTGGCTTGTGATATCGATCATCGGAGCCATACCATTCATGTACATGTCGGAAAATGGTATAGATGTTGGTATGGATCCTCTATCGGCAATTTTTGAATCCTTTGCGGGATGGACGGGTACGGGTTTAACCATGGTTGTTCATGAGAACAAACTACCACACACTCTACAGTTCTGGAGAACGCTGACCCAATGGGTTGGAGGAGTTGGAGTTATCGTTCTTACGCTGGCTATCCTCGCGAGACCGGGTACGGGTTCCTTCGTTCTGTATAAATCGGAGGGAAGAGAACAGAAGATTCACCCCTCTATAATTTCAACGGTGAGATCCATATGGTGGATATATCTGTTTTACACGGCCATAGGTATAGCTGTGCTCTTCACCGTCAAGATTTTTGCAGAAAACAAAGGAAATCTCGCCGAGGTTCTCTGGGAGTCCATCAATCACTGCATGACCGGACTATCAACTGGCGGATTTTCTGTAACTGATGATAGTATAGCGTCGTACAGCATCTACTCCCAGATCGTCATCATGGTTCTCATGATTCTGGGTGCGATCGCGTTTGTTGCTCACTACGATTTGCTTCGGGGAAGGATAAAAAAATTCTTTTATGACCCTCAGACGAAAGCCCTCTTTGCCCTGATAATCCTTGGCGTGGTTCTTCTCATAATCTTCAATTATCCCACAACATCGGAGGGCATTCAGAAGTACATATTCCAGTTCATATCGGCAATAACGTGTACGGGCTTTTCAACGGATTCCCTTTCTTCATGGAGCGAAACATCCAAGCTGATACTCTCCTTTGCGATGATTGTGGGAGGCGCCGCCGGTTCGACGGCGGGTGGGATTAAATTGTTCAGGATAATTCTTCTCGCACGAGGTGTGGAATGGAGATTGAAGAAGGCGCTGTCCACACCAAAGAGGGTGCTGGTTTACAAGCTCGGAGATAAATCTCTCAGCCCGGATAGTGCATTTGAGCTAGTAAATGAAGCCGCTGTGATATCGTTTCTCTGGTTCACACTGTTGTTCGCGGGGATACTGGTCATCTCTTACTCGATTCCAAATAGACCCTTGGGAGACATCATCTTTGAGGTTTGTTCTGCTCAGGGTAACGTTGGTTTGTCGGTTGGTATAACCTCTCCGTCGATGCCCGCCCTTGCCAAGGTGATGCTGATACTCAACATGTGGATAGGTAGACTGGAAATCATACCGGTTATAGTAATGATAAAGAGTTTGTTCGGAGGAATCAGATAAGTCGGGTACTGATACAGTGATTCGGCGAGCGGATGGGGATAGAACTGCTCTATTCGATATAGCTCACGCCGAACGAGTTTATATTATTCAGACAGTATAAAATTAGATAGATTGCTTACGAACCCATCGAGTTGAGCCATCCATCAAATCATACCAACTCTTTTCTTCTGAAAAATACCACAGATAACAGGAATGTGGTGATGAAGAAAATCGTCAGAGCCACTATCGATTGGGGCACAGATATGGGCTCAACAGACGAAGAATTTTCCGAGATAATGTTCAGAGCTACACTGAGATCATTTGATGGCGATATCGCGTAAAGAATCCTGGCGTACCATGGAATCTCGGTGAAATTTCCGGTGAGAAAGGTGTACATGAGGGCTATGGGATAAAGCATATTCAGACCAAACCATCCAGCGATCAAGGAGAGAATCAGCGATATTCCAGAAGTTTTTGAGATGACGGAAAACAGCATCGACAGTGTCACATAACAGGTGCATGCAAATATCACGACAACCAGATATATGTAAGTTCTGCCAATTACATCTATGCCGGGAAAACCTCGAAATATTCCCGCTATCAGATTTCCCACTGTTGAGACCGGAATTATTATCGCACATATCACCATTACAACTCCTAAGATTTTACCGATCACCACCTCTTCTCTCTCCACCGGTTTCGAAAGCAACAGGTACATCGATCTTTTCATCTGCTCTCCAGATATCAAATCAAATGACAGCGCTATGGGGAGAATGGCGTAGAATATGGACGCAGAGGAGTGCGTATTGGAAATGATGGTTTGAAAATTGAGAGCCATCATACCGCTGTAATGTGAAAGTATCCACACGGAAACTAAAAACACTATAGCATAAAGGGATGATATTATGATGAACCTCTTCGTCTTCAAATGTTCGTAAAACTCCTTTCTTGAAATTTCCCATATCGTTCGGATATCCATCCTAATCACCCGTGAGTTTGAGGAAGATCTCCTCGAGACCCGGGGACTCTTCCTTCACACTTGTTATTTTTCCACCCGCTTTTACCATCGATGATATCATGCTCGCTATGGTTTCCTCATCCTCAACCATGGCAATCAGATTATTGCCATCTATCCTAACCCTCTTCACTCCTTTTACCTTTTTTGCTCTATCAACCAGTCCTTCATCTAGATTGAGACACCTGATGGTCACCTTGATATTCTTGCCAGATATCATTCTGGATAAATTTTTTATTTCATCCTTGATGACGATTTTTCCTTTGTTGATTATCGCTACCGTCTTGCAGATTTGCTGAACCTCGTAGAGGAGATGAGAAGACAAGAACAGGGTTTTTCCTTCCTTGACGAATTCCTTTATCATCTCCCTTATTTCATAACTCGACCTCGGGTCCAATCCAGAAGTGGGCTCATCATATATGAGCAGGTCGGGGTTGTTTACGAGTGATTGCGCTATCCCCAATCTCTGTTTCATTCCATGCGAAAATTCTCTCACTGGAGAGTCCTTCCTCTCTAGAAGACCAACCCTCTCCAGCAATTCTTCTATTCTCTTTTCCCTCTCCGCCTTCGATATACCAAATAATCTCGCATAAAAATCCAGGTTTTCATAAGCCGAAAGCTGGTCATAAAACCCCATCTCTTCGGGGAGATATCCAATTCTTTTTCTTATCTCCTTCCCGTGCCTGATGACATCCTTACCAAATATCTTCGCATAACCGAGGTCTGGATATATAAATCCCATGAGAATTTTTATCGTCGTCGTCTTTCCCGCCCCGTTGGGACCGAGAAAAGCGAAAGCCTCACCCTCGCCCACTTCAAAGGACACGTCATCAAGGGCAAGCACATTTTCATACGCTTTCCTGAGATTTCTTACCTCTATCACACCAACTGAATTCAGATCACACTATATAAGTATTGATGTAAAAATCGTGTACCCATCCAAAAATTAGATTTTAATTGTACACTCACATTACATAACACGTGAGTAAAATCGACCTCTTGGAGGTTTACAAGTTGCTATTCAAAAAATTCGGAAGTCAGGGATGGTGGCCCACGACGGCGCCGGGAGAGGCTAAGCCCAAACACACTGGGAAGAAACCCGATACGGAAAAAGAGAGGTTGGAGATAGTCATAGGTGCCATACTAACTCAGAATACAAGCTGGAAAAACGTCGAGAGAGCGATAGAAAATCTCAACAGAAACAATCTCATGGATATAGATGCTCTCAACCTCATAGATACCAAACGCCTCGCTCAGGTCATAAAACCCGCCGGTTATTACAATCAAAAAGCGGAGAGGGTGAAGAATTTCATCAGATTCTTGCTTGAGGAATTTGACGGAAGTTTCAGTAAACTGTTTTCCATGGATTTGATGGATTTGAGAAACAAACTCCTGAGTTTAAAGGGTATAGGTAAGGAAACCGCAGATTCTATAATTCTCTATGCGGCACTGAAGCCGATTTTCGTTGTTGATGCATACACAAAGAGGATAGCCGAGAGAATAGGTCTAGGAAAGAAGGATTATGACGAACTTCAGAAAATCTTCATGGAATCCCTACCTGAAGATCAAAAGCTATTCGCTGAGTATCATGCCCTTCTCGTGAAACTCGGGAAAGAGTACTGTAAGAAGAATAATCCACGATGCGGGGATTGCCCGCTGAAAAATCTATGCTCATATGCAAAAACAAATCTGTCATAATCGAAAGGTTGGTGATTTTTGAGTCAAAAACTGTAACTGTATCGCGTAAACACTTTGTGGAGAAAATAAATGAGTACACGGTTAGGACGAACAATCTGTGGAAACTTGGGCGACTTCTTCACAATTTCTATAAAAAGAGATAGAAGAGAGATCATATCCAGAAGTACGGAGCCGGTGCTTTCACCCATGGATTGTCTCTGCTTCCCCAGTCTACAAGAGCGTTTATGATACCACTCCTTAAAGTTAACGGACATCGATCCCGACTTCCTGCTGATCCAGGTATGGTATATGGAGTGTCCCCTATTCCGTCGCCATCTCCATCACTTCCTGTGTAATCTGACCAGAAGTTACCCTCTCCATGTGACGAATCTGAGAATATTGTATCTCTTGTCTCTATGTACCATTTGTTTCCCTCTCCATCATCGTATGCTTGAATATACTCATCTCCTGTTTCACCATTCATCACCATTCTTATACCAATGATGTAAACTGGAATTATAAAAAGCCCCAAATTGTAATGCATAAACAGTAAAAAGTTTCGCTTATCTATTTTAATAATATTCGCAAAAAGTTTTTATCTCCACAAATTATTAGTTTACATCATGAAAAGGTTAGTTGTATCAGCCCTTGTTGTTCTGCTTCTGCTCACTCTCTTACCACAGGAAGCATATTCTAATGTCTCTCAAACCAAAGACGAAAACGCCCTCAACAAAGGTCCTATGAATTCCCCATGGCCAATGTATCGAAGAGATATGAGACATACCGGCAGAAGTCCCTATGGTAAAATGGGATGTACAGGAATACCCAAATGGAAAATCAAGATAGGAGGGCTTATCAACTCCTCACCGGTTATCGATAGGGATGGCATCATCTACATTGGTTGTGGAAAACTATATGCCCTTTATCCCAACGGAACCATCAAGTGGTCTGTGGATCTCGACTACATATATGGAGCGCCAGCACTGGCTGAAGATGGAACAATATATGCATGTACTCAAGAACATGCAAGACTCTATGCGATAGATCCAGATGGAAACATAAAATGGAACATCAGAGTAGGGAGAGGATGGATATTTGGTTCTCCCATTATAGATGAGAATGGAATCATCTATATTGGAACGGATTACACTGGTCACAGAGGAGTGTTTGCAGCTGTGTATCCTGATGGAACCATAAAGTGGAGGATAAATGTAAGCACATCGGGTTCAGCAGCAAAATACAACGATACCATTTACGTTGCTTCAACCGATGGTTATCTCTACGCTTTGTATCCTGACAATGGAACCACAAAATGGAAGAGCTGGGTAGGGTGTCATGATGGCTCCACCTGTGTAAGTATAGGGGATGATGGTACTGTCTATTTCTCAAGTTTTGACTCTCGCTATCTCTATGCATTTTATCCAAATGGAACCCTGAAATGGAAGTACAAAATCGGACCATGTTACATCTCTCCAGCAATTGGAGAGGACGGAACTCTTTATGTTTCGACAGCAATAGGAGGAGAAGGAAATGATTACACATATGCATTCAGTCCAGATGGAACTTTGCTGTGGAAGCTTCCTATGGTACCAACAGGTGGAGGAGGGTTAGTCATTGATAAGTATGGAGTTATATATGGGGGTGGATACTATAGAGCAATATATGCCGTAAATCCAAACGGAACTCTCAGATGGAGTTATGAGATAAACGATATTGTAATCGGATCATGTCCAGCAATCGGAGAGGATGGGACCATCTATATAGCAGCATGGGATGGGTATCTCTACGCAATCGAGCCAAGAGATGCTGGGGATCTGGAGATAACGGGGATTCATCTGGGGTTTGGTGTGGGAGGATTTCGTATAAAGGTGAAGAATGTCGGTTGCAGACCCGCTCATAATGTTACATGTGGAGTGGTCATGGAAACTTACAGCTATCCATGGTTAGAGGATGAGCTTACCAGATTTGAGTTCACAACAACTGTACCAGAAATCGATGTAAATGAGGAGGTTGTTGTGAAGATAAAGGGAATATTTCTCAATCCTCTGCATTATTCTCCTGCCTTCTGGGATTGCTCTTTTGAGTTGCTTTATGTAGAGGCAGAGGATGCAAACCCAGACATGCTCTGGGAGGGTGGTGATTTCTATCCCGTAACGGTCTTTGGTCCCTTCGTCTGGGTTGGTGGTTTTATCTTGTGGCTTCTTGGTGCAAGAGGATGGATAGAGGTTTAGCTG
>Ga0209410_1000109_pt1 | contig 33673 bp, 35 predicted proteins | sample Mar14436cmmetaG_FD_184135 | JGI IMG/M metagenome (GOLD analysis project Ga0209410, IMG submission 184135) | Marine hydrothermal vent microbial communities from Guaymas Basin, Gulf of California to study Microbial Dark Matter (Phase II) - Marker... ... | reverse complement strand
GCCAGCTGACCCTTAATATAGTTGGAGGTTTAATTATCAACAAATAACACGTGGGTTAAAAACTTAAAAATATTAGTTTATAGTTAAGAAGTGGTTAAGGAAGTGATCGTAAAGGTTCTGCTTGATAAAATTAAAAACTATAAAATTTTGAGTTTACTCTCCGAATAGTATTTTCAATATCGGATCTACTTTGGGAATTATTTGTTCTATGAGTTCTTGCGGTAAGACGGCTCTTGCTATTATGCTTAGGTCTTCGCGGGTTATTAAATGAAGTCGTGCATATGTTATGGTGGTTCCAAGTAGAATTATTGGAATACCAAGGTAAAACGGTAAGTTAGGTAAGTATATTAGAAGTCCTATTAGGGATGGTATTAATGTTATTGTGATGAAGGATTTCCAGTTTATTTTGAATTTTACTCTGTGAGCTATGTATATTGTTGCGAAAAAGCCTGTAAAAAAGCCTGCGAAGAATGATATTGATGCTCCGATGCCTCCCCACATGGGGACTAATAGGAAATATAAGGTTACTCTAGTGGTGCTCATAACTAAGCCTATTGTGAGCACCATGCTATATAACCCCATGGCGTAGGTTAAGCTTGTTACTCCTTGTACTATGCATGCTAAGGGAATACTTAAACAGAGGATTGAGAGTATTAGCCATCCTGCTGTAAATTCTTGGCCAAGTAAACCTAGAATGAATTTTGAGTAGATTATTGCAACGATTGATATGGGAACTGAGGTGGCTAGAGATATGCGTATAGTTTTCCACGTTGCCTTCTTGCGCCCCTCATTCATGCCGCTTAGAACCGGGAAAAGCAAGCCAAGCAGCGAAGTGGGAAGTGCTAACACGATACCTAATATTGCTTGCGCAACGTAATATATTCCTGCCTCGGTGGCACCGCGAAAACCAAAGACTGCGAGAACGGCGATTTGAGTACCAATTATTGTTATGACTTGAGGTAACCAGCTTGCGAAGCCAGCTTTTAGGACATCGTTGATAAATTTGAAGGTTATTTTTGTTTTGTCTTCGCCAAACTTTCTGAGTATACGGGTGGAATAGAAACTTAGTAGGATGGTGCTAGCAAGTGCTGAGGATACGTATCCGGCTGTGGCTCCTACTCCTCCCCATCCTTTAAGAACTAATAGGACTCCCAAAAAAAGTCTTATGGAATTGGCTATTATGTCTGCAATTAGTATGTTTGTTATGTATATTATGCTGATTAGAAAGTTTTTGAGTGTTAGATTTATGCCGGTGAAGAGGAGGAGAAATATTGCTAGTATTATGTAGATGTTGTCAAGATGCGTGATGTTATGGAGAGGTTGGAGAAGAAGGTAGATTAGGATACATGTTGATGCTAGAGTGATGGTTGAGAATGCCAAGGAGGAAACGAAGTATGATTTTAGTTCGCTGTAGTTTTTTTCGCCGAAAGTTTTTCCGATGAATCGTTGGAGGCCTATTGGTATGCCTAGGAGGGCTATGGCTTGGATTATGTTTGCTAGGCTGATTGTTGTGCTTGCGTAGCCGACTATGCTTGCTCCCCCTATTCTGGAGATTATTAGCCAGTATACGTATCCTATGGAACATGTGAGTATGGTGTCTATGTATAGCCATAGACCGCCACGTACTACTTTCTGTACGCTCATCTCTGTGCACCTCGAGACGTTTTGCGTCGTGTTTGGTTGTACAGGAATATTTCATTTTAGCATGAGCATGTTTAATGTTGTTATGTTGTTGGTTAAGTAAATATTAATTTAGTGGGTAAACCAGCAGATTCAAAAAAGTTAACTATTTATAACATTTCTTACCATTATGTAACTTGGTTAAAATGGAGAGATTATTAACACTTAAGGAAGCATGTAGATTGTTAGGGGTTCATCCAAACACTCTTAGGAAGTGGGATAAACAAGGTAAAATTAGAGTTGTTAGAACTGTTGGTGGTCGTAGAAGGATACCAGAAAGCGAAGTTAAAAGGTTAATGGGAATAAAAGAGATCGATGTAAGTAGAAGAGCTGCTATTTATGTTAGGGTTTCTTCACATGACCAAAAACAGAAAGGAGATTTAGAGAGACAGAAACAACACTTGCTAAAATATGCAAGGACAAGAAACTATGAGGTTGCAGCGATTTTGGAGGACGTTGCTAGCGGTCTTGACGAAAACAGAAAAGGTTTAAACAAATTGTTTAACATGGTTGATAGAAGGGAAATAGGAGTTGTTATAGTTAGTTTTAAGGATAGATTAACTAGATTTGGGTTTAAATACCTTGAACGTTACTTCTCTTCGCACAATGTTAAAATAGAAGTTGTTGATGTTGAAGAACCTAAAGATGTTCATCAAGAGTTAGTTGAAGATTTAATTGCAATTGTTTCAAGCTTTGCTGGAAAACTCTATGGTCTGAGAAGTCACAAGTATAAGAAGGTTGTGAAAGGTGTCAAAGAAATTGTTACTAACTGAAACATGTAAATTTAAACTTAAACCAACCGAAGAACAAATACGTGTATTAGAGGAACTTTTCACCACCTATACCGAAATGGTTAAAACATGTTTCAACTTCGCTATTAAAAATAACGTTACTTCACGAAAGAAGCTTCACAAGCTCATCTATAGAAAACTTAGAAGTAAATTCCCAGATTACCCTTCACATTATGTGTACACAGCTATAACACAGGCATTGTCCATCTTCAAATCGTATAGAAGGCTGTCTAGGAAGAGAAGAAATATTAAGCAACCAGAAATTGAGGTTCTAAATGTAGTTCTTCTTGACGATACACATCTTTTCTGGTTTAACTGGAAACATTTGAAAATAGCAACACATAAAGGTCATCAAGTTATTCCACTCATTGTCCATGAATACTCGGAGAAGTTTAGAGGATGGAAAGTCAAGGGCTCAAGGCTGGTCAGAAAAGATGAAAGCTATTGGCTTCATATCACCTTTAGGAAAGAAATCGAAGCGAAACAACCTCATGGTGTTTTAGGCATAGATGTTAACGAGAAAAGTATTGATTTAGCTGTTGTTAAGCCAAACTATGCGAGGTTCATTAAAATAGATATTAGTGAAGCAAAGTACGTGAGGGATAGATATTTTAAGAAGAGAAGGAACATTCAGCGAAAAACGAGGAGGAAAAGGAGGAAACTTCTAGCTAAGTATTGTGGAAGGGAAAAGAGAAGAGTTGATTACGCTCTCCATAAGGCAAGCAAAATTATAGCCGAGATAGTTGCTGAGGAAAACGTACGTCCCGTGATGGAGAAACTTAAAAATATACGTGGAAGAATAAGGTATGGAAGGAAGATGAATCGAAGATTGCATTCAATGCCATTTAGAAAAACACAGCTATATATTTCGTATAAGTCGATGGAGTTTGGCTATGAACATGAGAAAATTAATGCTAAAAATACTTCTCGTATATGCCCGATATGTGGCGAATTAAATAAGCCGAATGGGCAATTATACCGTTGCAAAAAGTGTGGTTTTGAGGCAGATAGACATTTGGTTGCTGCTTGGAATATTGGTTTGAAATCTTCCATGTGGGGTGCTTTACCGTTCCCCCCGAAAGCCGCCCATGACCTTTTCAAAAGCGAGGTGGAACGGATAGTAATAAAATGTTAACTATCCGAGAACGGTGGGATGTTTGTGTGGTGGTTGATGTGCGTGGTTATTCTAGGGTTTTGGTTACTGGTGGTGGTGGGTTTATTGGGAGTCATTTGGTTGATAGGTTGTTGGGTGAGGGTTTTGAGGTTGTTGTTTTGGATGATTTTTCTTCTGGTAGGGTGGAGAACTTGAAGCATCATTTTGGTCGTGATGGTTTTGTTTTTGTTCGTGGTGATGTTAGGGATAGAGATGTTGTTGGGAGGGTTGTTGAGGGTGTTGATGTTGTTTTTCATTTGGCTGCTTTGGTGAGTGTTCCTGTTTCTGTTGAGGATCCTGTTTTGGTTGAGGATGTTAATGTTGGTGGTACTTTGAATGTTTTGAAGGCTTGTGTTGATGCGGGTGTTAAGCGTTTTGTTTTTGCTGGTTCTTGTGCTGTTTATGGTGAGGGTTGCGGTGTTCCTAGGTGTGAGGATGATGTTTTGGATCCTATTTCTCCTTATGGTGTTTCTAAGTTGGCTGGTGAGTTTTACTGTAGGGTTTTTTACCGTGTTTATGGTTTGGAGACTGTTGTTTTACGTTACTTTAATGTTTATGGTCCTAGGCAGGTTTATGGTCCTTATAGTGGTGTTATTTCCATTTTTATTAGTAGGTTGCTTGAGGGTAAGCCTCCTGTTATTTTTGGTGATGGCAGTCAGGTTAGGGATTTTGTTTACGTTAAGGATGTTGTTGAGGCTAATTTTTTGGCTATGTTTTCGAAGAACGCTGTTGGCGGGGTTTTTAATGTTGGGAGTGGTAGGTGTACGAGTATTAATGAGCTTGCTGGGCTGCTTATTGAGTTGATGGGTGTTGATGTTGAGCCTGTTTATTCTGATCCTCGTCCTGGTGATATTAGGTATAGTTGTGCTGATATTGGTAGGGCAAGGAAAGTTTTGGGTTTTGAGCCTAGAGTGGATTTAAGAGACGGATTGCTTGAGACTATTGTGTGGTTTAAGGAGAACTATGGTAAGAAAACTGTTTAGCAAGTGAGTCTATGGGGTTTGCTTATTTTGTCCAAAATTTTAAGAGTTTGTTGTATATGGTAAAACTACAAATCTTTAGATCGCAAACACCATAATATCGCGAAATATGTTAGGGTTAATTATTTTTAGCTGTTTTATACCTTGTAAGCTTTGTGGTGATCTGTTAGGTTGTTTTTTGGTGGTGATGCGGTTGGTTTAAATACCCTATAGGTTAATTTTATTATTGAGGTTTATAGGATGAGTGAGGGTATGGAAAAACGGTGTCTTGTTAAATGTGGAGTTTGTGGATGGGAAAATTATCTTAATGGTAAGGAATGTCAAGGGAAGAGGATTTTATTTTTGAAATGTGAGAATTGTGGTGCCAAAGGGGTTGATTTACGTTTCTTGAAACCATTTGAAAGGCCAATTGTTATTAGAGGTTCTTTTTTGAGTAGGTTTTTATATGAGTTTTTGATGTTTTGGGTAAATTTGAAGAATTTACTGTTTAATTTCGGGGGTTTAGTCGTATCTAAGGTTTTAGGTCTTAGAAATCTTTCCAGGTCGAAAATGTATGTTTTGGCGAGTATAGTGGTTGGTGTTGCTTTAATTTTTTTTGGTTGGTTTGTTTTAAGAAGTTTTCTGGTTCATCTAGTGCTGGCTGCGGTTAGTTTAGTTTCTGGAATTATTAGCTGGAGTCTAAGTGGTGAAGAATAGAATAAGCTGTACATTGTTTGCTATTTAGCTGTGTCTAGCTATGTGATTTAATTGTTTTAGTTTTAAGTGACGAGTGGTTTTAATAGTAGAAACGATGTATGATTATCGAATAAGGTTGTGAGGTTGGTTTGGTTGAAAAGGGTTATTCCTATTGCTAAGCCTGTTTTTGACCGTGAAGAATTTGAGGCTGTTCGTAGGGTTTTGGAAAGTGGCTGGTTGATGAATGGTCCTAAGGTTAGGGAGTTTGAGGAGAAGTTTGCTGGTTATTGTGGCGCCAAGTTTGGTATCGCTGTTAATAGTGGTACTTCTGCTCTTCATATAGCTCTTCTTGCTTTGGGTATAGGTCCAGGGGACGAAGTTATTACTACTCCTTTTAGTTTTGTTGCTTCTGCTGATTGTATTCGTCTTGTGGGTGCTAAGCCTGTTTTTGTAGACATTGATCCAAGGACTTATAATTTGGATGTTGAGAAGATTGAGGATGCTGTTTCTGATAGGACTAAGGGTATTGTTGTTGTTCATCTTTACGGTCTTTGCGTGGATATGGATCCTGTTTTGGAGGTTGCTGAGAAGTATGGTTTGTTTGTTGTTGAGGATGCTGCTCAGGCTCATGGTGGTGAGTATAAGGGTCGTAAGGTTGGGAGCATTGGTCATGTTGGTTGTTTTAGTTTTTGGCCTACGAAAAATATAACTACTGGTGGTGGGGGTATTATTGTTACTAGTGATGAGGAGGTTGCTGAGAGGGCTAGGCTTTTGCGTTTTAATGGTGAGGTTCGTGATTATAGGCATGTTCTTTTAGGCTATAATTTGTTGATGCCTGAGATTCAAGCTGCTATTGGTCTTGTCCAACTTAGGAAGTTGGATGGATTTGTTGAGAAAAGGAGGAAGATTGCTAAGTTTTATAATGAGGAATTTGCTGATTTGGATCTTGTTTTGCCGTTTGAACCAGAGTATGCTAAGCACGTATATCATCTGTACACCGTTAGGGTTGATGCTGAAAAGAGAGATTATGTTCTTGAGGGTTTGAATAAGGAAGGTGTGCAGGCGAAGGTTTATTATCCGATTCCCATACCGTTTCAACCAAGTTATAGGGAGTTTGGTTTTGTTGAGGGTAGTTTTCCTGTAGCCGAGAAGGTTGCTAAAGAGGTTTTTTCTCTTCCTGTTCATCCTGCTCTTAGTGAAGAGGATGTTAATTATGTTGTTGAGAAAGTTAAAGATGTTTTAAAACAGTTGTAGGTGTTTTGGGGTGGTTTATTTTGAGCGTTAGGTTTGGTGAGGGTGTTTGTGTTGATAAGCGTGTTAGGTTTTTGGGTAAATGTTTTGTTGGCGAGCATAGTGTGATTTTGGGTGAGGTTGAGATTGGTGGTGGTGTTTGGATTGGCCGTAATGTCACGATTTTGGGTCCTGTAAAGATTGGTTCTCGATGTTTTGTTGGTGATGGTGTTGTTATCGGTTTTCCTTGTAAGAGAAATTTGCTTGATGTTTTAAAGGGTTTGAGGTGTGAGGTTGATGTGGATAAAAGGTTGGTTGAGATTGGTGATAATGTTGTTTTGCGTTCTGGCTGTGTTGTTTATGAGGATGTTAAGATAGGGCGTGATGTGGAGTTTGGGCATCATGTTTTGGTGCGTGAGGGAACTGAGATCGGTGACGGTAGTAAGATCGGTACTAATACTGTGATTGATGGTTTTTCTAAGATTGGTAGACGTGTTTCTATTCAATCTAATGTTTACATTCCGCTTAACACGGTGATTGAGGACCACGTTTTTTTGGGTCCTAATGTTGTTCTTACTAATGATAAATATTTGATGAGAACTGACTACGAGTTGAGGGGGCCTGTTATTCGTAGGGGGGCTAGTGTTGGTGCTAATTCCACGATTTTACCAGGTGTTGAGATTGGTGTTGAAGCTATGGTAGGTGCTGGATCTGTTGTTACCAAGGATGTCCCTTCAAAAACTATCGTTGCGGGTATTCCTGCCAGAAAAATTGGTGAAGTACCAGGGGACTGGCATATTCCGATGATTTGAAACTTTAGTAAAGTTATTTTACGTAAATTTATTTAAAACAGGTGATTAGAAAAATTGTTGATGCTAATGGTAACGATTATTAGGTTCATTATGTTGATAGATGACATAAATGAACTTAATGATGTGTATGTAGGTGGGGTTGGGCTATGGTTGTTGGCGTTGTTTTATGCGGTGGTAAGGGTACGCGTCTTCGTCCTTTGACTTACTATTTTCAGAAGGTTATGGTTCCTGTTGGGGGTAAGCAGAAGCCTTTGTTGGAGTATGTTGTTAGGCTTTTGAGTTATCACGGTATTAGGGATGTTGTTTTGCTTGTTAATTATAAGGCTGAGCAGATTAAGAATTATTTCGATGACGGCAAACGTTTTGGTGTTAGTATTCAATATGTTATGGATGATCCCTCCCTTAAGGGCACTGGTGGCGCTATTTTGAACGCTTTTAGACACGGGACTATAAGTAAGGATGATACTTTTGTGGTTTACTACGGGGATATTTTATCTAATATTGATTTGTCTGATATGTTGCGTTTTCACAGGGAGAAGGGTAGTGTTGCTACCGTTGGTTTAGCTAGAAGGTTTACTGTTCGAGTTGGTGTCGCTGACTTAGATGGTGATGGTAGGGTTAAAGGTTTTGTTGAGAAACCTGAACTTGAAAAACCTGTCAACATAGGCATTTTAATCTTAGAAGGGACGGTCTTTAACTTATTGAATGAATTAGCCCGTGAGAAAAATGAAATTGATCTATCTGGTGACGTTATACCAGCCTTAATTGAACGCGGAGAGCCGGTATACGGATATGTAACTGACTGTTTTTGGTATGACGTGGGCAGTACTGAGAGATATGAGAAGTTAGATAATGGGTTGGTTGATGAGAAGTTAGGTTTTCTTTTGGAGTAGACGTTTGTTTTATTGCTCTTTATATTCCTTTTTGTAATATTGTTTAAGGGTCAAGTTTGGCTCAGGTAGGTAGATGTATCGGGTTTGGTTTGGGTTTGGTTTTGCTGCTGTTTTTCTTGGGTTTAGTTGAAGTTGGCGTTGCTAGTCCTGCTACGGCTGTAGTTTATTATGTTGAAGTTAATAAAACTGTTTATGAGGTTGGTGAGCCTGTTTTTGTTAATAGTAGTTATTTTGTTGAAGGGTCTTCTTATACTCTTGCTACCTTTAGTATTGGTTTTAACTCTTCTACTGTAGAGGAAGAAAGTTTCTCTGATTATGGTGCTGTAACCCGTGTGGTTACGTTTTATCTTGATCCTTTTGATTGGAATCCTGGCGTTAATGGTACTGATGGTTGGGCTAAAGTTTTTGTAGAAGCTGCGGATTTACCTTCTGATACCAGTGCTAGCCCTTATGCTAGTGATTCTAAAACTGTATTTTTTACTGTTGTTAGGGCCGGTCAAAACTGTTCTTTAAAATATGTTTATCCTGATCCTCCTGTTGATAATTCAAGTGTGGTTTTAACTTTTAGGTTGTTTAATGAACATAATTCTAGTTTTCCTGTTGCGAGTAATAATGTTTCTTTTAGTGTTTTTTCTCCTAATGGAAGTTTAATTTTGAGCAATTCGACGGTTACTGATTTAGATGGTGAGTTTGTTGTCGAGTTTGATCCCAATGGTTTTTCCGGTAATTACACTGTTGAGATTTATAGTTTTGAAAATGAGGATTACGAGGCAGGTTGGTTTACGTTTGTTGTAGAGGTTTCTTCTGGTTCATCTAACTTTTCTAAGCCGACGCGAATAGAGTTAGAATATGTTTTCATTGGAAATACTGCTATGAGAGGTGGACAAGAAGTTTCTTATGCTCTTGAACCTGTTAAAGTGTTTGTAAAGCTTTTTGATGATGTTTTGGATTCTCCTATTTCATCTGGTGAGGTGCATGTCTTTGTTTTTGATTGGAGAAACACTACCGTGTTTAATGTGACTGGTGTAACTAATGGTAGTGGTGTTTTTGAGTTTAATTTTTCTCCGCCTTATTCTGGGAGTTTTTCTATATATGCTGAGTTTTTAGGTAATGAAACTTTCAATCCTTCGAATAGCACGCTTATGCTTCCAGAATTTTTGCCTAGACCTTTAAAAGTTGAAGTTGTTAAGAAGTTTCCGAACGTGGTTTATGTTGGTGAGAGTTACTGGGTTTCATTTAGGGTTGTTGATAATTTTACGGGGCTAAGTGTTTCTGGTGTTAATGTTTCTCTTTTCGGTGAGTGGCCTATGGAGTTTCCGCTTAGTGGCTTTAAAGTTACTAATGAGAGTGGTTACAGCGAGTTTCAAGTTGAAATTCCCGCTACTTATGCAAATGCTTTGCCTGGTTATCGCCATGTTGCAGGGTGGTTCATGGATACTAGGGATCCGGTGGTTTACGAGAATTCTTCGGTTATTTGGGAACAGTTTTTTAGGGAAGTTTCTCTAACTTATGTTTCTGTTAATTGCTCTGAAGTTTTAAGGAAGGAGAGTGTTATGGTTAATGTTTGTGTTTGTTCTGATAACGGGGTTCCTTTAAATGGTAGTGTTCAGGTTTATTGGGATAATGTTGAGTTGTTCAACGTCTCCTTGTTTAATGGTTCAAGTATATTTCTTTTGAATATTTCATCTAATGAGAATGTTGGTTTTCATGTTTTGAATGTTACATTTAACGAGATTAACTATGATGTTAGCTTTTGCAATGTTTCAATTGCTGTAAAATCCGTGTTTGATACTTCCATTAACATATCTTCATTAGATATTTGTAGGGGTGAAAACTGTGGCTTTGAAATTCTTGTTTTAGATGCTTTTAATCAGAATCCCGTTTCTAACGTCACAGTTTTCGCTGAATTAAACGATAATAAAATTATCTTAGAGGGGTTAACCGACGATAATGGAAGTATTTTTTATTTATGGCATGTTCCACCAGGTTTTCAACCGGGAATATATGTTGTTAGATTTAATTTCTCTAAGGAATTTTATACTCCCTTGTATTTGGAGTTCTCTATTCATGTGTGGATTAGAACATCAATTATCTTTAACGTAAGCGTGAGTGAAAACGTTTTAACACAAAAACTACTCATAAAAACGGTGAGTGCAGGCAATATGAAAGCTAAAGCTTCACAACAATACAATTTTACTTCTATTTTACGTTGTTTTTTGCGAAGAACGTCTGTTGATAAGCAAAAAACATGGAAGATAATAGACACTTTTAGTGTTAAATTGCAACATATAATTAAGGATGAAAAGCTAATTCTTTTAGGGCGTAAAAAGGTAAGAGTTCATGGTAAGGTAAAAGGTTTTCCTTCTTTAAGAATGTTTTGAGGTATTTTTTCTTTCCATTTTTCAAAGAATTTTAGGTCTACGTGTTTTTCTCTAAGTTCGTCGGGTAGCATTTCTGGGATTCCTTCTACTTGATTTCCTACGGGGTACCATCTATTGCAGTTTGGACAATATAGGAGGGCTTCTTTAACTTCTAGGAGCATCATGTAATTGTATAGGAGGCTTAGTTCTTTTAGGTATTTTTCCGCTATGGATTCTATTATTTTGTCTTTTTCTTTCTCTATGGTTTCTCTTCCTTTGCTTTCAACTTGTTCTTCAAGTTTCTTGAATTCTTCTACTGCTTTCTTTATGTCTTCTTTCTCTAGAAGCTCTGAGATTGTTTGTCTAACTTTTTCTAGTGTTTTTATTGTTGTTTCGTTTTCTGTTTCATCTTTGATTTTTTCTATTGCTGGTGGACTGATAATTCCATCTATGAGATCTTTTAACATTGTCTTGTAGTCTTCTAGGTGTTCCTCTACTGGTTTGCCTGCTTTCTCACATATTTCTTTTATTTGTCCGTTTGGAGTTTCCCAAGTATAAAAGTAGGCGTCAAGTGGGTGATGTTTACATATTGGACAAGCTAAGATGTTTAGTAGCCATGGTTTCATTGCCTGCACCAACCTGGATCTAACATTTGTATTTTTCTACATTAATTTTTCCTTCCAACTATTAATTATTGAAGAAAACATAAATCTTTTAACTTATAACTTAAATACTTGAAAACCAAAAGGCTTGTATTGTTGAGTATTAGAGCTAAGACCGTTTCTTTGTCTGGGAGAAGTTATGCAAGTGATTAAACCTTTTGATCCTTGGAAAAGCCCCCTTTGCACATGTCCTCCAAAATATACTTTAAATCCTTATACTGGCTGTACGCATCAATGCATTTACTGCTACATTACCTCATATATTCCTCATGCCTTTAACTGCAGACCTAAAGAGAAACTTTTAGAAAAAATTCGTAAAGACATTAGGAAAATTGATAAAAATCTCGTTGTTTCCATGTCGAACAGCTCTGATCCTTACCCTTCTATTGAAAAAGACTTAAAATTAACGAGAAGAATCTTGGAGCTTTTTAAGAAATATGACGTTAGAGTTCTAATCATAACCAAATCTGATCTCGTGGTTAGAGATGTTGATATCCTTTCGTCTATGCGTAGTTCCGTTAGCTTCACGATAACAACTGTGAACGAAGAAATTGCAACTTCACTGGAACCTTATGCTCCAAATCCGTGGAAAAGAATCGATGCTATTAGAAAACTTGTTGAGAAAGGAGTAAAGGTTTCTGTAAGGGTGGACCCAATAATATTGGGTTTAAATAGCAGTGAGAAAGATATAGAGGATGTTATATCTGCTGTAGCGGAAGCAGGCGCGCTTCACATTGTCAGTTCCACCTTTAAACCTAAGTTTGACAGTTGGAGACGTTTTGAGAAAAGGTTTCCAACAATTTCAAGAAAACTATATAAATACTACTTTAAGTTAGGTGAAAAAGTAGGGGCTTCACGCTATCTTCCTTCATCTATTAGAAGACAACTCATGAAAAAAGTTAGGAAAATTGCTGCGAAACATGGATTAACTTTTGCTACATGTAGAGAAGGGTTCCCTGAACTTCACCTTGCTCCCAGTTGTGATGGTTCACATTTAGTTCCTACTTAGAGTTTATTAAGAAGTTGTCGCTATGATGTTATGCAAAATATTAAATAAAGGAGTTTTAAAGAAGCGTTGAGGTGTTTGAATGAGTGAACTTAGTAGATTTAAAATAAAGTTCGTTTTTGGAAGCGGGAAGGAAGTTTTAGGTGAATTCATAAGGATAAAAGCTCCTAGAACTGTTGAAAAGCTTTTACTAAAGCTTCCAATAACTTCTAGAGTTATGTTGTGGCCTCCTCAAAAGCCTGGTGAAATTTATTTTAATGTTGGAATAAAGATGGGAAAAGAAAAGGCGAGAAAAGACATAGAACCTGGGGACATAGCATATTGGCCGATGGGAGATGCTTTATGTATTTTCTATGAGAAAATTGAGCCGTATTCCGAGGTTAATGTCATAGGCAGAATTATCAGTGATTTGAATAAACTTAGGGAAGTGAAAAGAGGAGAAATTGTGAAAGTTTTGAGGGTAGAGTGAAAACCTAATCTATGGTAAATATGCTCAATTGAATTGTCTATTAAATAAGGATTACTGGGACTCCATGTTGAAGCATAGTTATTCTTTTAGTGGTCTTGGTCTTCTTTGCGGAGCATATATGCGTACGGGTTCAACAATTATGCCTGGACGCGTAGATTCTACAATTGCTTCTATGCCTTTGTTTGATACTTTTAAGTATCCGCCATCACTCCTTATTCTTAATTTACTTACATTAAATTTTACCATTTCAGGTGTTTGAACTATAGCCTTCCCCCTCTTTTCCTCCTCCCCCATCCAGGTTTCCTTATCCCTTAACTCTAAGAGTTTTCTTTCAATGGTTTTTCTTAGCGTTCTTTCCTTTTTAATGACTTCTAAGAGCATCTTTTTCTCTTTTAAGTATTGTAGTTCCGTTTTCCATATTATTCTGGTACCTCGTCTCTCTCTTTTGGTTGTTATTAGATCAGCTGCCCTTAGTACTGCTACAATGTCATAGATGCGTCTTCGCGAAACTCCCAATTTATAGGCTAATTCCAGGATGAGGCATCCTTCCTCGCCAACTTCTTGAAGAATTTCGATAGCTTTCCGCGCCATGTCTCTAAGGTGCAAGTGGTACCCCCCGCAATAAAGAGGTATTATTTTTGTATACTTTTCGGCTACACATATACTTTTTGGTTTTAAGCATTTTAGCTGACTACTTGTAATGCTTCACTTCAACTTCTACTATGTGCTAGGCGCCAACACAACCGCTTTTTGAATTTAAAAGCATGATAGTTGATATTTTTAGAAAGAATGGTAGTCTTTGCTTTGAACGTTCCTTAACTGTTTTAGAAAAGTTATTTTGAATATGTCAAATGTTTTTCAAGCAAAAACTTCAAGAATTTATTGTAGATTTTTGTCCTACCTTTAGCAGATTTTTCCGTCGTATTGCGAAGTTCGCAATGAGGACCATAAAAACTTAGGAGAAAATTTCGGGATATCACGTCTTTAAACTTACTTAGAATTACTTAAGTGGAAGTATGGATAAATCCAAGAATCCTCTGGAAAGAACATATTCGATAAATAGCTGTGGTGTAGGGGATATTTGGCCTTTTAATGCAAGGCTATTCCACTTTGAAACAAGTTTTTCATATTCTTTTAGTTCTTTAATAGTTTTTGTGCCTCTTTTAGCTAATTTTTTCTCGCTTATCTCGTCACCTTTCCCAAGCCCTTTACAGTATTCTTTTGCCCTTATCGATATTCCTTGATACAGCCACCCATTTTTCACTTGGAAGGTAAACGGAAAATTGCGGCAGGCGGTTGGTCTAGCAGGGTATATGGAGCATTTATTTTTTGAAAGGAAAATACATGATCCATCACTTAGTTTAAGGAGCCCTAAGTATGCTATACCCCTTGTTGTAATAATGGGAGGTGTTATAAGTTTCTGACCGCCTTCACCAATTATTTGGTAAAATGCTACGTACCTTAGAACTTCCCGTGCATTTAAATTTAAGAAAGAAGCTATTCTAATTACATCAATATGAGTTAGTGTTACTATCATTTTTTTGTCTCGGCAGCAGCGTCCACACATTTGACATTTAAATCTCAGCTATTTTTCCCCCAAAATGTTAAAAGGGCCACTATTTTATCTTTGACTAAAAATGGATATTAATGTTTCCTAATGCTAATATAAAAAGGTTAGAGTTTGTTTAAGTAACAAGTCCGAGTTCTCTTAACTCTTTTGCAAGTTTTTTAACGGCTCTTGCTACATCAGTTTCTTTTTTGGCGCCCGTACATACTATTTTTCCGCTACTGAAAAGTAGAAATACAACGTTAGGGTCTTTCATTCTATAAATTAGTCCTGGAAACTGTTCCGGCTCATATAGGGAGTCATCAAGAGTTATTGAAGCTAATTCAAGATCAATTTCTCCACCTATGCTTCCTGAGGATACGATGTTTTGTATTTGTATTTGTGGCTTGCTTTTAATCGGTACTCCCGCTTTTCTTATCTTCTCTATGACTTTATTGACGACAATTTCTGCTTCTTCTTCTCTTTTTAAGCCAGTAACAACCATTTTACCTGTATTAAATACAAGTACTGCAGCTTTAGGATTTTGAAGCCTAAATACTAGGCCTGGAAACTGCTCTGGATCGTATTCGACACTGTGATAAGCGTTTGCCACTTTTTCTAGGTCTATTCTATCCTCTAGTATCACACTGGCCACTATATTCTCCACACGGTAATATATTTTCTCTCCGCTCATTTATTGTTCCTCCATTTCCAAATATCGATTATAGGGTGACCTTTTGTAAACTCACCTTCACTTAAAAAGGAAGACCTTTTTAACATATCGTTTGTGAACTGCCACCATCTAAAGACGGTGGCTTCTCCCGTTCTGTGCTGGCTTTTCACCAGCACTTCATGTGGGAGTTCGAGGGAGATTCACAGCTCCCCCATCCTACTCCTCTCGTTAAGGAGTAGGCTATATTTATTGCAGCGTTTAAATCTCGATTGTAAACCAAACCACACCTGGGGCATCTGAATTCTCTCCCATTTGTTCGGGCAATATGCCCGCATCTATGGCATTTTGAAGAAGTGTTCTTGGGATCGATATACACAACAGGTATACCTTCCAAGTTTGCTTTGTATTCGATGTATTGCTGTAGCTTTCGAAAGCTCCAGGTATGCAACCTTCTGTTGAGTTTGGCGTAACTATTCATGTTCTTTCTAACTCCACTAAGCTTTTCCATGGTTATTACTGGTTTTTCAAACTGCTTAGCGTAAGCAACAATTTCGTTAGCTACCACATGTATCAACTGATTTACTATTCTCTTCTCCCTGCGACCAATCTTCTTAACCAAATTCAGTCTCTTCTTTCTCTGTAAGTTTCTTCGGATATGAGCATATTTCCCTCTGATTTCTCTTATCCTTGTTCCGCTCCAGAACTGTCCCTTCATTGGCTTAGAATTCTGTTTTGAAATAGCAATGGCGGTAGCAATATTCCACTCTCCTGAATCTACACCAACAACAGTTTCTGGCTCGTGAAATTCAACTTCCTTCTTAAGCACGAAATGTGCGTACCATTCTCCGTTTCGTTTAACCATTTCAACTGTGCAGAACTGCCACTGCCCTTGCTGTCTGAATCAAAGCTGTGTTGAGGTTGAACCGTTGCTTTGCTTTCTCATAACAGTTTCTGTGTAGAAAGGTCTTTGACGTTAAGTTAAAGCTCAGATACCAATTCACGAGCTCAAAATATTCTTCTAAGCACTTGTTTAACACTAAAACCTTTCTCTTATTCGGTCTGAAAACTTTTCCTACCATTGTTACCTGAACTTCTTTTTTCATGGGAACATCCTCAAGGTTTAGTTATGTTTCAACTATTTAAAATCTCCTAGGCAGACCTATGATTCATCCACCGGTTAAAACCAGTGGTCTTCTTGCAGCAAAATTCTATAAGGCAACCTTATTTGGAAATGAAAAATTTCCATTTTTGTTTTTAAAATGTGTGCAACTTTAAATTTGAAAATAAATAATTTGTTGTATAAAATTTCTAAATACAGTTATGATTTACGAGATTAATGAATTGATATAGTGTTTTATTCTCTCCATGCTTCCATACCGCATTTTTCACAGAAAATTCTCTTAATTATTTTTCCAGATTTCCAATACACTTCTACTGTTAGTGGATGGCCGCAATTTCCACAAAGGGTTCCCTTTGATGCTTTTCTTTCAATTAAAATAAAATCTTCTTTCGCCACTAATCCCCCCACAGTCAACATGAACACTTGTTAATTTGTGGTATTTTTATATACAAAAATATTTTTATCGCTAACTGAGTTCTTGAAGGAAATTATTTAGGCTTACCTAAATAATTCAAAATTTTTGTTTTTGAAGCTCTGTAAATAAACTTATAACCAAAATTATTGCTTTAAAGCGATAATTGGCAAACAAAATAAAAGAATAGAACTAAGTTAGGTAAACAGGAGATTTTAAGTTAAAAACAAGATTAACTTACTCTTCTTAGTGTTATGTCTATTGTTGAGACAGTTCTCTTGTTTTGTTCCTCCCCTACTTCTTCACTTCCTATCTTTACTTCTTTTACTTCAACCATTTCCGGTAAGAACCTTTGTCGGACGATTTCTGCTACGTCTACGGCTTTACTTATTGCTCTTCCTCTAGCTTTTATTACTACTTCGTTTGCTCCACTATTAAATTGCATTACAACTGCTAGAACATAGTTCATTGGGGGTTTTTTACCTACTAATATTACGTTTTCTTCTCTTTTTGCTTGTGCCAACTAGAGACACCTCCAATTGTTGTGTTTGTCATTGCTTAAGTAATGTATAGAGGAAACACATGTATTATGACAAACCTGTTGTGACTATTAATTATTGCACCAGTGAGTAATATATTTTTCCTATATGTAAGATAAATGATTTTCCTCTCTTAATTTTACATAAGATTCTGGTATTGTTGAAGGTCAGGCTACTAGGTATTTTACTGAAGTTAGTGTCTAGATGGAAGTTTAACGCTTTTAGACGCGTCTATTTATTCTAAGTTATATTATTAGCGATAATACTTTAGTATAACCATGATATAGAAAGCTTTTGGCGTTAAATATTTTTAAATTAATATTTTGAGTTTTCTCTATGCAATTTTACTATAGAGAGACGTTGATGCGAATAGTATTTTAACGTTTTGATTTGCGTGGTATTGTAAACGTAAACAATTTATCTTGATATTGGGCTGTAAAGTTAACAATGCTTATAAGTTTTGTAACTGTTTTATCCATACTCATAAATAGCAAGTCTCTGTACGTGGAGTGAAGGTGAGGTTGATGATACCGAGAACGGAAATACTTAGGTTGGCTAAAGAAGGGAAAATTGTTTTTTCTAAGGGGAAATCTGAAAGTGTTAGTTTATCAAAAGAGCAGGTTAAGGAGTTGTTTTTGAGACTTAAGAGGAAAAGGGCTAAACTTTCACTATACAGATATTTGGTGAACTATCCGAATTCTCCTGCTCCAAAATATAGGATTGGGTATAGTTTACAGGGAAGTTTGGAAGGGAAAAGATACAGCCTAGAGTTTAAAATTGAACGCGGGAGAATTGTTATATATTCAGTATCAAGGGTTTGAATTATTTGCAACTTTCTTTTAATTTATTAGAGGAGAAGTTAAACAATTGTTGCAATATATTTAAAATCCCTAGAAATTTTAATTGATATGGGGAAATTCATGAAAAATGTGAAAGTATTGTTGAGTACGGTTTTCCTAATCTTGTGGTTAATTTTAGTAGTTAATATTCCGACTGGCAATATAGCGGGAGTTTCTGATAGCGTTCTTGTAGTTAATTTTGATGGGGAAATAACTTCGGCAACGTACGAAATGTTTAAAAACGCTGTAGAAATGGCTGAGGAAATTAATGCAAATTTAACTGTTTTCGTGATTAATACTTTAGGCGGAGAGCTTGGAGCAATAGATAATATTATAACGCTTTTTTCAAATTCAAAAGTTCCTATTGCAGTTTTTGTTTATCCGAAGGGGGCAACAGCTGTAAGTGGCGGTACGTACATATTGATGGCAAGCCATATAGCGGTTATGTCCACTGGTTCGGTTATAGGTTCTTGTAGCCCCGTTGACCAATACGGGCGGCCAGTAACCGATGATAAAGTAATAAATTTCCTTGTTGCTAAGATGAGAAGTCTTGCAATCCATCACTCAAGAAATGAAACTGCTGCCGTTGAATTTATCTTAAGTAATCTTAACTTAATCGCCGAGGAGGCATTGAAGTACGGAGTAGTAGAGTTTGTAGTTCAATCTACGTCAGATCTTGATATTGCATTGCAAGAGTTGTTTTCAAAACTTGAAGGTAAGGTATTGGTAGAGGTAGAAGAAGAGATTTTAGCTAATGTTACCCCTGTTTGGAAGCTTTTGGATAAAGATCAAACCATAGAGGGAAAGATACTTAAGAAGTATTCTTTTTCCGGTATAAGTAATAAGGATGTTATCTTTTATTCACGGGGAACACGTTATTTGCTATTGCATGCAGTAAGTGATCCTTTGATAGTATCTATACTTTTAACGATAGGAATTTATTCCTTGATCTTTGGTCTTGTAACACCCGGTGTTGGTGCTGAACTTGTTGGAAGTATATGTCTGCTTCTCGGTTTAGTTGGTCTAGGAGTTATTGGTGTTAGTACGGCTTCAGTGATTTTCCTTCTGATTGGAGTATCGTTGTTTATAGCTGAGTTAAAAACGCATATTGGTGCTTTAGCTGTGGGTGGAAGCGTATGTATTCTTATTGGTATATTGCTGATAATTCCTCCTTTTGTGCCGTTTGAATATAGGGGATGGTATGTGCCACCTCGGTTCTACACGACTTTCAGAATCTTAGCGTTTACCATAACGGCTTTTACCTCGTTGTTCTTCGGTTTTATAATTTATAAGGGATTGGAAGCTAAACGGTTGAAGAAGACGCTTGATATAGAAGCTTTAATAGGGAAGACAGGCTATGCGAAGACTGATATAACGCCTGATTTAAAAGGCATCGTCTATGTGGAAGGCGAAGAATGGTCTGCAAAAACAGAAGAAGATTTCATAGCAACTAGCGATAAAGTCAAGGTGGTTGATGTAGAGGGTTTAACTCTTATTGTAAAGAGAGTTAAACAAGAGAAAGAAAAATATTACTAGCCAACTATTAATTGAAGAGCTGAGACATTATTAAAAACGCAACAGTAGTTAATGTCATTAAGGTAGAGAAGGGAGGAAAAGTGAAGTTAGTAAGCCTTCGTGTTGCTTCAATAGATATTTACAGGGTCTTCCCATTAATATATGTTATAGAGAAACCTGAAAAGTTAAAAGAAAGGTTCAGATTTCTAGGAGAACCTGATTACGTTTTGAGAAAGTGTAAAATAGCGGAGAAGGATGCTGAAAAAAGAGTAATAGACTACATAGAGGGAGTTGGACTTTTAAGGATAAATGTGCACGGCTCTTGGAGAGCAACTCATCACGAGCTTTTAAAGTTATCTAAAACAATTAAATTTCCGATAAGACATTTAGCGCCTTTAGTAGCTAAGTCTCAAAAAAATTTGTTAATCGAGGGAGTATTGGATTTGCCAATAAGGGGCAATATTGAAGTAAAAATTTTCCCATATGGCTCATGCATTCTTCATTTGAAGTCTGCTCTTCAAGGGAAATTTACCGTGGATACTTTGATTAGATTTGCTAATGGTGAAGATATCACTATTAGTTCACCGTCTTTTGGTAAGTTGGGTTTTGACGAGTTTTTTGAAAAGCTTAGAGACGCTGTCATCTACAGTATGTACACTCTTGACGCTCAAGAAGACGCTAAAATTGCTACAAGTGAAACACGTCACTTCACGCATATAATAAGCTCCGACCCACTAACTATGCAAGATAACATTCGGGAAATTTATGGTATGGTAACTTTATCTCCTGACTGGTCTTCTGTCGACTTAGATGTGGCAAAAGAGGAGGCTGGTTTTTCACTTGGAAAGGCTGAGGAAGATATCGTGGTTATTGGTGAAAGAGGAACTATAGCATATACGCCTAATCTTAAAGGGACTAAGCCTAGAAGAGCTTTTAGAGAAAGTATAGTTGAATCTGTTGAAACAGTTCAGGCGCAATATGAAAGTTTGAAGATTTTTAAGCAAAGGTTTAAGCTTCTACCTGTTGAAAGGGAAAGCAAATTTTTGGATTTCATTGTAACAATATCCGCTTCTCTGAACCCGTATTTGACTGCTGAGAAATTGTTGCCAAGAGCTTCTTGGAAAAAATACTATGGGTGGACCATAGAGAAAATTGGATATAGGAAAATATTTGATATCGCCGTCGAAGAGTTCTTTAAATCTATTCCAGATCTCATTGAAGGTAAAGCTCGGGTTAAAATTGTTCTGAATAAAATGAAGCAGTCTGAAATACCGAAGGTAAGTCAGCTGATTTCAAATATTTTAGGTTAAGCAAATTTACACTGTAAGCAAAACTTTTAAAGCTTAAATGAAAAGTTTTTGCAGCGATACAAAAATAAAGACAGAATAAGGTAAGTAGTAAAGGTGAGAAAAGTGTACAAGGATAATGGTGAGTTTAGTGAAAACGCTGAGGAAGAAAATGGAGATGTTGATAAACTTATTTTAGAAGGAGAGAAATTTGAAGAAAGCGGCGATTTTTTGAGTGCTGCTCAGAGATTTAATCAGGCAGCGTTAATTTTACTTGAAAGTGAAGAACATGAAAGAGCTGTGGATTGCTGTTTACGAGCTTTAAAAAATTATGAGAAGATTGGTGATGAGAAGGGTATAGCAGATACTTCCTATAATCTTTGCATAGCCTTTAGTAATCTTGGAAAACATGAAAACGCGATTTCCTGTTGCAATAGGGCTTTAAAGATCTACGAGAAACTTAAAGAAGAAGAGGGATTAGCGGACACCTACTATGGGTTAGCAGTGGTATATTTGAACATGCAAAAGTTTGAAGACGCAATTAATTATTTGCAGAGAACCATAAGGATGTATAAAAAACTGAATATTACTGATGGATTAGTGAGTGCTTACCTAGATTTAGGTAGCAGTTATTTAGCTTTAAATGATACTCAGAAAGCTGAGAGATACTTTAAGAGGGCTTTAGACATTGTAGAGGAAAAAGAAGATACGCCAAGTGTTGCTGATACTTTGGTGACAATAGCTGAAGCATGGGAGGAAAGTGGAAAATACGGTAAAGCTGTTGATTACTATTTTAAGGCAATAGATAAATATTTGGAAGCTAATGACACGGAGTTAGTTGGAGATATTATTAAACGAATAAAGGATTTAATCCCAGAGTTTGGTAGAGAAAAAGCAAAGAAAATAAGAAGATTACTAGCCGAGTATCAGTCAAAAATTAGATCTTAAACTTTTAATTCTCTAATACGTAAATTAATTTTAGAATAAAGTCTTTATTTTCCACAGGGTTTCTTTCTTTTCCTTAATTTTCTCCACTTTTCCCTCTTTTTCAAGCTGTTTCAGAAAAGCTAATGTTGTTAAATCGTTTACAAGCATGTCCATTCCTTGCGTCCATTTTATATCGAGAAGTTTCCTAGCACGCTCCCCGATTTCTGATAGCTTCCCCTTGTTTAAAGCTTTGACAGCGTCTATTACCGTTTCCTTCCATATATTATGGGCATCTAGCGCTGTTTCTAGTGCAATTTTTGCCTGCTCCCCTATTCTTGGTTCATCGTGTGCAGGCAGTAAATATTTAGGGTTTAGCTTGTTGAGAACTTTAAGTGCATGTTCCCGTTTCTCGACATCCCCAGTTAGATCTATGAAGAATTTTAATGGGCTTTGAGGATGACATAGGACTTCATCTCCAGCAAAGAGAACCTCTCTTAAGGGATCGTATAGGACAATGTGACCAAAGCAGTGCCCTCCGGTATGATAAACTTTCAATCTATGATTTCCAAAGGTTAAGGTTTCTCCTTGTTCAAGTGGGTGATCTACATCCACACCTTTTAGTTCCTCGTAATCAAAGGTTGGGTTTAGGGTTTTTAACTTTAATTTGCTGAACGTTCCAACATTAAAATTTTTTTCAAATATTTTTGACGGTTTTTTTAAGAGTTCCTCAACGCCTTCAAAAGCAGCAACTTCAGCCTTTGTTTTATTTCTTAACCATTTTAGCCCCCCTATATGGTCGGGATGCGGATGCGTGATTATAATTGTTTTAACGTGTTTTTGAAAGTCGTAACCACGTTTCTCAATGGTTTTTAATAGTTCTCTACGAGGAAAGTCTAGGGTACCTGTGTCAATAATAGCGATTTCATCGTCTCCAAAGAACATGTAACTTGAAGGGTAGCCTATTGAGGATTTATACTCTCCTCGTACTCGAATTATGCCAGGTACAATTTCACTTATTAACAATTCCTACACCGAAGTCAAATTATTTAACCTTACTAAAATGAATAGTTAATGAGATATTTTAGGTTATTTACCTGCTTAAGGGAATGAGAGTTCTCTCTTTACTTTGACATTAGCTTATCTAAACGGTAGAAAAACAAGGACAATCTGCTATAAAGAAATAAATCGCTACGAAGATGCTCTAAAGTGATTTAGTTATCTCGGTTTTGCTATGATTTCCTTGATTTTAAGGTCGGTGAACATTCTTGAAATGTCTGCTGGTTTTAACACTATTGCTGTATCTGCTCCTGAGCCAGTGCCAGCTATGGCTATTATGTCTTGATCAACCGGTACGAGACCTGTATTTGCTGCCATGACTGCGATTTCAACACAAACTTTCACGCCTTGACAGAACATTCTTAATGTTGCGCTCACGATATCTAGCGGGTCTCCTCCTAGTTTTCCTCTAAAAGCTCTGGGTACCATGGTGAAAATGTCTGTTCCTATTAGGAGCTTTGCTCCTAAATTTTTGATTTTCTCTTCAAACTCCTTTTTTAACTCTATTTTTCCTGCTTCGCGGAAACCGTATTGATGAGCCACGACGATGACTTCTATACCTGTTCCTTGAAATATTTCAGCTGTTTTTGCCCCTGTTTTCCCGGAGGTTGTTGCAACTACAACATATTTGATGCCTAGTTCTTGTGCTCTTTTCTTCGCTGCTTCAAGTGTTTTATCGGTGTTCTCTGGTCCTGGACGTTCAAAATATATAGTTTTAACCTCCATGTTAATCACAAACTTAAAATTCTAGGGGGAATTGAAAAATTTTTCGAAGGGGGTTTGAATGAAGAAGGTGAAGATCGAGGTTATCGGTCCTGAAGAAGATTATCCAAGTTATACCTGTTATCTATGGCTTTTGGAGACAAAAGATTTAATTGAAGAAGACTTTGATGTTAAGGTGGATGTAAGATGGGAAAATGATGAAGAAAAGCTTTCTTCTTACAATTACTTTCCTGTACTGTTAATAGAAGGGAAGGAAGCTTTTGTTGGCCTCCCCAGTGAAGCTGGATTTCTGTACGAGATTATTAGAGGTTTCCTAATAAGAGAATTAAAGTTAAGTCCTAAGTAAGGTGTGAAATCTTGGAAGAAATACTTGACATTTTAACAACAAATAAGGTTAAAGAGGAAAGAGCGAAAAAGATTTTGTTAGAATTGGCTAAAAAAGGACAGCTTTCTTATTTAGGGAAAGGTACAAACTTTGTTGCACTGCTTTTAAAGCAAAATGAAAATAAAATGGTTGTTAAGATCGAAAAAGATGAGCAGTGCGCTAAGAATGCTGCTAGAAAGGAGGCTCATTTCTTAAGTTACTTGAATAAGTATGGGCTTGGACCCAAACTTTACTTTTACGACGAAAGAGAAAGATTTTTGATAGAAGAATTTTTGGAAGGAGATTTTATAATAGATTTTCTATTGAAGGAAGAAGATTTTGCAAAGATTAGAGAAGCGGTTTTGAAAAGTCTTTGGAAAGCTTATAAAATGGATGAAATTGGCGTAGCTCACGGCCAGTTACATTTACCTAAGCGTCACATCATAATTACCAGCGGCGGACCACGTTTTTTAGATTTTGATAAGGGTGTTCTTTCAAAAAAGGGGAAAAATTTAACCCAACTTGTCCAGTTTCTTTTTTTAAATCCCAGATCAGCTGTTAGAAAAAGGGTATTAGAAACTTTTAACTTATCTGAAGACGATGTAATTCCACTCTTCAACTTACTAAAGGAATATAAAAACGCGAAAGAAAAATCACATATTTTTAATGCAATTCTACAGGAAGTTACAAAGAGACTTCAAATAGATGTTAAAAGCTATTTAGAGAACAGTTAAAGGTGGCAATGGTTGAAAAATGAAACGGAAAAGATAATGCCCTTGTATATTAGTTATGCTTTAGATGCTTTCACTTGGAGTTTAATATGGGCTTTTATGCCAATTTACATTTTTATAAAGGGGGCGTCTTTAGTTTTAATTGGCGCTGTTTGCTCTATTCCATCTTTGGTTTCTATGACCGCCTCCCCCTTATGGGGACATCTATCGGATAAAATAGGTAAACGGAAACCGTTCATAATCTTGGGGTTATTTACTTCGGGTCTTCTATCTTTACTTTATGCTGTATTGCGAAATCCTTTCCACTTTCTTTTGGCAACCATTTTCGTAACAGTTTTTAACGCGGCTTCACTTCCAACTAGCTACGCGTTTCTCAGTGAACATGTTGAAATGAAAGGGGAAGGTGTGGGCAAATATGGAGCCTATACATCTATTGGATGGTTTGCTGGTAGCTTAGTTGGAGGTTTTGGTGCTGAAACTATTGGGCTTAGCTTTGTGTTTTTCATCGGTTTCCTATCATCTTTGATTGGAACTTTTATTGTTTTAGTGTGTTTAAGAGAAACTGTGATTGAACATGGTTATGAAATGGGAGAGAAAAGTAAAGTTACTTTTTGGCAGATTTTTGTTAGAACACAGATCCTTGCTTTGTTTTTTGTTGTGTTTTTCATTTCCTTCGGAACAAGCACGTTTTCCACATATTTCTCCATATATTTTATTGAAGGTATAAAGGGGACCTATATTCTTTTGGGCGTTTCAAATGCTGCTGCAACACTAGCTAGTATGGTAGCATCACTTCTACTCGGCAAAATTGCTGATCGAGTAAGTAGAAAGCTTGTTATTCTCTATAGTTCTTTTGGATACAGTGCGCTTTTCTTAATTCTTCCGTACATTCAAAACCCGTACGTAGTGGCGGCGTTATGGGCAATTCCTCTTTATACGGGCATATATGTTGGATCGGTGGTTATCACTTCTGATCTAACTTCAGAAGAGGAAAGAGGAAGAGGGATGTCAATAATAAATAGTTCCATGAATTTAGGAAGAAGTTTTGGAGCAATTCTCGGCGGAGTAACCGGTGAAATACTAGGATTAGCTAAAAACCTTTACATAGCAGCTCTCCTAAACTTCGTTGGAGGAACAATATCACTACTTAAATTAAAGGAGACCTTAAACGAAAATAAGCCAGCTTTAGGCTAAAAACGCCATGTATTATAACGACGGACGTTCTACATTTATGGAAGACACCTCGCATCACATTTATGCATGTAATGAATGCTTGCTAATTTTCGCTTCTAAACTTATGAAACACAGCGTAAATAACAACACAAATAAATCCACTTGAATGCTTCATTTTAATAGATAAGTGGATGATTTAAGTTGGGAGCAGTAATGTATAGGAAGTACGTAAGAGATCGATCGAGGTGTGTGGATTGTGGTTTTTGTTCTAGTGTTATAAGATGCCCTAGTCCAGAGCGTTGTATTGGCTGTGAAGCGTGTTATTTGGGTTGTCCGTATGAGGCGATTGTTCCTGTAGATGATTTTGAACCTCGGAGAACTATTAAGGTTACAATTGATGGTGAGAAATATGAGGTTCCGGAGTATTTGACTGTTAAAACGGTTTTGGAAATTGTTGGTTATAGGTTTACTCGGTTTCCAGAGAAGGGTGCTCTTTTTGCTCCTTGCGGGACTGGTGGATGTTATAGTTGTGCTGTTTTAATTAACGGTGAACTTAAGCCTTCATGTCATACGAAAGTTGAAGATGGAATGGTTATAGAGACAGATGTGTCAAATACGACGCCGCTTAGAATTATAGAGGGGTTCACTCCTCATAGTGTTGGTGGTGTTGGAACGCCATATTATTTGAAGGGTGTTGGACGTTATATTGAGGTTGCTTGTTTTGCTGCTGGCTGCAATTTACGTTGTAAGACGTGTCAGAACTTTTTTGTAACCTATGATAGTGTCAGTACTCCGCTTACTCCACGTGAAGCAGCGTTAAAACTTACTTCTCTAAGGAGAAGATACGGGGTCGACAGAATGGCTATTAGTGGTGGAGAACCTACTATTAACCGGAGATGGCTATTGGAGTTCTTTAAAGAGCTCAGAAGATTGAATAGAGATGAGAAAGCTAGATTTCATCTCGACACAAATACTACAATCTTAACAAGGGACTATATTGATGAGCTTATGGAGGCGGGAATTACTGATATTGGCCCGGATCTCAAAGCATTAAACTTGGAGACTTTTCAGTTGATTACGGGTATCGATGATAAGGAACTTGCTATGAAATATTTGAAGACGTCTTGGGATGCTGTTAAATATATAGCTGATAACTATTATCCTGAAAAGGTTTTTATGGGGATCGGAATTCCCTACAATAAATTCTTTTACCCAACGATGGATGAACTATTTAAAATGGGGCAAAAAATAGCTGAAATAGATCCTGAAATCCAAGTTTGTGTATTGGATTATAGACCTGAATTTAGACGAAGAGACATCAAACAACCCACACCACAAGAAATGTTACAAGTAAAGAGAATACTTGAAGCAGCAGGACTAAAAACGGTCATAGTACAAACAACAATAGGACACATAGGACCATAACTTTCATATAAGCATGAATTCATTAAACTGCCGCAACAAATTGTACAAAACAACCCAGTAAAATTAAGAACCACGGCAAAAATTACCGCTAAACTTAAATATTTTGAACCACCTACTTAACTTGCTAAGCTAAAATGAAAACTTTTCACTTCAACATAAAAACCTCAAAATAGGAAAATTTTAAAATAGAATCCATAAGCCGGGGTGGCCGAGACAAAAGCGGAAATGGCTAAGGCGGCGGATTGCAGATCCGCTTTACCGTGGGTTCAAATCCCACCCCCGGCTCCACTTCTGTGTTTTTTAATTAAATATGCTTAAAACTCCCCACGTTTCCTTTAAATTTACTATAATTATTACATCGCTATGTATTAGCTAGAGTAAAAAGAGAAGGTTACGATTTGTCTGTTAATGAAATTGAGGTTGTAACTCTGGATAGTTATGAGAAATGGAAAAAAGGTCAATTATAAATATGTTTTGGGGATTATATTTTTGGTATTATTGGAGGTTTAAATTTTGAGGATTGAACGAATTTCTACTGGTATTCCTTCGTTAGATAATCTTTTGCAGGGTGGTATTCCTCGAGGGTTTCTTGTTGCCTTGGTTGGTGAGCCTGGTACTGGTAAAACTATTGCTTCGATTCATTTTATTGCTCAGGGTATTAAGGAGGGGGATAAGTGTATTTACTGTACTACTGAGGAAAGTAGGGAGAGTATTATTGCTGCTGCTTCTCTGTTCGGCTTTAATTTTGAGAAAGCTATTGACGAGAATCAGCTTATTATTATTGATGCTTTGTTGAAGAAGAAGGATGATCCTTGGATGTTGAAGTCGCTTGATACTCAGGAACTTCTTCAAAAGGTTATTGATGCTAAAAAAGAACTGGGTTACGGTCGCGGAAGACTTGTTATCGATTCTTTGAGTGCTTTTTGGCTTCACGCTCCTGCTATGGCTCGTAGAGAAAGCTATATTATTAAGAAGGTTTTGCATCCTTGGAATTTTACTACTTATGCTGTTAGTGAATATGCTATTACAACTGGAGAAGCATTTGGTTTTGGCTTGGAACATATCGGTGATGCTATTTTCCGTTTTAGGAAGTATGTTAGAGGCGGTGTACTTAGGAGGTTTTTACTGATTGAAAAATGTAGATTGACTGCTCATGATCTTAGAATGTGGGAAATTGAAATTATTGATGGTGTTGGCATGATTTTGAAAAGTCCTACCGAATATAGGGCTGAAGATGTTCGTTTACCGAGACAGGTTGCAGAGAAGGTGCTTAAAGCTAAAGAAAAGAAAGAGATGGAGTTTCCTTGACTTATTCTGTGAATTGTGTCTTTTAGAGTTTTTAATCGATTAGTTGGGATTTTGTCGAACGGGTAGGAAAACCTCAAATAGACATTGTATTAGATATTTATGGATATTGTCTATCCGAGGGAACGTCATGTTAAGAGTTTATGTTCCGATCAGGGAAAACGATGTTGAGAGATCTTTACATGTTTCAAAAAATACTTCCTTGTATCTTATCGAACAGGCTAAGGAAAATATTAATTTCCTCTTTAACAAACAGAGAGACGCTATAATTAAGTTTCTGGAGCATATATCCAATTTTAAGGATAAAAGAATTCATTTTGCGGCTAGAGGTAGGAGTCTTCTTCTGGGCGCTAGGACCTTTGCCGACAGACTGACGCAGTTAAATCTTAATGCCGTTTATCCAACTTTAGAGCAATATATTGTTTACGATCCAAACGCCGTCTTAGAAAGGGGCGATATTATAATTTGTTTCAGTACTTCTGGGAGAACTGGGAAAGTTTTAAAGAAAGCTAAGTTTGGGCGGGAAATTGGATGTGAAATTATCGTAATAACTGGTTCCTTGGATTCCCCATTAGCTAAGTTGGCAAGTTTCCCAGTGATATATTTAAAACCTGATTGTAAACGTGAGGAACTTCTGTCAAAATATAAAGAGGATGAAAAGCCATTTACTCCGCTTGGTACAACTTCAGAATATACGCAGTTGATTTTTTCCGAGGCTATTTGTAGAGGTTTAATGGAATGTATTTTAAACAATGAGGATGTCGAAAAAAGTTTCAAAATATCTAAAGAAACTGCTCTTGAACTTTTGGATCGGGCTGAGAAAAATCTAAGTGTTGCTTATAGTGATGAAGATGAGATAACTGCTTTACTTGCTAATTTTCTTTTAAAATATTATAGTCAGCAAACTGTTCATTTCTGTGCTCGTGGTAAAACATTTAATATGGCTGTTGGGCCTTTCAAGATGAGATTAGATCAGATTCCTCATGCCTTCGTTACAAGTATCATAGATTTCGAACCTCTGAATAGACCTGTGCGTAAAGGGCAAATTACATTCACTGCAAGTGGTAGTGGCGCTGCATATAGTATTGCAAGAATAGCTAAGGAAATGGGAAGCATGATAATTGGTATAACATCGTTTGAAAACGCTCTTTGGGAAATTTCAGATATAAAAATAAAGATACCTGGAAGAAAAGATCATGACAATATATATGATTGGGATATTAGGCAGTGGAAAGGTTGGAGAAGCCCGTTTGCCCCGGATGGTACAGAGTTTGAAGTTTCGGTGGCTGCTTTTCTTGACGGTATTTTTGCTGGTCTTGCAACATATATTGGTATAAAAGAAGAAGACATGCGTTTTGGACATGCAAACATAGAGTAAAACTACGTATCAAAATTAGTGAAAAAATAAAAGGGGAGAGCATTTTAGACCTTGATTTTTATTCCAAGTTTTTTGCAGAGTTCTTTGTATCTGTTTCGAACGGTTACTTCTGTTACGTGAGCTACTTCTGCTATTTGTCTTTGTGTTCTTCTTTCTCCTTCAAGTATGCTGGCAATGTAAATTGTTGCAGCGGCCAGACCTGATGGATCTTTCCCGGCTGTTATTCCTGAATCTTGAGCTTTCTTCATGATTTCTATTGCTCTTCGCTGGGTTCTTGTTGATAGGCCTAGTTCAGCTGCAAATCTTGGTATGAAGTTTATTGCTGTGGGTCTTGGGAACTCTTGTTTTAATCTTCTTATTAAAACTCGTACACATTTTGATACGTCTTTTCTATCGGATTTTGCTTGAGCTACTACCTCGTCTAATGGTCTTGGTATTTTGTGTATTCTACATGCTAGGTAGACTGCTGCTGCAGCCATTGCACTAACGGGATGTCCTCTTGTTAGCCGTTTTTCTACGGCTTTTCTGTAAAGTAGAGCTGCCGTTTCACTTACATCGTTTGGTATTCCCATTTGGCTTGCTATTCTACTTAATTCGATAAGCCCGTCTGCAAGACTTCTTCTAACTGTTGTTCTAATGTTCCATCTTCTAAGTCTATATATTTGAGCTCTTCTTGAGGGAGAAAGTTTTCTACCGTGAGCGTCACGATCAGACCAACTAATAGTTGTACTTAAACCTTTATCAGCAAATCTATAACTTGTAGGAGCCCCGGTTCGACTCCTCTTCTCTAATTCTTCATGAGTAAAAGCTCTCCATTCAGGTCCTGTATCTACAACATGCTCGGAAATAACCAATCCACAGGATGCGCAAACATGCTCTCCCCTAGCTGGATCAAAAAGTATGGTTGTACTACCACATTCTGGGCAAACCATAACTCCTTCCTTCTTATTTACTACATCTTCTGTCAATTTTATTTCCCCCATAATATATTATTATAATATTTTAGTTTCAAGGTTAGTTGAAGCCCACCTCTCCATTGAAAGATCTCTACATTAGATCAGTAACGATGAATTTTAGCTCTAAACATTATTTTGAGTTCATTTGTGAGGGGTGACGCTGACTACCCCTTGGCAACTATCTGAGAACTAGTCACCCCCCAAATCACTATGAGTGAACAAGGCGAAACACTTGTACTGCGCATTACATTTTTAAATTTTTCGTATTCACTCTCACTTTATCCCTTATAAACCTTTTCAATATACTATGATCTATTTGTCATACACCTATTTTCATCTGAGGTCACTTATATATTTAAATTTGACTAAAATCATCTTTACATTAAGAATAATTTAACTGAAGTAAGTAAAGCTTATATGGAAGTCTAGCATGATGATAAAGGCTGTTCGTTCCTTTTTTATTGCAATAGACATAGATGATGAAGAAATAGTTAATAGAATTCGCAGCTTTCAGAGGGAATTAATAGACAAAGGATTTGCAGAAATTCAACCTAACGAAAGATTACATATAACACTTAATTTTCTGGGCAAGCTTCAATGGAAAACTATTAATGAAATGAGAGCGAAACTGCGGAAAATTCACATGAATTCGTTTGAGATCATGCTCAGAGGTGTTAAGCATTTTCCCTCAGCTAAATTACCTATTAGGATTTTATGGGTGGGCGTTGAAAGTGTAGAAGTTCACGGTTTAATGGAGAAAGTGCATGCAGTTACTTTGGATCGACATGCAGAAGAAATACCACATGTCACAGTTGCTCGTGTTAGAAAAATAGTTGATGTTGAAGGGTTAAAGAGGTTTATCAGGAATTATGAAGATTACTTTTTTGGAAAGTTTCATGTTAGCTGTTTTAAGTTAAAGGCAAATGTTGGAGGAAAGTATGTGGACATTGAGAGATATTCTTTACTTTGATTCTGCTATGGTTAATAATCGCTCAACGCCCTTAATCTTTTTAATGAAATTTGCTACTGCAAGTGGGACGTAGGTTTCCCAGGGTTCTTTATTTAACATTTTCTTTCTTATTTCGGTTCCTGAGTATTCTCCTGAACCATAAATTTCAACTTCTTTGACTTCATAGCCAGCATCTTCGAAAAGTTTGAGTGTATGTTTATTTCCGCCGTAGACTACGTGAAAAGGCGGACATAAGGATTCTACGTGAGAAACCCAGACGTAATTGTTATGTATGTCTGGAATAGGTATAAGCCAGTATTTGTCGGGAGATATATTTTCCTCTCGCAACGCTTCTCTAATCATCTGAAGCCGTTCGCCGCATGTAAATGGATTGTTTACCTCGTAGTTAAGTTGAGTGCTTCCTATGCCAATAATTAGTTCGTCAACCTCCTTTAATGCAAGTTTAACAACATATAGGTGTCCTTTGTGAAAGGGTTGAAAACGACCGATAAAAAAGCCTCTTCGCATATATTTACCTCCAATACCAAAGAATAAAATTTACAGAAAAAGGTGTTATGGTGTATTATATTATTAGTTTAGTATTCTGGCATGCCTTCTGGGCCGCCTTTGCCCTTTGATGGTTCTGTTGGCTTTGATGCAATGATATCATCAATTCTTAGGATCATATGGGCTGCCTCGCTCGCTGATCTAATGGCTTGTTTCTTAACTCTTAGTGGTTCTAGAACTCCGCGTTCAAGCATGTCTGCAACTTTTCCTTCGAATACGTCAACACCGTACCATACTCCGTCAGGTTTAGCGTGCCTTTCTCTAAGTTGTACTATTATGTCTAGTGGATCGTGTCCTGCGTTTTCTGCTAATGTTTTTGGAACTATTTCGATGGCATCTGCAAAAGCTTCGATAGCAAGTTGTTCTCTTCCACCGATTTGCTGTGCATATTCTCTAAGTCTTTTTGCAACTTCTATTTCTGGTGCACCACCGCCAGCAACATATTTTCCATCTTCAATAACGTCCCGAACTACGCATAGTGCGTCGTGTAGTGCCCTTTCTGCTTCGTCGACAACGTGTTCACTTCCACCTCTAATCACGATGCTTACTGCTTTCGGATTCTTACAATCTCTTACATAGACTATCTTATCTTCGCCGATTTTAACTTCTTCTACTAGTCCTGCTTCTCCTAGGTGTTCTGGTGTTAGGTCGTCGATGCTTGTGACTATTTTTCCTCCTGTTGCTTTTGCTAGTTTTTCCATGTCGCTCTTTTTGACTCTTCTCACAGCTAGTATTCCTGCTTTCGCCAAGAAGTGCTGAGCAACATCATCAATACCCTTCTGACAGAACAAGACATTGGCACCGCTTGCTTTGATTTTTTCAACCATTTCTCTGAGCATGCGCTGTTCTTCTTCAAGGAAAGCTTTCATCTGGGTGGGATCTGTGATTCTGATTTCTGCATCGAACTCTGTTTTCTCTATTTCTAGTGGAGCATTTACAAGGGCGATTTTTGCATTTGTTACGCGCTTTGGCATACCGGGGTGAACAACTTCCTTATCTATAACGATTCCAGAGACAAGTTCCGTTTCGAGTAGGCTTTTTCCCTGTTTCTTTAATATGCCTACAAGTTCTATGTCTGCAAACAGTTTTCCATCTCTTTCTTCTACAATTTGTTTTATTGCGTCCACTGCTATTTTGGAGAAGAGGTCTTTTGCGCCAGCAACTGCTTTACTGTTTAACGCTGTTTTTCCAATTTTTACAAGTGTGTCGTAGTTGTCGGGTGTTGTGGTTAGTGCGATTTCATCAAGAATTTTACAGGCTTCATCTGCTGCCTTTTTGTATCCTTCTACTATTATTGTTGGGTGTATGTTTTGGTCTAGTAGTTCTTCTGCTTTTTTGAGCAGTTCTCCTGCGATTACTACTGCTGTTGTTGTTCCATCTCCAACCTCGTCGTCCTGAGCCTTAGCTACTTCTACCATCATTTTCGCAGCTGGATGCTGCACATCAATCTCCTTAAGAATCGTAGCACCATCATTGGT
>Ga0209410_1000108_pt1 | contig 33795 bp, 40 predicted proteins | sample Mar14436cmmetaG_FD_184135 | JGI IMG/M metagenome (GOLD analysis project Ga0209410, IMG submission 184135) | Marine hydrothermal vent microbial communities from Guaymas Basin, Gulf of California to study Microbial Dark Matter (Phase II) - Marker... ... | reverse complement strand
ACTGGCCCATTTGGGAGAAGGAAGTGAGTGAATTCGACTGGTACTATGATACGAACGAAACTTGTTTCTTCCTTGAGGGGAAAGTGGAAGTTACGACCGAAGATGGAAAGAAAGTGATCGTGAGGAAAGGAGATCTCGTGACTTTTCCCAAAGGGTTGAAATGCAGATGGAAGGTCATAGAACCTGTGAGAAAACATTACAATCTTTTTTGATCCTTGAAAAACTTCTGTGCTGGAGTAAAATATATTTGCACCACGCTAGGCGGGGGGTTGGCGGTCCCCTGAACCCGAAATCCGCCACATGCGGGGCCGACAGCCCACCTGAGGCCCTCCGGGTCGGAAAACGGCACGACCTGGGGGTGATGAAGGTTGGGTCCCACGCAACAGGGACCCGTGAACCTGGTCAGGCCCGGAAGGGAGCAGCCATAAGCGGGACTCCCTGTGTGCCGTGGGGTAGCCCAGCTGGAGCTTCTGGGTCGTGTACGAGCCGGTTCGGAGAGGTCGAGGGTGGGAGCGTGGTGCATTTCGGTTTCACCTATGTTGAAATTCTCATCGTGCTGTTCCTATCCCTTATCTTCACGTTCGTGTCTCTCCTGCTCATAAGAACGGTGCTGAGGGGATCGTTCCTGGTGATAAACAAGACCCAGAAAATCATGGATAAGATGTTTCTCATAGACTATGTTGGAACGGAATATATGAAAGAGTGCTCTAAATTCCTAGAAATAACGGATGATTCGCTCCATTTCTTGAGTAAATCTGGAAAACGGGTAACATACGTTGTTAAAAACGTGGGAGATACTTGGAAAGTGGTTAGAAAATCGGATGGAGAAGGAAACAACGTTCTGTATGAGGGAAAAGAGCCAGTATCTTTCAGCCTAGTCGAACATCTGTGGCGTTTGAACGTAGGCAAACACTCTTTTGAATTTCCAATCAACCCTTTTTCACGATCTCTTTCATCTTATTCACACCCTCGAGATCACCGAGAACGACCAGAGCATTCCCCGCTTCGATTCTAGTATCTCCCTTTGGGTTGAATATGTAGCTTCCACCCTTTTTCATTGAGATTATGATCAATCCCGTTCGCTGTGGTATCTGAAGCTCCGCCAGGGTCTTTCCAACAACAGGGCTATTCTCCGGTACCTTTATGAGTTCCATCCTCAAATTTCTTTCACCTGAGAACGTGACAACATCCAGGAACGATATAAGATCGGGATTGAGTGCCATCATGGCCATTCTGACTCCTGCTATCTCCGATATGGTAACCACGCTTGTAACACCCGCATAGAGGAGCTTCCTCATAGCGGAAGCATCGGATGCTCTTGAGATTATGTTCAGCCTTGGGTTCATGGTTCTTGCACTCAAAACAACGAAAACGTTTTTTGTATCGTCGGGTAGCGTTGTTACCAAGGATTTTGCACGCTTCACTCCCGCTTTAACGAGTGTATCCTCGTCAGATGCATCTCCAATAATATAGGGAAATTCTTTATCAAAGAGAGTTTCCAGATGTTTTATTTTCTCTTCGTCCACATCGATGACGACAAATGGTTCCCCGGACCTCAGAAATTCTGAAACGATATGTCTTCCCGTTCTTCCAACACCGACGATTATATGATGATCCCTCAGCTTCTCTATCATCTTCATCCTCCTCCTCAAAGTGAGGTACTTTTGTAAGTCCCCTTCCAGGAATATCGAAGTAACACTGGATATGCCATACAGGACGATACTAACGCCACTCAATATGAGTATCATCGAGAATATCTTACCAGCATTGCTTATCTGCTCTGGTAAGCTATATCCAACAGTCGAGATGGTTATAGCCGTCATGAAAAGTGATTCGATGAAAGGCCATTTTTCAATTATCATGTAACCGATGGTCCCAAAAGCAAACACGATGGCAATGAGTCCTATAAACATTATTATTCTTTTGATGAGAAGTCTGTACTCTTCCATATTAGAATATCCCCCTATGTTTTATGAGTGAATATATCAAAATCCATGTTCCGAAACTCACTTTCAAATATATCATGAAATTAGTTGGAACTACTAGATCTATTCCCTGCAAAGATGTTATTATGAAGGAAAGTATAACAAAGAAGAGGAAAATCCTCTCCATGACATGAACACGAAACTTTTCAAGTTTTTTCTCGAAAACATCGAATTCTTCTGTCATACCAAGAAGTAGCAATCCCGTTCCTCCGGCAACACCAGCCGAGAACCCCCCGCCGGGACTTTCGTGTCCCCATAGTGCAAGGTACGCTGATCCCAAGAACACGAAGAAGGATATGTATCTCGTGAAGAGTCTCGTTGAAACATCCTTTATCACCCTTCGATTGACAGGTGGCATCAGGCTGGATGAATGGAGTCCTATACCCAAGATCGCCAATGAAAACACCATGACCTCGAATATGGTGTCGTAGAACCTATTTCTCAGGTAAATCAATGTGACGAGATTGGGTATAGAAGTCTTCAATTTATCAATTTTCTCGTAATCAACCTTTGAGAAACTTGGAAAGTGCATGATCACAGTTATGAAAAGTACTATGAGGAATACAACTCCTAATACCTTCAGGATAATTCCCCTCCTAGATATTTTTTAATTAGGGTTTTTAGATCTTCTCTTTCTATGAATTCAATGAACCTGTCTCCCATTTCCCCAGCTTTATCCGACACCAAGAAAACGTAATATCCCTTTCTTACACCTTCGGGACTTTCTTTAATTTCACCTTTAAAAGCTTTATCTTGGTATCTGAGAATATCCATCACATTTCCTCCAATGTCCAATAAACGTGTCTCTAAATACTTTATTCCTTCCTCAGATACCAAACCACCACATCCTATATCCACTATTCCTTCCCTGACTGCTTCCATCACTTCTTCTGGTCTCTCAAATTCCATTATCTTTAGAGTGTACCCGTATTCCCTACAGAATCTGTGTATAACCTCGTACTCAAGCCCTATATAAGCATCTTCTCTTTTTTCAAAAAGAATCCTAACCGGTGTCATGCCCACGGTTAAAACACCCGGATTTTTGATGACGAGGATATAGACGAAAGTTGTGAGGAGCGCTCCAAGAAGTGCTTCGGCTATTGCAACGTCTGGTGCACCTAAGAACACATACAAAGCGACTGCCAATATGCTCAGGGCTGTCCTTCCGAGTACTCCCTGTATGAATCTTTTTTGAAACACAGTGTAGAAAGAGATAGCTAGCATCAATAGAATGATAGCCTCTCTCACTTTTTCCCCGTCCTCACATATGTTCTCGCTAGAACATGGGAGAGGAAAGGACTCCAGATTAACACCAGAATCATCATCAGGATTAATTTGAAAACATCCCATCCCTTGAATATCAGGTGAAGGATGATGAGAACCGCTCCAACAGTATCTGAGATTCCTATGAAGTGCAATTTTAAGAAAAAATCCCTTTCTTTGAAAGAAAGAATGGTACCGATTATCATGAGAGAAAAACCTATCCAGAAGAGCATCATTCCTCTCTCCTTCCACTCAGAAAATACGCAAGAAGGACGATGCCAGAACCACTCACAAGAAAGTACATTAGGGCAACATCGTTCAGATAATCCAAAGACTTCGAGAAAGATACGAGGGCTATTAGAAGAGATACTTTGAGTGATAGAGATGAAAGTGCAAGAAGCTTTCCCCAAACCTTTTTTTCAAATATGAGATAGATCACCCCAACCACAACTACTATCATGAATATCTCCAATCATCACACCACCTTGTGAACTGTCATATAACCCTCTTCCGAGTCTATGACGAGGCTTTTGGGCGTCATGGTTATTATCAAAGTTTCTGTCAGTTCCTCCCATTCATCGTATACACTCACACTCTCTATGATTCTTTTTCTACGTGTCTTTAAAATGAGGGAGACAGATTCAAAAAGAGCTTTGGGATAGTAGATGATCGTTTTTAAAATCAGCAGAGATCGTTTGAATCCAGGTATCGCAACTATTCTGTAAGATATAAAGGACATGATGGCAAAGAACAGCAGTGAATTCAAAGAATGGCTCCCTGATAGCGCTATGAGAAAAAGTGTCCCAAGTGTTATTGCTGTAAGAACATCAGCCAAGATATCACCACCGTTAGGATTATGATCATGGATAGAGATACCTCAAGTTCCTCCAGCGCGATCTTTCGTACATTGAATCTACCATACATGGCCAGGTGTATAAATATACCTGCCAAGAATATAAGAATGGATGAGAAGACATATTTAATATCGAAAAACAGAATTCCTAATATGGTGGAAACGGTTAAAAGAAATATGTGGTGGAATGTCATTCGATTCTTGGATTTCCCAACCTTTATGAAAAAGAATTTAGCAAAAGAAGCGCAAGTGCCCACAAACGCTATTTCCAATAATATTTTACTGATGAAGGGAACGTTTTTCAGAACCAGGCTTTTTATGTAACCGGAGGTCCCCGGGAGTCCCGATATGGAAAGACTCGCCAAGATGAGAAAAATCCAGGTATCGAAGTTGAGTCTTTTGATCTCACTCACCTTCCTGGTTGGAAGGTCATCCTTTAGAAGAAAGAGCCACGATTTGAACACTCCATGTGCGAGAGAATAGAGTGGAGCAGTTTTAAAGGAAGATAATATGATTCCCACTTGAGAGAGTGTGTGGTATGAAAGGATCTTTTTGTAATCATCGGAAAGAAAAGCGAATATCACTCCAAGAACCGCTGAGACTGCCCCAAAGTAAGATACAATGTGCTCACTTTTGGAAAATGTTGCAAGCCTTAAAAGAGTGTAGACACCGGTTTTCACAACAACGCCTGATAAGACAGCTGAAACAACTGTTTCTGCTTCAGCGTGGGCCTGAGGTAGCCACATGCTGAACAGAAAAACGCCGCTTCTTATCATAACACCGGTTAACATGAGAGAGAGGGCTATCGTTGGTATGTTCTTTACATCCTGTATGGAAAAAGAATAGTTAGAGCGATACACTATGGCAACACCTACAAGGTATAGATTCATTCCAAGAGATCCCAGAATGATGTATTTCAAAGCTGCCCAGTATTGAGAGATTTTTCTTCCATGTACAATCAGAAGGAATGTCAAGAGAGACACGAGTTCTATCATGACATAGAGATTGAAAAGGTCGTAGGATAGGAAGAGTAAATTTAGAGAAAACGATGTGGTGGACAAGAGGAAGATAAGGGTCTCATCCTCCACACCCTTTAAAGATATCCCCAGAAAAACGATGGCGTTCAAGAGTATGAAGTACATGGATATTTCATCCAAGATTAAATGTACACCGAAGAGATCCATAAGGACGATATTGAAAGAGAATTTTCTTATGAAGATTAAAAGCGCTATGAAGAAATTCAGAACATTTTGGAAAAGGAAGATCGATCTAGAGTATCTTTTCAAGAAGATGTAGATGAATGAGAAGAGTATCATGATGAGGTTGTAGATCACAAAACTCAATCTATCACCCTCTTATCGAGCTTGGTTGAATCTAAAGACAGAGCCTTGGTTGCTAGAATCATGGTTATCAGGATCGCAAGAGCAAGGGTTGCAAAGTTTATCACAATCGATGTGATTATCACAGCTTGAGGAACTGGATCTGCATTTCCCAAGTTCCAATTGAGGGTGATAGGGGGGACGGTACCGGTCTCCGATGAGATATAGACGAAATAGCTGACGACACCTGTTCCCATTATATCTAGAGACAGCAGTTTCATTATTATGTTTCTTCTGATGAGTAACCCCAAGATGCCAATAAAGATTATCCCCATTATCAGGTAACCTGAGATAAGATCACCCCCGAAACGATTTTCAAAACTTCTCTGAAAGTTAACTGTCTCCCTTTTTTCAAGAACACAATTTCATCTGTTCCTTCTTGAAGCTTCCCTTCGACCAAATTTTTATTTCCATACGAGAAGAACCAGCTGATGTATCTTTGAGGTACCATCAGGGATTCTGGTTCAAAGTACTCTATAACCTTTCTAACAACACGTGCTCTCACCATATCACCAAAGGAAGGATGATACGGTCCTCCCATCACAGTATGTATTCGTTCCTGCGGAACGTAGTATCCCAATCTTATGACTTTCACACCGTGGCCTTCTAGAATTATCACCATATCTGAGGTTATATCCAAAGCTTCCTCCAAATCCATGGGAGTGTAAAGCCCTTTTTCCATCATTCGGAAGAGTTCGGCACCTTTGAACACCAGTGCTGGATGAATTCTTACAAGATCTGATCTTACCTCGACACATTTCAAAGCCGAAACGATATCTTTGGCTCTACTATCCTTTGGAAGCCCTATCATTAGGTGTATTCCTAAAACAAGTCCCATTTTTTTTACCAAGTGACAAGCCTTTAAAGCATCTTCAGCCGTATACTCTCTCTTTGAAGCTTCAAGAACATCATCAAAGAACGATTGAACCCCGATCTCCACGATCTTCACGCAGTTGTCCTTCAGAAAGAGCAACTTCTCTTCATCTATCTCATCTGGTCTGGTTGAGATCCTTATGCTTTCCACTACACCTTCATTTATCCATTTTTGAGCCCACTTTAAATATTCTTTTTGTTTGTCTTCAGGAAGGCCGGTGAACGTTCCTCCATAGAATGCGAGTTCGTATCCTTTACCTGTCTTTTCGTATTCCCTTACTAAACTGTCCAATTCTTCCAAGGTGGGAATTCTCTTCACACCGGTTGCACTTATCTGATCGCAGAACACACACCTTCTCTTACATCCCGCGTAGGGAAGGAAAACCGGTATTATCTTCACGATCTCTCACCAGCTTTTCATATGCTTCTTTTGCGGCTTTCTTTTCAGCTTCTTTCTTCGACTTCCCAATACCTTTTCCATACGTTTCCCCCTTAACTCTCACCTCGACAAAGAAAACCTTATCATGTCCTTTGCCTTCTGTCCTGATCAGAGCGTACTCTGGTATAACATGATACCTTTTTTGTGTGATCTCCTGAAGCGCTGTCTTGTAGTCGAAGAGTTTCCTTCCTTCAAGAACTTCGTTTATATAGAATCTGAATCTTTCCCAGAAGAGTTCTTTTACCTTTTCATATCCTAAATCCATGTATATGGCTGCTATCAAGGACTCCAGGGTGTCCGCAAGTATCGAATTTCTCATCCTACCCCCACTTTTCTCCTCTCCCTTTCCAAGGAACAAGAAACTACCCAATTTCAGAGAACGAGCAATGTCGGAAAGAACCTCTTCACTCGCGACAGCCGCTTTTATCTTCGCCATCATACCCTCATCCAGATCCGGATACTCTTTGTACAGGATTTCACATATCAGGAGATCTACAACAGCATCTCCTAAAAACTCTAACCTTTCGTTTGACCTAATTTCCACTCTACCACTTTGCCTCTGTTCGTTGTAGTAGGATGTATGAACCAGTGCTTCAAATAGAAGTTCTTCTTTAAAAAAGGTGATATTCAACCTATTTTGAAGATCCTCAACGATCTTTCTCTCAATGTCGTTCAATTTTTCCTCCACCCCTTAGGGGAAAGTAACATCTTCTAGAACTCTCCCTTCCAGATCCAACAATCTGAAAATCATGGAATCTCCAAGAACCTCTATGATTCCAAAACTTCCATCTCCCTTTTTTGGAAGAGAAGGACTACCTGGATTGAAAATAACGAACTCTTCTCTCTTCTCTATTTTGGGAATGTGGGTATGACCATATATGAGAACGTTGCACCCACGGTGTTTTAAAACATCTAAAAGATCGTTTTCATTGAATTGATCTCCGTGCATTCTCAATATCTTGAAATTTCCTATGTATTCCACACTTATCCTGGGGATCTCAGACAGACCCAGAAGCATTATATCTACATCTGCATCACAATTTCCCCTCACGTAACTTATATTTTTCCCCCTCAAAAACTCAGCCAATTTCGAAGGATTGTAATCCTCAGGAATAGGGTTTCGCGGGCCGTGGTATAGAACATCCCCCATATGAAACACGAGATCAGGATCCCTCACCAAAGAGAAGATTTTCATTGTTCTGGCCAGTGATCCATGCGTATCTGAGATCACCAGTATCTTCATGTGATCACTTCCTTCTTAAAGGGATTTTACCAAGAAAGATGGCCAGGGCTAAAGATATGGAGCACCACAAAAGAAGATACAGAATTTCCTTGGATATACCAGAGGCACCGTAAAGTTGTATCTTCCTGAGGACATAAACGATTTTGAAGGGGAAAGTTCTCACAGATACCATCTTGAAGGATTCAGGAAGAGAACTAACAGGAACTATTGTTCCACTCATGAAGAAGAAGAGTCCTGTCAGAGACACCGCCACAAGACTTGCGATGTTCCTGGTTGGTGAAAGGCTCGACACAATGAAACCAATCGATGAGTGAAAGAGAGCGTTGAGTAAGGAAAGGATCAAAACCCATTCAACAGGAATGTTGGTGTTCGTTATCAGAAGAAGAATGATACACGCCAACATGGATATGGTGAAGCCAAGGACAGTATAGGAAATTATCTTTCCAAGGGAGTATTCCCACCATTTCAAATCCATGGATATGTAAAGATCAAGTATTCCTCTCTCACCATCGCTCACAACGGATAACGAGAGTAAAGATATCACGACAAGGACACTCGAGAAGAATATCACTGAGGGTGAGATCAGGGATTCAAAATCTATGGATTTTTTCGAGTTTTTCATGATAAGTCTGGGCGAAGGATATCCTCTATCCACAGACAAGTATTTTAAAATCTGAGGGTCAAAAAATGCACTTCCTTCAAGATCAGCAAAAAGAGAATTCACCACTCTGTATATTGCGGAGGCTACCTGAAGATCCACAGGACTCGGTATAAAAGGAAGGTAAGTTCGCTGCTTTTTGTACAGCTTCTGGGTAAAATCTTTTGGGATGACAATCACAGCATTCAGTTCTCCCTTTATCAGAAGGTCATTGAAATTTTTCGAGACTTCGACCACACTCTTTCCTTTGAAAAAACTCGTCAAAAGCTTCATCGTGAGCCGGGCTGGAAGACTTTTATCTTCGAGGTATATACCGAGTTTCATAGTTTGGAGTTCATAACTCGAAAAAAAGGCAGATGTTAATATCACCACAAAAGCGGGAGCGATGAACACCATCATGATCGATCCAAAACGCTTGAAAATCCTCTTCAGTTCATAAAGCATGATATGAAAAACCATCAAGAGAGATCCCTCCACCTTTTCTCAAATTCCTCAACGATTTTTCTATGAATCTCTTCCGGTTTCATATTACCATCTATCACAACTATCCTTTCTTTCTCTTCTCTTGAGAGTATAAGATAACCTCTTCGTACTCTTTCAAGGAAATCCTTCTCTTCCTCGAACCTGTCTGTAACTTTTTTCCTTCTTAAAGCTTCTTCAACCTCGATATCTATGTAAAATGTTAGATCTGGCTTAATTCCTTTCACAGCCATGGCGTTCAACCTCTTCACAGTATCTTTTCCAATACCCCGGCCAAAACCCTGATAGGCCACACTTGAATCCATGAACCGATCTACAAGAACGATTTTACCAGCTTCGAGGGCTGGTATAATGAATCTTTCAACGTGCTGAGCACGTGATGCGAGAAACAGAAAAAGTTCAGCAAGAGGGGTTAGATCCTCCTTCATCAGAATCTCCCTGATTTTCTCCCCTTCCTTCGTCCCACCCGGCTCCCTTGTCACCAGGTGTTCCACACCTTTCTTCCTCAGATACTCGCTTAGAAGATTCACCTGTGTCGTCTTCCCACAACCATCTATGCCTTCGAATGTTATCAACATCTGCATCCCTCCCGAATATCGTCAAAAAGGCGATGATGTTGTTTATGGAATGATATAGAACAGCTGGAAAAAGACTTCGCGATTTCATGACTGAATCAGATAGTATCAAACCTATGACGAATCTGTATAGAAAGTTTATCATCGAAAATCTTTCAAGACGGGATATGACGTTCATAATATGCATTAAAGAAAAAAGCAAAGAACTCACGAAGATGGACCCACTTAGAAAGAGAACGAGCCATCTAAAAAATATTTCTTCAGACAGCGGTGCAATGAAACCTGCTGTTATGAAGAAAAGAATCTTCCGATCGATGTAGTACCTTAATCTCAAGCTCTTTTGACCTTTCATTATAAAAGCAGATAGCAGGAGAACTATAAGAAACCAATGGAAATTGGCTAGAGAGAAGGAGAACGAAGGAAGATCGAGTAAAAAGAATGATAAAACAAAACCAAGAAGAACTCCGAGAACAGATTGACAGAATATTGAAACTGTTACACTACGAATTCTGAGAATGGCGATAATAAGTTGGGATGTTATATAGACGATCACGACAAGCAGAACACTAAAAAATTTGATCAGTTCATTCACCTCCAGCGAGATCAAATCGCTATGAAATTTTATCACCGGGAGGATATCCTAAGGCGATTTGAGGGAAGAGGGATTACCTCTCTCAAAACTTCCTTCTACCTCTTCCCCAACCTCTTCTGAACCTGCCACGACCTCTTAGCAAGGGATTTTCGTAATTTGGTCTGATGGCATTTTTAGGACATTTCTCCATACACAAACCGCATCTTGGACATACATCGTTGTCTATCTCAGGATAGCCCTCCCGATCTATTTTTATGGCGCCTTCCACGGGACATACGTTCACACATACCTTGCATTTGATACAATCTTCTTTCTTAACCCATGGCATCGTCTCACCCCGCTATATATGAACACGCTCTTTTAGATTATGCCAGGAGCATATTAAGGATCTGTTATGAAGGTGCTTTTTATTTCAGGAAAGTCCTTCTAAGTCTACCGGTAAACTATCAACAAAGGATTCAATGATACTTTCCACTTCTCCCTTTCTCTCGATTCTGCCTATCCAATCTCTTGGAATAGCTTCCAGACCATAGTAGGTTCCCGCCAATCCTCCCGTTACGGCTCCCGTCGTATCAGCATCCCCTCCTAAAGACACCACTTCTTTCACTGCTTCTTCGAAACCGCTGGTTCTAAGGAAAGCCCAAAGAGCAGCTTCTAAGGTGTGAACAACGTAGCCACTTCCCTTTATATCATCTATACCGAATTCGTGTATGTTCCCACTCAGAATTCTTTCATAGTGCTTCCACTCGTTGAGGTAATATTCTCCTGAGTAGATTTCCTTACTCTCCTCGATCGATTTGTAATAAGACTTCATCTTATCCACTCCATCGAGAATATTCCAAATCATCAAGGAGTATATACCACAGCCCATTAATGTCCTCGGGTGAGCGTGTGTTATTTTTGAAACTTCATGTATTACTCTCAGTCTTTCATGTTTGTTGTTGATATTGAAGTAGGTGTAAAAAACGACCGGTAGTATCCTCATGAGGGATCCGTTACCGTTATCCCATTCCTCATCTCCTCCTGCCTCTAAGGGTGGAATACCCCTTGCAATACGTCTTATCGCTTTTTTAGTGGTTCTACCATGATCAAACGAGAATCCCCTTGGGGTGAATTCTCCATCATAAAACCATTGGACGAAATTCTTTGCTATTTTCGAAACATCGTATCCTTCTATCAGGGCATCCGCAGTCGCCAAGGTGAGAGATGAATCATCACTCCACAAACCATAAGGTGTATGAATTTCCCCTACCTCTTTAAAATCTCGATCCAAACACCTGCTCATCATCTGATAGGTAAAGCCGAAGGAATCACCAACTATTACTCCCCAGAGCCCACCTTTAAGTTTTGAACAAATGGACATATTCACTCCCCCCTCTCTCAGATATCAAGATATTTTAACATCCAACCACTCGATGAATCTTGGATTTTTTGAACGAAGTTGGTAAAGATCACAGCTTAGGAATGTACAATTTGAAGGAAGAATTCGACAAGGAGGTGCTCACATCTTGTTCGATGAGGTGGTGGAGAGAAGAGGGACGAATTCTTACAAATGGGATTTCAAACCCGAGGTGGAAGGTAACGTACCGGAGGATCTGATACCTATGTGGGTTGCAGACATGGATTTCAAAGCACCATCTGAGGTTTTGAAGGCACTTGAAAAACGGGTAAAGCATGGGATATTTGGTTATACTTTCAGGCCGGAAGAGTATTACGAGGCCATAACGAATTGGTACGCGAGGAGGCATGGTATAAATGTGCCCAGAAGCTGGATAGTTTACATCCCAGGGGTTGTACCGGGAATAGCACTACTGCTCAGACTGTTCACGTCCAAAAGTGATGGTATCATAATCCAACCACCAGTTTACTGGCCATTTTTTGATGTCATAGAAAGTAATTCCAGGATGATTGTAGAAAACACTCTTTTGCTGCAGGATGATAGATACATCATGAATTTGGAGGATTTGAAGGAAAAAGCGAAAGGCGCAAAAGCGATCATTTTATGTAATCCTCACAATCCCGTTGGTAGGGTTTGGACCAAAGACGAGCTTGAAGATGTTGCAAAAATAGCTGAAGAGAACGATCTATTGGTGATATCAGATGAAATCCACATGGATATAATATACAAACCTAACGACTTCGTATCCATGGTGGAAATCGAAAGAATCCATGACAGACTCGTGGTTCTAAGCTCTCCGAATAAAACTTTCAATTTGGCTGGTATCCAATCAGCGTTTGCGATCGTTCCCAATCCACGCATCAGAAAGATTATAGAGAAAGAAGTGAATTCTCTCCACCTTCAATTATCGAATGTTTTCTCCATAATCGCGACGATGGAAGCGTACAAGAGTGGAGACGACTGGCTGAATGATCTGATCGAATACCTTGAAGGGAACATAAATTTCGTTCTTGAGAGACTTCAGAAAACTTGTGTGAAAGCCAAAAAACCTGAGGGTACGTACCTGATGTGGCTCGATTTCAGAATATGTGGTATACCATTTGAAGATCTTCCAAGGATTCTTGTAGAAAAAGGGGTGTGGCTCCAAGATGGTCGAAAATTCGGTGATACTGGTAAGGGTTTTATGAGAATGAACATCGCAACACCGAGATCTATCCTCAAAGAAGCTCTCTCTAGGATAATACGAGCTGTCAATGGATGAAGATATTCCAGAACTTGATATCCTGAATCTGTTCTGATAAGCTTTATATAGTAACCTTCATATCGAGGTGATGAGTCAATGAAAAAGTCATTTCTTATTCTTTCTTCGGTTTTATTGATAATACTTACTGGCTGTTTTAAGCCAGGTATATTCACCGGCGAGGAACCCGGTGAGTTGAGTAGGGTCGATTTTTACATAACAGACGGTGTAGTCCCGATTTCATCCGTCACCAGCCTCGAAGTTGAAATAAACAGGGTACTGTTGATGTCGGATGAAGGAAGCCTTGTCGTATCGGATAATCCCATATGCGTTGATTTTATGGATCTAATAGGTGATATGTACAAGATATCATCCATCGAAGCGAGTGGAACGTACACTCAACTCAGATTCGAGGTGGGAGATGCTACTGTGACATTCAATCTAGATGGTGAAAACCTTGTCCTTCCTGTTGCCATCGTTTCGGGTTCCATAAAGTATCCATTTAGAGAACCCTTAACCCTAGAAGAAGATACCGAAATTGTCCTCGATTTTGATCTCTCAAGATCCTTGAAGATAAACGGTAGATGGCCGGATGCTCTTGAAAGACCCAATCCTATGATAAGAATGACACCAGTTGTTCACGAAAGGCATGGCTTGTTGTACGATGTTCAAGGATTCGTCAGGGATGCCACTGGAAATGGTGTTCCCAAAGCTTTGCTGGTGATGAAAGATGATGAAACGATAACGACTTTTTCGCACGATGAACACGGAATATGGGAGAGGGGGGAATTCAGATTCCCCAAGGTTAAGGAAGGTCATTACGCGGTATACGTCTATAGAAAAGAAACGTATGAAAGTGTTATAGAAAACCTCCCTGAAGAATTTTTAAATGATCTCTTGGATGTTCTCTTAGAAACAGAACCTGACGGTAGTACAACGATAGATGTAACCGGCGATATAGATAATCTGGTTATAACAGTTAAGTAAATTGGAGGGATAATTTGCCAAGAGGTTACATGGGATTTGGTGGACCTGGATGGTGGATGGCAAGTTGCTTGCTCTTGCTCATAGCCGAAAAACCATCGTATGGATACGAGCTAGCCTCAAGGTTGAAAGAATTTGGGATAATTTTCCCGGGTATTGGTCATATGGGGAGCTTGTATCGAAGCCTTTCGTTCCTAGAAGCTTCAGGATTCATAACACCAGAATGGGATATTACCATGAGACCACCTAGAAAGGTTTACAAACTGACCCCACTGGGGAGAGAGTATTTGAGAGATACAGCTCGAATCATGAGAAATTTAAAGGTCAGTTTGGATAAGTTCTTAGAGATATACGATAATCTGGAAAAAAAGAAAAATTCAGATTGATAATATTTTATCCTTTATCTCTTCCACTTTTTTATAAACCTGTTCTTCTTCAACTTTAAGGAACTTTCCATCGTAATAGAGCCATTCACCGTTCACCATAGTTGCAAACACATCACCGGAGTTCCCAGCATGAACGAGGTTCGATATCAGATCGATCTCAGGGTAATAATGCGGTTTCTTGGTATCCACAACTACAATATCCGCATCAAAGCCTTCCACCACTTTTCCGGATTTTTCAAAACCCATAGCTACCGCCCCATTAAATGTGGCGATTTTAAAAACTGTTTTAGATGGAAGAAATTTTGGATTTCTCAATTTTTGAATGAGTGCAGCGAGCCTCATCTCATGCCAGATATCCAGAGAATTGTTGCTGGCAGAACCATCGGTTCCAAGAGAGACTATCAACTCATTTTTCATCATTTCATGAACCTTGGGTACACCGTTTCCAAGTTTCAAATTGCTCGAAGGATTATGGGATATGTAAAAAGAAAAGGCTTTTTTTGCCTCTTTCATCTCGCTTTCTTCCATGTAAACACAGTGAACCGCTATCATCTTCACTTTGCTCATACCTAACTTCAATAGATCTTCCAGTCTGTACATCCTTCTCTCTTTCTTCGTCTCAAGAATGTGCATTGTAACTATGGCATCGTTGAATGAAGCAACATCGAAGATCTTTCTCAAATATCCTGGAGTACAGAGGTAAGGCGAATGTGGTCCAAACCCTATTTTTATCCTCCCACCATGGCTTTCATGCCATTTCTCAAACAGCGCTAAGTTCTCTCTTAGCCTTCCTCCATCATCCCTCTCATCCCCAACCAATCCCCTTGTCAAAACAGCTTTCATACCAAAATCTGCCACTGCCTGAGCCACCCATTCCTCTTTGAAGTACATATCAACGAAAGCTACGATCCCTCTTCTCACCATCTCCATTTGAGCCAGTATTGTCCCCCAATATATCATCTCCTCCGTAAGCTTATTCTCTACTGGTAAAACCTTCTTGAAAAGCCATGTATCGAAAGGCTCATCATCGGAAATGCCTTTGAGAAGTGACATGGGGGCATGTGTATGAGTGTTGAAAAATCCAGGAATGATGAGCTTCCCTTCCAAGTCGATATCACAGACATCTGTTTTTCTCCCTATCTCTACGATTTTACCGTTTTCTATCCTCAAAAACCCTTCAAACGGCGTGGAGGACCAATCTTTCAAAATTCTTGCGTTACATATGACCATTTATCATCACCCTTTCATAACTATGTGGAGTAGGACAATGTATAAAGTTGAAATCGCGTTGCACAGTACCATGACAGGGAAGCCTATTTTCAGGTATTCAATATAACCTATTTTCTTCTTTATATGTCCCTCTAGAAGCCCTATCCCAACTATGCTGGATGCTGTACCTGTCATGGTACCTATACCTCCGAAACTCGCACCAAGAGCCAGAGCGAACCATAAGGTTTCCGGGAATCCCTTGCTTACGAGATCTCTGACAACAGGGATCATGACAGAAACTGTTGGAACGGCCCCTATGAATGAAGATGTCAATCCTGAGATCCAAAGGAATATTATCTTCAGAAGAAGGGCATTTTTTGAGAACGCCAAGATCCCTCTTGAGATCAAAGAAACTATCCCTACTTCTTCCAGAGCGTAAGCTATCATGAAGAGTCCTGCGAAAAAGAATATGGTGTCCCATTCTATACTGGAAGATATACTCTCAAAACTTTCACCTGAAAGTATCATGACCAGGGTGGCGCCTGTAAGAGCGATCATCGCCATTTCGTAATCCAGGATCTCGTGGAGTGTGAAGAAGAATATTACACCCACGAAGACCCATATAACTCTTTTCAGCAGTTTTTTATCGGTTATCGCTTTTTCGGGTTCCATGAAAGAAACCCTTTCTAATTTTTCCTTGACATCTGTTATGACCAAAAACCTTTTTTTGAACAACCAAAGAGTTGCAAAGAAGGCTATTATGGAAGGAGGAGCCATGAAGAGCATGAATTTCAGAAAACCAATTCCACTCGCAGAACCAACGAGTATGTTCGGGGGATCTCCTATCATGGTGGCTGTTCCTCCAATGTTGGAAGATATGACTATCAAGAAAAGGAAAGGTGTGGGATCCACCTCCACGGTGTCAAGGAGAAGGAAAAGGATGGGGGAGAACAGCAGTATCGTTGTTACATTGTCAAGAAATGCCGAAAAAATAGCAACAAGCATCGATATGCGCACGGTCAATCTCCAAAAATCACTGCCTCCCGCTTTTATTACTTTAATAGCTGCGTACTGAAAGAAACCCGTTTTCTTGAGAACACCAACTATTATCATCATGCCAAGAAGAAGTCCTATAGTGTTCATATCGATGAACTCACCTATTCTGTGTATTTTCATTCCTTCAACAAATTTGGTGAGAGCAACTATAAGTCCCATGAGAAAAACGATTGCTGACCTTTGAAGCTTCCCAAATATTATGAAGTAATAGGTTAGTATGAATATACTCATTACAAAGATTTTTTCTAACATGTTATTCCCTCCAAAGAGCGTTCAGCACCTCTAAAGAGCTCAAATCTCCTATGATCCTTCCCATTTCATCCACAACTGGTAGCTCTTGAACATCGTTGTCTATCATTATCTTCAAAGCATCGGATATAGGGGTTTCTGGGGTTACCCAAAGAGGTTTCATCATGATCTCTTCAGCTGTTTTGGCCATTATGACCCTCAGATCTTTCAAGACGTCCTCGGGTTTTGGAAGGATACCAAGAAACCTGTAACCAGATACCTTGAGAAGGTGAAGAACAGTTATGATGCCAACTATCTTCCCATCGTCAACCACGTAAACAGATCTGGTTATAGGATCCTCAAGCAGCATTTTAACGATCTCTTTTATATGTGCGTTTCGAGAGACGATTGTTGGTTTCGTGGATATGGTCCTGTAAATCTCTTTCACCTTTTTCAAAGCGTATCCCTCCCCTAATATCTCAGTACCATATACACACTCGATATGGTGAAACTCACTATCAGCACAACTATCCCGACTTTCATGAACTCAATGAAGGAGATCTCTCTTTTTGTGAATCTTTTGAGAAGGGCTAGCGCCACAACGTTTGCAGAAGCACCGATAGGTGTCCCATTACCTCCAAGACATGCTCCCAAAGATAATGCCCACCAGAGGGGATGAAGATTGGAAAACAGCGATGGATGGACATCCGGCAATTTTTTTATTATAGGGATCATCGTGGCGGTATAAGGAATGTTATCGACGAAAGCAGATGCTATACCAGACACGTTCAAGATTAAAATCTCTGCCAATTTGAATGATCCCATAGAAATCACCACCAAATGCTCCGCCAGTTTCTTTAAAATCCCTGTCTCTTCTAATCCTCCGACGATTATGAAGAGTCCAAGGAAAAAGAGCAAAGTACCCCATTCAACTTCCTTTAATACCTCCTCCACTTCATCCTTACCGAGATAGCTGAGAGCCACAAAACCTATCAAGAGGGCTATGACGGAGCTTTCTATCCTTAAAATATGTTGGAAAGAGAACAAGATGATAACAGTTATCAAAAGAAATATCGAGAAATTAAAGAGCCTCCTGTCTTCTATCGCCTTCCTCGGGTCAAAGCGCTGGTAATCCACTGATGGACGTTTTTTGAAAATTTCCTTTCTGTATATGATAAGCAAGACACCCTCCACGACTACAAAAACAAGCAAAACAGCTGGAGCGACATTTTTTATGAAATCCATGAAACTCAATCTTGCAGCAGAAGCTATCATTATATTTGGTGGATCCCCTATTACGGTGGCAGTACCCCCTATGTTTGAAGAGAATATCTCGTTGAGAACGAAGGGGACAGGATTCAGTTCCAAACTGTCACATATTGCAAGGGTTATCGGAAGTATCACCAAAACGGTTGTTACATTGTCTAGAAATGCTGATGTTAGAGCAACCAGAGCTCCCAGGGACAGAAAAAGGAATACTATGTTCCCTTTTGTTATTCTAAGCATGTACAGCCCCAAAAACTGGAAAAAGCCACTTCTTTTAATTACGGAAACGAGTATCATCATACCCATAAGGAGGAATATGGCGTTGAAATCAACGTATTTCACGATGGCCTCAATTTGATTTTCAAAAACACCGGATAACAGAAGAGCAGCTGCCCCCAGCATTGCAATGACGGTTCTGTGATGTTTCTCTATGATGATAAGAAGGTATACAATAAAGAAGATAACAACTGCTATCAAACCATGTATACTCAATTCAGCTGCCTCCTCGGATCCCCTGAAAAACATCTCTTATGGAGGTGAAGGGCGTGAACAAGTTTCTGATCTTCATATTCGTCCTTGTAACTATTAACTCGTTTCCTATTATAACTCTCAACCTTCATATGATGAGCGATGAACAAGCCACGGATGTTCTTTTGGATGTGAAAAACAAAATAGAGCAGCTGGCCCCTGATTACACCGAAATAATTTTTGATTCGGCAACTCCGGCATCTTATGATCTGTTCTTTTTCATCGAGTACAACGCTTCCCTAGAGGTTTACATTGGAGAATGGAAGGAAGATTCGAAGATCGTGTCAAGATGTGAATACGATCCCAAAGGTTACAAGTTCTATAAAGACTTCATTATGGAGTGTGTTTCTTGTCCTCTTGAAAAAGCTTCTTTCAAGAAGTTCAGTATGGGAGATTTTTCCAGTCCATTCAGATTGACGTACCATCCTGCCCTAGATGAATACCCAGATTTCAGCCCAGATGGGAAATATATCTGTTTTATATCTGATAGGATCGGGGGAAACAGGAACATATTCCTGATCGATAAAGAGACGGGAAAACTCATACCAAAACCTGTATATGGGAGTAGCGAGTACTTCCCAAAATTTTCCCCCAGTGGTAACAAAATGGTATTTCAGGGATCCCTCCATGGAAATTGGAACATCTACACCATGCCTCTCGAGAACTACTCCAAGAGTATAAGAAGGATATCCTCTGGTAGAGCTCCCGCGTATTCTCCAAACTGGTTAGATGAGGATAAAGTGATATACGTTCAAGACCATGCCACATCGAACTATTTCGTAGTAGCTGATACGAGAACACTGAAAAGAAAGGTGATAGAGCTTCCTTTCGATCGGATATTTTCCCCAACCCCTCACGGAAGCGATCTCTATTTTGTAGGACTTAAGGAAGCGGATTTTGGGATATATAAATTAACTCCCGATGGAAGTATTATCACAGTGGAAGATACAGAATACAACGAGCACGATCCATGTATCAAAGGGGATTTCCTAGTATTCACTTCGAACAGAGATGGAATTTATAGATTATGGGCGAAAGATATGAAAACTGGGAAAGTCTGGTGCCTCACGAAGGATATTCCTTATGATACTTTCTACCCGGTTTTCTCACCAGATGGATCATTGATCGCTTTTTCCGTCTACAAAACGGGTTCCGAACCTGACATATGGATAATAAGGTTCAACCCTTCAGAGGAGTCTTCTCCCCTCAACGATCTCCCTTAATTTTTCGCGATCTATGAGAACAATTTTATCCAGGTGACCTTTTCCAGCAAGCCTTTCTGCGAGATCCATCACGTTTTTTGAGAAATACGAATTGGTTATCACGGCACCTTCTCTAGCACCATATACGTACGAGGATGCTATCACTTCTTTCAAAACTTCCTCCCCCAGCTTGTTTTTCCAGAATTTCACCTGGATAACCACTTTTTTTCTACCCTTCCTGAGTAATATATCAGCACCGAAATCTCTACTTTTTCTAGTTCTGATCACTCTATACCCAAGATCCTTCAGTATCCTCTCCACGAAGACTTCGAATTCATAAGGATTGTTTATATTCTCGAGCTGTTTTAACCTCACGCTCTTCCATTTCTTCTTCCTCCAGAGAAAGTACAAGATGAAAACAATCACCACAATAATCAGCGATATTTCAACGTAGAACACGCTCGAATTCCTCCAATTTCTTAAGAATAACTTTGGTTCTATGTACATTAACGTTCGAATTTATCCTCCTAGTTGCCTCCAACACGTCTTCTGTCCTTTCCAAAGAAAGGATTCTCACATCTTTAACGTTGTTCAGGAAAGCTTCGTAAAGTATCTCCTTTAGGATATTGAAATTCATCTTGAAATCCACATAAAACAGAATCTTCCTCATGTTTTTTTTCACCATGAAGATACCATGACTCAATTCTCTGTATTCCCAATTCTTTCTCTTAAAATAACTTACAATCACTCGCTTCACTTCCTGAGGATCCTTTGGACGTCTCCTTTTTTTTCTATAAGCTATGAGAAAGAGAATCAAGGATAAAATAATGGCTACTATTACCTTTATGGGTTCAAAGATCAAAAGAACCACCTCAAGCATGTATTATCATAGGGATTCCTTGAACGTCTTCTCCTTCACCAAATTCGACAGCCTCTCCCAAAACTATCCTTTGAGCTGTCCATAACAGGACCAACGCGTCGAAAACATCATCCATCTTGAAATTGACTTCTACATCGTCAAATCTGATATTGACCAGGTACCTTTCAAGGAGTTTCTTTCTTTCCAATATCCCTGTTTCCGTATGCTTGGAGTGGAGTTTGTCCCCTTTCATCAAAGTGAAAGAAGCCTCAGGATGTCCCTCTCTAAGGGTATTTTTGAACCTTTCAAAAAGCTCCCTTGCCTCCCTTATCCTTGGAAAGAGAAGGTACATCTGCTTCGGGATACCGATTCCATATTTTTTCTTTATATCCCTGTAATTTCGTTCTTTCAGCATTTCCAGGGTTGGGGGAGGAATCACGGAAGAAGGTGTTCCAACGATTTTTCGAATCATCTCATCACATAACCTCATCGTCGTTCTTCTTTCACCAATTTTTCTGGGCTTGTGTAAAAGACCTATAGGAATATCGACAACCACGAGATCAGAGAAAGAAAGGATCCGTTTGAGACTTTTAACAGCTCCAACACGTATCTCAATTCCATGTTTCAGAGCAAAGACCCAACCCTTTGGGCATCCATCCACGCCGCACACTATCATGACTTCACCTACTTCAAGAAAGCGCTCTTCAATATGGTATCTATGAGCTCTTCAAAAGACATTCCTTTGGCTCTAGCAGAAGCTGGCATGTCGCTCAATTCGGTAAGACCTGGGATTGTGTTTATCTCCAAAAAGTAGAATTCACCATCTTTCAGTATTCCATCGACTCTTCCAAATCCCCTACATCCGGTTTCTTCAAAAGCTTTCACAGCTATTTCTTTCACTCTTCTCTCTTCCTCAGCGGATAGAGGTGCTGGAAGGATGAATTCTGTCATACCTGGTGTGTACTTTGCCACGTAGTCATAAAACTTTCTCTTGGGCCTTAACTCGAGTATGGGTAAAACTTCAAATCCCTTCTCCGTCTCGATTATGGAGACTGTTAGTTCTCTGCCTTTCACGTACTCCTCCACGATCATCTCTCGATGTATTTTCAATTCCTTTTCGAGCGCTTCTTTGTACTCTTCCTCGCTACCACATATGTGAACTCCTATACTTGAACCCTCACTTCTGGGTTTTATGACACATGGATAACCAACTGGAGATCCCTTAACTTCTCTTACGATCTTATATTCAGGGATAGGTACGATTCCTTTTAACACTTTGTAGGTGAATAACTTGTCGAAACAGATGGAACTTGCAAGGACACCAGAGCCAGTGTATTTAACTCCTAGCATATCAAGGATTGCCTGTATTCTCCCATCCTCACCGAAGGTTCCATGTAGGGCTATGAAAGCAACATCGGATTCTTTTAAAATACCTATTTTCTCGAAAAAATCCTCCCTCACATCCAAGGGGATAACATCGTACCCAAGTTTTTTCAAAGCCTCCACGACTCTTTTCCCGCTTTTTAACGATATCTCACGTTCTCTCGAGATTCCTCCCATCAGAACCGTTACCTTCATTGCTTTCCCCCTTGAGGTTGAAGAATATCTTGTTGTCTAAGACGATGGCTGGAGTATCCGATTTAACACCCTTCGTCCTACCACACGCTTCGCACTTCAGGTAAAAGCCGTATTTCCCGTACTTCATAGTCATGGGGCTTCCACATTCGCATTTTCTATCGCTCTGCATATCTATTTTTATCCCATTCACACCTTCCAACAGATTTTTAAAACCGACATAAAACTTTTTCAGAAGATCTTGGTACTCTTGTTCTCCCTTCTCTATTTCATCGAGCCTTTCCTCCATCCTGGCTGTGAAGTCCAGATCAACGATCTCACCAAAATATTTTTCCATGAAGTCGTTAACGATAGAGCCTAGAAGAGTTGGCACGATCTTCCTTCTTTCTTTCTTCACATACTTCCTTCTAAAAAGGGTCCTTATTGTGGTAGCATACGTACTCGGTCTTCCTATACCTCTTTTCTCCATCTCTTTAACCAGGGTAGCTTCGGAAAAACGCGGTTTGGGTTTCGTTTCCATCTCCTTGATCTCCACCTCTTCTATCTCAATCAGTTCTCCTTCTCCCCTGTGGAAGTTTGTGCTGCTTTCTTTTACCATCTCCAAAACCAGTTCAAAACCATCGAATATCCTCTTTCTCAATACTCCGAGAAATCCAAATCTACCACTTTCATCTTTCAACACGATTTCTGTCTCTTCATAAGTTGATCCCTTCATTTGAGATGCTATGAATCTTTCCCAAATGAGCTTGTAGAGTTTATACTGATCGTTGTTCATCAGATTCTTTGCCTTTTCAGGTGTCATATAAACGTTTGTTGGCCTTATCGCTTCATGAGCATCTTGAATTTTTCCTTTCTTTACGGCCTTGTAATCACCCTTGAAATCTTCTCCGAATCTCTCCTCTATGAAACGCAATGCCTCTTCCTTCGCTATGTCGGAAATTCTTGTTGAATCGGTCCTCATGTAGGTTATGAAAGCGATATGACCCTCATTCGTCTCAATACCTTCGTAGAGCTGCTGTGCTATCATCATGGTTTTTCCAACGGAGAATCCCAGCTTGCTGTAAGCTTCCTGCTGAAGAGTACTGGTTTTGAAAGGTTCCGGTGGTTTTTTCCTGACGATCTTCTTTTTTATACTCTTCACATACAATTTCTTTAAACCCCTTAAATCTTCAACCACTTCTTCAGGTACTTTCTTCATCCTTTTTCCATCTAATTCGAAGAATTCGAATTTAATGTCATCTACATATACGAACGCTTTCAAATACTTTTCCGGCTTGAAAAGAAATCTTTCCTTTTCCCTGTCACACACCAACTTCAGAGTGGCAGATTGAACTCTTCCCGCGCTCAAGATTGACCTCATGCTCCTCCAAAGGATTGGACTTATACTGTAACCTACGATCCTATCCAGAATTCTTCTTGCAAATTGAGCTTTCACCTTGTTCATATCGATCCTTCTCGGCTTCTTTACAGCTTCTCTTATGGCACGTGGAGTGATCTCTGAAAACACTATCCTTTTTTCATTCCCCAGGATTCCAAGAAGCCTCGCAATGTGCCACGCTATGGCTTCTCCTTCTCTATCCATGTCAGACGCCAAGAGCACCTCTTTACCCTTAGAAAGATTTCTCAGTTTTTCAACAATTTTCTCCTTCTTAGGAATTATGACGAATTCAGGTGAGAAATCATCCATCTTTACACCGAATCTACTCTTGGGAAGATCAACGATGTGTCCCATTGAAGCAACCACTTCATAGGAATCTCCTAGAATTCTCTTTATGGTGGAAGCCTTCGCAGGGGATTCAACTATGACGAGTTTCTTTTTTTTACCTTGCAAATTTTCTAACCTCCTCCATTATGTCCTTAAATCTTTCCTCATCAACGCTCTCCACGTATATTCTGACAACAGGTTCCGTTCCGGAGGGTCTGACAAGCATCCATGTATCTTCTCCAAAAAAGAATTTCATTCCATCCGTTCTATCTACAGATGTCACTTTCAAATCAGCAAAGGATTCCTCTATATCCTCAAATCTTCTGATCACGCTTTCTTTTTCCGAATCATCACGAAATTCAAGATCTATTCGGGCGTTATGGAATTTTCCAAAATTTTCCTCGAATTCTTTCTTTATCTCGGAGAGTTTTTTCCCTTCGTAAGCCATCATCTCCAATATCAAAAGGCCCGCCAGTATACCGTCTTTTTCAGGAACGTGGTCTTGTATCGAAAGTCCACCGCTTTCCTCACCCGCTATGACAACGTTCTGCGTCAGGATGAGATTACCAAGGTATTTGAAACCGACAGGCGTTTCTATGACGTTCTCACCGAAAGATTTGGCCACCGTATCGAGGGCTTTTGACGTTGCTATACTCCTTGCTGACGGACCTTTTTTCCCCTTGTTCTTATAGAGATGCCATGCGAGGAGCGCTATCACCTCATTGGGTTTCACATAATTTCCTCTTTCATCGACGATACCGAATCTATCCGCATCTCCATCCACGGAAAGCCCCACATCCAATCCCCTTTCCACAACAAGGTTTCCAAGATAACTCATTCTCTTCTGATCAGGTTCTGGCCTTCCTCCACCGAAATAGGGATCCCTGTAATCATGGATAACCAAGCATTCTTTCGATATGGATCTACAGATGAGGTCAAGGTAACCTATAGCGGTTCCATAAAGTAGATCCACAGCTACTTTTATCCCTGAATCCGCTATTTTCTCAAAATCCACCAGTTCTCTCAACCTTTCCACGTAGTCTTTGGATGGATCTATCAATTCAAAAAGGCCATTATGTGAGGCCTCCATGATATCCATTCTTCTTATCTCCAGATTGCCGGATTGTATTTCAGCAATTTTGGATTCGATAAAACTGGTGACCTCAGGAAGAGCCGGGCCTCCATCTGAAGGATTGAATTTGAATCCACAGTACTCTGGTGGATTGTGCGAGGCAGTTAGATTGATACCACCTGAAAGTTTTTCCTTCCTGATGGTGTAGGATACGACGGGAGTCGGAGTTGGCTTTTCGGTCATGAAAACCTTTATACCGTTCCCCACAAGAACCTCTGCCACGACCCTTACAAATTTCTCTGTCAGAAATCGTGTGTCTCTGGTCACTATAACTCCCTTTTCTGGATCCTCTTTCTCTTTTATATACTCAGCCACAGCTTGGGAAACTATCCTCAGATTCTCGAAGGTATAATCATCCGCTATGATTCCTCTCCATCCCGAAGTGCCAAAAGTTATTTTCTTCACCTTCTCACTCTCCCTTATTCCCCAGCCTTCTCAGAAAAATCCTTCTTCCAAGGTTTCTATCGTAATCACTCCAGGATTTGTTCGAATCGGATTTCTTCTCCTTCTCGCTTATTTCTCTGAATCTTGACATCTTGGCATCCAAGTTTTCCACATGATGAAGGAGGAACGCCTCAGGAGTTTTTGGAATTATGGGAGAACCCCATTCGAGCTCTCCATGATGCGAAATTATCATATGCTCAAGTTCTAAGACCTTTTCATCATGAATACCGACTTTCTTCGCTTTTTCCCAAAGCAAAACCACACCTATCGTTATGTGTCCCCTGAGCTCACCTTCAGTTGTTACCTCAATTCCCTTCGATGTCACCTCGTACTCATACACCTTTCCCACATCATGAAGAAGAGCTCCCGCGATCAAAAGATCTCTGTTTACAAGATCTTTGTACATTCTCCACGCATAATCACACATCTCCGCTACCGATACACTGTGCTCTAGAAGACCTCCAAGATAGGCATGGTGTACTTTCATTCCCGCAGGTGCTTTTAAAAATTTCTTGAGAAATTCCTTGTCGTTGACAAAAAATTCCCTCAACACAGCCTTTATCTCCTTGTCCTTGATGGAATCTATGAAATTGAGCAATTTTCTGTATAGATATTCGACATCCTTTTTGACAGTCTCCACGAATCGATTTGGATCGTACTCACCATCAGGAAGTATCTTTATGGAATCTACCGGTTTGTCAACGTTCAGCTGTATCCTTTCCTCAAAGAAAACCACTTTCCCTTTTACCCTTATTATGTCTCCTTCCTTCAGCCTGTTGTCGTTGAATTCCGCGTTATACCAATCCACAGCCCTCACAGATCCTGTTTTATCTTCAAGAGTGAGTAGCAGGAACTTTTTCTGATCCTTGGATTCCTGAAGTTTTTTACTCCGTACCTTGAGGGTGGTCTCGATGTACTGATTCATGTGTTTTTCAAATTGATGCACAAACGGTTCTTTAGTTTCAGTCATTTTGAATTGTTCCAAAAATTCCTTCGGTATGAGATCCTTAAGTTGCATCCAACCACATCCCTTCCTCCACTTTTACGATCTTCCCATCTCTGTGAAAAACCCTCGGGACCCTCCAAGATATACCCGTAGTGACCTCATAATTTATCGTTCCCACCTTTTTGGCTATTTCTTCTGCGCATACAGCTTCCTCTCCTTGTCTACCTATTATGACCACCTCACTTCCGATTTTAACACCTTCCACATCGGTTAAATCTACCATTATTTGATCCATGCAAACTCTTCCTACTATCCTGGCCCTTTTCCCTTCTATTAGAACATCCCCGACGTTTGAGAGACGCCTGTTCAAACCATCACCATATCCAACTGGAACAACTCCCACAAGAGTCTTTCTCAGGGTCTTATAGGTCTTACCATAACTCACAAATTCCCCTTCTTCCAACCATCTGAGGTGCACTACCTTGGATTTCCATTCAAGAATAGGTTTTATCCATTCTACTTTGAAAAATTCCGATGGTTGAAGACCGTAGGCGATGATTCCAACCCTCGACAGATCAAAATGTGAATGGTGCTGCAGAGAGATCAACGCAGGAGAGTTGAACATGTGAGCGATCTCATAGGATATACCGGATGTTCTCAAGGCCTTTATGAAATCTTCGAATCTCTTAAATTGATACTCGTTGTAGGGGTCCTCTGGTATATCGGCGCTTGAAAAGTGGGAGTAGACTCCTTCAAAACGGAACCCAGAATTTGCCAGTCTTTTCGCCAGGATCAATGCTCTCTCAATGTCTGTTCCCAATCCCCCCATACCTGTATCTACGAAAAGATGTACTTTCAATCTCTCTTTGGAGGACACCACGGATTCTAATGCATCTAGCTGATCCTCAGAGTAAATGGTTATAGACAGATCCAATTCTAAAGCTTCTTCAGCTCTACTGGGTTCCACAAAATTTGATATCAAAATAGGTTTTCTTATACCTTCCTTCCTAAGAATCGCTCCTTCTTCCAGGAAAGCAACCATGAATCCCCATATGTTGAGCTCCTCAGCTATCTTGGAGATGGTTCTCATTCCATGACCATACGCGTTGGCTTTGACGACCAGCATTATATTTCCGAATCTCTTTTTTATCTCCTCAATATTTTGGACGAACTTATCAATATCTATCGTCACTATTGTTCCTCGACTCAGCAGGCACAATCCCCCCAAAGAGGATTCTTTTTAGTACCTCTTTGTCACTCAGAGGATGAGGAAATTTGTAGATACCTTCGTCTGTAAGGAATGTCACAGAAAAAAGGCCGAATTTCACATCCTTGATATCATCTATTCTTATGCTTCGTTTGTTAAAAAACACCTCTTTTTTCTCAGTATCAACGACGATTTCCTTTTTATGAACTACGATGATCCATACACCGAAGAGGATCGTTAATAACACTAAAGCCGCCTTTAAAACAGGCTTTAGGGGAGTGAAAAACAGATTTTCGACGACCAGGAAAAGGAATATCCATCCTGCGAATAAGAGCATTCTGTACCAAGTGGGAGTTCGAAAACGCATTATCATAATATTTTTAAAAACGCGGGGTTACCCCGCGTCAACTCACCTCCATCTCAACTTCTTTTGAAGGTTTCACATACCTTTTAACCTTTCCTGACTTCAGACACCTCATACATACTTTTATGGTTTTAACACTCCCATCATCCATAATAACTCTTACTTTCTGCAAGTTGGGTCTGAACCATCTTCCACTTCTCTTATTCGAATGACTTACACGGTTTCCAGATTTAGGGCCTCTTCCGCATATTTCACATCTTCTTGCCATGAGCTATCCTCCCTTCTCCGCGTCTTCTCTACACAGGCTATATATTATCAAAAGGAGGGATTTTTTTCAATGCTTTAAGGGCGGTGTTTCAAAAATCGGGGCAAGAGTGACAAAAATATGAGATAAATATGAGATAAGAGTGAGAAAAATGGGGCAAAAATATACAACCTTAGAAGAGAGACCAAACCTCCTTTATGATCAGCATGGAGAAGGATTTGGATAGTATGGTATGATTTTGGAGTGGAAAAAGCGAGTTAATTTGATGATAGTTTTGGGATTTAACTTTCTCACAGCGAGGGAGGTTACATCATCTCCCTTGCTTTATTTTCTATACCTTCACGTTATTTTTGAAACAACCCCAGAGCACGAGGAAATCTAAAACACAAACCCAGCTAAATAAAGCGGTACAGAGGTTTTATACCCTATATCTAAATCGTCTTTGAAAACTATATCGGCATTTGAGGATTTCGATCGTCCGCCTATCTCTATCTTGAGATTGCTTATAAGAAAATCGCAATTTTCATATTCGCAAGTTCTTATATCCTTGAAATTCATGGCAAAAAACGCTTCGTGAATGGTTCCAATACTTGCATTAAATGATATAGCAGGATAAACATCGGGGGTATAAAGAAACACTTTTGAACCTTTAAGACTTCCTTCCCTGAATCTAACAATCCTTAAAACGTTAGCCATCTCGAGTATGTCCAAAAGATCGTAGAGTGTTTCTCTGGAAATAGAGAGATCCTTTGTTAAAGAGGAAACACTTATCTGAGAGGATGGGGAAGATGCTACGAAGGCTATGAGCTTTTTTAATGAAACTATTGTTGGAAATCGAAGAGATCTCACAGAGGTGAGATCCTCGTAGATAACCTTCTCCACTACCGATCTGAGAAGAAAGAGGTAATCTTGTTGTTGCTTTGCAAGTTTGAAAAATGGATAACAGCCTCATTTGAGATATCTCTTGAAGACTTTTAAAATATCTGGAACCTTTCTGACCAGATCTGCAGAGATCTTCGCGTGATTTTCCAGAATGAACTCAAAAGGCATCTTTTCGACACTCACCAGACCATTCATGTAAAGATATTCCCTAAAGGAAAGGGGGAGCATCTCGTATATTCTCATTCTTCGCGACAGATCCCCTTTTTCGAGAAGTATGGAGAGTTTGGAACTTCCGAGTACGATAATTTTCCTGTCAGGGAAAGTGTCATGGAGGGCTTTTATCTCTATCGACCAATTTGGATATTTATGAACTTCATCAACAATCAGGCTAATTCCCCGATATGAAGTGAGATCTACCGATGTCGTAAACACTTTGTTTCAAGACTATGGGGTTGTCAGCAGAAATATAGAGGTGGTATTCTGGAGAAGCTTCAATGATCTTGAGATGTTGTAAGATCAGCGTCGTTTTACCAACACCCCTAGCACCAACTATACCGATCACAGGAAAATCCCAATCTATTTCCTTTTCAAGTTCTCTAACATATTCCATTGGTACCTTTTCAAGAAGATACTCCTCTATCCTGGCAAGCTCTTCCAAGATATCCACAATGGTTCCGCTCCCATTTGTCAGATTTTTCTGACAGAATTATAGCAAATTTGTCAGATTTTTCTGATAATTCGTTGTTGTATTAAGTTGCTAGTACCTTTGTGAAATTCATGAAATATCTTTCTTGAACCAGAGTAAACGCATAAAAGTTGATCACCCCCATGGGGCTTGTGAAATAACTTGTAGAATAAGCTGTCTGTCTACCCTTTAAGGCCTAGAAAATCTGACACTTTCTTTGAAAATCTGAAGAGCTGCTCACTTGATGACGCTTTAACACCCATGAAGTAAATCCCGTTGCTTCCCCTGACACATTCGGAAATGAGAGCTGTTTTTCCTACTCGTCTGCGACCATAGATGACCATGAGCTCTTGTTTATCCGATTCCATGAGCCTCCTGCACGTAGCTAGCTCTTCATTTCTATCATAAAAATCCATTCTATCTCTCCTTCCAGATTTACTAATCCAGAGAATAATGCTAAAAATTCATAGGTCTGCCAGTATGACGTTAACACTCCTGTCTTTGCATATAACAACTCCTTGCACTTGAAAACTTCCAGTGGAAGTTACTAGACTGGATTTTTGGTCGGCAGCTGCACCAAGGAAGAACGGGAAATACGAAGCTTTCACCGTGAAAAACGAAATATTAGATGTATTTTTATCAGTGGGGGGTCCCATGGTCTGCGGGTCTCCTGTATCTGATGAGTTTGAAAAGGATGGGCTAATGGTTCAGAATTTTCAAAACGGTGCGATTATTGGTGATAAATGGAAAAGAGGTGCACAAATCTCACCACCTTAGAAAATGTATCTTATGGAGCTTATAACCACTGCAAAGAAAACGATCCATCTGATCCAGTTGGATCCCTTCTCAACGGCGAATTTGGCCCCAAGGGCCGCGCCTGTCATGTTTCCAAGAGATAAAACCGTTCCAGCCAGAAGATCCACCTTCCTCCCGATCAAGAATATTAAAAGTGAGAAGACAGTGTATACCGCCACTATGAAAACCTTTATAGCGTTCGTTTTTACAAGATCCGTTCCTTCCATGAGAGTTATACCCAGTATGAGAAGAAATCCAACACCTGCTTGAATGAATCCCCCATATATCCCTATTAGAAAGAAGATCAGAGCCTTTAAAAACACGTTTTCACTACTTTTTCTCTCCTCCAACCACAGTTTTGGTTTCCACACTAAAAACACCGCCATTGTAAGGAGCATGATTCCAACGACTCTCTCAAGTAAATTTCTCTCGATCTGTATGGCTATGAAACTACCAAGTATCGCTCCAAGAAGAGTGGGAATGGAAAGAAGAAAGGCTCTCTTCATGTTAAGAAGATTCTTTTTCTTGAAGCGATGGATCGCTACAAGATTTTGAAGGAGAATAGCTATCCTGTTCGTACCGTTGGCAACATCTATTCCCATTCCAAGTGTTGTGAGCATTGGAAGAGTTATCATCGAACCTCCTCCTGCAACCACATTCAAAAAACCAGCTATTGCTCCCGCAAAGAATACCAGGATGAACACCATGAAGTTACCACCTCACCGATCACAAAGTTGTGGTGGCAACCTTTCAGATCACACTATATTGAGAGCGCTTTTAAAAATGAGAAACAGTAGAGCAGACAATCCAGCGGTGAATGGAACCGTTACTATCCAAGAAAAAATCACATTTTTAAGAACACTGAGATTTACTGTTTCCACACCCCGTGCAAGTCCCACCCCTGTAACGGATCCCACAACCACGTGTGTGGTAGAAATAGGCATTCCCAGAACCGACGCCAGTAACACCGTCGTCGCCGTTGAGAAATCAACTGCGAATCCCCTGGTATTCGTGAGATGAGTGATGCTTTCACCGACGGTTCTCATGACTTTGTAACCCATGAACAGAACTCCCATGGAAATACCTATTCCACCAATCATGAGTATGAATGAAGGTATCTCGACTTCTTTAGGTATGGTGGATGTTTCGAGAATGGTGAAAACCGCAGCGATCGGTCCAGCCGCGTTCGCTACATCGTTAGCGCCGTGGGAGAAGGAAACGTAACAAGACGTGAAGATCTGGGCTTTTTTAAACACACTCTCAACGGATTCGTATTCGTCGATACCTTTCATCCTTTTGATACTGAAGAAAGTTGTGATGAAGCCAATTGCACCTATCAGAAAGCCATAGAATGCTGAGATCGATAGCGACATCCTCAACGTTTTTTTGAAGAACAGGAAGAACATCACGAATATTGCGATGGAGATCAAAAGAGGAGCATATCTTTTAGCAGATTCCCGGGGGTTGTCAGCATGAAGAATCAAACTAGAGATGGTTTTGAAGGTTATATAGGATAGCAAACCTCCAAAGAATGGTGAGATTACCCAAGAAGCAACTATGTAAAGAAAGGTGGGCCAATTTATGGATTCAAGGCCGAAGGCAACGATACCGAATCCCATCATTCCTCCAACTATCGAGTGTGTTGTTGATATCGGCATGCTCCAGTGTGTGGCTACAAGAATCCAAATTGTCGATGCAAGCAGAGCAGATAGAACCCCATATAGAAAATATTCTGGTTTGTCGATGAAATCAGGTTTTACTATGCCTTTCACTATTGTTTTACTCACGTGTGCCCCAAACATTAGAGCTCCTGCAAATTCCAAAAACATCGCTATGAAAGCTGCTTGCTTCGGCGTTATAGCTTTTGCACCAACAGCCGTTGCCATGGAATTTGCCACATCGTTTGCACCTATGGAGAAGGCCATGGCGAATCCCAGAACTGTGGTGAGAATTAACAGTATCAACATTTCCACCTTCCCTGTTATCCTATGATCAAGCTTATCCTCTCCACAACGTTTTCAGCGTAATTAGCTATTTTTGAAAGCAATTTACTCAGTTCCATGAAAAAAATCAGATCGACAGGATTGATCTCGTATTTTTTTGAAAAAAGGTATTTACCGAGCGTTACCGTGTTTACATCCGTCTTCGTTTCTTCCTTCTCCACTTCTTCAGCCTCTGCTTTCTCTTTTTCAATTTCTTTAGGAGCAAAATCAGATTCGACGACCAATCTGAGTTCTTTCAAAGCATCGACCATCTCTTCCACAGTCAACACAACGTTCTCCACAAGTTCTTCCAGAAGTTCTTTGATATCATCGAGATTTTCGACTCTGTTCATTAGAAGTAGTTTCAGGATATCATCTATGGTGTCTATGATCTTATCCATCTCATGGACGATCATGAAGATATCCGACTTTTCAAAGTAGGTGTACTTGAGCTTCGAATACACTTCCCTTATCCTGTACTTTATGTTATCTGCCTCTTTTTCGAGTTTATCCACCTTTTCTGAATAATCCAGAGGGGAAATCCCATCGAAGAATTTATCAAAAGCAGGTTTCAAAAATCTGACAGCTTCTTCTATTTTTTCTCCATGTAATATCATGAGATCGAGGGGTGACTCTCTTGGGAACATCCTGTCAATGAATTTCACCATCGTCCCCACTCCTTGAAGATATTTCGAAACAAGCGCCAGAAAGAACGAAATTGAGCAAGGTAGAAGTACACCTGGTTTTTGTTTTTACACATGCATCCTATTCAAGCGAGATGGTATTTCTCGATCATTTCATCCTGCTGTTGAGCTCTTATGAACTATTCCTTTTGAAGCTTTCACGAGTTTTTTCATAGAAGGATTCTATCAAACGTTTCTTCCAAAAACTATGTCTTTTGGGGACTGTTCCAGAAATATGAAAACAAATGATTTCTCTCCTTAAAGTTCTTTTCCTTACGATTTCCATTATAGATCAGGAAAGCTTAAGCATGTGATACGGACCTTATTCATCCATGATATTCTTCTCACACTTATCCCATATTTTTGTCACTCCTGCTGACCCTTCTTTGATTACAGCCTCATGATATAATGTGCGAAGAATTGTAAACAAAGT
>Ga0209410_1000107_pt1 | contig 33932 bp, 40 predicted proteins | sample Mar14436cmmetaG_FD_184135 | JGI IMG/M metagenome (GOLD analysis project Ga0209410, IMG submission 184135) | Marine hydrothermal vent microbial communities from Guaymas Basin, Gulf of California to study Microbial Dark Matter (Phase II) - Marker... ... | reverse complement strand
ATCAGCTTCATGTTCCCCCAATTAATTTAAAATTATTTTTAGTACAATTAAATTATTTTTTGTGTTTTATGCTTTGCAAACAATTTTGACGAAGCTAATTATTGTTTTAAGCATATTATGCTGATGAAGTACGTTTTCTCCTTCTTTCAGCCTTTCTCTTTTTAGTTTTCGCTTTTTCGCTTTGTCGTTCTAGAGACCTTAGTGCTTTAATGAACGCTTTTAGGGGTTCCCAGCTGCTCTTAGATGCTGAAAACATGTTCTTAGCTATTTTTGCTGATACTTCGAAGATATATAGGGCTCGACTACCCTCCCTGTTCTTCTGCTTTACTACTACTCTGCCTTCAAATAGGTCTGTGGTGCGGGCAAATCTTTCTAAGGTCCTAGATATGCCCGCGCTCGCTCGGTCGAAAAGATGCTCTGGGATTTTTTCAATCCCCTTGAAAGTTACAGGAAGAGTCGGCATCAGGTCCAACGCGGCAATCATCTTTATAATATCGCTTCTAGTTATAACGCCAACAACGTAGCCCTCCTCTAAAACTGGAATACAATGCTCTTTGGTCAGCATTATTTCCGCGGCCTCAGATAGATTGCCCTCAGTATTTACTGTGATAACTGGTCTAGACATGATGCCTTTAGCCCGGTGCGAGAGGGGTCTATTAGTTTCTCCAACCCTTTCCCCCACTGTCGAACGTCTCACCGTTATACCGTAAATTCTCTCAAGGAGATCTCTGATCTTCACAATACCAACTAGCTTGCCGTCCTCTCCAATTATAAGCACCTGCTTGATTCCATGATTCACGATAAGTCTTCTGACTTTACTTGCTGAGTCGAGGGGAGAAGCAATGACCAGGTTGGTTGACATTGCGTCTTTTACCTTAAACGTGTCTAGCCATCTTGTTTTGAGAGCGTATTTTACGATGCCATTTTTTGTAACAATGCCTAATATGTTTTCATTTCGATCAAGTATGGGAACGGCCTCTATTCTATGGGAAACTAAAGCCTTGGCTGCATCTAAAATAGCGTCGTTGGGCGTGAATCTGGGAGCAGGTCTGGCAATAGATCCTAGCTTTGTATTGGGGAAGTCTCCAGCTTCTAGCAAATGGAGGCTACTAACTAGTCTTAGATCTTTCTTCTTAGATATCACGAGAATTACTGAGACGCCGCTTTCCCTCATTAGACCTAAGGCCTTTTCAGCGGTATCTGCGGGTTTTAGTACTAAAAAATCCTTTGACATTACTTCGGAAATTTTTTCAAGAAAATATTCCATGATAAATTATAGATATGGTGTCATATAAAGTAGTAGTATTGTTTAGCATCTGAAAACTTGTTTGCGCAATCTCTTATAAGCCCGCCTTATAGGAAAACTGTTATTTTAATTTATTTTATGTACATATGTACACTAAGCATTATTCATTCTGAAACCTCTTCGCAAGAGTATTTTCATTATATATAATTATATATCATGTATATTAGGATAGAACAATGTGCGTGCATAGTAACATTTCTGCGTGTAGCCTTCATAGAAGGGACACTTAACAGTGTCCCTCGGGCTTTCGCAGCTCCCAGCCTCTATTAACTCTATTTATTTATTCAACCATGTATTAACACGACTTTATTTCTGACATACTCTTTTAAAAAATTTGCAGGAAGTTGGTTTCATTTAAAAGTCTCAGCACTCAAGATCCCAATCATCGATCAGTCGGGCCGGACTCAGCACTCATTTCTTATTATTGCGTCGCTGCTTTAAAGATTACGTTTATTTGTTTTGTGGCATTTTCTTTGATATGCGTTTGACTTTTCTCGGCACGGCTGCGGCTGAGGGTTATCCTGCGACTTTTTGTGCCTGTGAGAACTGTATGGCGGCGCGTAGGGCTGGTGGGCGAAATCTAAGGGCGCGCTCATCTGTGCTGGTTGACGGGGCTGTCCTTATTGATTTGCCTCCTGACCTGTTGGCGCGCAGCGTGATGTGCGGAGTGAACCTTAATAGTGTTAAGATGCTTCTTATAACGCATTCGCATCCTGACCACTTCTACTATGAGGAGCTTAGGCTTAGAAGGTGGCCTTTTGTGGTAAGTGGCGTCACCGCACTGAGAGTGTATGGAGACGAATATGTTGTCAGGGTTCTTCGAAGGCATTTTAGGGGGAATCTTAGGGCTTTAAGAATGAGGCTTAGGGCTTTAAAGCCTTTTGAGAAGGTTGAAGCCGGAGGCTACGTTATAGAAGCTGTTAAAGCTGTTCATCAGACGGTTGAGGAGGAGCAGCCGCTAAACTACGTTATTTCGAGAGGGAATAAGTCTGTGCTTTACGCTAGCGATACTGGCCCTTATCCCGAGGAGGTTTTAGAGTTTCTGGCTGTGCATAGGTTTGACGTGGTTGTTTTAGAGTCTACAATGTGTGGGTTTCCTCAAGAGAGATATAGGTTTCACACGAGCTTTGAGACGGCTATTAGGCTTAAGCGTTGGATGGAGGATAATGGGGTGCTGAAGAGAGGCGGCCTATTTATTCTAACGCACTTTTCCCATGTTAGCTGTCCTCTGCATGAAGAGATTGAGGAGGCTATGAAGCCTTATGGTATTGTGCCCGCTTACGATTGTATGAACGTGGAGTTATAGGGTGAGGTGTGGGTGGGCTTTGTCTAGGGTCGGAGGGCTTTTCTACGCCTTTATGGCGGCTGTTTGCTGGTCTATAGGCACCATATTTGTTAAGTTTTTGCAGAATTTTTATGGCGTTAATACTCAGAACGCTTATAGGTTTCTGTCCGCGGGCTTACTTTTAATGTTAATATACCTTTCTCGTGAGAGGGGTTTGCCCTTAGGCATTTACCGAGTTCTTAGAAAGGCTACTGTAGCGGCTGTTGTAGTGAATATTTTTCAAACTATTTTGATAGCTGGAATTTATCTAACTAAAGCGTCTGCGGCTGCTTTTCTCATGAGGTTAAGCGCTATTTTTGTGGGCTTAATGGGCTACATTTTCTATGTGGAGGAGCGGAAGCTAGTGAAGAATCCAAAGTACTTGGTCGGACTTGCGCTAGCTTTGGTCGGCGTGTCTGGGTTTACTTTAAAATTTGGAGGCGGCGCAATATTTGATTTAGGCGCGCTTTTAATTCTTACAAGTAGTGTTTTGTGGTCCCTTTACATTATTTTACTAAAGAAGCATAGCCGAGATGAGGACCCTCTATTGTTTACATCTTTGATATTTATTGTTGGTGGAACAATGTTTCTTCCGTTCTCGTTTGCGGAAGGCGGTCTTGAACAGATAGTAAACGCTCCTGCGCTAGTTACTTTCCTTTTAGTTTTTTCAGGGCTTATTTCTATAGGTTTTTCTAATTGGAGCAATATCGTGGCTGTTAATAGGGTAGGCGCTGTCGCCGCTTCAACTATACAGCTCATCCAACCAGTCTTAACGGCGATCTTTGCAGTAGTATTACTTAGTGAGACTATAGCATTGCGAGAGGTTCTTCTTGGTCTAACGATTTTAGCTGGCAATGGACTAGTTGTGTACGCGCTGTATGAGTCTTAATTTCTTGGAATAGTGGTTCGTTCCTGTTTAATTTTATATACTATGCTAGTTTAATATCCCTTTGATGTCTAATGAGCGCACGCAGGGGTTACATTACAGGCATTACCGGCCCCGTGGTTGTGGCTAAGGGTTTATCTGGAGTTAAGATGGGCGAGGTAGTGTACGTTGGAGAAGATCAACTTGTAGGCGAAGTGGTGAGGATATCCTCTAACTACTTTACTGTTCAAGTTTATGAGGATACAAGCGGTTTAAGACCCAAAGAACCTGTAATTGCGACGGGAAAGCTTCTTGTAGCCGAGCTGGGTCCAGGCCTCATGTCCGTAACGTTTGACGGCATCGAAAGGCCGCTCGAGGAAGTTAGAAAGCAGATAGGCGACTTCGTTAGCCGAGGCGTGAAGGTAAACGCGCTCCCTAGAAACGTTAAGTGGCACTTCAAACCACTCGTTAAAAAGGGCGTAAAAGTTGAGGGTGGCGATGTCATAGGTGAGGTGCAAGAGACCCCCCTCGTCATTCATAAAATAATGGTTCCGCCAGGCGTCAATGGAAGGATTACTTGGATAGAGGAGGGCGACTACACTGTCGAGGAGCCAGTAGCCACTGTAGAGCGTGACGGAGAGGTTTTCGAGATTAAAATGATGCAAGAGTGGCCTGTTAGGACGCCACGCCCGTTTAAGAAAAGGCTTCTCAGCGAGGTTCCACTGATTGTAGGTTTACGCGTAATCGACACATTCTTCCCTATTGCTAAGGGCGGGGCGGCAGCCGTGCCTGGCGGCTTCGGAACAGGAAAAACAGTCTTGCTGCATAAAGTGGCTATGTACAGCGATTCCCGAATAGTTATTTATATAGGATGTGGAGAGCGGGGCAACGAGATTGCCGAAATGCTTGAGGAATTTCCGCAACTCAAGGACCCTAAAACTGGTCATCCAATAATGGAGAGGAGTATAATCATAGCGAACACTTCTAACATGCCTGTTTCAGCGAGAGAAGCCTCGATATACATGGGAGTAACTTTGGCCGAGTATTACCGCGATATGGGGTACGACGTCACGCTTATAGCCGACTCAACTAGTAGGTGGGCTGAAGCTTTGAGGGAGATAGCTGGTAGGCTGGGAGAGATGCCGGTTGAAAGGGGCTTTCCAGCATATCTTCCTGATCGGATAGCGGAGTTCTATGAGCGGGCTGGACGAGTTGTAGCGCTTGGTTCTCCTGAGAGGGTGGGCTCAGTAACTATTCTCGGCGCTGTTTCTCCTCCAGGAGGGGATTTCAACGAGCCGGTTACTATTCATACTTTAAGGTTTGTTGGAGCAATGTGGGCTCTGGACCCTGAACTTGCCTATAGGAGGCACTATCCGGCGATAAACTGGCTGAAAAGCTTCAGTCAATACGCCGAGATAGTTGAAAGGTGGTGGGTGAAGAACGTGTCTAAGGACTTTCAGCAATATAGGAGGAAGGCTCTGCGACTTTTAACGGTGGCCAGCGAGATAGAGTCTATAGCATCCATAGTAGGCGAGAGCGCGTTGCCTGACGATCAGAGGCTTATTCTCCTGACATCGGAGATATTGAAGGAAGGCTTCTTAAGGCAAACTGCCCTCTCCGGTGAGGACGTGTTCTGCCAGCCTAGGAAGCAGTTCCTTCTGCTTAAGATGATTATGGACTTCTTTGACAAAACATACGTCTTGATCAGGAAGAGAGTTTCTATAGAGGAGATTTCGCGTATGTCCGAGGTCTTCGAGATGATGCGCGTGAAAGAGGATGAAAGAGGGATAAAGGCTGTTGAAGAACTCTACGCGAGGGTAATGAAGAAGCTCGACGAACTAGCCGAGAAGTACGGCTTAACTCTTGAGGGGAGGTGATATGCGTGGAGGAATGGATTTTCCGCAGAGATATCCTAAGGCGCTATCACGGTAAGCTTTACCGTGGAGCGCGGGAGATAAAAGGTAGCCTAATGTTTGTCGACGGCGTAGAGGACGCTGCATATGACGAGGTTGTACAGATATACGGTAGTGACGGAAAAGAAAGAACAGGTAGAGTTCTGGAAACAAAGATCGGGGAAGCAATAGTTCAAATACTCGGTGAAAGAGCTGGCTTAGAGACGGATGTACTCATCAAATTTACGGGCTCCACGTTCAAGATTCCAATAAGCGAAGATGTACTCGGCAGAATCTTCAATGGGAGATTCGAGCCTATTGATGGTCTTCCCCCTATAGTCTCCTATGAAAAAAGGGAAATTACGGGAGCCCCAATCAATCCTGTTGCAAGGGAATACCCTCACGACTTCATTCAAACGGGTATCTCCGTCATAGACGGCATGTTCAGCCTAGTCAGGGGGCAGAAACTGCCCATCTTCAGCGTCTCCGGCCTTCCTCACAATATGGTGGCAGCTCAGCTGGCAAGGCAAGCCACAGTCAGGGGAGAAGAGGAGGGCTTCGCAGTCGTATTTGCTGGTATAGGCCTCAGAAATACTGAAGCCGACTTCTTCATAGAGCAGTTTAGAGAGACTGGAGCCATAGAGAGGATGGTAGCCATACTTAACTTGGCCGACGACCCAGCCGTCGAGAGGATAATGACTCCCCGTATCGCTCTAACCGTAGCCGAGTATCTGGCTTTCGACCTTGAAATGCATGTGCTAGTCATAATGTCCGACATGACCAACTACTGTGAGGCACTCAGAGAGATAAGCACGGCAAGAGGTGAGATTCCCGGCAGGCTGGGTTATCCAGGCTACATGTACAGTGACCTCGCCACCATATACGAGCGAGCTGGAATAATAAAGGGCAAGAAAGGCAGCATAACGCTTTTCCCCATACTCACGATGCCCGGCGGCGACCTTAGACACCCTATACCAGACTTAACCGGCTACATCACAGAGGGGCAGATATTCTTAAGCCAAGAACTTTCCGTTAGAGGTATATATCCGCCGGTAAACGTGCTGCCCAGCCTCAGCAGGCTCATGAAGGCCGGAATAGGCAAAGGCAAAACTCGCGAAGACCATAGGTACGTTGCAGACCAGCTGTATGACGCCTACTCTAGAGGCGTAAGGGCTAGAGACCTGGCCCGCATAATAGGTGAAGTGGGACTCAGCGAGCGTATGAAGCGCTTCCTAAAATTCGCGGAGGAATTCGAGTCAAACTTCGTTAATCAAGACCCATATGAGAACCGCCCCATAGAGGAAACCTTAAACCGGGCTTGGAAGGTTCTCTCAGTCTTACCAGAGGAGGAACTTGTGAGAATTCCGAGGAAGATGATAGAAAAGTATCATCCGAACTACGGCGGTGGCTAATAATGGCGTCCCAGCTTCAATTTCTCCCAGCTTCTAGGGGAACTCTCCTTAGGTTAAGGGAGCAGCTGGAGCTGGTAGAGAGGGGTAAAAACGTTCTAGAAATGCGACGCGATCAACTTGTGAAAGAGGTATTCCTTTTGATGGACGAGCTGAGATATAGGGCTCACGCCGAACACGAGTATTTGAAAGCGATACGCGCGTTGGACAGGATAAGGTCTCTTAGGGGCGAGCACGACTTCATCTCTAAAACTAACCTGGTTAAGCCTCCTAAGCTTCAGACGTTGCTTGAGAGCGTTCAGGGAGTGCCCGTTCCGAAGGTTAAGGTCGTTGAAGAGCCCGATTTCTCAAGAATCATAGACCCAGAGTATAGGAAAGCTCTTGAAACCCTCTGGGAGGCACTCCACGAGATGATAGAAATAGCAAACAAGGAGATGGCGGTTGAAAGGCTCTGCAGGCAACTTCAATACATTAACCGCGTAGTGAATTCTCTCGACAAGAACTTAATACCCCAGCTAAGGGAGGCTATAAACAGAATAGAGGAAAAGGTTTCCGAGGAGGAGATAGAAGAGTTTGTGCGCATAAAAATGATAGGCGAAAAATAATGGAAGAATATCTGGTTACCAGGGCACACGGGTTAAAAACAAGACTGCTAACCAGAAAAGACTACGAAGCACTTATAAGGGAAGAAAAAAAGTTAACAGATTTTGAAGCATATAGAGATATCGATGAAAAGGCTCCAATAGAGCAAAAGATCGAAAAAATATTTAACGTTTTCAGCGAGCGATTAGAACTTCTCTGCGGCATAGCTGAAGAGTACAGAGACGTAATATGCCTATACGCCGATAAACTCGAAATAGAAAATGTGAAATTCAAACTTAGGGAGATTTACGGAAAGAGAACTAAGCCCTATTTTTACCCATACTTCCATCATATCGCTGTGGAAGAATTAAAGGGAGCTGTAAGCGAAGGCGAGGTTTGGGAAATTCTTGGAAATACACCATATATGCGGGGTAGGAAGCAGCCAAAATTTATTACTGGAACAGTTGATGAAAGAGAGGCTTTTTTAGATTCCTTATACTACGAGTACGCTAGGAACGTTGTTTTATCGTTAAAAAGAAAATATAGAGACGCTATACTCGAAGCAATTGACCGAGAAGCCTTAATAACTTTAATTTATTGGAGCACCATATTTAAGTCGACATTAGATGATCTCGCTAAAAGGGGCATAATTAGCGGATTAATTCCTGCGAGCTTTCCTATACGCAATTTTGATCCTTTAAGGCTAGTTAGAAGGATAGGCGTTTCACCCAGCGTTGTGAAGAAGCACTTGGAGACGAATGATATTTCAAGCCTTATGCTTATCCTTGAGAACGAGAACGAAAAATATTATGTTAGGCTTTCACGGATATTTTTCACGGGATTACCGTACTTAATTTACTACGTGAATCTCGCGTTGAATGAAGCTTTTAATCTGGAGAGAATAATATTAGGTAAGATTTTAGGAATACCCGAGGAAGAAATATTTAGCTATATAATTGTGTAGCCGTGTCCTCAGCCTAACTTTCCAAGAATCAATATTGCCAGTAACAATCCATATATTGCTATTCCTTCGGCCAAACCTCCTAAGATTAAGAGCCATGTCTTTACGTCGGGTTTTTCCACGTATGCGGCTAGTCCAGCCTTTGCTACAGAGCTTAAAGCTATTCCGGCTGCAAGCGTAGATCCTGTTACTGCTATGGCCGCTCCCAGTATTGCTATAGAATCTGGCTCAGTGAGTCCAGCGGCAGCTTGAGTTTCTTGCATCTGCGAAGTGCTTGAAACGTTTTTCTGTGACAATGTGTAGGCAAAAGCAGTTACTGAAGCTGTTATTAATACTATGTTTACTATTACAAAAAGGATCATTATTTTTTGAGCTGTCGAGGACATATTCTATCAACCGCAAATGAGAAGTAAAACGTTGATAAATATATTACGTGCAGATGCCTAACTATTCTTCCAGCGCTTTTTGAAGTTCTTCCAGCATAGCTAGCTCTATGATTGGTTTGAATTCTATTCCTCCTCCTTTAAAGAACTTTGTAGAAAACTCATAGAAAGTTAGCCTTAGTGCTTGTATCCCGACGCCGAGCCCCTCTATGGCTAGGACTAGAATATTCGCTAATACGTAGCTAGCTACAGGCCCTATCATGCTTGCCAGAATATATGCTAGTTCGCCGAAGGCTTCGTGAGCCATTGCAAATGCCGCCAGCCTTATGTAAGACAGCGTGTTTGAGGGATAGGCTATTAGCATTTCTATTATTTCGGTAACAGCGTGCATCAGTTTTTCTGTTTTGCGGGTTTTTATGCTTTCATATAGCGCGTAAACCAGTATGCACGAGATGGCAAATAATATAATGTATATTGCTATTTGTACTTCTGGCGTAGTAACTACGTGCAGGTCGTAGCCTGCCACTACAATATTGTAGGCCATGTAGACTCCTGCGATATAGTAAAGTATCCCCATGAGTCCCGTTCCGCTAAATATAGCTCCTCCATAATCCCTGTAAAGCAGGTAGTTTACTACGTTTAAGCTCATTGCAAGTATGAGCTGTATTACTCCGAAAAGCAAAGCAATGCCGATTATGGAGTATACGTCGTGTAGAGGTCTTATCCATATTGGTTCAGTAAATGGGTGTAGAAATATCACGCAGCCGTAAAGCGCGCCAAATACGGCTCCCGATACGCCTGAAAGCAGGGCTAAGGCTCCCAGGCTGGCGGCGCCTTCCTTGGATATTCCTAGGATCGGGTATTTTGTTTTAAGTAGCCAAGCACCGAATAGGGCGATGAGTATGCCTTGTCCTATATCTCCGAACATCAATCCATACATTATTACGAATAGCGGGACTAGGAATGGGGCGGGGTTTACTTCTCTGTATCTCGGAGTTCCCAGCATGTCTACGAGTGCGTGGAGGTGCTTCCATAAGCCGCTTTTCTTGATATAGGTTGGCGCTAGGCCGGGCGGGAGGACTTCCTTAATGCTTAGGTATAGGATTTTTGGAACATTTTCGCTGAGAGTTTTCTGGAACTCTTCTGCGTGTCGAAGGGGTATGTAACCTTCCGCTACTGTGATTCGCCTGTTTCTAAATATTTTGAGTTCACCGAGGGCTGGGTGTAGCTTAGCCATGGTGTCGATTGCTTCTTCGTAGGGTAGCACTTCTTCTGCTTTTGATATTATATCCAATATAGTTCTTTTGTATGCTTCAAGTACATCTTTGCGTCCCCCTAGGATTAGCTCTATTTCTGCCTCTACTCGGTGTTTTAGGTTATCTATTTCGCTGAGGGCTATATCTGCTTTATCTATTAGGTTTTTTAGAAATTCGACGAATTGTATTATTGTTTTGGCGGGGATAGACTTCTTTTTGTAAAGCCCTCTTTCAAGGTTTGTTAACCTTTTTGCTATTTCTATGAGATCTTTATCGTTACATAGGTTTGCTAATTTTTCGAGGCTTGTTTCTTTTGTAACTACTAGTATTACGCCTCCAACTACTACTTCCTCCTCTACCTCGAGGGATTTTTCAAAGTTTGCCAGCATTTTTAGTGGATCTTCGGTCATCTTTACAAACAGTCTAAGTACGGGGTATCTTTCAGCAATGTTCTGAACCGTGTTTAACGTTTTTTCGTCTTCTACTAATGTAACCAGTACGTCGTAGATGCTTAAGTCTAAGGTCAAGGTTTTAATGCCATAGATGTCTAGCTCGCTAGATAAATTTTCTATATATTCGTATTCGCCGAAGAATATTCCTATTTGAAAATCCTTTCTTCGGGAAAGGGGAATCTTATTTTTTGCGAGAAGCTCCTCAAACACGCGGGCTCTAAGGTATATTCTTACAAAGCGCACAAATATTTCTTTAAATTTCTCCTTTATTGGAGGGTCTAAGTCGGAGGACTCTACTATAAGCCTTATTCTTTCTAGCACTATTAGTTTATTTTCCGACTTTATCAACTCTAATATTTCTCTTGAGATTTCTTCATCTATATTTAGCTTCTCTAGAATGTCTAACCTGTTTTCTTCAACTATTGCTCTTGCTAAGGTTGCTATCATTAAGTCTTTTATGATGGAGTTAAGGGAAGTTAACGAGGCTTTAATCTCTTTGCAAAGCCTTTGAGCGTTTTCGAGTGTCCCTATTCTTGACGTTTTTTCGTATTCAACGGCATCTTTGATCATTTCAGCAACGTCTAGGAGGGTTTCGAATAGTTCTTTTCTTATTTTGTTTTTTTCCTCTTCAGCTCTCATTAACACTGATTGAGGCTTGTCGAAGAACCATTCGGGTATGCTGAATAAGGTGGAGCTCATGCTTTCTTTAAGTTTCTTGACTTGCACTTCACGATCTTTTTCGTATATTAAAACTAGAAAGTAGTTGTGTTCATCTATTCTGATTCTACGGATTATGACCTCTAAAGATTTTAATTCGTGAATCGTCTGTAGTAATTTGTCCGATTCAACGCACATGTAGTCGAATTTTACTTTAAGCGGCGGGCGTATGAACTGGTCTGGAGATATGCCCATCGAGTCAAGCCGCTTAGCAAGGTTTTCTATTTTCTCAACCCACCTATATTCGCGGACTAGGTTTTCTATTTTTATGCGATACTCGTCTCTCGGCCTCAGAACCCTCCTAATCGTGTCCAAGGTAAGATCTATGTCAAGTGTTAGCGGCGAAACCCAGCCTTGTAACACGTCGCTGAGCAGCTTCGGCATTACGTGGTGAAGTTCCATTCCGCCGGCTTTTAGCGCTGTGTTTCCGAATTTTGATATGGCGTTCGATTAGGGAGAGCTCGTATTCTGCCGGCACTGCCACTCTGAACATTGCGATTTTTTCTGGGAGAAGCACATCAAACACCCATGATATTCTACGTTTGGGTGATTTATATAAACGAGGGAACAAATGAAACTTTCTAAACAAGGAAGATCAATAAAATCAAGTAGGGTTTATTATTTTCTTAAGGGTTAATGGTACGCGAGGGTTTATTTTTATGGATGTGATAGCTGTAGGGTCCAGCTTTGAAATAGATGCGTTATCTATGCTTGGTTTTGAGGTTATAAAAGCGCCTGAGCTGCTATCGGAAGATGATATTCATCACATTTTAGGTAGGATCTTAACTTCGCGGCTAGTCGTATTGGAAGAGGATGTATATGTACAGGTAAAAGAGCGCCTACAAGAAATTCTAGAAACGGCGCGTAGGCCTCCACTTGTGGTTATTGTGCCTACATTAAAAAGAGGTGAAACATATAGGCTTGAGGAGCTTCATAATATGATATCTCGTGCTGTGGGTGTGCGGCTAAAATGGAAAAAGTAGATGTATCCGTTATTTTGGAGGAGGAACGCAAAGCCGAGCAAAAAATAAGTGAAGTTAGGCGGAAAGCAGAGGAAATTATAAGGAAGGCTAGGGAGGAAGCCAGGAAAATCATCGAGGAGGCTTCGCGAGTAGAGGAGGACGAAGAGATATGGCGGATAAAGGAGGAAGAGAAAGCGAAAGTGAAAGCAGAACTTGAAGAATTAGAGCGCATGTACGAGGAGAAGTTGAAGCATTTAGAGGAGTTTCTGATTAGGCATCGCGAAGAAATATCAAGTTATATTTTACGCCGATTAGTGGGTGATGAAGGTGAAGGCTACAAGCACTGAAGAAAAAGACTTTATCGAGGTAATAGTCAAAGAAATAAGGATAGCTGCCGAAGAGGAAGCTAAGAAAATACTAGAAAAAGCTCAGCGTGAAGCTCAAAAAATAGTTGAGGAAGCTAGGCTAAAAGCCGAGCAGGTGAGAAAAGAAAAAATTAGTAAGATTATCGGAGAATTTAAAGCAAACCTTATACGAGAAACAGCGCCACAAAGGCTTGAAATCAGAAACCGCTATCTAGTTAAGAGGCACGAAATCATAACAACCTATTTAGACGAAGTTATAGAGCAAATTATAAATAAGATTCGGTCAGACGAGGCATTATATATGAGCTTTCTTAAAAACTGCATAGTTGAGGGTTTAAAAGCCTTAAATTCTGATGAAATACACATTTATCCATGTAAGAATGATGCCCGCATAGTTTCGAAGGTAATAAGTAAACTAAACCGAGAAACTCGCGGAAGGAATTCACCTAAATTAATAATTATGCATTCAGTTGATTGCAAGGGCGGTATTGTGGCTTCAACACGAGATGGTAAGCAAATATTTTACAATACCATCGAAGCTAAGACAATTAGAATAAAGGAGGAAGTCATCGCCAAAATTATTTCTGAATTAAAGTAATCTTAAGAAGAATTTTTAATGCAAGAGCGTTTTTCTAAATCCTTCCTCTTTTACTCTTTTATAAAGTTCTTTCCATCCATTTTTGCCCACTATTCTTATAACTTTTTCCCAATTTATTATGCTCATTAATATCATGGCTACGATGAATATTGCTATAGATATTACTAAGCTTTCCCAGAAGCGTTCAGGTCCTAGTAATTGTGTAACTGTTTTACCTGTATACGCCGTTATTACACTGATTACTATTTTTCCCGCAGTTACGCTGACAAAGAATTTTAGAAGATCGTATTTCATTAGCCCTAAAATAGCTATAACTACATCATCAGGTGACGGTGTTGCTGCAAAAATAAATACCGCTAACGCGCCATAGTCTCCTATTATTTCTCGTAGGGCTTCAAATTCCTCCCTTTTTTCTTGGCTTATTAAGAGTGCGGCTCCTCGTGTAAGCGCGAAAACTATAAGCTTGCCCACACCGCCGCCAAATCCGCTTACTATTCCTACGATCAGTGGATGGCTTCCGGGCATGTAAGCCGTGTATAAATAAACAGCTACCAGATAAGGGATTGGGATGAAAGGTATAAGGTTTCCTAATATAGATACAACGAATATGCCTAGGTATCCCCCAAAGCCTTCCGCAATACTAACAAGCCAATGTATTATGTCACTCATAAATCGCTCCTTTCTTAAATTTTAGTATCATAATATATTGTTTGTTGAGTTAAGGCCTAGCTTCACGTATAAAACGTCTCCGTAAATGATATCGAGAATTAAGAATTCAACTACAAGTAAGTCTAGAGGGTTTTTAGCAAAGTCGTTAATGAGAAAAAAATTTAGCATGTAAATTTGTGTGGATTAAAAAGGTGTATGCTGTTGTCGAAAAAGCCTTGGATAAACTATGTATGGCAAAGCGGTATAGCTACAATTGCAATGTTTTTGGTATCACTTGCCTTGACAATGGAACATGCTGTAATTGTTAGCTCAATTGCGTCTACAGCGTTTATTGTTTTTACGATGCCGAAAAGTATAACGGCTACACCACGTAGAGTTATTGGCGGTCATATAGTAGGTTTATTATGTGGAGGTTTTGCCTCATTTATCTCGAATCTATTTTATCTTTCACCGCTTTTTATGTATTCATTTTCTGTCGGCTTAGCCATATTCGTAATGGTTGTAACTGATACAGAACACCCGCCAGCGGCTGGTACAGCTCTTGGCGTAGCTTTATCTGGGCTTTCAATTAAAATTCTCATATCAGTAGTAAGTAGCGTAATTATTTTAGCTATTATTCACAGAATTTTGCAGCCATTTCTTAAAGATTTAATTTAAAAAATCAGTTTACACAGCTTTTCAAAGAGCATTTAAAAAGGCCTAATATTTATTGTTTGGATTTCTTACAATTTACTTGACGGTGATGAGATGGGAAAAGGTTTTGAGTGGTATCATGTATTCGTAAAATCTGAGTATAAGCCGGATTTAGATAATGACGTCATAGTTGTGTACCGTCTCGTGCCAGCTAGTGGTTTTTCAGTATATGATGCTGCGGGTGCTGTAGCGTCGGAAAGTAGTGTGGGGACTTGGACGACGCTTTCCCGCTTGCCCGAGAGGATACGGAGGCTTATGGGAAAGGTTTTTGAAATTATGGACTTGAAAGATGGCTCTTACGTTATAAAAGTAGCTTATCCTGTGGAACTTTTTGAGGAAGGGAATCTTCCTGGATTTTTAGCATCTGTTGCGGGTAACGTGTTTGGCATGAAGCGTGTGAAAAAGCTGCGCGTGGAAGATGTTTATTTTCCTCCGAAATTTATTGAAAAATTCAAGGGACCAGTTAAGGGAATTAAAGGTGTTAGAGAGATTTACCGCGTACACGATAGGCCGATAGTTGGAACTGTTCCTAAGCCTAAAGTTGGATATAGCTCGGAGGAGCTAGGCGAAGTGGTGTATGAGTTCTTGTCGGGTGGTATGGATTTTGCAAAAGACGACGAAAACCTCACCAGCCCATCTTTCTGCAGGTTTAAAGATAGAGCTGAAGCAATAATGAAGGCTATAGATAAGGCTGAAAACGAAACCGGCGAGCGGAAAGTGTGGCTGGCAAACATAACGGCGGATGTCAGGGAAATGGAAAAGAGGCTTAAACTTGTGGCTGACTACGGCAACCCCTTCGTAATGGTTGATGTCGTTATAGTCGGCTGGTCGGCTCTCACCTACGTAAGGGACCTAGCTGAAGAATACGGTTTAGGCATTCACGCGCACCGCGCGTTCCATGCTGCATTTACGCGCGACAGGCTTCACGGAGTTTCGATGTTTGTTCTTGCAAAACTTTACCGTCTGATAGGGGTTGATCAGCTTCACGTGGGTACGCCGGGTGTTGGAAAGCTTGAAGCGACAAAAAAAGACGTTATATACTATGCTGACGCGCTCCGAGCCTCCGTGTTTGAGCCAGAGCCTGATGATATTTTTCATTTAAAGCAGGATTGGGGATCTTTGAAGCCAGCCTTTCCTGTGTCCTCTGGCGGGCTTCATCCTGGGACTGTGCCTGATGTGATAGAGGCGCTGGGTAGCGATGTCGTGATACAAGTGGGTGGAGGAGTAATGGGCCATCCCGATGGGCCGAGAGCTGGCGCGGCGGCAGTGAGGCAGGCCATAGAGGCGTATAAAGCTGGGGTTCCTTTGGAAGAGTACGCTAAGAAACACGTTGAATTGAGGCGGGCGCTAGAAAAGTGGGGGCATGTAAGGCCCGCCTAATCACGTAGAATTCTTTTTAATATTTTTCCGATATTCCAGGGAGTTTCTGCTACTGGTATTTCGGCATTTTTCAGGGCGCGGATTTTGCTTTCATAGGAGCCAGCTTCGCCGTATACTATTGCCCCGGCGTGCCCCATCTTCTTTCCCTTGGGTGCTGAGCGCCCAGCGACGTAGGCAACTACAGGCTTCTTTATTCTTCCTTTTCTCTTGAGTTCGGCGATTTTTTCTTCGTCGCTTGTGCCTATTTCTCCAACAATTACTATGGCGTCTGTTTCTTCGTCTTCATCGAGAATCACGGCAGCTTCTGGTAGGTTTAATCCAACTATGGGATCTCCTCCGACTCCTATTGCTGTTGATGCTCCAAAGCCAGCTTTAGCTATATTCCAGGCTACTTCATACATTAATGTTCCACTTCTGGCTGCTATACCTATTCTGCCTTCTTTGAAGTATTGTCCTGGCATTATGCCTACCTTGCTTTTACCGGGAGAGATTATGCCGGGAGTGTTTGGCCCGATAATTTTTACTCCTTTGTAGTTGGCGTAGGCTATCATTTTTAGTGAGTGCAGCTCAGGAATGTTCTCGGTTATCACGACAATGAGGGGGATGCCGTTTTCTATTGACTCTAGAACTGCGTTGAACGCGTATTTGGCGGGGACGAAGACTATGGACGTGTTAATTTCCGGATGAGCTTCAAGGGCTTCACTTACAGTGTCGTATACGGGGACTCCGTGAACTTCGCCGCCTCCTTTTCCCGGAACTACTCCGGCTAGTATTTTTGTGCCGTAGTCGAGCATTAGTTTTGTGTGAAAGCTTCCCTGTCTACCTGTGATTCCTTGAACTAGAACCCGCGTTTCCTCGTTAACTAGCACCGCCACTTCTAGCCACCTCCACAGCTTTTAGCACTGCTGGTTCTATCTCTCTAAATGCTGGTATACCGGCATTCCTTAGAATGATTTTTCCTTCATCCTCTTTTGTTCCAGCAAGCCTTACGACAATGGGTTTTGCCTGCCGAGAGCTTTGAAGGGCTTTTACGATTCCTCTTGCCACCTCATCACATCTGGTAATTCCTCCTAAGACGTTAACTAGTATGACCGTGATTACCGAATTTTCAAGCAACATTTTCAAGGCTTTTTCCACTCTTTCGGAGCTTGCTCCGCCTCCTATATCCAAAAAGCAGCCCGGCCTGCCGCCGCGTTGTTGAACCAAGTCCATAGTTGCCATTGTTAGCCCGGCGCCGTTTCCTATTATCCCTATGTCTCCTCTGAGAGGGACGTAGCTAAACCTACCCTCTTCTGCAATCAGCTCTTCTTGAGACTTCTCGGCTTTTCTTGCTTCTGCGAAGCGCGTAAGCTTCGGATTGAAGGGTATTGCTGAGTCGTCTATGATTATCCTTCTATCCACTGCTATCAGCCCTTCAGGAGTAAGTACGAGAGGGTTTATTTCTACGAGCTTAGCGTTATATTCTACTAAGATATTATACATTGAACGGACGATTCTCTCTACTTGGTTATCGACGCCTAGATGCTTTCTGATTCGGAGTGTGTGGTAGGGCTTTACGCCGATATATGGATCTATTCGGATCTTTAATATGGATGACGGGTTTTTTCGCGCTAGCTCTTCTATGTCAACTCCGCCGTGAGGAGACGCCACCGCCACTATACTACGAGAATACCTGTCAGTTAAAAGGGAGATGTACAATTCTCTTTCAACTTGAACTCGGTGTGAGACAAGCACTTCTTTTACGGTTTCACCTTTAATTTCGGTTCCGATGAGCTGTTCGGCAACTAGTTTAACCTCATTCGGCGTTTCTGCTGGTTTTATACCTCCAGCTTTGCCCCGCCCTGAGGCGCGTACTTGGGCTTTTACCATATATGGTGGGGGAATTTTTTCAGCTACTTTTAAGGCTTCTTCGGGAGTTCTTGCGAGAACAGCGGGCTCCGTCCTTATGCCGTATTCTTTGAATATTTCTAACGCCTCATATTCATAGAGAAGCATATCAACACACCTTTCTAATTAACTTATATTTTCATCTGTAATGACGTCATTATTAGAGGCGTCATAATCAACGTGAGAAAAGCGTATGCAACTACAATAAAGACGGCCACTGTCACGCTTTTTAGTATGCTTTCCCCATATGCGACATTATATATGGCCGTTAGGACGATAAGCTGCCAGACCGAGAAGAAGCCTGTATAGACTGGAGCTACTAGTGTCCATGGATATAGCTGCTTTAAAATGAGATTAATAAGCGAAAAGAGGAGGGGATAGGTTGAGTTGGGGGGAAGTATCATAATTATCCTACTTATACTGGTTAAGGAGTACGCTATTAAGGCGAGTCTTATTAGTTCTGCCAGCATCAATGGCGAGGCCGAATAAGCTATTAAGGCTTGAAGAGACGCGGGTCTGCGCGCTCGAAATATTTTATCTGAAATTATGAAACAGACAAATAATACGAGAAACACAAGTACTGTTGAAATTACTGCATGAAGTATTGCTGCGTCGGCGGCACCTCGAGATAAAAGTCTTGCAGGATAAGTTTTGCTGATGTTAGTTACAATCGACAGGTAAACTTGTTTTCCTGTCATATTTAGAATCGGCGTTTGAGACAAGCTTCCCACCGCTGTTTTTATCCTGATGAGGGAAAGCGGCGCAGTATTTAGCGCTATTTTAACTGCTAAAAGAGCGGCAAATATTATTGTGAATACATGTTCTTGAGTGTAGATTATTTCTTCTGCATATTTAAAAGGATTAATCGATATCATTATAACCGCTTTTAACGCGCCTAGAAATCCTCGCCTAGGCTCCATTTCTAGCACTCACCTATCACAAAGTAATCTTTTACAAACTTCAATATTGATTTCTTTAAATAAGAAGTCACTGGAAGAGCTACTAAGGCCGTATCTATTAGGCCATAGACAATTATTGAGCCTAAAGGCAAATAAAAAACAAGCGGTATGACGAGAAGGTCTTCTTCTCCATCAACAACTATTAAAACGCGTTTTCCTTTGAGAACGGCAATAGAGGCGAGGTTCAGAATTCCTAAAGCTTGAACAGTTAATGTTGAAGGAGGGTTTCTGACATAAAGAATTAAGTCAAAACTTTTTTCGAGATCTTTAAAATCGAGTTTTTTTGCTCGCTTTGTTTTCCTGTCAATTACTGCGATATCTGGTAGTAAATTATTCGAAACAAGATTAAACGTTACAACATCTCCCACCGAAGTAATAATCGACGTGTCAAGAATTTCGCTTATTTTTTTGAATGTTTCGACGGCTTTTTCTTCCTCTTGATAGAAGGCGTAGCCGCATGGAACTTTAAGAGGCGCTCTTCCACTCCTGACTAGGCGTAAGCAGAGCATGTTTAGTGCACTTTCAACGCGTACATTCCGGGGGTTTTAATATTCAGTTTTTTTGCTACTAGAGATTTTTCGACGTCCATTATGATTACCAGCCCGGTCCATTCGTTAGAGAAGACTCTGGAGCCACAGTTAGGGCAGACTTCTATTCGGGGCTCTACAAGCATTTTACATTTTATGCATGCTTTAAGAGGAAGACCTCTTTTTCTTGGCACCTTTCTTCACCTCTATTGCCTCTTTTATCCACTCAAGCTTTCCCAGGTAGGGCTGCGTCATTGTCAAGCCTATCCTAAGCCTTAGCCGCCTAGTTCCATAACTCACTTGGACTATCCTGGCCCTAACAACGTCGCCCCGCCTCAATATTTTGCCAGTTTTCTCTCCCAGTAGATACTCTTGTTCTCGGCTGTAGCTAAAAGTTTCCTTCTCAAAAATCTGGGATTTATGTATGAAACCATCTACTGGCCCGAGCCTGACCTCGATTCCGTATTCAGCTACTACGGTTACTATGCCTTCAACCACTTCCTGTGGTTCTGGCGAAAAAAATAGGGCTTTGACTCTAGCTTTATGGTATGTCGCGCCTTCTCCCGGAATTATTATGCCCTTAGCGTCTACATTCACGTCTAATATTGAAACAGCCAGCCCTAAACCCCTAATTATTCTGCCTTCATAGCTTGTTCTTAAGACTTCAATTGCTGCATCTTTCAACGGTAAGTTGAATAATGCAGGCGGAATCCTAATTATGTCTTCGAATTCGAGTAGCTTATACATACTTCAACCTACCTCTTTAAAAACTCAAGCCATATTTAAAACGGGTAGCCTTTAAGTTTTTGCGCTTCACCCACGTAATGTAACATGATGCGGTCCGAGCAACCATTTTCTTTAAAAGTAGCCAAGGAAAAGTTCTTAGGAAGGTTGGGGTGTCGGAGTGTATGCTCTATCAAAGCCTAAGCGCGGTACTAAGCCTGTTAATTAAGCTTATTTTATTTTACTTGCCAGCTTATGTTGCTAACGGGAGCCCTGTAGTTTTTTCTAAGATTTATGGACCTGGTCACCCAATAGATATGGGTATTGTTTTTTCGGATGGTAAAAGGTTATTGGGAGATGGTAAAACCTTTGAAGGGTTTATAACTGGAACTGTAGCTGGATCTGTCATTGGATTATTTCTTGCTCAAATGGGCCTGCATTCCATATCTTCCTCTATAACGTTATCTCTAGGAGCTATGATTGGTGATTCGCTAGGATCTTTCGTTAAGCGGCGCTTAGGCTTTAAACGTGGAGAGTGGGCACCACTACTTGACGAATTACCTTTTATAATAGTCGCTTTAGGACTTCACCATGTTTTTGTTTATGCTTTACCGTTAGATTATTGGATTGTGGCATTGTTGATAACTCCTGTTCTTCATAAATCTACTAACGAGTTGGCAAAGCGAATAGGTCTAAGATCGTAATTCGCTAAAATTTTAAGAATAATTTTATCAAGCCCTATTTTAGTATACATTATTGGTAGTGGTTGATATGAGTTCGGAGTTAAAAATATGGCGTAGCCGTATTGTACCAACCGCCAGGGGCGCCATATTCCGCGCAAAAAGATGGTTTTATGCAACCTTTTATTCTAAAAAACTCCAGGTAAGCGATGAAATAAAGGAGAAATCCAAAGAGAATTGGGCCAGGCTCGCCCGGAAGCTAGTAGAGGAAACAAACAATAGAAACGCGTCAGACAAAGCTGCGAGACTAACAATATACTACTACGATGAAAATGGGCTCTTTAAACCAGTAAAGGCCGAAATTGAGGTTTACGAGCTTAAGCAAGTTGATAAGATAGAGGTAAGCGAGTTTTAACCTTTCTTTTTAGCATAGTACTTCTTATATGTAGTAAATAAGACAAAGAGCAGAGTTAAGAAGAATGTAGAAGCTACTGCAATTGTCATATTAAACGCATAATAGCTGCTCTTCGACGGACCAGGCGTTAAAATATAGCTCCACACGTTGTATAGCCCGTATGTAGCTAAAGCTAAAAGCACGATAACTATCAATCCAACGTATTTTTGCTCAGCATTGTTTTGACTCACAGCTTACACCTCTTTTATCCTTATATTTGAGCTGAATATTTTAGGCTTTCGACGTCTGTTTTAGGAATCTTAATATATTCTCTAATAAATTTAGGGAGGCGGGATGAGGAGAGAACCCCGCACTGATTTTATGAGGAGCACCGACCTATCTGACCTCCAGTTAGGGTTTAAATTATACGGCATAAGGCTTAAGCTTCTATATAGGCTTAAGCGAGAAGGGTTTTACGTGAGAATGCATGCCTATGAATACTTAGTAGGCGATAATAAAGGGTTCCTGGCTCTAATATTTCTAGAGCCTTGGGCTAATAGGTGCTTAATTCTTCCACTTCGCCGCGACAAAAAAATGACTATGATCTTGAAATTAATTAAGAAGTTAGACCGAGCTATTAAAGTCGAAATTGAAAGAAACTTACGGCTTTATTAGCTGAGGTGAAAGAAGATTCCTCTCCCCTTTTTTCTAATCATTACTAAATCTAGATATTGAAGCAACTTATAGAGGAAAATATAAGAAGAACTGCATGGAGGAAAAGTGGGATATCTATGTCTGTAGAATTCAAGGTCGTTGTTAGCGACCCTGAAACAGGTAAAGCTGAGACAGTAGAAGTCAAGGGTGAAAATGCGCGAAGACTTATTGGGCTAAAAATTGGCGACGTTTTCGACGGAAGCATTATCGGAAAGCCAGGTCTAAAGCTTAAGATAAGAGGTGGCTCCGGACGTGCAGGAGAGCCCATGAGGCCTGATTTGCCCGGAGGCGGGAAACGATACTTGCTACTTTCTCAGCCTCCCGGCTTTCACCCGAGGGAGAAAGGCGAGCGGAGGAAAAAATTGGTGCGCGGAAACATGATAACTGAGGACGTTGTTCAGATTAACGTTGTCATAGTCCGCGAGTAGGTTAGGGGTGGGAAAACTGAGTTTATATGAGGAGCAGTTGAAACTGCAGCCTCTTATTAACATAGGTACAGCTGGACACGTAGATCACGGTAAAACAACGCTTATAGAGGCCTTAACAGGAATATGGGCAGCAAAATACTCGGACGAAATAGAGCGCGGCATAACGCTGAGGCTCGGCTATGCCGATACAGCCATATATAGGTGCCCTAACTGTCCTCCACCCCAAGCTTACTACACCGAAGTTACTGCTCCGAAAGACAAGAAATGCAGGTATTGCGGCAGCGAACTAGAATTTAGGAGAAAGGTGTCCTTTGTTGACGTACCGGGACACGAGGGCTTAATGGTTCTTATGTTGGCCGGAGCTGCTCTTATGGATGGGGCAATCTTTGTAATAGACGCCTCTCAGCCTTGTCCACGTCCTCAGACCCGTGAACACTTTATGGCGCTCACTATCATAGGAGTTCGAAATATCGTAATTATTCAGAATAAGGTTGACATAGTTACTCGTGAGAGGGCTAAGCAAAGTTATGAGGAAATTAGGAAATTTATTGAAGGCACCTGGGCTGAAAAAGCGCCGATAATACCTGTTTCAGCTCTTCATAAAATAAACGTCGACGCCGTGGTCTGGGCAATTGAGGAGCTTATGCCCACGCCTAAGCGTGATCTAACAAAGTCTCCTCGCATGTTAGTTGCTAGGTCATTCGACATTAATAAACCTGGAACGCCTTTCGAAAAAATTCGAGGAGGTGTCCTAGGAGGCACCATAGTTCAGGGAATATTTGAAGTAGGAGACGAAATCGAAATAAGACCCGGACTACGCATGCCTAGGCGTAGCGGAAAATACGAATACGTGCCGCTTTTCACGGAAATTACAAGCTTAAAGTCGGGAGAAACGCCTCTGCAGAGGGCATTGCCGGGAGGGCTAATAGGTGTAGGTACAAAGCTTGATCCCAGTATAACTAAATCTGATAATTTGCTCGGAAACGTTGTTGGCAAACCTGGCACATTACCGCCTGTATGGGATGAAATTACACTTGAAGTACACCTATTGGAGAGGATAGTGGGGTTAGAGGAGCTTAAAAGGGTAGAACCTATAAGGAAGGGAGAAAAAATAAGGCTAAACGTTGGTACAGCGCTCACACAAGGTGATGTTGTGGATGCTCGCAAAGATACAGTAACTATAAAGCTAGATATTCCAGTATGCGCGGAGGAGGGTGCGCGCGTAGCTATCAGTAGGTATATTGCTAGAAGAGGATGGAGACTAATAGGCTACGGCTTCATAAAATAAATTTTGTATCTATTTGAGCTTACTTTTTGAGTGGTAAGTCTATTTGCAGTTTTTTCACGAGTTCTTTGTATCGGTTTCTGACCGTAACTTCTGTGACCTGGGCGGCTCTTGCTACGTCTTTTTGAGTTCTTATGTCGCCTGTTTTTATAGCTGCTATGTAGATTGCTGCGGCGGCTAGTCCTGCCGGGTCTTTACCGGCTGTGAGTCCAGCCTCTTTAGCCTTTTTTAGGATCTCCTTTGCCATTTTCACGGTTTCTCCTCGGAGGTTTAGAGCTCCTGCAATTCTTGATACGAAGTCTCTTGCGTCAGGTAATGGTACTCTAACATTGGCTTCTCTTACCAGAAGCCGATAGCATCTCGCTACGTCTTTTCTTCCTGCACGGGTGAACTTTGCTATTTCATCCAATGTTCTTGGCACTTTTAGGTCCCTGCATGCGGCGTATATTGCGGCTGCCATAACAGATTCTATACTCCGACCTCTAACTAGTCCAGTTTCTAGGGCGCGTCGATATATTTCTAGGGCGTGCTCTTTTACGTGTTGAGGTAAGTCGAGTTGTGCGGCGAGCCGCTCGAGCTCGATGCGGGCCTGGCTTAAGTTTCTCTCGATAGATGTTTGTACTCTGGTGCGGATGTGCCATTTTCTCAGCCTGTGCATGTCTAGTCTTCTGCTGCCTTCTATCTGTCGTCCTGATGCGTCTTTGCTTCGCCAATCGATGTCGGTTGTTAGGGTGTCTCCCATCACCGTACTGATTGGAGCACCAACGCGGCTCCTTCTTTCTCGTTCTTCTGGCGTGAATGCTCTCCATTCGGGTCCTCGGTCAATTTCCCTTTCTCTTACTACGTAGCCGCAGACAGCGCATATGATTTCTCCTCTTGCTGGGTCGCGGATTAGCTTATCGCTACCGCAGTTAGGGCATCTTAGAATTTCGCCTTCATAAATTCTAAGCAGATCTTCAATATCCCTTCTTTTTTCTTCCATCTTCTATCAACCTCATAACCAAAGATTTTTAAACGTTGCGAACATAAGATTTATAAAACATCTATTTAAATCTTTCCTTCATGTTGATAATCTGGGGCTTCTATGTCGACTTTTCATTTAATAAATCTGTTATTGGTTTTAGGCATCTTAGGAAGTCATCTATAACTGATCGTATTCCTTTAATACACTTTTCACCATTGCTACATGTAACTTTGTAGGATAAAGATTTTGAATTATAAGCTAAGCGTGATTTAACGGGGGAAATGATTTTCTCGTCAGGGGATAATGCTTCAGCCAAAAGGCGAGCTTCTCTACTTTTAATTATTATATTTATTGTTATTTCTATGTTTTTTAATGAAAATTCTTTTTGAGAAGTCATTTTTATTGTTCTCCTACTTTTCTTTGAACGGCACTTAGGAATTCTTCTAAGAAACTTTTGAGTTTTGCTTTTTCGATTAATGCGCCTCCAGCTTCGTCATGTCCTCCGCCATTGCAATTAACGGATTTTGCTGTTTCTGCTATTATTTCCCCAAGATTTAGCTCGACATTATCGAGTTTCCTGAATGACATTTTTACGTGTTGGCTGTCATATTGGGAGGATACGATTAGGATTTTTGCTTTTGTTTTTAATATGGAGGATAGGATTGATGCTACTGCTCCTGTAGCTTTAGGTGGAAGCTCGTCTTCGAAGTCAATATAGATGTAAATGTTGTTTTCTTCTTTTTTTATCTTATCGCTTCTAGCCAGGGATAGGGCTTTAGATAGTAATGTCCTGTATTCTCTAACGTGTGAAAGAGCTCTTGCAAGCATTTTTCCGCGGTAGCCTCTTAGGAGTCCGATTGCAGTTCCGTGATAGTCAAGTCTACCACAGGCGTTGACTAGGTATGCGAACTCTCGTAGGTCTCTTAGTGGTGTCTGCGGCGGTTCTTTCGCGTAAAAGTACATTGTGCCGAATATGCGTTCTGCCTCGTTTACGGGATAATCGTGCGCTATCATGAGTTTTAGAAGCTCTGTAGCTAAGACTTTTTTCTCTTCAAGCGAGAGGTCTGAATATTTCCTTAGCGTGCCGTTTTTCACAGGGTTTATGCCTATAAGGTTTAAGAATTTTAGGCACACGTCTTCTTTTCCTGTAAGAGTGGGCAGGGGCGGATCCATAGTGAGCGCTAATGCTTTTGTGAGGGGTCTCGTATGAGCGCCGAAAAGCCTAAGCCCTATTTTCGTCTCTATGATTCCCCTTTCTTCAGCAATTTTTGCTATTGCCTCGTTTATTCCGGTTAGAGAGAATCTTTCTCCTTGGTCTTGTCTGTCGCCTAGAGCGCCTATTATGGCTAGATGGGCTTTTTCAACGGCTTCTTTGTCCGCTGCGGCTAGCATTAGAAATGAGAGCGATGAACTGCTAACTTCTAATGACCCGTCTACTCCGTATCTGTGGGGGTTCACCTCTATTATGTTTTCTTGGGAGCCCTGAGGGAGATGGTGGTCTACAATAAATATTTGTAGATTTTCCTTCGATTTTATGTACTCGAGCATTCCGCTTCCAAGGTCTAGAAACATCATTGATCCTGATTTTTCTTTTAATGTGGTGCGTAGAAACTCAGGGGTTAGTTGTTCAACTACGGTGAGGTGGTATGGTATTTTTAGCCGTTCTAGGAGTAGCATAGCGGAGGTGGCTGCACTAAGACCGTCGGCGTCATAGTGAGATATCAGAAAGAAGGGGGGCGGTGAATTCTCTATCAGTGAAACAATATCCCTTATCTTTTCAACTAGTTGTTTTTGTTCTGATTTTTGAAGGATGCTGAGTACGTCATCTATCATTTTCAATATCACTTTAAATTTAGTTAGGATTAAAGAAAAGTGTTTAGATGTTATGTGAAAATGCTAATCTTTCCGGGCTTGTACCTCCAATCTTTCGGTAATACTCCTTTTCTTCTATAATACTTGGAAAGTCTGTGAATTTTTGCTTCTATTAGCTGAAGCCCGCGTTTGGAGTGAAGATCTTTGGGGTGTTCTTCTAAGTGTCTTCGAATTTTGATTGCTCTTCGAATTAAGTTGTAAAGGTCTTCGGGTATATCTGGGGCTAGACCGTGCTCTTTGAGTATGCGCACTATTTTTTTACCCGTAACTGCGCGTGCCAGTGGGATGCCGTACTGGTCTCTAAGTATTAATCCTATCATGGTTGGCGGGTATCCTTTCTTAGCAAGAGAGACTACGAGTTCCTCTACTTCTGAGGGCGTGTACTTGATCCACTTAGGCTTTACGAGTTTCGCGGGTCTGGTCGAATGCGACTGACCTTTTTCCTTACTCTTCTTCATAAGCCTCCCAGAGTTTTATTGAATTATCCTTTAATACTTTATCCTTTCAAGGTCGTGGCTGAATATTGCGTCGACGGCTTGCAACGTAGCGACCTCTCATTCTTATTTCTGAAACCTTGTCTAGCACTAGTTTGGTTTTTTCCCCTCTTATTGATTCGTATCCTTTAATGAAATATTGGTAAAGTATTTTGGAGAGGGATGTGTGCGTGCTTTCCAGTATCCTTAGGAATAAGTGTACGTCTACGCCCTGCAGTTCGAGTTCGTTGGAGAATTCTCCGAGCCCGAAATCTATTAATACTATGCGTTCTTCAGGGGTTAACACGACATTTGATGTTGTCAGATCTCCATGAATAATTCCTGCTTCGTGCAAACGTCCAACATTAGCTCCTAAGGACTTAAACACTCTTTCTAGCTTGCTACTTTCTAAGGTATTTACTACGTCTTTTAGTATTACTCCTTTCACATAGTCTATTACTAAAATTCCTCGGTTTTTGTCCATAAAAAGAACCGGGGGTACGCTAACGCCTACGCTTAAAGCCCTTAATAGTAGTTTTGCTTCATGCTGGGTGCGGCTGCTTCTAAGATAGTTATCTAGAATCTTCGTTCTATATAATTTCCTGTATCGGTATTTTATTATCACTCTATTTCCTCCCCAGCAAGCATCGACAATTGCAGCCTCAGCTCCTACAGCTACAACGCTGTTTATCTTTAATCCCGCCAGCATCTCTTCGAGTTCTCTCCTTACTTCTCTTTTTAGGTCCTCCACGGGATCTCAACCTCGTCAAGCCGCCACAAAGGCTTTATTGCGCTTTCTTCTAAAGGTGTAATAACATTGCTGGCTAGCGCGAGAGCGCCCGTGTATGCTATCATAGCTCCATTATCGCCGGCGTATTCTGGTTTCACTGGGCGGAAATCTACACCGCGAGAAGTTGCCATTAATTCTAGTTTTTTGCAGAGAAGCCTGCTGCGCGCTACGCCGCCAGTTATTACTAGCTGCGTTTTGCGCGTGTGTGCAAGTGCGCGCTCAGCGACTTCCGTTAGCATGGAATAGGCGTTTTCAACGAGGCTGAGGCAGACGTCTTCTAGCGGTACGCCTTCACGGTATAGTCTTAGTGCGGCAGTTAACAGGCCCGAGTATGACATGTCTTGTCCTTTGACTGTGTATGGCAAGATGTGATAGTGCTTACCTTTGGATGCAAGCTTTTCTACCTCGGGGACTCCTGGATGTCCCAGCCCTACCTCTCGCGCAAACGTGTCTAAGCAGTTGCCTAATGGAATGTCGAGTGTTTCTCCAAAAACTCTGTATTTGCCTTCAGAAAAAGTGGTGATCATGGTGTTGCCGCCGGCTACGTAAATGAATAGGGGGTCGTCGAAACCTGTAGATAGTCTTGCAATTTCTAGATGTGCTACGGCGTGATTGACGCCTATGAGCGGTTTCCGCGAAGCTAGTGAAAGCGCTCTGGCGACTGTAGCTCCGACTCTTAGACAGGGACCCATGCCCGGTCCAAGCGCTACAGCGACGCCATCGATCTCTTTTAGCTTTAATCCCGATTTTTCTAGCGCCGATTTTACGAGCGAGGCTGCGACTTTGCTGTGGTGTTCTGCTGCTTCGCGCGGATGTATGCCGCCAGTCTTAGGAACGTATGTGTGGTTCTCATTTGCTAAAATTTCTCCTGTTGAGGACGCTATACCTACTCCGAAGGTGTGGGCTGTGCTTTCGATGCCGAGTACGACTATTTTTTTCATCTTTTCTTTTTCGTTATGAACTCTGTGTAGCCGCATTTGCCGCAGTGCCAGCGTTCAATTGGTTTAAGGTGATGAGCCATTATGGAGCCGCAGCGAGGACATTTCTTGTTTTTTAGCCTTATCTTACCAGTCGAATAATCATATTCGTAAAGCTTATGAACATTCGCCATTGCTCATTTCCCCTCATTCTCCTCCTTAGTGTTTCTTTCTATAATATACTTAGGCTCGATTTGTAAAGCTCTTTGAGGGTCATCATATACATGCACTTTAGCCCAGCTTATGAATGAACCGTATTCTGTTCTTATCGAAATTACGTAGACGTTTTCAATATTGGTTTTAAGCATTTCTGCCACTTTTTCTCTAACCTCCTTTCTAGTTGGAGTACCCTTTCCTAGGTGGTCGATTCTTAAGAGTACCTCTTTTCTTCCAAGCAGCTTATTTTCTTTTATTTCCTCAAGCTTTACTGCTTCCATAAGCTGTCTCCTCGGGGATTTTCTCTCTTATCCCTACAAATAGCGACTTTTAAGGATTTATGTGGTTCTACGCGTTTAAGTGAAGAGGATTATATGCAAAATAATTTAAAGTAATTTGTTGTCATGAGGTGGGGATATTTCATGCCGAGAATCTATAGCTGCACTTTTTGCGGAAGGGAGATAAAGCCTGGAACAGGAATAATTTACGTTCGAAACGACGGGACAATATGGCGCTTTTGCTCAAGCAAGTGCTACAAAAACATGCTGAAAAACAGGAGAAACCCAACGAAATTAAAGTGGACAGCAGTGTACCGAAAAAGTAAATAAATAGGGAACCAGAGGATGAAGAAGTATATTCGCTCCCCCATAGTAGTAGTCCTAGGCCATGTAGACGTGGGAAAAACAACTCTCCTAGACAGGATTAGAGGGACAGCTGTCGCAGCTAAAGAGCCTGGCACAATGACGCAGCACATTGGCGCGTCCTTTTTGCCGTGGAAAGCCCTCGAGAAGATGTGTGGTCCTCTTGCGAAGAACTTGCGGGCTGAGATAAAAATTCCGGGTCTATTAGTTATAGATACGCCAGGGCATGAAGCTTTCACTAATTTGAGGAGAAGAGGGGGCAGCATCGCTGATATTGCTATATTAGTTATAGACGCCTTAAAAGGTGTTGAAAAACAGACAATAGAATCCTTAGAGATATTAAAGGACAGGCGTACTCCATTTATAATAGCCTTAAACAAGATTGATAGGATTCCTGGTTGGGAGTCACATCCTGGCGAGCCTTTCGTTTTTAGCGTTAGAAAGCAAGATGAAGCGGCGGTAGTTCGACTCGAGGAGTCAATCTATAGCGTGGTTAATGAGTTGTACAAATTTGGCTATATGAGTGATAGGTACGACAGGATAAGAGACTTCTCTAAGACCGTGGCTATAGTGCCAATTAGCGCAAAGACAGGCGAGGGAGTGCCAGATCTGCTCTTAGTCTTGGCTGGACTGACGCAGCGCTACATGTTGAAAAGGCTTGAAACGGAGGAAAGACCAGGAAGGGGAGTCGTTTTAGAAGTGAAGGAAGAACCCGGGTTAGGAAAAGTTCTGGCAGTAATCTTGTATGACGGAGTTATTCGAAAAGGAGACACGATAGTTCTTGGCGGGATTGAAAAGCCGATAGTGACTAGGGTAAGGGCTCTGCTAATGCCTAAGCCCCTTGACGAGATGCGGTCACCTGAGGACAGGTTCATGCAGATGGATGAGGTTAAGGCTGCGGCTGGCGTTCTCATAGCTACTCCGAAAATTGAAGGGGTGGTGGCTGGTTCACCTGTGCTCGTGGCTACAGAGCAGGATTTGGACAAAATTGTGAAGTCTGTTCAAGAGGAGGTGGAAAGCTTAAGAATACAGCGTAAAGGCGCTGGTGTAGTCATAAAGGCAGACACGCTAGGTAGCCTTGAAGCTCTTGTTTCTTACGTTGAAAGACAAGGTATACCTGTAAGATTCGCCGACGTGGGACCGGTGGTTCACAGGGACGTTGTAGAGGCCCAGATAACGAAAAATGAGGATCGCTTTCTAGCTGCGATTTTAGCCTTTAACGTAAAAGTTACGGAAGAAGCAGAGGTAGAGGCGAAAGCTAGCGGCATAGAGATATTCAGGGGGAATATAATATACAAGCTTGTGGAAGATCTACTTGAGTGGCGCCGTCGCTTAATGGAAGAAGAAACGAAAAAGCTTTTCGAGAAGGTAGTTCTTCCGGCTAAAATAAAGATATTGCCGGGCTACGTGTTCAGGCGCCGAGACCCAATAATAGTGGGTGTGGAGGTTCTCGAGGGACGCATAAGAAAAGGCATACCCCTGATGAAGGAAGACGGTAGGAGGATAGGCGAAATAATGCAGATACAGGAACACAACCAGCCGATAAGTGAGGCTACCAAAGGGATGGCTGTGGCCATTTCTATTAGGAGTAAGGCAATAGTCGGACGCCAAGTAAAAGAGGGGGAAATACTGTACTCCGACGTGCCATTAGAAGATATAAGAATAATTGAGGAGAGGTTCTCAGAACAGCTAAGTGACGAAGAGAAGGAACTGCTCAGGTATATAAAAAAGATAAAACTTAAATCGCTGAGAGCAAAACTAGGCTGAGACTTTACTAGGTGTTTAAGTATGGGAGTATATCACGGAAACGATCTCCGAAAAATAACGGGCGGGAGAAAAGGACGTCACGTAAAGGTAAAGCGCAAATACTTAATGGGAAGATTCCCGATACTAACGCTACCAGGAGAAGAAGTAAAAATAAAAATTGTGCGCACACGCGGCGGCAACATAAAGGTTAAGCTTAAAACCGCCAACTACGCTAACGTCGTCGTACCTGGACAGGGCGCAAAAAAAGTAAAGATACTCAAGGTTCTCTCGAACCCGGCAAGCAGAGACTTTGAGAGAAGAGGCGTAATAACCCGCGGTGCAATCATACAAACAGAACTTGGCAAAGCGGTAGTAACATCTAGACCGGGCCAAGACGGAGTGGTAAACGCAGTCCTCCTCGCAGAGGAGACTGAATAGTGGAGGAAAAAAACAAGCGAATAGTTATATGGCCCTTCTATTTCGACGTTAATAAGTCTCGTAGTGAGGGAAGAAAGGTTCCAAGAAATTTAGCCATCAAGGAGCCAACCTTGGAGAAAATAGTTAAAGCTGCCAGAAAGGCTGGATATAAAGTGGAGGTAGAGGAGGGGGCAAAACACCCAGCGCACTGGTATAACGAGAAGGGCCGAATATTCGTATTTTCAAGCGAAAAAAAGACTGTGATAATACGAAAAATAGCAAAAATGCTTAAAAAATTATGATTTGCCGTGTTCCTTAAAAAACTTAGAAACTTCTTCAGAAACTATTTTGTAGACTTTTCGCCCATCTATTCTTCCTCGAAGTTTACTCATAGCTCTGCCCATAATGAAGTTGATAGCTTTCTTTTCATTCATAGATAAGAGTTTTTCGCTGCTACCGTTGATTACCTCGTTTACTATGCGCCTGGCTTCATCCTCTGATAAACTTTTTAGTCCAATTCGCTCAATAATATCTGTCACGCTTTCTTCAGGTTGCTTTAACATTTCCCTAAGAACCTCGGGGACAGCTTCCTTAGATAACGTGCTCGCCTCTACAGCCCTAAATAACTCCCAAAGTTTAGATTGGGACAGCGACTCTGTGTCAAGCCCCTCTCTTCTAAGCTCTACTAGCGTATTAGTCAACGTTGAAGCAATTAATACAGGCGGCACTTTAACTTCGCGGACTAGAGCTTCAAATACCTGTAAAAACTTCGAGTCAAGAATTTTTTCGGCCAATTCGCGGCTAAGTCCATACTCTTCGACGAATCTTTTCAGCTTCTTTTCAGGCGGCTCAGGAAGTTTCGCTCTCAAAGTTTCTAGTAGCTTGTCGTCAATCCTTATGGGTCTAATATCGGTTTCAGGATACATGCGGGCTCTGCCGGGCATGGGGCGGAGAAACTTTGTAGTTCCGTCGTCGTTTGCGCCGCGGGTCTCCTCGGGTACGCCTCTTAGAGCCACTTTTATGCGGTCTACAACAGCTTTTAACGCGTTTTTGCAATCTTCTGCTGGTCCAAAGGCTAGAATAAACGCGTCGCGCTCATTCATGTTAAGCCTACGTCTCACTTTTTCGACTTCTTCTTCGCTTATGCCGTATGCGGGGAGTTCGTCGCTGTGAAATATGCCGCGCAGCCCTGACCAGAATCGAACGTAATCTGCAAGCTCTGTGCCAAATCGCCTGCCGGGCTGTAGTTCGTATCCTATTAAGCCTGCAAAGCCAGGAACCTTTACCGCTAACCCTATTCCCCCGCTCTTAAGCGCTCTGCTGACTATTTTAGACTTTGAATTTGCGAAAATATCTGTAACATCTATAAACGAGTACGAGATATCATCTTCTTTTACTCCTCTTTTCTCAAGTTCTTTCTTCAGTTCGAGAAGCCTTAGTTGTCGCAGAGCTTCATATTCGACGATTTTTGGAAGTAGTTCAAGCTTTTGTACGCCCTTAATCTCTACTCGCGCCCCACCCTTTATAGAAATATTTAGGTCTTGCCTAATTGTTCCGAGCCCCCGCTTAACCTTGCCTGTTATGCGAAGCAAGCGTCCTATGTATCTAGCAACCTCGTAGGCTTCGTCGGGTGAGGTGATGACTGGTGCTGTTGCTATTTCTATTAAAGGTATGCCCAACCTATCTAGGCGATAAACAACTACGCGGCCCCCTTCTCTCTCTCCTATCTTTCTTGCGGCGTCTTCTTCTAGACATATGGTCTGGATGGGTACCTTTTTCCCGTTAACTTCGATGCATCCGTTCATTGATATTAGCGCGGTTCTTTGAAAGCCTGTAGTGTTGGAGCCGTCTATTACTATTTTCCTCATGACGTGTATTTCGTCTACGGGTTTCGCGTTGAGGAGAAGCGATATTTCAAGAGCGATTTGAAGCGCTTCTCGGTTAAGGTCGTGGGGAGGCTCTTCGTCCATTTCGACTAAGCAAACGTTGTCCTCGTAGCCTTCGTATAGGTAGGTTCTGCCTTTCTTAAATTCGAAAAGTGCTGCTGGGTCTATCTCTCCTATTTCGCTTCGCGTGGGTCTAAGCCTCCTTCTGAACGTGAATTCGGGGTCTTCGTGTCTGATCTCGGGCGGGCATTTGCAGAACAGCTTTGTTGATGTGTCGAGCATTTGGTGAAGCTCCAAACCACATTTTAACCCTATCTCCTTATAATCAATCATGAAAAGTCACCTCCACACGGGTGGATAGAACCTTTCCTCGCTTCTCGGATTAATTTCGTAAACATAATTTGTAAGCATCATTTTGTACACGCTTTCAATGTCGTCGGCTCTCTTTAAGACCCAGCTAAGCTTTACAAATGCTGTTTCAGGAAGCATGTCTTCGCCAGGTAATGCTCCTGCCTTTATTAGCTCTACACCTCTTCGGTAAACGTTGAGGTTGACGCGGCCCCATATGCACTGCGATGTTATGACTATTGGTATATTGT
>Ga0209410_1000105_pt1 | contig 34315 bp, 36 predicted proteins | sample Mar14436cmmetaG_FD_184135 | JGI IMG/M metagenome (GOLD analysis project Ga0209410, IMG submission 184135) | Marine hydrothermal vent microbial communities from Guaymas Basin, Gulf of California to study Microbial Dark Matter (Phase II) - Marker... ... | reverse complement strand
TTCATCCTTGAGTCTTAGTTCGTCCTGGAGCTGGGAGATTCTCGACTCGAGGGTCTTCTTTTCCTCGAGTTCCTCCTGGAGCTGGGAGATCCTCTCTCTCAGAGAAGCGAGTTCTTCTGTTTGTTTCATTGCGGATTGGAGTTGTTCGTCCTTGAGTCTTAATTCTTCTTGGAGCTGGGAGATTCTCTCCCTGAGAGAATCGAGTTCTTGTATATGTTTCATTGCGGATTGGAGTTGCTGGTCTTTGAGTCTTAATTCGTCTTGGAGCTGGGAGATCCTCTCTCTCAGAGAAGCGAGTTCTTCTGTTTGTTTCATCGCGGATTGGAGTTGTTCATCCTTGAGTCTTAGTTCCTCCTGGAGCTGGGAGATTCTCGACTCGAATTCCTTCAATTTTTTTAATTTTTCTTCATTCTCCCTTAGAAATCTATTCCTTTCCATCAATTTCTTTTTTATAATCTCAATTTCCGCAATCTTTTTATTCAATTTCTCCTCCATCTCCTTCAATTTTGCTTCTCTTTTATCGACTTCCTGAAGCCTCTCGATAAATTCGCTCTCTCTTTTCTCCAGTTCGGCCTGCATCTCCTCAATCGTCTTCTTTATTCTATTTAGAATTTCCTCTTTTTTTGCTAACTTCTCTTCCCTCTCCTTTAACTCCAATTCATCGCCAAAGAATGTCTTCAACTCCAGTTCTCTTTTCTTTAGATATTCTTCTCTTTTATTCAGTTCCTGCTCCCTCCTCGCCAATTCCTGCATCATCCTCTTTAATTCCAAATCGCTGACCATTTTTTTTAAGAAATTTACCTAAATTTGTATTTATTTTTATAGAATAAAAATGTTCATCATCCCTTCTCTATTAAATCAACTCTATTTTTTTCCTTATATGGCTTATTTACGACATTAAATATGCCTTCTGCCTTTTTTTCACCTATCCCCTCTACCTCCATAAGTTCCTTTTTTGATGCATTCATTACATTTTTTACACTGCCAAACCTCTCAAGTAGTCTCTTTGCTAATACCGCTGAAACACTTGGCAACGATTCCAAAACGAATCTCTGTCTCTCCTCCAATGTCAATGGTTTTCTCTCACCACGCAATGCAATTTCCTTCTCCTCTGGGAATTGTTCACGCTTTGCAATAATTAAAAGCAAATTTGCAGTATCCTCTTCATTAATTGTTGGGATTATGGAAATTCCAAAATCTATTGCAAGTGATATTAATGCACCTCTTATCGCATTTGGATGAATATCTCTAAGTGAGTATAAATCTCTATCTCCTTCGATAATCATTATTGGAATCTCAAAATTCCTTGCCAATTCTTCTGCCTGTAAAAGTAATCTCTTATCGATTATTGATTGTAGGAAATCGCTTATTGTCTTTCTCTCAACAACAATTCTATCGCTCAATATAAAATCCCCAACCTCAAGTCTCTTTATCTCAATTCTCGCTTTATCTCTTAATATTCTTAAAATTTCAGAATTCTTTTCCCTAATATCAACATATATCTTAACCCTCTTCTCCTCATCCCTCTCCAATTTAGCACCATAGTTAAGTAGGCTCTGCTGACCAAAATTAACATCGAATCTTCCTCTCATATCTCTTATAATCCTCGCCATCCTCCTTTCTTTATAAACTGATGCCCAATAATATGCCTCATCTCTCGTTCCCTTCGCCATCATTATTATGACCTTTCCCGCTCTACTCCTCCCAGTTCTCCCCCTTCTTTGTATTGACCTTATCTCGGATGGAATCGGCTCGTAAAAGATTACCAAATCGACTCTTGGGATGTCTATACCCTCCTCGGCAACCGATGTTGCAACCAATACATTATAAATCCCCTTTCTAAAATTTTCCAAAACCTTCATCTGCTCCCTTTGGGTCATTCCTTTTTTACCATCCCTTGATGCCTGTCCAATAAATTCATGAGCACAGATAGAATTCTCATTTAATTTCTCAACTATCTTATCAACGGAATCCCTATATTGGGTGAAGATTATAATTTTATTATCCTTATGCTCCTTTACGATCTCAACCAATCTATCTAACTTTGGATGATCGATTCCAAGAATAGAGAAATCGTGGACTGTCCTCGCCAAATCTATCATTCTTGAATCAGAAAATAATTTCCTCATCGCCCTCGATTTCTGTCTTTTCAATCTTTCCAAATAATTGTCAAGAGAAGAGATGCCCTGAGTTTCCAATAACTCCAGGGCATGGTTCAATTTTAGTGCCGAAGCAACTAAGGACGCCTGCTGATACGAATCCAAGCCGGATACTATCTCCTTCCTTATCTCCGATTGAACCTCCAACAGTGTTCTTTTGTTTATCTTCGTTAGGTCTGATGTCTCAAGATAGCCCATCGACTTTAATTCCCTCAACTCCTCGCGAAGAATCTCCTCAATTTTCTTCTTTACACTGATAAATTCGTGGGGCAACTCAACTTTAACCCAGTCTATTTTAACACTCTGGATATATGGCTTTACATCTATGTCATGATCCGTCTTCGCCTCAATCCTCTCTATAAATAAATTACTACAGATTTCATTTACTATTTCATTATCGGAACTGGGAGATGCCGTCAATCCAAGAATTAATTTATTTCTTGCGGTCTTCATGTATTCCCGGGCGATATTAACATAGGAATAATTTCCAACCGCGCGATGGCACTCATCAAATATTATCAATGATACATTCTCTAAACTTAAACCTCGTAATAAGTCGTTCTCTATTGTCTGGGGTGTTGCAAATATTATTCTGTTTTCATTCCACAATTTTTCCCTCTCTCCAACTGGGGTCATTCCCGTCAATACAACCATGTCTTCAATATTCAATATTCTTTTAAATGTCTTGTGATGCTGTACTGCCAATGGTCTTGTTGGTGCTAAGAACAAAATCTTTGAGTCTGGAAATTTATGGAGTCTATAAGCGGAGACCATTGCGGCAATAATTGTCTTTCCAAGACCAGTTGGCAACACAACCAGGGTATTTGCATCGATTGCCCTTGAAACTATGCATTCTTGATATTTTCTGAGTGATATCGTCTCTGGTTTCACTAATGGGTGATCAACATACATTTTTATCATAAATTTATCATAAATTAAATAATACTCTGATAACTTCCGAGAATCTTGAGGAATGTTGTCTTATCCCTTATCGAATCTATTGCATCCTTTACATTTTTGTCATTCAAAGAGCCTTCAAAATCCATAAAGAAGAAGTATTCACCAAGTTTCCTCTTTGATGGTCTTGATTCGATCTTTGTTAAATTTATATTCCTTTCTGCAAATTCCTTAAGAAGATGATACAACGCCCCCGGTCTGTCTCTGAGCGCAAAAATGATCGATGTTTTTCCCCCCTTTCCCTCCCTCTTCGATATTACAATAAATCTCGTCTGACTTTTTGCATCCTCTATATTTTCATAGAGTATCTTCATTCCATATTCAATTGCAGTTTCCCTTGGACCTATTGCCGCATATCCCCTTAAATTCTTTAATTCGAGAATTGCCGCCGCCGTGCTTTCATGCCTCTGTAATTTGACACTCGGAAATCTTTTCCTCAGAAATCTTCTCGCCTGTGCAAGTGCTTGTGGATGAGAGATCACAGCAAGAATTTCATTCTCATTCGTCTCTTGAGTGGTGACCAAGCATAGATTTATATCAAGAATTATTTCCTTGTATATCTTTACATCATATTCTAAAAGGCAATCCATTGTTATATTTATACTACCCTCAAGAGAATTTTCAATAGCAACAACTCCAAAATCTATGCCCTTAGAAACCGCATCGAATACCTCATCCACCGTATCACAATATCTAATTCTACAATCTTTAAATATTTTTCTTGCCGCAATTTCGGTGAATGTGCCCTTGGGCCCAAGAACTGCAACCTCCGGGGCGTTTATTTTCAAATTATTCAAATTATATTCTACATTCCTACAATAATCAATTATCCTCGCGAATAATTCCCGGATGAAATCTTTATCAAGAATCGTGGACTTCGAAACATTCTCGAGAATTTCATTTTCTCTTTCCATATCTCTAATCTTCATATCCCTCTCAATTTTTAATTTCCCTATTTCCCTAACAATTTCAACCCTCTTTTCAATAAGTCTTGCTATCTCTAAATCAATTTCATCAATCTTGTGCCGAAGTTTTATTAACTTATCTTGCATTTTTCCATGCACCGACAACATCTATATCCTCACCCCCGATCTCGGTTGTTCTTTTTCTTATTCTTACCGAGACCGGGAGTTTAATTGCCGAACCGACAATAATTGCCTCCCCTCTATATAAACTTGGTAAATCCCTCACAATGTCCTCTGTAACACTCTCTACAGATTGTCTTATATACTCCTGATCCGATGGATTTACAATCTTCATTATTATCTGAGTATTGCATTGAGATAAGATATCCGCGTCTAATCTATTGGGTCTTTGACTTACTATACAAAGACCGACTCCAAATTTCCTACCCTCGCGAGCAATCTTCTTCAATATTGACTTTGATAGAATCTTTCTATCTTCAGTTGTTCTCGGCGCAAAGTTGTGCGCTTCTTCAATGACAATGAATGTTGGAACTATGGCATCCCCTTTACCCTCATTAACATATTGCTTTCTCTCCTCGAATATCCTTCTGCTTATTGCCGCAATTATTGTCTCGCTGATCCTCTCATCCGCATCGGACAAATCTATTACAGTGAGTTGATTTCTTGCAACAATTTCATTGAGAGGTGTTCCATCGAGTTTGAATATCTCCATTCTGCTTAATCTATCAATTCTCCTCATTAGTGCGCCTATGGTGGACAAACCAACCCTCTTTGCCATATCTCTCAAATACTCAACAGGAATAATTTCGCTATTCACATCCTTATTTTCCTTCAATTCATAGATCAGTGAGAGAATTCCCCTTATAACCTCTAAATCGTATTTATCATAGAATTTCTTAGCAATTACGAGAATCTCGTCCAATAGGTCTCTTTGCGGTTCCGTTATATCGGGAATCAGATTTGTGAAGTCTCCAATTCCAAGTGATGATGTTTCTATGCATATCTTATCCCTGCCTCTAAAACTAAAGACCCTTGTAGTTGAATCTGGAGTCTTTATACATTTATATTCGCCATGGGGATCAAATATGACAATCGAACCATTCTTCTTTAATAATTCCTCGACCAGGACACCAACCGTATAGCTTTTTCCGGCTCCCGTCATTGCCAAGATTGCACAATGTCTTGAGACGAGGTCATTTATTGATAAATAGACTGGAACGCTCTCTCTTGCAGATAGTGCACCTATAAGTGCTGACTTCTCCTCATCTTGTTTTAATATTCTCTTCAGAGTCTCATTCCTCGCAAGCCGAACTGGAGACCCAGGTTTTATTCCATATCTCGGCAATTCAAGTCCATTACCATGCTCATAGCCGAGAATCTTTACCGTCGGGACTGGATATTCGCCTTCGATGAGAATTATATCATCCAGCCTTAAATCTCGACCGAATTCATCGGGAAGTAATTCATTTGATATTGTAATTTCCTTTATTATTCCAAGAATTTCATTCCCAGTCACCGCCTCCTTGGTTGTGACAAATTCGTCCCTCTTCACATACTTCTCCATACCCTTCTTTATAACAAATCTGAAACCTCGAAGAGTGGTTGCCCCAATAACCTGCCCAATCTCCATTATAAATAAATATAAGTCTTTCACGCATAAATTATTTAATGAAATTGATGAGATTAAAATGGTCACTGCACTAATCATTGGAAGATTTCAGCCATTCCACTTCGGTCATCTAAAACTAATAGAATGGGCTGCGGATCATGTTGACTCGATAATTATAGGAATTGGGAGTTCTCAAGAGAGTCATACATGGGAAAATCCATTCACTGCTCGGGAGAGAAGGAGAATGATAGAAAAGTCCCTCAGAACCATTAGAAATTACAAAATCTATGAAATTCCAGATGTTGATAACGACCAGATCTGGGTAGCACATGTAAAGAGAATAGTTCCAAAATTTGATGTTGTCTATACAAATGGCGAATTAGAGAAGAGGCTATTTAGAGAGGCGGGATTTGAAGTGAGATCCACACCATTCTTTAAGAGAAATCTCTACTCTGGTACCGAAATAAGACGAAGAATAGCGAGTGGTGAGAGATGGGAATCCCTGGTTCCTCAAGGTACGGTAGATGTGATAAAGGATGTTAATGGTGAGAGAAGAATCAGGGAATTGGCGCGATTTATATAAATTTATATAATATTCAACAATTAGACAAAAATGATAAAGGCGAAATTCGATGGCGAAGAAATTACCATGGGGGTGGGAAAATTTTTTTCCCAATTTAGTTTATCCGCAAATATGTGGACAACTCTCGCCCTTATACCCGCATTCTTTGGTTTTCTCAGTCTCTATTCTGGGGATATGGCATCCGCATTACTCCTGTTTATTATCTCCGGTTGTATTGATGCAATCGATGGGGCGGTTGCAAGGGTGACGGGAAATGTAACAAGATTTGGGGCATTTTTAGATGGAATAGTAGACAGATATGTTGAATTTTTTCTCTATATTGGATTACTCTTTTATATGGAAAATTTTATTCAGATGGAATTTATTATGCCATTCTATTTCTGGATTTCATTACTGATATTTGGCGCAGTAATGCCAACCTATGTTAGGGCATACGCCGACCATCGTGGCTTAATAAAGGATAAAAAAGAGCAGAGGGAGATGGGTGGATTGATCGAGAGGGCGGAGAGATTAACGATTCTATATGTGGGAATGCTTTTTTCTATATTCGATTCGAATTATATTCTATATTTTGTCGCATTATTGGCAATATTGACAAATTTCACGGCAATTCAGAGGATATGGTTCGTCTTAAGTAGATATGCCAAAGATCAAGACAAGAAAAATTCACGAAGTGAACAGACAAAATTCACCTAAGTGAATTTTGAGTGCCAATTCACAGAGTGAATTGAGCATTTTTATGCCGAAGATAAAGTATACTTTATCTTTATGGTAAAAAATGATGATCCCCCCAGAAGAACTAACAAGAAAGAAATTGGCGAAATTACTCATAGACAAGCACCATAGATTCCTGAAGAAATATCGGAGGGAACTCGAGGTGTTAGAAAGAGTTGTTCTCCTTATGGAGAAGGAAGAGCAGCTGGAATATTGGGCCAAGGTGGCATATGAGGATGGGGATGATGAGGGGTATGAAAAATTTCTGAAGCAGAGGGAATTGACGGATAAGAAAATATCGCAGTCTATAGGGGAGTTAAAGAGAATTAACCCCGATATTAAGAAAAATGAGTTTAAGAAGAGACACTCATTCCTGTTAAAGAGCATGAAGGAACATAGAAGTGCCCTGGATTACTGGAATCGCATCTATAAAGATTCAAGAATTTGATGGGAGAATGAACGAAAGGGAGATAAAAAGGATGGTGGAATCCCTCAGGAATGAAATTGAGAAGAGGAAGAAGAGGATAAATTCCCTACTCGCAGAAATTAGAATTCACAAAAGAGAGGCCGAAAGGATAAGGACCAATAGGGACAAGGCAGTGAAAGAATTCAAGGAATTGATAGAGAAGAGAAGGGAGATAAATGCAGAGATAAGAAATATTAGTGAGAGAATTTCGAGGTTGAGAAATGAGAGAAATTCGCTTTTAAATCGGAAAAAATCCATGCTGGAGAAGATAAGAAGTTTGAAAGTGGAGAGGGATTGTCTGAATAGAAAGGCGAGGGGAAGTTATGACCACTTGATGAATATCCTAAGGAATAAGGTCGATGAGATATGCAATATTGAGATGCCACTCGAAAAAGAAATTAAGATGTTCGACAGGATTCTTGATATTAGGGAAAGGATCATAACTGCCGTCAAAGCCGACAAGAAGCACGATGAAATTTCCAACATCTATCAAGAAATAAAGGAGATAAATGAGAAAATTTCTAAAATAAACAAGGAAATGCAATTTAATTCCGAAGAGATAAAAATCCTTAGAAATAATATATCGGAATTTAATCGGAAGATTGATGATAAAAAAAGAGAGGCGGACGAATTCCATAGAAAATTGTTGGAGAAGTATGATATTATAAATCCCATTAAGGGGGAGATCGATGAGATTAAGGGGGAGATCGATGAGATTCGGGAGAGATTGGACCCATTGAACGAAAAACTCAGAGAGATAAAGAGAAAGAGAGATGATGAGAAAAATAGAATGATGGCGATGAAGATAAGGGAGAAATTAAAGAAATCGAAGAGAATAAGTATTTATGATTTGAGATTGCTCATCGAAAAGGAAATGTTAAAATGACTTTATAAACTCTATCTCTTCGTCTGTGATGTCATATCTCTCCTTTAGCACGTTTTCATCCAATTTCCCATTATTGATTAATATCCCGATAAGTGGTATGTACTGCTCCGCTATAATCCTCGAGGATGAATGTAAATGCGTAGATAATTTCTGACCAATACTCTTTTTCATGTTTCTTTCCTTCTTTGTTTTCCCCAACCTCGCAAAATACGCTGGAAATTGATACCTCACAAAATTTATACCATTGGACCTCGAGATGGATGCGCCACTTATGAATATATTCACATATCTCAAAAAGCCCCAGTATTGTCTCCTTATTATTCTACCAAGGAAGATATCCGCCCTTGATAGGTAATAGTATGCCTTCTCTATATCATTTTTATCCCTATATACCCTCGGTAGATTCTCATCAACCCACAGCAACACATCCCTTGGTTGTTCGTCGAGACTCATTAAAGATTTATATGCCTTACTAAAATCCCCCTTTATTAGTATCATGCTGAGAGCCTTATATATCTCCATTGACCTATCCCTTATTGATAGAATTCCCAAATCCTCCAATTCAATCTTCTTTCTGCCTTTTGCAATAGTTTCGAGGTCATTTATCGCCGCCCTTATATCTCCATTTGAATTTTCGGCGATCTTCATCAATACCTCATTAGTGGTGGGGATTCCCTCAATTCTACAAATTCTATACAAGATGTTCTTTATTGATGCAGAACTCAATCTCCTCGTTGAAATCTTATTGCATAATCTCTTCACACTACTCAATCTCTTTGAATTTATATCGGAGGTAATTAATATTGTTGGATTTTTCGTCCTCCTTAAGAGTTCTGTTATCTTCCTCATATCTGGCACCATATCAACATTGTCAATAACTATCAACTTTCTCTTTCCATACAGTCCCATACTCTGTGATATTGCAATTGCATTCTCAATGTTTCTCTCAGTTATCTCTACAATATCGAAATCGAACTCATTTGCAATCACCTCAACAAGAGCAGATTTACCCGTACCTGGGGGTCCATAGAGGAGTAGTGGTTTCTTCCAGTCGTATCTCTTCAGAAATTCAACAAGTGTTCTATTACCAATTATTTCACTAAATCTCCTTGGTTTGTATTTCTGAATCCACATATCACAAGATACAAAAACATATTAGATTAAAAACGATAAATATATATATTAAAAAGGACAAAATAAAATAATTAGATTAAAATTAAGTTTTGACTAAAATCCCGAGGTAGTAAAAAATGGATGAACCGATTATAAGGTCTGGAAATGTAATAAATACAATTCTCAATCGTGTTAGCGAAAATATCGACTTGCTTATAAAGTTAAGCGTGATGGTGGGAATATTTATTCTATCTGCTATCATTGGCTATATGGTGGGTTATATAGCATCTGTGATATTGCGAAGATTACTATTGAGAGAGAAGGTCCAGGAGGTGTTGATTAAGTATGGAGCAACAACAAGTAATCTATGGAAATCTATAGTAAATTTTCTATCTACATGTTCTCTACTTTTAGTGGGTTCGGCGGTAATTACGGGGATATTCATCCTAATTGGAGAGCCAATATTTAATGAGGTATTCCTATTCGTATGGAATACATATCTCTTCATACTCTTTGTTATTATGGGTTATCTTATCAGTGGAGTGTCATGCAAATTTGTAAAGGATGTCCTTTCATCTATTAATTTTGAAGAGGAACTAAAGAAGTACAAGGTTTCGGAATCCTTTGGTGGAATTCCAATATCTACAATAATAGCAACAGTAGTGAAGTGGTATGTCTTTGTAATTGTTGTGACATTCATAATACTTGAGATAACGACCATGGGTTCACTTGCAGATAAGAATTTTGTGCTTTATCGGATCATGAATCTTCTCTATGACTACATCCCAAACGCCCTTCTCGGTTTTGTGGTGCTGTCAATTTCACTTATATCGGCAAATTTTGTAGGGAATAAGATAAAATCCTATAAGTTGGTATTCAGTGATACAATAGCACTTGGTGTTGAAATAGCAATTATATTCTTTGGTATAGTCTTGGCACTTCCCCACTTCGGAATCAAGAATGTCCAGATATTGGAGTATTCATTTCTTCTTTTAATGGGTGGAATTTCCCTCGGACTTGCAATTGCCATAGGTCTTGGCTTAAAGGAGTCTGTTGCCCATATAAGCCGAAAATACGAGAAGAAGATTAAGTGATATTGGAGTATTCATTTCTTCTTTTAATGGGTGGAATTTCCCTCGGACTTGCAATTGCCATAGGTCTTGGCTTAAAGGAGTCTGTTGCCCATATAAGCCGAAGATACGAGAAGAAGATTAAGTAGGATAAGTTGGTTCTATTAAGTGAGGACTATATCAAAAGAGAGACGAGGTCATCTACCTTCCTTATAACCTTAATCCCCTCCATTCCCTCGAGTTTTTCTACATTCCTTAGGTCAATACTCCTAATCCTGATCTTGATTTTTTCACCAAAACTTATTGCATTATACTTACATTTATCGATACAGATAAGACATGCATTGCACTTAAGTATGTTTACTCTGATTTTATCACTTCTATAGAGCGCATAATTTGGACATACCTCCATGGGGATGCACTTACTACAATTCCTACATTTTTTAGAATTTATATTCAGTGGGATTTCAGTTATCTGTTCCCTCTCCACATCAGTTGGCAACACAAATACTGGAACATTACACTTAATGGCCTGAGCAGCAACATTACTCACTAAGGAATCCGCAATCCCATAAACAATCTTCGCAACGGTGTTTGCGGTGCATGGGGCAATTAAAACCTTATCATATTCCTTCATTGCAAGCCTTCCAACAATTATGTCGCCGCTATAGCCTCGTTCTCTCTCCTTAATTACATTTATGGAGATATTCTCTATCTCATCATAGAGACCATACATTCTAACAACCTCAAGTCCCGCATTCGAGAACAGAGCAATTATCTCATTTTCCTCAGAAATATTTTTCATAAATTTGAAGGTATCGGTAAGAAAATGACCGGCTCCGGTGATGCACCACAAGATCCTCATGTTAATTTTATAGAAAATGAGAAAATTAAAATATGTATACATTTCCAAGTTATAATAATGAACTTCTATATTTAATGCTATATCCAAAAATGTCATCAATAGACCAGAGGTTGTGGAAAAGGATAAAGAGGGTTTCAGAAAATCTTAGAAGGGAGGATGCCGTTCTTGTAGTTAGTCATCACGATGCCGATGGAATTACGGCATGTGCAATAATCGTTAACCTACTAAAAGAAATGGGAAAGGATGTTGAATTTAAGATATTGAGGCAGTTGGATAGTGTTACTATAGATAGCATAAATTCTACCGATAGAACGATAGTATTTACCGATATGGGCTCTGGTCAATTATCTTTACTGAGAGAGAGGGGATTAAAGAATTTCTACATAATTGATCATCATCCACCCGAGATGGATTATAAAAATCAGGTAAACCCGCATCAATATGGCTATGATGGAGGTATTGAAATCTCTGGGGCGGGGGTTGCGTATCTTGTTGCCAAATCCTTGGGTAACGAGAGCATGGCACATCTTGCGATTATAGGAGCGGTTGGGGATATGCAAGACTCTGATGGAAAATTGCACTCATTAAATAGAATTATTCTAAATGACGGGGTAAGGAATAAATTGATAAAAGTCAAGAATGATTTGAGGTTGTTTGGGAGACAGAGCAGACCGATTCAGTATATGCTCGCATACTCATCTGACCCCTTTCTGCCGGGGCTGACGGGAAATCCAAATGCGTGCATTGAATTTATAAAAAATCTGGGGATCTCTCCGAAGAGAGAAGACAACTCATGGAAGAGTTATGTAGATTTGACATTTGATGAGAGGAAAAAATTGGCAACCGCCCTATACATCCATCTCCTCGACTGTAATGTTCCAGAATTTATAATTCAGGGCATGATCGGAGAGGTCTATACACTCCTGAATGAAGAAAAAAGAACAGAATTGAGGGATGCAAAGGAATTCTCAACATTACTTAATGCCTGCGGAAGACAAAATAAATCTGAGATTGGAGTGCATATATGTCTTGGGGACAGGGGAAAATATCTAAAAAAGGCGAGAAGCGTACTACAGAAACACAGACTAATGCTGAGGGAAGGTATAGAATTCCTTACAGAGAAGGGCGTCGAGGAATTATCGAATTTGTATTTCTTTGACTCAGATGGAAAGATCGATGAGAACATAATTGGTGTCATCGCGGGCATGGCATACGGTGCGCAGATCGTTTCTCCAAATAAGCCGGTGATCGCATTTGCAATTGATAAAGAAAATCCAGAATTCCTGAAGGTATCGGCAAGAGCAAATTGGTCCTTGGTGAGGAGAGGGATTCACTTGGGCAATGCAATGAGATCGTGCAGTAGGGATGTTGGCGGTGAGGGCGGTGGTCATGATATCGCTGCCGGTGCGAGAATACCAAGGGAATCCAAGAATGAATTCCTGAATATTGTCAATGAAACCTTCAAGAAACAACTCGGGGATTGATATTTATTTATAAATTCCTATAGCATAAATTCACACAGGGAAGATGGCTAGAATGCATGCAAGAAGGAAGGGGAAGTCTGGTTCAAAACACCCATGGATAACTGGGAAACCAGATTGGGTAGCATACGATATAAACGAAATAGAAGAATTAATTGTAAAACTTGCAAAGGACGGAAATACGCCAAGCATGATCGGTTTAATTCTTAGAGATCAGTATGGAATTCCATCAGTAAAGGACATTACTGGGAAGAAATTGGGATATTTTTTAAAGAAGAATAATCTTTATGGGGATATTCCGGAGGACCTACATAATCTGATAAAAAAGGCGGTAAACCTAAGAAAGCATCTGGAACAACATAGAAAGGACATACATAACAGGAGAAGTCTTCAGTTAATAGAGTCAAAGATAAGGAGGCTCGTTAAATATTACAAGAGATCTGGGAGATTACCTGAGGATTGGATTTATGAGCCAGAAAAGGCTAAGCTCCTAATATAAAAATATAAAAAATGAAATTCAAGGCAATAATGGTTGCGGAATCGAGAGATGCAAAAAGCATTTCAGATTCATTAAATGTTGATAATCTATCAGATAAAAAATCGGGAATTTTTGTTGAGAGTAGAGCAATTGATGATAAAATAATCACAATAGTTAATACAAATAAGTTGGGAACATTACTTAATACCTTAGATGATATAATAAGATGTCAGATTATCGCAGAAAATTTATTAGGAGAATAAAATGGCAAAGAAATTAAAGTCGTGGAGGGACAAATCCTTCTACAAGATTATTGCACCAAAGAATTTCGATTCGAAGGAGATCGGGGACACGATGGCGGACAACCCAAAAAAGTTAATGGGACGATCGGTTGAGGTTTCATTGGCAGACCTAACCGGGGATTTATCAAAGCAACATCTCACCTTGATATTTGAGATAGTTGATGTCAAGGGGGATAGAGCATATACCAAATTTAAGAAATTTGTGGTAAACCCCGGCTATATAAGGGCAAAGATAAGAAAGGGCTCTAGTAAGATCGATTATGTCGGGAATATAGACTTAGATAAATCTAAGGTTCAAGTTAGGGTTGTGACAATAACCCACCAGAACATAAAGACATCAAGAAAACATGAGATAATAAGAATCATTACAGAAACTCTAAGGAAATACAAAGGAATGAAATTGGATGATTTTATTCAATTAACCCTATTTGGCAGAGTTGGGACAGAGATATATAAGAATGTTAAGAAGATAGCGGCCATAAGAAGAGTGGAGGTTGAACATGTCAGGATTCTGTAGTTTCTGCAACTGACTTCACCACTTGGATTTCACCACAGTAATTGGGTACTGCTCTCCTAATTAACGATAATCTACAATAATCGAGTGCTAAATGGCGAAGTTAGGTAGATATCACAATCACTGCCCCTTTGAAGACCCGAGGACTTCTGACGACTTAACAAAGACCTGAACTCTGATTCAAATGCCGAGGGCGGGACTTGAACCCGCGACTTCCACGTATCTCAGCACGAGTGCCTTTTCTTGGAGCTTATGAGCGTGGCACTCTAACCATCTGAGTTACCTCGGCTTTTTAAATGTAATTTTTCTATCTCAAATTCTTAATATAGATTATAAAGATTGTAGAAATTTATATATCCCATCTATTAAATTTATTTTATCCCGCCTTAGCGTAGTCTGGAAACGCGTCCGGCTGTAGTTGGTCTTGGAGAGAATCTCGAGAGGACGCAGCAGTAACCGGAAGATCCCCGGTTCAAATCCGGGAGGCGGGACTTATATTGCCCCGATGGTGTAGAGGACTATCATGCGGGCCTGTCGAGCCCGCGACTCGGGTTCGAATCCCGATCGGGGCGTTTATTGCCAAAAATCTGCCAAAAAACCGAAGGAGGTGATAGTATGAACAAGATAAAAATAGCAATTATTGGTGTTGGAAATTGTGCCAGCTCCTTAATACAAGGAATTCATTATTATAAGAATAAAAATGAAGAAGATGCAACCGGCTTAATGCACTGGGATATTAATGGCTATAAAGCCTATGATATCGATGTTGTTGCTGCCATAGATATAGATAAGAGAAAGGTTGGAAAGGATGTGAGTGAAGCGATCTTTGCGAAACCCAATTGTACTAAGATATTCTGTAAAGACATACCAAAAACTGGTGTTGAGGTTGTTAAGGGCCCGGTTCTTGATGGTATTGCTCCGCATATGAAAGAATATCCAGAGAATAGAACATTCTTGGTATCGGATGAGAAGGAGGCAGATATTGTGGAGGTTTTGGAGGAAAGCGGTGCCGAAATCGCCTTAAATTATCTTCCAGTTGGTTCTGAAAAGGCGACGAGATATTATGCAGACTGTTGTCTCGAAGCTGGTGTTGCATTTATAAATTGTATTCCGGTTTTTATTGCATCTGACGAGAAATGGGCAAAGAAATTTGAAGAGAGAAATTTACCATTAATTGGTGACGATATAAAGGCTCAAATCGGTGCCACAATAACACACCGCGCATTAGCAAAGTTATTCTCTGACAGAGGTGTAAAATTAGACAGGACATATCAACTAAATACTGGTGGAAACACGGATTTCTTGAATATGCTCGCTCGGGATAGATTAAGGTCCAAGAGGATATCGAAGACGGAAGCTGTCCAGTCTGTTCTAAAAGAGAGATTAAGCGATGAGAACATTCATATTGGACCCGCAGATTATGTTCCATGGTTAAAGGATAAAAAACTATGTTTTTTGAGGATGGAGGGTAGAATCTTTGGAGATATTCCAATGAATTTAGAATTGAGATTAAGTGTTGAGGATTCGCCAAACTCCGCGGGTTGTGCGATCGACGCCATAAGATGTTGTAAATTGGCATTAGAGCGAGGAATCTCTGGGGTCTTGACCTCTATCTCGGCATATACGATGAAACATCCGCCCAAGCAATATCCAGACCCGATCGCGAGGGAGATGGTAGAAGAATTCATTAGGGGAGAGAGGGAGAGATAATTTAGAAATATGAAGGCTGTAATTCTTGCCGCTGGGGAGGGAAAGAGACTTAAAGACTTGACAAGAAATAAGCCAAAGGCATTGGTTGAGGTTTTAGGTGTCCCCTTAATTGAAAGAGCAATACTGACCGCAAAACTTGCTGGGATTCGTGAATTTCTGATAATCGTCGGATACCTCGGCGATAAAATAAAAGATAACCTGGGTGATGGAAGTAAATTTGGTGTCAAAATAGATTATATAGAGAATAAGGAATGGAGGAAGGGAAACGCAACCTCCCTACTGAGGGCAAGAGAGTTTTTAAAAGAGAGGTTTATTCTGCTTATGTCGGACCATATTTTTGATGAACGCATATTAAAGGCAATTATCAATTTTAAATCAAAGAGTTCGGTCGTATTGGCTGTTGATAGAAGGGAATCCATTAGGGATGATACAAAGGTTCTCGAGAAGAATGGGAGAATTATCTCCATAGGCAAGGATATAGAAGAATACAATTGTATAGACACTGGGATCTTCTCATGCGCGCCGAAGATATTTTCATATGCAGAAAACTCGATAAGGAATGGAAGATATGAACTCTCGGATTGTATAATGGAGGCCGCGAGGAATGCCGATGCCCGGATATTTGATATTACTGGAATTGATAGATATGAACCAAAGATGAGAAAGGAAATCCAACCATGGTGGATTGATATAGACACGGTGGAAGATATAAAAAGGGCTGAAGATATAATAATTGAAAATGCAAGCAAGAATCCATCTGACCTACTTGCCTGTTATGTCCATAAACCAATAGAGAATAAAATTGTATCCTGGATTGCAAAAAACTTCAAGATAACTCCAAATCAGATCACAATAGTTGTGAATATCCTGGCTTATATTATAACCGCATTATTTCTCTTTGGTTATCTCTTACCGGCATCGATCCTAACATTTGTTGTTGGAATCCTGGATGGTTTGGATGGTAAATTGGCAAGAGTTAAACTGAGAACGAGCAGGATTGGTTTGTTGGAGCATTCATTTGATTTATTATTTGAATTTTCATGGATTATTGCATTGGCATTATTCATCTACTTCTCTACTAAAGATTCACTGCCACTGATCTTAGGAATGCTCATATTGATGTTCATTGCATTTTATCGAAGCATTTATGACCAATTCAGAAAGGCGACCGGGATAAGCTTAGATGATAGTGGGGATTTTGAGAGAAGATTTAGGAGAATCGCCGGTAGGAGAAATCTCTACAATATACCAATATTTATAAGTATATTGCTTTCGGTTCCTCTTTATTCATTAATATTCATCCTAATTCACTCGGGAATCACTGCGGTGGTGTATTCAACATGTGCAATTAGACATCTCTCTGAGAAAAAATGGCAAGAATAGCATTAATGTCATCATGGAATGCCGCCTGTGGCGTCTCAGTGCATGCGGAATTGATTGGGAGAGAATTCATAAGACAGGGTCATGAATTGAAGGTATTCGCACCACTTACCTATGAGGACGACCACACCTACCTCTGGTTTAACTTAGATGAAGAATTCGTAACGAGGAATTTCTCGTTTCTCAGATATGGAAATCGGTATAAGGATGAAAAACTCTTGTCCTTTTTATACCTTGACCCATCATTTGCAGAGGAGGATTTTGACTTCTTTATTGTTGAAAAACCAACATCAATTCCATTAAATAAATTATTGCCACTATTCAATAAAATAAAGAAGAGGGCAAGAACAATTGCAATTATGCATGAAGGCTTGGTTCCAGAGAATCCATACTTCTTCAAATTTGATTGGGATTCGATAGTTGTATTTGATGAAAGGTATAAAGAGGTATTCTCTGGGGTCTTTCCGAGAGAGAATATTCATATTGTGCCATTCCCATGTTATATGCCAGAGAAAAAGGATAAGAAGGAGGCGAGGAGGGCATTAAATCTGGGTATAAATGGAAGTGTAATCTTTACCTATGGTAGATTCTATTTCCTGCGGGATGTTTTAGCACTACTCAATGATATACATGAGGAATATAACATAAGATACATCTGCATGGTAAGGAATATCAAGAGATATATAGAACTATCGGAATTAATGAAGAGGTTCCGATTCCTCGATGTTAGATTGTCAAGATTTCCAATATTCTCAGATGAGTTCCATAATTTTGTATTCTCTGCAGATTGTGTTTTATTTTATAGAAAACCGGCGCTCCATAACCCAGTTTCGAGTTCTGCCCATATCTGCTTAGGCTTCTTAAGACCACTCCTATGCCCCGATAATGAATTCTTCTATACATTCAAGAATGAAGTCATTAAATACAGGAGGATAGAGGAGATAAAGAAAATAATAATTGACATAATTGAGAATGAGGAGTACATAAGAAAGACAATCAAGGCGGCATCAGATTATACGATGAGAAATTCCGCTGATAGGATCGCAAAAAAGATTCTCAACCTCTAAATTTAACCATTGGAGAGGTATTAACCCAACCTCGCCACCTGCCCCACTTCTCACCAATCTGGATGTCATAGATTTATTGTGGATTTGTTCTCTACATCCCAAATCATTGGGAATTTAGTGTTGAGGTTGAGTTTAAATGAATCTAACCATCTGAATAACATCCTCGCCTTTTCTTGTGTATTTCTCAAAGTATCCCTCGACCCTAAATCCATTCTTACTAAAGAATCTTATTGCATTTATGTTGTTTGATTTTACCCTTACAATAACTCTATGAATATTTCTTTTCCTTAGGAAATTTGTCCCATGCTCTAAGAGGTTACTCCCTATTCCAAGCCCTCTGTAATCTGCTCTGACACATATCGGTCCAATCTCAGCCCTTCCAACATTCTCATGAAATAGAATTCCCATGAATCCCACAATCTTTCTCCCGAATGCAGACACAAAGAATCTGAAATCCCGTCTCTTCGAGACTTCGAGGATAAATTCCCGAGTTATGTTCTCCTCTTCAAAACTCTCCCTCGATTCATTATGCATTTCTACTATCGGCTCAGCATCCCATGGCTCGAATTCCCTTATATTTAAATTTTTCAAATTAAACATCTTTTTATTAAATTTTAATATGAGAGATGAAATATATTGTTATTGTTGGGGACGGGATGGCGGATTATAGGATAAGGGAGTTGGGGGATAAGACCCCATTAGAGGTTGCAGATAAGCCAAACATGGACTTTATTGCAAGTGAAGGAATGAATGGCTTATTGAGGACAATTCCCGAGGATATGGAGCCGGGGAGTGATATAGCAAACCTCTCAATCCTTGGTTACGACCCCAAGCACTATTATCCAGGAGGTAGGGGGCCGTTGGAGGCAATTAGTGCTGGTATAAAGTTAAAGGATGATGACATCGTATTCAGATGCAATTTAATAACAGAAAGGGATTCGATACTTATTGATTATAGTGCGGGGCATATAAGCAATAAGGAAGCAAGGGACCTTGTCAATGCTCTAAATGAGAAATTTGCAAATGAATCTATTAGATTCTATCCCGGTGTTAGCTACAGAAATCTTCTCGTTATAAGGAATGCGAAGAAATTTTCAATGGAAATTAAATGCACGCCACCTCACGACATTATTGGAAGGGACATAAGAACGAATCTCATAGTTCCCAAGCATGAGAACGGGAAGGAGACTGCAGAATTTCTCAATAATCTAATTCTTAAGTCAAAAGAAGTGCTTGAGAATCATATAGTGAATATAGAGAGAATGAACAGTGGGAAGAATCCTGCAAATATGATATGGCTCTGGGGATTTGGAAGGACTGTGAGAATTCCAAAATTTAGAGAAAAGTTCAATTTAGATGGTTCATTGATATCGGCGGTTACTCTACTAAAGGGAATTGGTCATTATATTGGCTTAAATGTGATCGATGTTCCTGGAGCAACTGGTTATCTCGATACGAATTATGAAAACAAGGCAAGATATGCTCTAAAATCGCTCGATGATGGAGATTTTGTCTATGTACATGTTGAGGCCCCAGATGAGGCAAGTCATGAGGGAAGCATAGAAAAAAAGATAAAGGCGATTGAAGACCTAGATAGAAGACTTATTTCCAAAATTCTTAATAAATTAAGTAATGAATCTGAATTTAGGATTTCAATCCTAACAGACCATGCGACCCCAATTAGTATAAGAACTCATACAAGGGATCCCGTTCCGTTTGCAATCTATGCCCCGATGAATAATAAAGATTCCGTAAAGAGATATGATGAGAATTCGGCCAAGAATGGAACATATGGGATTAGAAAGGGAACGGAATTCATGAATCTATTATTGAAGAATGGAAGGCATATATGATAAAATCCCCTGGTATAAGCTGGAGAGGTTGGAGGGTAAAGTCACGGTGGAGTTTCATGTTAGGGAAGGGGAATATGGCCCAGTATGTAGATTCGAATTTCCATCAAATGAGCATATCTTTAGGTTATTGAGTGAAGCTCCCTTAGAGGAGAGAAAGAGATTCAATTTCTATCTATTCGACAACATTCTTGTTGCGCATAACTACTCAGAGGATGTATTTGATTTCTTACAGAGGGCTGCGAGAAATGTTGGGTTTGAGATAGAATTCAAGGAAAGGGAGCGAGGTAAGAAGGGTGGCGAAATACTTGAGAGCGAAACAGATAAGACTGAGTGAATTTATTTAAGCTTCTTCCTCATCTCAAGAATTATGAACAGGGTGCTGCTTATTAGTATTATTTTAATCCAATCGATCAGATCCAATGGAACGATATGAAATATACTGTTCATTGGTGTATAGATTATGGTAAGTTGTAGCAGTATTGAGATGATAATTGCACCGAGTAACCATTTATTCTCAATTATCCTGCTAAATGGTCTTGTTCTGTAGGTTAGTGCATTGAATAATTGAAACATTATCAGAGTTGTGAATGCTACACATTGAGCCTTGGGTGCATAATCTCCCAACGCCTCAAGATTCATTCCTGGTCTTGCCCCGTAGTGATAGAACATTGCCAGGGTGCCGATACACATAACAATTCCCACAATTAAGATAGTCTGTGCCACATCTTTTGAGATTATTCTCTCCTTAGGACTGCGTGGAGGCTTCTGCATTATGCCAAACTCTGGGGGGTCTAAACCAAGAGCAAGTCCCGGCAGACCATCTGTTATGAGATTTACCCATAGTATTTGAATTGCTATCAATGGTAATGGAAAGCCCAACAATATGCCAACGAAAATAACCAGAATCTCCCCAAAATTTGATGACAGGGTATATTGAACAAATTTCTTAATACTTGAATATATTGCCCTTCCCTCTTCAACTGCATTTACTATCGAGGCGAAATTATCATCCGTTAGTATCATATCTGATGCCTCTTTGCTGACATCTGTGCCAGTTATCCCCATTGCAACACCGATATCTGCCTTCTTAAGTGCTGGAGCATCATTAACCCCATCACCAGTCATTGCCACGATGTGCCCCTTTCTCTTTAATGCATCCAAGATTCTAACCTTGTGTTCTGGGGAAATCCTCGCATATAATGCAACATCCTCCACAATATCCTCGAGTTCGTTGTCGCTTAATTTATCTAAATCCTCATTAGTTAATTTTATATCCCCTTCCCTTAGTAACCCGATCTGTTTTCCTATTGCTTCTGCGGTCATCAAGTGATCGCCAGTAACCATTACTGTCTTTATACCTGCTTCTCTACACTTTCTAATTGATTCGCTGACCTCATCCCGGGGAGGATCCATCATACCAACCAAGCCAACAAATACGAGGTTGCTTTCAATGTTATCCGAGTTTCTATCCCCAATATCTCTATATGCTACCCCAAGCACTCTGAGGGCATTACTGCCCATCATCTGATTTATTTTTAGTATCTTCTCTCTATCCCTCTCACTCAACTTTTTTACCGTAAGATAAAGTATAACTTTATCTTCGGCATAAAAATTCACTTCGTGAATTTTTCTTGTCTTACCTCCTTTGTATATGTAACTACACCTCTCTAATAGAACATCTGGTGCACCCTTCACACATGCAATCTTCTTACCATCAATGCTATGAATTGTTGTCATGAGTTTCCTTTCAGAATCAAATGGTATCTCATCTATCCTGGGATATTTCCTTTCCAATTCTTCCTTATTCAATCCAGCCTTTGCTGCTGCCACAATCAATGCTCCCTCGGTTGGGTCTCCAAGTATCTCCCATTTTTCATTATAAATTAATTTTGCATCATTACACAATGCACAAATTCTAAGCAAGAATTCGATATCCTTGGTGTTTACATTTTTATCATTAAAGATGAACTCTCCCTCTGGAGTATATCCACTGCCAGTGACCTTAATCATTTCATCGTTCATGTATATCTCTCGCACTGTCATCTCATTTCTTGTCAGCGTTCCGGTCTTATCGGAGCAGATAACGGTAGTGCAGCCGAGTGTTTCTACTGCTGGTAAATGCCTGATCAGTGCGTTTCTCTTTGCCATTCTCTGGACTCCGATGGCAAGAGAAATTGTAACTATTGCGGGCAGTCCTTCGGGTATGGCGGCGACTGCCAAGCCCACGGCTGCCATGAACATCATAACTATAAATTCCGTCTCCAAGACATTTTCAATGAGAAGTTCTCTGATTATGCCAGTCAGGAATACAACTACACAGATTCCTATAGTAATTAGACTCAACCATTTACCAAATTCCGCCAATTTTATTTGTAGTGGAGTTTCCTTATCCCCCGCCTCCTGGATTATGGTGGCGATCTTGCCAAACTCCGTTCGCATACCAGTCTCAACGACTACAGCCCTTGCTCTCCCCCTCGTTACAATCGTTCCCATGAAGACCATGTTTTTCCTCTCGGCAATTGGAACATCTTCCTTCAAAACGGTGGTTTCCTTCTCAACCGGGATGCTCTCACCGGTTAACGACGATTCATCAACCTGCAGTTTGGCAACATCGATTAGGCGAGCATCCGCGGGCACCTTATCACCAGTCTCTAACAGGATTATATCTCCAGGAACCAATTCCCTGCTCGGAATCTTCATTTCTTTTCCATCTCTAATAACTCTCGCTTCCAATGCAGTCAACTTCCTTAACGCTTCTATACTCTTCTCAGCCCTGTATTCCTGAATAAAACCAAAAATTCCATTGAGAATGACAATTATCAGAATTGCAATAGATTCCATGTAACCGCTATTTTCAATATATGCTATAATCGCAGATATAACAACGGCAACGAGAAGTATTATGACAATTAATGATGTGAATTGCCTTATGAAGATCTGTAGTGGGGTTATCCTCCGAATTTCTTCAAGTTCATTAAAGCCAAATTTCTCTAATCTCCTCTTTGCTTCGTCTTCTGATAGACCATCTTCTCCAGATTCTAAGCATTTTAGCACACCATCAATTTTCATAGAATGGTATTTTGGTTTATCAGTCATATTAAATCGTATCAAGATATACTATGTCCTATCAACTCTTATCTCTTATATAGATGGTCCTGCACGGGAATGGTATCTCTATTCCCGCCCTTTCAAATCTCTTGTAGAGATTCATATGCAAGAAGTCCAATGCTTTAAGTTTTTCTGTATATGTCCTAACCCAGAATATCAATTTAAAATTTAGAGATGATTCGCCAAATTCTACAAAGTATACGGATGGCTCCGGATCATCTAAGATAAATTCACAGTCCCTCATAGTCTTAATTGCTATCTCCTTTACCCTTTCTGGATTTGAACCATAGGCAACTCCAATATTTAAGAAGACCCTTATCCTCGTCTGCGGTAATCGATAATTTATCACCTCCCTTCTTATTAATTCGGAATTCGGAATTATGACATAATTATTCTCCAAGGTTCTTATTCTGGTGGTTCTGAGTGTTATCCCAACGATATCGCCCAAATAATTACCAATTTGAATTCTATCACCGACCTTAAATGGCTTATCTATGAGAATAAAGAATCCAGCCAGTATATTTCCCAATGTATCCTTGGCTGCAAAGCCAACCGCAAATCCCATAACACCGGCACCGACGGTCAATGGACTGACATCTATTCCAATCTGGTCGAGGATTATTATTGCACCAAATGAAATTAGAAGAATCTTTATAACCTTGGATATGAATGGTAGGGCTTCCTTATCAATTTCTGCCCTACCTCTCGATATAATTCTATCTCCAAAATAATACAGCAATACATCGGAGATCTTTATTGAGATATAAATAACTATTGCAATTGCAATTCCAGATATAATGCCGGTAGCCGGAGCTACGAAGTGGTCATAGGAAAGAGAGATCAGCAGATGGGATAAAGCCAGTTGAAATCCAAGAAGGATTATTATGTAGTAGATCGGCCTATGAATTATCTCAAGAATTTTATCGTCAATGTCACTCTTTGTTTTCTTGGCAATTCTTCTGAAATATCTCTCGAGAAATATGTATGTGATCCTCGCAATGAATAACGACGCAAGAATAATGAGGATTGAGAATATGATATCCGCATATATCCCCAAGAATTGCAGTCCAAATGCATCTATTATTGAGTCAATCAGATTCTCTATGTCAAATTTAAATAAATCACTGCTCTGATTAAGGTCCATGTTAATAATTTTAAACTTTGAAAATTAAAATTTAAATATGGTCAAATTACTTAAGGACATTACCTATAAAAACATAATCTCGAGAATTAGATGGAATGTCGTGATTCCATTACTTCTGTTTATATCTGCAATAATTTCACTCTTCATAATTTTCAATCCATTTGCCCCAAAATATAATTGTTTGGACGGAATTTGTACAAGGCTGCATCTGCAACCAGAGAGCATCCCATTAAATGGAGAAAGTACAATATTGGTAGAAATAAGGAATGTTGGTATTGAGAGTAGAGATGTGGATGTTCTCTTGTGGAGTGATGACACGAGTGTGATTTTTACGGATACGCAGAATCGATCATCCAATGATAGGGTGACATTAGCCCCAGGCAATTCGCGAGAACTGGATTTTGATATCGTTGCGAGGCATCCCATTAAATGGAGAAAGTACAATATTGGTAGAAATAAGAAATGTTGGTATTGAGAGTAGAGATGTGGATGTTCTCTTGTGGAGTGATGACACGAGTGTGATTTTTACGGATACACAGAATCGATCATCCAATGATAGGGTGACATTAGCCCCCGGCAATTCGCGAGAACTGGATTTTGATATCGTTGCGAGGGCAAAATACCCCGGGGAGTATGGGATAAGAATCGATGTCAGATTTGATAACAATTCAATAACTGAAAAGATATTCCTCAGGATAGTGAAGTAAATTTAAATTCTTTCAAATTTCCTCTTTCTCTCCTCCTCCCTCCTCTGTAATTTTCTACGCGCGTTTTCTGCGGCGAGGACGATGACATTTCTTGGTGGTGCAGATGACGGAGTATAGCAGTATTTCAACTTTATTAAGTCTTCAATTCTGGCATTATTTACGATCGCAAATGCGATCAAATCTATCTTACCGGCAACACCCTCGCCACCAATTATCTGTGCCCCAATAATACTTCTATTTAATTCATTGAATATCAATTTGACAAGTATCTCTTTACTTCCAGGGAAGTAATGGGAGCGTGTTGTTCCTCTTGCAACACCAGTAATTGTTTCAATTTCATTCTCCCTGGCATCGTTCTCGGTGAGCCCGGTTCTTCCAATCTCGATATCAAATACCTTGAGTAGCATTGAATTTAAAACCCCCTCAAATGTTGCATACCCTCCGACCGCATTTGTTCCTGCGGTCATTGCATGCCTCAATGCCGTTGTTGCCAATTGACTCAACATTAATTTTCCAGTCAGCAGTGACCTCGAATCAACACAATCTCCGGCAGCATATACATTCTCTATATTTGTTCTCATGAAGCCATCGGTCTTTATACCTCTGCCAAATATCTCTATTCCACAATCTCTCACCAACTCTACTCTTGGTATGACACCGGTCCCTATCACAACAATTTCAGCCTTTATTTCATCTCCATTCACTATCACAGAATCGACTCTATTCTCGCCAATGATCTCATCTACCTTAGAATTTAGGAGCAAATTTATTCCATTCTCACTTAATTTTCTCTCAACGATCGCGGAGAACTCGGGATCAAGTGCTTTTGGTAGTAAATGCTCACAGATCTCAACCAATGTAACATTCAAATTCCTCTTTCTCAGTGCCGCAGATATCTCGACACCAATTGCACCGCCACCAATAACAACGGCATTCTTCACTCCTTTTATAACCTCCATGATTCTCCTTGCATCCTCAATTGTCTTTAGTGTATGCACTCCGTCGAGTTCTATTCCTGGGATTTTTGGAATGAACGGCGTTCCACCGGTCGCGATTATCAATGAATCGTATCTAAATTCATGACCATTCTTTGTCTTAACAACTCTATTCTTGGTATCTATCAAAACAACGGTATCGATAACACAATTTATACCACTCTCTCTACACATCTCTTCGAGATCATCTACAATATCCTCTATCCCAACCTCATTAGAAATCACGAACGGCAACGCGCACGGAGAATAAAATTCTTTAGAATCATTTATTAGAGTTATATTAACCCTCGGGTTTGTCTTTTTCGCAGTAATTGCAGAGATAAACCCCGCCTCTCCACCGCCAACGATGACCAAATTTCTCATTTTAATTTTATTTGTGATAATAAATTAATAACTTTCAATAATAAATTGATGCAGATGCAAGCAAATATATCACAATACAGACCCAGCCCTCAAACCATGTCAGTTTACCGTCTTCAACAACAACCATTGTTATTAAGACGGAAATTGCAAACACTGCCAGGTAAATTAAATCGAGATGTGTTGGTAATGGATTTCCCGTGAATATTGAGATAAGTATCAATATCCCAAGAATGAGGTAGATCGCCTGGGATGCCGAGCCGATGGCATTTCCAACCGCCATCTCGCCATTGCCCTTCATCGCCACCTTTATTACAGCCATGTGTTCCGGCAGATTTGCAGCCAGCGCAAGTAGTGTGAAGCCAACAAACTTCTCATCCAGTTCCATATATTCAATGAATATCTCCTTGACTTCATGAACAAGTATTTCCGCACCAACGATGACCATCACGGCAGAGATTAGGAATAGTGCTATCCAATATCTCAATGGTCTTCTCTTCCCAGTTATAATTGTTTCATGGCTTATATACATCTCCCTATGAGAAAAAAGCATGAATCTCAATAACAACAGATATGTAAATAATAATATTAATCCATCTATGAGATGAATCTCTTCGGCCCTACCAAGATTTATAAAGACGAAGAAGCCCATTGCACCAATCAACATTGGCAGATCCGCCTGAAGTTTCTTATTGTCGAATTTAAGGTCACTCCTCCATCCCCCAAGCAAGGCCGCAAGACCCATCACTATTAATATATTCACCGCAACACTTCCAATGATGGACGCCATCGCCATCTCCTGATGTCCCCGAAGAACTGCAGAGGTTGATACTGCCAACTCTGGCAGATTTCCAGTTAATGCGAGAAGCACCGAGCCAACAACATAGGTTCCCTTAAGTTCGTATGAGATTCCCTCCGCAGACCTAGAGAGCAATTCCGAGCCAACGACCACAATGATCAATCCAAGAATTAATCCAAGCATTTTTTTGAATTTATATTAAAATAATTTTAAACTCAATTAACTCAACTCCAGCATTCTCTCTATGCTTCTCCTCGCCTTCAGTGCGATATTCTCAGGTACCTCTATCAAATATCTCTCCTCAAGAAGAGAATCTCTCAATTTCTGCAGAGTTATCATCTTCATCGATGGACATATCATTAATTCTGAGCAAGAATAGAATTTCTTTTCTGGAATATTCACTTTCAATTTATAAAGAATTCCATTCTCTGTTCCAATAATAAATTCCCTTGCATCAGAATCTCTACAATATCTCACCATACCTTCGGTAGATGCTATCTCATTCGCCATTTCTTGCACCTCTGGAATCGTCTCTGGATGAACGACAAGTTCTGCATTCGGATATCTTTTCATTGCTGTGGCGACATCATCCATCGAGAGTTGATGATGGGTCGGACAGATACCGTGCTCCGGAACCGGAATGATTCTCTTATCTGTTCTCTCACTCACATAATATGCCAGATTTCTATCTGGTCCAAATATAACCGTATCTGAATCCATTGAATTCACAACCTTTATGGGATTTGCGGATGTGCATATGCAGTCGGCATATGCCTTCGTCTCCGCAGATGAATTTATATAGAGAACAACACCGGCCTCGGGATACTTCTCCTTATACCTCAATAATTCATCACTACTCAGCATCATCGCCATTGGACACTTTGCTGATAAATCTGGCAGTAAAACCCTCTTGTCTGGATTTATAATTGCTGCTGTCTCCGCCATGAAATCAACACCGCAAAGGACAATCACATCCGCATCGGTCTCCCTTGCCTTGATCGATAATGCCAATGAATCTGCAACAAAATCTGCAATATCCTGAATCTCGGGTCTCTGATAATTGTGTGCCAGGATTATGGCGTTCTTCTCTTCCCTCAGTCTGTTAATCTCTGACACCAATTCTCTAGAATTTTTACTCATCTTAAATTTAATTTTTTAATTCTTCTAATTTTTATGCGCCCCGGCTTTAATAATTAAATAATGGAAAAGGAAGTAAAAAAGAAGATTGTTGTTGGTGTTTGCGGTTCTGTGGCTGCGATAGAGACGCCAAGGATTATAAGAGAATTCGTAAGGAATGGAATTGATGTCGAGTGTGTGATGACGGATTCCGCGAGAAAGATAATAAATGAGAATGTGCTTGAATGGGCATCTGGAAATAAAGTCATAGTGGAATTAACTGGGGCTGTTGAGCATGTTAGGTTATGCGGGATAGATGGCGAGGCATCTCTCCTCTTGATCTGTCCGGCAACTGCCAATACAATATCCAAGATTGCAAATGGAATTGACGATACAACAGTCACCACATTTGCATCAACTGCCTTGGGCTCAGAAATTCCGGTCGTAGTGTGCCCCGCAATGCATTATTCAATTTATAATAATCCATTCGTAATACAAAATGTAAAAAAATTAAAAGATGAGGGGGTCATATTTATTGAACCAAAAATTGAAGAGAATAAGGCAAAATTAAACACCAAGAGAGTTGTTGAGAAGGTTATGGAGATTATTAAAAAAAATGAAGATAAGATTAAGTGATGGGGAGTTTCTTGTGAAATTTGCAAGGCAAGTAATTGAGGAATACTTTGGTAAGGAGAGAGTAAAGACGGTAGAGGATAATGCAGAGATACTCTCGAAATCGATGGGTGTTTATGTTATATTCAGGGTATATCCCAAGGGATATATAAGGGGCTGTGCCGGGTATATGGAGCCTATAATGAATCTTGAGAGGGCAATTAGAGAATTGACAATATACGCGGCAGTTCGTGATATAAGATACAATCCAATTAGAAGCAGTGAACTTAATGCGGTGATAATTGAGATTTCCCTGCTCTCGAAGCCAGAAATCATAGAGGTTGAATCAACAGATGATTATATAGATAAAATTAAGATTGGTAGGGATGGTCTAATTGTTGAGCGTGGAAGATTTAGGGGCATAATGCTACCACAGATTCCATTCGAGCAGAAATGGGGTCCCAAGGAGTTACTCTCATTGACATGTCTGAAGGCTGGTCTTGAAGCAGATGCATATATTGACGGAGAGACTAAGATATATAGATTCACTGCAGATATATTTACAGAGACCGAACCGAGAGGTAAGGTAATAAGAAGAATTATGAAATGATGGAAGAAATGAATTACTATGATGAGGTGATTAATCTTATTGAAAGGCATCATAGATGGAGGGGTAACTGTATTAATATGATTGCATCAGAGAATATAACATCTATAGCGGTTAGGGAAGCTATAGTCTCAGATTTCGGACATAGATATGCCGAGGGGCTTCTCGGTGGTAGGAACGAGGATGGACTTAGAATATTTAACAGATTCTACCAGGGAACGAAATATTTCGATAAGATTGAAGGAATTGCAATGAAATTGGCTGAGGAATTATTTGAGGGAGAACACGCAAATGTTGTTCCGATTTCGGGAGTAATGGCAAATCTAGCGGTATATAATGCATTGACAAAACACAACGATAAGATTTCTGGATTAACCGTTCAGGCGGGGGGACACATCTCCCATACAAGGGTCAGTGCCGTGGGGGTAATTGGCCTGAGAGAAGTCCCATATGTATTTGATAATTACGAGATGAATATAGATGTAGATAAATCGAAAAGTATACTCCTGAGGGAGAAACCAAGAATAATGATGCTCGGAGCAAGTCTCTTTCTATTTCCACATCCGATAAAGGAACTAAGAGAGATTGCCAACGAAATAGATGCATATATCGTATACGATGGTGCCCATGTTGCCGGATTGATCGCAGGTGGAAGATTTCAGAGACCATTCAAGGAGGGTGCAGATGTCTTTACATCATCAACACACAAGACATTTCCTGGACCTCAGGGAGGTATTATAGTCTGTAAAAAATTTCTTGCAGACAAAATCGACAATTCGGCATTTCCAGGACTGACGAGTAATCATCATCTTCATCATGTCGCAGGTCTTGCTATTGCTCTCGCTGAGATGAAGGAATTTGGAAGAGATTACGCAAATCAGATTGTAAAGAATGCGAAATCTCTTGCCCAGGGTTTATACGAACTCGGTTTTAATGTGTTATGTGAACACAAGGATTTCACAGAGTCGCATCAAATAGCAGTGGATGTATCAGAGGTCGGAAGGGGCAAAGAGGTTGCAGAATTGTGCGAAAGTGCAAATATAATAATAAATAAGAATCTCCTTCCATGGGATTCCCTCAATGATGCGGATAATCCATCTGGTATCAGAATTGGGGTTGCAGAGATAACGAGAATCGGAATGAAGGAATCTGAGATGAAGGAAATTGCAGAATTCATGATGAGAATTATAATTAAAAGAGAAAATCCAGATAATGTGAGGGAAGATGTTATCGACTTTAAGAAGGAATTCAATGAGATACATTATTGCTATCAATCCCGTTCTGGAGCATATGATATTATAAGAATCGAGTAAGTATATGAGTAAGCATAATGTTAATAAAAGACAGAATCAATCTGAGATAAAATCCCTCAATCTTTTTATAGCATATAATTTTTCCTTTTCCCCTATCTTAGCCTTTTCTATCGCATCCCTTAATGTTTCTATAGACTTGTCATAAATTCTTTTATTAACTGGGAACGGGTGACCATCCTTTCCACCATGGGCAAATGAGAATTTTGCCGGATCTCTCCAGGAAGGTTCTGCTCCATACACAAGTTCTGAAATCAATGCCAATGCCCTTATTCTTTTTGGTCCCATTCCCTTCAATGCTATTAATTCCTCATAATTCTGTGGTTGAATTTCGTATGCCTTTTTTAGAATTTTCATTCCATCCCTACCAATGTCTATGTCCAAAATAGGGTGATGAGAAGGCATTGTAAATTCTCTATCGAATTCAAGTAGTAATTTCTGCCCATCTCTACTGAAGAATCTCGAAATATGCTCGGGACCATCATTTACCAAATCTACAGAAATTTTTCTTGCTTCTTCACTTTCCTTCGCGGTCATATCCAGGGTTTCCCTCTCAAATCTATCGGCACATATTCCAGAATGGGGTTCATTCACAAACTCGTTAACATTCTCTGAAATCCAATGATATCTCCTTGCATATCTATCGCTCATTCCCTGTTGAACAACTGCCCAGTCTCCCTTCTCGGTGAATATAAAACAATGGTGATATAACTGATACGAATCCTGAACACAAGCATTATCTACCTTTGCCGCCATTTTACTTGCATATTTCAATCTCTCAACATCTCTCGTTGATAATGAAAATAAATCTGCGGTCTCTTCTATCTCTTCCGGAGTTTTTCTCGATGTCTTTCCCTTTCCTCCAACAACCTTAATCCCAAATTTCTCCGCATCTACGGCAATCTTTAATGCCCCACATGTTGTGGTTGTAGTCCCCGAAGAGTGCCAATCGAATCCCAAAACACAGGAGAATGCCTGAAACCAGTATGGATTTGAAATTCTTCTTAGAAATTCCCTCTGACCATATTCATAAACCAAGATCTCCGTAATTTCAGAAGCGAGACTGACCATTCTATTAAAGAGCCATCTTGGAGTTCTTCCATAGTGAAGAGGTAAGTTGGCAGTTCCGGTTTTTTTCATTCTATATGTGCACAATTATCAAATTTCTTGAAATGCTCATCACTTGTTATTATCTTTGCATTTATTATATATTTTGCAGTTGCTATTATTATAGAATCTACCACTCCCAAGCCAAATTTGATACTTAAATCCGCAGCATTTAATGATATCGCCTCATCTAATGGAATTATTTTTGTATAACTATGGAAGATAAATCTATAGTCAATCCCATAACTTCCCACAACTACAAGAATCCTATAACTGCTCCAAAGCCTTTGAGGCAGTAACTCGGATAAGAGAATCCCCCCTCCAACACCAGTTCATTGACTATCTCCAGTGCATAGAACCATGGAAGTTTTTTTGACACCATTGATTGCTCTCATCTCATTTTTTGGTTATCCTCTCGAGAGTAAAGAAGAAGTATAAGAAGCCCATCATTAGTATGATACATCCTATTTTGCTGAATTTCGAGATAATTGGATCTTGCAGCTGTAGTCCAATGGCTGAGATGACCATACTAACGCCATGAAAAAATCCGCAAAAAGCTAAAAATTTAAACGCAATTCTAGCTTCCTTCCTCGTGAATAACACAACTAAAGCATATTTTTCGTCACTATTTATGTTCTTGTAAAATCTAAGAGAGTATAGAAATGCTAAAAAAGCCATTATTCCGGCAATTATCGAAAATATTACATTTATAAGATTCATTTGAACACCTTGAGTTTTCTCCACCATCTAAAGATAACAATTAAGACTAAAATGGCAACGATTTGACTTATAAATCTACCTATCCAAACCATTTTGGCTAAATCAAAAAAACTTCCAAGGAAATAGAATATAAAGCACACAACAGAGAGGAACATGGCAAAAACTAAACATAATATCTCTTTTTTCGTTTCTTTCCGCTTCAAGAAAAAGATGCACATAGCTTCATTATGCTTACTTTTGTTTAGTATAAGGTACATCCTTGAACACAGAAAAGCTCCTATGAAACCTAAAATACCGATGATTACCTTATGTATAAAATGCATATATGTCTCCATTATAATCTTTTAGATTAATTATAATAAGGGTGTGCAAGATTAATAAATCGGTGGTCCGAACTCGGGGATGAGAAGCTTACTATAAGTCTCCCATCAGAATACTTCTCGTTTTCACGAGCCCTTTAATGGCGTTATGCTGGTAGAGATGACCTTATCTGGAGTGAAAAGTGCTTCACCCCAAACCATGACGCTTTAGAGTTAGAGGGATGTTTCTCAAACATATTGCCTTTAGTACGGAAGTGATAACTATACTCTATAAAATTCGTCTCGTGTCTTTCCAGTTTGTTTAGCTATATATCCGATAACAAAAATTGTAACTTCTTTATGATGAGGGACCCATGTCGTCAATACCTTCCCAGTAGTATCAATCTTCTTAAAGGTTATGTGTTTCCCTGATCTCACTTGTTTAAAACCATTTTTCTCAAGAACTCTTATTACTTTACGCCGAGGCAAGGGTCGAAGTTTTACTGTATTTGACATCATCAATTCTAACAGAAATTGTCGTCATGACAACAGAAGATGAAACAATAGCATCTATTGGTGGTTTGTATGTATCTGGATCCTTCATATATTCCTCAATCAAGTCTCTAATATTCTGTTTGACTTCTTCTTCAGTTCTTCCTTGAGTTGCTATATCCAAAATAGGACAACACGCAACAAACCAGTTACCTTCCTTAGTTATAAATATCGGTAAGGATACTATTCTCTCCATTTTTATAAGATGATAATTAATATGAAGTCTATAAATAAATGTTTAGCCAACTGCTAAAACAAGTGATATCTTTCTATATCATCCTTCAGATTTCCACGAGCCCTTTAATGGCGTTATGCTGGTAGAGATGACCTCATCTGGAGTGAAAAGTGCTTCACCCCAAACCATGACGCTTTAGAGTTAGAGGGATACTTCTCAAACATTTGATGGAATGGAGTTCACTGACACAGATCAAAACCCATTTCACACTACTAAGTCCTTGTCAAAGAGCCCTTTAATGGCGTTATGCTGATAGATTGAACCTTATCTGGAGTGAAAAGTGCTTCACCCCAAACCATGACGCTTTAGAGTTAGAGGTATACTTCTCATTTCCATGACAGAAGTTGTTTCCACACTACTAAGTCCTTGTCAAACACAGGAAGCAATATGCTTCGGGAACGGTGCAATAGTGAAATTTCCACACTACTAAGTCCTTCTCAAACCGGGTTCGTACCCAGTTCGAGCATCTGGATCAAGAAGCGTTTCCACACTACTAAGTCCTTCTCAAACG